>Ga0316610_1000023_pt1 | contig 41126 bp, 58 predicted proteins | sample MIS2017111B_MG_FD_207677 | JGI IMG/M metagenome (GOLD analysis project Ga0316610, IMG submission 207677) | Microbial mat bacterial communities from Middle Island sinkhole, Lake Huron, Michigan, United States - MIS.2017.111B | ecosystem: Environmental > Aquatic > Freshwater > Lake > Sediment... | reverse complement strand
GGTGGAAGTGGTCCGTCACTTGGAGCGTCACTTGTGTAGGCAATGCCAAAAAATGAGATGACCGTACCGATTATTAAGATAGTCATAAATAGACTATGTAGGGGGTGGCTTGCCTCTCGTTGTGAGAGTTGGGCGGGGGGTTTTGTGTTTCGAGGCATAAAAGGTTTAAAAATATTTAAAAAAGTTTGTTGGAATTAAGTTATTCGAGTAGTGTCAGATGCAGTTTTTCAACTCGACTTTATTTCAACTATTTAATTTTATATTATAATGTAAATGATGTCAAGAATTGACATAGACAAGGTATTAATAAAAGGCTAAAGGATGTAAAAGAAAAAATTATTTATTTATATTTTGACAATCCAAAAAAAACAAACGATCTTAAAAAAGTGTTTCGAGACACTAAAAAGCCACCCTGCAAAGGGTGGTGTATTAATGGGAATAAAGCTTGACAGAAAGAAAATTTATTGTTTGGTTGACTATACCTAAAAATTATAGTTTAATATGTCTAATACAGCTTCGCTTATGATTAACAAAAACCAAAAACAACTATCAATCGAGGGCACTTTCCCAATTTCATATATCAAAGATGATGGGTACTTTACTGTTTTTTGTCCGATTTTAGATGATATTAGCTCATACGGAGAAACATTGGAAGAGGCAGAGGCTAACTTTAATACTGCTTTAGTTGGTAGCTTACTTATAATGTCTGAAGATGGAACTTTAAAAGATTTCCTTTCAAATTGTGGATGGAAAATAGATGACACTCAAGATATAATGAAGTTATACCCTCCGATCAGTTTAACAATAAACAATTTTAAACCTGATTTTTCTGGATTAACTCATGCCTAAGTTAGCACCAGTCAAGACAATAAAATTTGTAAAGTTCCTTTTAGAGGTAGGATGTGTGGAACGTATGAGTTGTGATGATCATGGTAGCCATAAATTTTTTACCAGAACTGGACTGCTTCGACCAATTACTGTAGTAATGAGCAATAAAGAAGTACCAAAAGAACATATAAAAAAGACTTTAAAAGTTTTAGATATTTCTGAGGAAAACTTTCTAATAATTATTAAGACCATAAAAGGGTAATTAGTTAGTAGAAATCAAAGCCAAAACACTAAAATAATTAAAAATAGCCTCCTGTTGCCACACTGGGAGGCTTTCTAATTGTGAAATTATAAGTAAGTAGTTTGCTAATTCTTTGAGTTCTTTTTGATCTTTTTCTCTCATAAATTGACTAAAATTAAATTGGTTGCTAAAATTTGGACATCAAATAGTTAAGATTATTCTTAACCATAGTCAATACTACTCAAGTAAAACGTCTTTATGCCAAATTTAAAAAATGTAGAAATAGCTAGAAAATACAATATAAGTGAGGCGGCTGTTACTGGTTGGATAAAAGATTCTCAAAACAAATTAAACAATTTACAATTAGAGAAAGTTAAAAATAAATTTCAAGTTATTGATAATGAACACAATCAAGCTGAGCTTCAAAGGCTTTCTGATAATGGTAAAAAATACCGTGCTTTAACCTCTTATAAAAAAGTTTATGTAGGAGATGAATTTTATCAAATTTTCTCACAAGATGAGCAGTTAGAGCTTTATACTGATCTACTACTAAACAGAAAAGTAAATCTAAAATTTTACTATAAAGGTTCTGGGGCTAATGTCTGGGATAGTTCTTTTAAATCAACTTTTAGTGGCATTCAAAATACTACTGAAATTTTGATCCAGAATAGTTTACAGACATTAATTTCAAGATTTTCTGATAGTGAGAAAATCAACTTGATTGATATTGGAATTGGAAACGGCTACCCTGTCAAAAGTCTTTTAACTAGCCTAAAAGATCAAAATAAGCTTGGTAACTACATTGGTGTCGATATTAGTGATACAATGGCTAAAATTGCCTCAGATAACCTAAAAACGTGGTTTCCTAAGGTTAGTTTTAATTTTATAACTAGAGATATAGAAAATTTTAAGTTTACTACTACTTTGATTCAGGCTAAGGCTCAAATTGAAGGAAGCTCAAACCTCATTTGTTTCCTTGGCAATACAATCTCAAATCAAACAGACCAAGTAAACACTCTAAGCAATATCAAATCTGGTATGCTCAAAAATGACTTGCTTATGTTTACTACATCGATTGATTCGATACAGAATCGATCTTTGCTAAATTACATGAAAAACGACCCTGAAACTGATTTAAAATATGCTTGGATTCCATTGCTATTTGGAATTGATGTGAGTAAGTGTAATGTAGTTTTAGAATTTGACAGTGCTAATAACCGCAAAATCAAAGCTATAGAGCTTGATAAAGATTATGATATAGTTTTTAAACAATTTGGAAAGGAGGAAGTTGTGAAATTACTGAAAGGGGAGCGACTCTTGAGATGGGAGCATTACTTATACACTTTACAAGAAGTGATTGCAGATGTAGAAAAAGCAGGTTTAAATATTTTAAAAATTGAATTAGATAAATCTAAGTCAAATGCCCTTGTGGTTTGTGAGGTTTGACATCGACTCAAAAGTTAAGCTACACTTTAGATACTAGACAAAAACTAAAATATTATTAAATTTAAAAACATTATATTTATGGCTATAAAAAAAATTATACCAGTTGAAGTAGAACCTAATACTGAGGGAGATGAGACCAATCAAGAAGAAAAAATACTGATTGAAATTAATAATGGACACCTTAAAGCACTAAAAAGAATCGCCGAAAAATGGGACTTTAAAGACATAATAAGTGTTTTACAATACGGGATAGCTGTTTTAGATCAGGCAGATCCATTACCAAGGTATGTCACTATAAAACAATTAGCAGAATCAACAAATTTGACCCCCACTAAAACTCTACTAAAAGAAGTTCCCCAAAAAACTGAAGAAGTTGGAGAGAGTAACATTGGCACTGATTAACTATGGCCCCAATAATTAAAAAAAAAGGGTTCAGGGACTGATGATTATTTTGCTTCTGAATATGCTACAAAATTTGGCAATTATGATGCAAAATTTACAGACCTAGACAAAAGAGTTTTAGAAGTTGAAGGAAAAGTCTCCACAACTGTATTATTTGGTCAATACTTTGAGCTCTCACTTAAACAGTCTGCAGAGATAAGAGATGCCCTTGATTTATTTATAAAAAAATCTATTGTTAATTTTATAAAAGACAAAATGTGGATTTGGGTAATAGCAATCGTGATATTTTTAGTAACTGGTGGTGTAGGGGCTTTCGTTTCAAAATGGGTTGATGCTTCATTTTTTAAAGAACAAAAACCTCAACAAACGATAGTAAATACAACTCCTAATATAAATCCATGATCCAACACCCAGAATAAAAACCCCCGTTTGGGGGTTGGGTTTTAGGTTGAGACTAGTTTATTTTTCTGCAGCGTCCATTTTTTCTTTTAAGATTGCTTTTAGTTTATCTGGATTATCTAAATCTTTAAAGACGATTGCACCAGCTTCTGAACCTGTTACAATGATAATATCACCGTAACCAAACATTTGTCCGATAGCTCCTCTAGCTGTTTTGATTGAATTAATTTTAGAAAATCTAACTTCATCAACTTTGCGGTTTAATAATCCTGTACTACACACAATTTCTTTATCATCAAAAGAAATATAGTTTGTGCTGTACTTAATGATGTGAATAATTGCAAATATAAAGGGGAAAAAGAGAAAAGGAGTGAGGGCTAACTCAATAATCAACCAGAACCAAAACCAGACGGTTGATTTTTTAAATTTTGTCATATAGAAATTTGAATTAAAAAAATATTCAAAATAAGTTTAGGGGTTTATGTGTTTGTGTCTAATTGGCTTTTGACTAAGTCGTGTGCAGATTTGAGTTTTGATTTTTGGGCTTTAACTAGGTTTAATGTTTCAGGAGAAAAGGAATTAGAAAAGTTTGTAAAAATTTCTAAAAATATACCTCCTTTATGTTCTATAGCAGTTTTTTGACTTGCTTCATCACTCAAAGGGGCGTACTCATAAGCAAATTTACCATTAATTTTCTTTTTATTAATAATATCAGTTTTCTTTTCGAGAGTCTCAAAAGTACTCATAACTAAAGCAAAACAAAGTACATCTGGTAGCCAAACTTCAAGCTCTTTTATACCTTTACCTCGGTTAATCGGGCTTATTTTATCTGGGCTTTTTTCTTGTGATCTTATCCAAGGTTTACCTTTTGAGTCAAATCTTTCTGTGCAGTAGCTTTTAATTGTTTCACGTGTAAAATAATTTTTACATCTGCTTTCCGCTTCACGAAAAGAAACAAAAATTTGATCATTTTCATCCGCAACAAAATGATCTCTTAAATAGATAAGCTGGTCTAAAGTGTCAAGATTTTTAATTAAGCCATAAGATATTGGCATACCAAAATTAAAATTATTTTTATTTACTTTGCATATTTCAACCAACTTTCTTTTTGCTGGTTTTGAATTTGCTGTAATTTTGTTTAAAAAACGTATGTAAGCCATGTGATTATTTTAAGTTTATGTCAAGTGATATTTTTAATTACATAGTAGTAATACAAAATAAACTACATATGTATTTACACTAATAAACAAGCTGTTTAATGTCAAATGCTAAATACTAAATACCACTTGACTAAAAACAAAACATAACCTAAAATAAAATCAACCCAACACAACGCACTTAAAAGCCTTGAATTGGAATAGATAACAATTTAAAAAATCAAAAATCAAACTTTATAACTTTGAGGGTTTGGTAGAAGAGAAACTACTTATTTGTTGTGACGTACCAGAGCAAATAATACTGTAAGCCTATATAGCTGGTACTATGGATGTGCTAACTCTCTTCTATCAAGCCTTTAAGGCTAAGTTTGAAAGTTGAAAACTGGTAGTAGCCGCAAGATGCTTCCAGTTTCCAGCTCTCAAGCTGTTTTTTAAACCAATCATATTGCAATATGTACTCACCAGAAGACGAAGAAGTAACAACTTCTAACACTGAATCTGAAACCACTGAAACAGAGGCTACAGAATCAGACACACAAGCTGAATAAGCACTTACAATTTGGACTCAAGAAGCATAACCTTATTTGTAGTAGAATTATTTTTATGTCACCAACCTCAATTCTTGAGTCTCATTTTAGTTTTAAATCTTGATTCGTGCTTCTGAATGCGAGGGCAGGAGCCAAGATTTAAGACCGAAATAAACACTCGATCTTAGCTAACAACTCGAATACTTAGGAGTCGATCAATATGTATTACCGTGCTGAATATAAAACAGTCACAGGCGAACTCTTAGATGTAGAATTTGAGCATGATTTTGACGGTCAAACAACTGTCATCACACAAGCTCAAGATCTTACTCATGGAGTCACAATGTACCAGCTTTATGTCGGATATTTGATCTACAATTCTATTAGAGAACTTCAAGGAGTCTAAAATGTCTAAAACAGCGTCTCACGTTGGCAAGGATCTTAGAATTGCCGTCAAAGAAAGTGTCGATTATGAATGCGAACTATGTGGAGAGCCTGAAACCAGACTGCTCACATTGCAAATTCATCACATCAGACCAATTTCAGATGGTGGCGATAACAATCCAAAGAATCTGATGGTCTTGTGTCCTAATTGTCACTGTAAAGTGCATAATATGGTTAAACACTAATGTATTTTGATTTGAGTTTTTAGGTAGTTTTTCACAAAAATTACCACTTTCTAAACAGACTTTCAAACAGACAAGTCAAATTTTCTATGTCTCAAAATCAAGATTTACAATCACAATACGACTCCCTAAACAAGGAGATCTTAGAGTGCAGAATCACAGGCATCAACTGCCCTGACATGCTCGATAAGATCGTAAGGCGTGGTGAGATTCTAGATCAGATTGAGGGGATTCCTTTCAAGATTGATCACAAGGCATTGCAGCTCAACGTTTTGTTTGTAGCTGAGAGCTTTATGAAACTTGGAGAATTGGAGGAAGCTTAGAACCTATTTTTATAAGTATTTTAGACAAAAGTTTTTAGTAAATTGAGTGAAGTTGAGGAGTTTCTTTGCCGTTTCTCCGACATTTCACTGAATTTATTAAAATTAAACGGCAATTTATGACAACAGAACTCATAAAATACAATTACCAAGACATCGAAGTAGAGTTTACATCATCTGCTTTTATCAATGCGACTCAAATCGCAAAGAAATTTGGTAAAAAAGCTGGTGACTTTTTAAAAAATACTAGCACCAAAGATTACATCAAAGCCCTTGCGATTGATCTACAAGCCGATGCGAATATTCTCGTTTCGGTAATCAAGGGGGGTGATGGCGAACAAGGTACATTTTTACACCCAAAACTAGGGGTGCTTTTTGCTAGGTGGCTGAAACCAGAGTTTGCAATTTGGTGCGATAAAGTAATTGAAAATCTAACCAAGCCAAAAAACGAAACCCAACCAATTAAAAGATCAAATATAACTTTACTAAAAGAGATGGTTAATGAGCTAGAAATCCAAGCAATGAGATTAGAGCAAGTCGAGAGTAGGGTTATTGAGCTAGAGGCTACAGTTAACACCATAGAGCATAAGCCAGCCCTAAATATCACAGTAAGCACTGCCAAAGCATTCAAAACCTTAAAACAAGACAAATTAATAGAGTTAGGTCGAGAGATCAACAACCTAGTCTTTGAGAAGTTTTTAAGTGAAGGCTCAAAAGATTATCATGAGGCACACAAAAAAGCTCATAAGTCGTATAAATTAGAAACTGGAATCACTTATGTAGGAGCCAAAAAAGCAAGTTATCAATCAAAGCTCGAATTTCTAGAATGGTTAAAAAAATATTAGTATGCTCAATATAAATACAAAACTAATTGATCTAATCCCGACTATAGGCACAGACGCATTTGCGGTCTTGATGTGTATAGCAAAGAGGTGTGACAAAAAGATGCAATCCTTTCCAAGTAGGCACACTTTAAGTGTAGAAACTGGTATAGGTAAAAATAGAGTATCCAGAGCTACTGAGGTACTTTGTGAAAACGGCCTAATCTCAAAAGATCAAAGACGAACTGAGGGGGGAAGACTAAAATCAAACCTATATAAAATTACAAATAAGTTTATCGGAATTTATGTCACAGCCGAAGATATGGAGGTTGAAGAAGAGATTGACTCACAAGATGTAGAAGATGAAATCGAAGAAAATATACAAGATCCTGATATAATAGCCAATCCCACCGTGACCCGTTTACCGACCACGGTTCAACCGACCACGGTAAATGAATCCATAAGTATTAATCAAGAAGGAAGTATTAATCAAGAAGGAAGGAGGGACACCACAAAAATTGAAAATCCAGAACCTCCGAAAACCAACCCACCAGAAAAACCAAAAGAGGACATTAAGGAATTTTTAGAAGAATTACATAAAGTTCTAGCTACTCAAAACCTTAAACCGCTCCAAGAAGAATCTATTTTAAAAGATTTTATGAGGATTAAAAGAGAAAACCCCGATGATTTGGTGGCTGATATGCTACCTGAAGCCGTGATATGGCTCAATAAAAAAGAACCTTCGTGGAAATTCAAAAGCCCTTATTTCAAAATCAAAAACTGGCTTTTACAAGCCGATTTACCAGGAGAAGAGAAAAATGAAAGTGTACATTTTGCACTTTACCCTTTGCACCTATGGCAACAAAAAGGGGAATCAAACGAGGCTTTTGAGGCTAGGTGTGAAGCCGAAATAGCCAAAGGTAAGCATAGAATTGAAAAACACTACGAGAAAGAACAGGAGTTTAACCATGATCCGAATGAGTGGAAAAAGATGAAAGCCAAACTTTTCAAAGAACCAGTCTAAATTTATTTTTTCTATGATCCACCCATCAAAACTATCACAAGACGAAAACTACAAACTTTTTAAAGTCATTATCGAAATGAGACTAAAAGCTACACCAAACTACACAATTGCAAGAAGGCTTGATGTTCCACCAAGCTATGTTTGTAAAATAATCAGAGCAGCTAGAGAGGATGGGTATATATTTCCAGACCCTAGGCAAAAAGGTTATAGCAAACATGAAGAGGAAGTGGAAACAATGCCTAAGCAAGGGGATCTATCAAAGTATTTAATGCCAAGATTTAAACCACCTACAGTTAAATTTCAGGAGGTTAAACAAGTAAAACAAAATTTTTATTTTACCAAAAGCAGATTTTTTGAATATTTATTTTAAAATTTTTATGCAAGACGAAAAAACACAGGAATTATTTTTTAGAGTAACCATTAGAAGCAACTTACTAGTTGATCTAAAAGAGGGTTGGCTTAGAGAATATCATCTTGATAAATTTGAGAAAGATTTTAGTGAATTAATCATACATCTAACAAAAACAGCTCAGTATGATATTTTAAATCAGATTAAAAAAAATCTTAATAAAGAAGAATAACTAAAAATGCCTAAAATCGCCATATCGGAAGCCGAAGTTAAAACAGCAGTCCAAGACTACCTAAATGCTTTAAAAAAACAAGGCAAACTGGACTGGATAAGATTAAACGCTGGGAAAATCCAGACCATAAATAAAAGCTGGATTCATTTAGGAGAAGAGGGTTTGCCTGACTTGCTAGTGATTGCTAACGGTAGAGCATTTGGACTAGAACTCAAAAAGCCAACTGGCAAGCATAGAGAAGAGCAGGAAGAAACTAAAAAGAGGTGGGAGCTACTATCAATTAACTACACCTTTGTGCATTCCTTTGAGGAAGCAAAACACATTATCGATCTTTATATTTAATTTTTTATGTATCATAAACCCAAAAAAGAGACCAAACTTCCTCCAGCAAGCATGGAAGATGTTAAGCAATATCTCGATGTAATTCTCACACCTAAAGAAGTTGTGATGCTTAAAAAACGCATTGAGATAATAAGATATTTAGAGCTTGCCAAAACTCAAAGGTGGATTGCTGAAAAACTAAAAACTTCAACTACCGTAATTGGGAGGATTAAAAAATCATTATTTTCTTAGATTTATGACACCAGATCAAAGACTTGAATATCTTCAAAACATCCTTTTAAAAACAGAAAACTGGGAGGCTAATTTTTTTGAACTTGCACGACTTTTGAAAGGTTATGTGCAAGCTGAAATTGAAATTATTGAGCTTCGTAAAACTTTTAGTCTTGAAGAAACTGATGAAGGAGTGATCAGAATTAACTCTACTTTCCGTAACTTATAGCGTTTAGCTAGTATTAATACACAATAATATACATTTTATGAAACAATTAACAAAAATTGAGATGATTCAAATCGATTTACTTTCACCAGCAAAGTACAATCCAAGAACCATCACAGACAAGGCAAAAAAGGGATTAACTAAATCCATAACAGAATTTGGACTGGTTCAATTGATTGTAGTAAACGAAAGAGAATTCGATGAAACTGGAAGCTATACTGTGGTCAGTGGACATCAAAGACTTGATATTCTATTGTCACGTGGTTTTACTGAAACAGAGTGTGTAGTAGTCAATTTGAGTGAAAAAAAGGAGAAAAAGCTCAATATTTTGATGAATAGCCAAAAAATAAGCGGTGACTGGCTTCAAGACGAACTAGAAGCAATGCTGGCAGAGTTTGCCGATGATGATGACTATTTTGACTATAATTTTGATGAATTGATTATTGATCAGGCTGGAAAAGCTAAAGAGGTGCTACCACTTGAAAAATCTGAAGAGTTAGAAATTAGTAACAAACCACCAATAGTGCAGCTCGGAGATATATTTGAATTTAAGATCAATAATAAAATTTATAAACTGGCCTGTGGAGATTCTACCGACATTGATCTAATCAAAAATCTTAGCTCGAGTTTGAATATTGATTGTGTTTTAACTGATCCGCCATATGGAGTGGATATAACTAAAAATAAGAAAAGCAGCACTTCAGGGGTTCTTGGAGCCTTACCCGAGATCGCAGGAGATAAAGACACTTCAGTAGCTAGGGAACATTACCATACTTGCTCCGCCCTCGAGCTAAAAAAAATGATCATTTTTGGGGGTAATTATTTCACTGATTTTCTACCACCAAGTAGGTGCTGGTTGATTTGGGATAAAAAAGTAGCCAAAGGAATGAGTTTTGCTCGAGGTGAAATTGCATGGACTAGTTTTGATAAAAATATGGACATCTATGAGATCGCCTGGACTGGTAACCTCCACGGTAAAGTTGATCTTGGAGTCGAGGGACTAGAAAAAGAAGTGCTCAATGGATCCAGTAGGGTCAAAAGAACTCATCCAACTCAAAAGCCAGTCTCACTCTTTAATCAAATCATTTTAGACTTTGACTTTGAAACATATTTTGACGGGTTCAATGGTGGTGGCACCACATTTATGAGCTGTATTCAAAACAAAAAGAATTATATCGGTGTGGAGATTTTGCCAGTTTATGTTGAGGCTACACTTAGGAGGGTGCATAAATACTTGGAGGCTAATCAAATTAAATATGAGTATCAAAACAATAGAGACGTAAAACTAGAGACAATTCTAAACAACATTTAATATGGCTAAAAAAACAAAAGCTAAAGCAAAGAGAAAGGTAATGGGGCGACCTATGAAATATACTCTCAACTGGGCGATCAAAGAAGTCGAGTGGATGCTTGAGTATATACGAGGTAACGAAGGGTGTGCGATCTTGTTTTTGTCTGAGATGTGTGAAATAAGAGACTATTCTAAGGTGAGGTGGAGCGAAGTCAATCGGAAATATTCAAAAGTGGAGCAGGGAGAAAAGGAGCCTGACAGCTTATTTAAAAGACGTAAAGCAAGGCAAGAGCATTTCAGGGATTGCTTAGATCGAGTAGAAACTATCTTGCATAATCGACTTATGAAAGGCGGTTTAATCAAAAAATTTGATGCTGGTATGACTAAATTTGTACTTGTAAACCACCATGGCTACAAGTCCGAGGTGGTCCGCAATGAAGATCAGAAACTAGGCAAAGACGGCGAAGCAGTAGAACAAAACGAACCACAAACTATTTTTATAATTCCATCCAATAACAGAGATGAATAGAATTGAACCACAACCAGGGTACCAAATGAAATTCCTAACTTCACAGGCCGATATAATTATCGGAGGTGCAGGGGCTGGTGTGGGTAAGACATTTTCACTACTTCTTGATGTACTAAGATATACTGCACCACAATACAACCAAAATGATACAAAGTTTGGGGCAGTAATATTTCGCAGAGAAACACCTCAAATCACTAATGAAGGTGGTTTATGGGATGAGTCAATGAAGCTTTTTACTCTAGTTAATGCAAAACCTCAATTATCCTCACCAAGGTCATGGAGATTTCCAACAGGGGCTAAGGTCACATTCAGTCACCTTCAATACGAGAGTGATATTCTAGCATGGCAGGGAACACAGATCGCATACATTGGGTTTGATGAGCTTACCCATTTCACTAAAAAACAATTTCTATATCTCTTGAGTCGTAATCGTTCGGTGTCAGGTATCAAACCAGTGATTAGAGCAACAACCAATCCTGATCCTGACTCTTTTGTAGCTGAATTGATAGAGTGGTGGATAGATCCAGTCACAGGCTTTCCAATACCTGAGAGAGACGGGGTTATAAGATATTTTACTGTAGATCAAGATCAGTATGTGTGGGGAGATACCAAAGAAGAAGTATTAGCTAAAGCCCCTCATATTGCTATAGGTTTACCTGAGGGCTTTGATCCAAATGACTTAGTTAAATCAATCACTTTTATCGCAGGTTCAATTTATGATAATAAGAAGCTACTTGAAACAAACCCCCAGTATCTTGCTAACCTAAAATCTCAATCAATCGAAGACCAGGCAAAGCTTTTAGATGGAAACTGGAAAGTAACTACAGACAATCTTTCTTTATTTGAATATTCAAAGATCCAAGATTTATTCTCAAACTTTGTAGAACCTTCGGATTTTAAATGTATCACAATTGATGTGGCTGGATTTGGTAAAGATTTGGCGGTTGTCAAAACTTGGGAAGGGTGGAAAGTAGTGAGGATAGATATTCAAACATATTCAACACCTGAAAGTCTGAGGCAGGTTGTTGAGGCAAGGAGAGAAGAATACAAAATACCTAGATCAAATGTTTTAGCTGATAGTGATGGATTAGGCTGGGGGCTTTCAGACTACGAGTATGGAAATTTCTACGGTGGAGGCACTGTGATCACTGTCAACGATAAAGACGGCAATGAAGTCAAACAACCATATCAAAACCTCAAAACACAGTGCTATTACCGTTTTGCTGAAAAAGTGAATGCTGCACTTGCCAGTATAGATTTAGAGAATACCTGGGTAGATGGAGCCAAAACAATCACGGTCCGAGTAGGGGCTAAAACTTACACAGTCCGCGAACTTATTTCACAAGATCTAAGAGCGATAAAAAGAGATAAGCCCGACATCGAAGGTAAGAAACGTATTAACTCCAAAGAAATGCAAAAAAGTATTTTGAAAGGCAGATCTCCCGACTGTGGAGATACTTTGATGATGCGAGCTTATTTTGATTTACAGCCAGTTGTCGACTACTCTAATGTTTCTTTTAAGCTAAAATCTTACTTTTAGACCCGTCTTGTATAGGCACGGTATTATTGATATAATCAATCATTGTAGCTAATTATGGCGAACATCTTAACGAAAACATTTGATAAAATAATGGTAAGTGTATTTAAGCGTGCCTTATCACTGCCTCAATTAGAGGAGTTGATAGGGAATAGCAATAGTTTATCTTATGATCGACCTATTAGCTTTAGCGGAGGTGCTTATTCAAATACCCCACAAGGAGATAATCGTGTAACTAGCAAAGTCATATCATCGGTGGTAAAAGATCCGTATGTGTCAGGAATGCTCACAGTAAAACAAAACCTAATGTTTAAAAAAGGTTGGTATGTTGGAGGTGGCAAAAACAGCTCAAAAGCAATTACAGATCATCTCAAACAACTTGGAATTGATGATATTTTACAGCCAATATATACAGCTTATAATACTCACGGCAACGGTATTTTGTTTTTCACAAATCGAAACAAACTAAGATTTGAGCCATTTTTGGCGGAGGGACACGAAAGGGTTAAAGTGATTGCTGATCATATAAATAGGGAAATATTGAGTTACCAAGTTTGCCACCTTGGATCTGTTTTGATGGAGATCCCAGCAGGCAAAGTGCTACATATTCGTAACGATAGTTTCGATGGAGACTTTAGATTTGGAACTGGTGCGGTGATTGCAGCTGTCAAAGCTTGGTTTGTGAAACAAGAAGTTTTAAATGACTCACAACAAAAATTTAGAGATGGATCGCAAGCTAATGGTGCATTTTCACCAAGATACGATTTTGCAAAAGATAGCCCCGAGCAAATAAAGCGTGCAGTTGATGGATATGATGATTTTAGGTCTAAAGTGACCCAAAACAGAGATAACCTAAGAGGTAGAAACATTTTCGCACCCGTTCCTATAAATTTTGATAAGTTCACAATGTCAAACGTAGACATGGGTTCTTTAGAATTCCTGAGAGAAATTAGAAAAGAGATCAGTGCTGCACTTGGAGTTTCACTTGCGGTGGTCGGAGACACTGCAGGGACAACCTTTGCAAATGCGGAGCAAGGTCGAGATAATGTATCTGAATTGATCATTGAATCAGACAAGAGGAAATTCGATATGATTATAAAATGGGTTCTGAAAAACTCATTGATAGGGTATAGTGAACTATCAAATCCTTATTTCTTTGGTCGAGAACCTACAGATGAGGAAATCAAAAGCTACGAAGCCAAAACAGATCGAGCTAATAAGCAATCTGATATTTTGGTTAAGCTATCAAAAGTGCAAGGATACAAGCTAGATCTTACAACGATGGAAATTAAAGAAGCCGAAGTAACTCAAAGCGTGCAATCCACAGAGCCACAGACTAAAACAAGTATTGTTGAAAATGAGCCAGTAGTGGATGAAGCAATTAACAAGCAGGATGATGCTACCAGAGCAACCAAAACCCCACAGCCTGCCAAATTTACTGTAGACAATTTATTACTTTCTAAGCCTTTTTTCAAGCTTCAAAATCGCCTTGAGAAAGCTCTAACAGATCAACTAAATGCCACAACTTAAACCAATAGAATCATTTGGGTTAAATCGTCCAGCACTCGAATCTATATCGAGTGATATGTTAGATGTGACTTTAGAAGCTTACAACGAGCAGTATGGAACCGAATACACCAAAGAAAATAAACCCGAAGCAATCGACTATTTTATATCTGGATTAATATTGATTAGCCTTTTTGGTTGGGATAAAGCCGATAAATCAAAGCTACCAAAAGAAACATTAGATCAACTAGAAAATATATTTAAAGACCCTAAAACAGAAAAAGTAGAGTATGAGGGGATTAATGCAACGACTCAAAAAGACTTTGATAATGCCTTATTTAAACAAGAATTAGTTAAAACGATCGAATCGAAAGGTGTAAAAGGAGATATCTCAAAAGATAAAGCTCAAAAAGCGATCCAAGACATTGAAAACAGTAAAACACCAAGCTCATTGAGTAAAGAAGAATTTGAAGAAATAAGGGAAGAAACAGCTAAAAATATAGTAAAAAATAAGCCTAAACTGAGTGAAGAAAACCAAAAAAAGGTAACCAAAAAAAGAACTAAAGTGATCAGTGAGTCACTATCTACGACATTATACCACAATATCAACGAGATACTAGCCACAAATGACGGCTTAGAATATGTAGGAGGTATCACTATGGGTGACGATTTGGTACGACCAAAGCACCAAGAACACAACCGCAAATATTGGAAAAAGGACGAATATAAACCCTGGTATGATTTTAATTGTCGTTGTTTTTATAACTTTGGATCAAAAGAAAAGTTGGAAAGCTTAGGATATACTAGACTAAAAGGCATTTAGACCCGTCTTACATAGATCGGGTAAAGTAGATATAGGTCAAAGATTATGTCTACTTTACTTGCCACAAAACCTTTAATTTTAACCTTTAACCTAGATCAGTGTTTGAGGGTTTTTAATGATACAAAAAAGCGTGTTCTAACTGTAGCTTTGGTTACAGAACGATTAGACCGATATAATACAATTATCAATCCAGAGGGATGTATAACAGACTTTAGGAATGTAATTGTTGATTTTAGACACTCAAGAATCTCAACTGGGGCAAGGCTAACAAATAAAAGGATTGGAGAGGTAACGCTTGATACAGGCGAAACAGTGAGAGCATTGATTGGAGACCTCGAAGTCTATCAAAACAATGAACTCAATGTGGTCGATAAAATCACAGGAGCTACACGATCAGATGGCAATGCTTACGAAGCAGTTGAGTCTGGGAGAATTATTGCAGTATCAGTCGATTTTATGCCGATTGAATCAAGTATCTGGTTTAACGAAAAAACAGGAGTTACTGAGTACCGTCAATGGTCGCTCAGATGCCTTTCATTATTAGATATTCCAGCAGGTCAAGAGGACAGCATAATCCTAAACATTAGGTCATTAGATAATTTTTCAACCCAAAAAACTATGTCAAAATATACAAAAGGTCAGGAAGTTCTAATTAGAGCTACTGTCGAAGAGGTAACAGAAGACGGTCAAATCAAGGTAACAACACCTGAAACTGTCACAGAAGATCAGATTGTAGAAGAGCAACAAACACGCTCTGAAACAACCACTGAAGTTGAAATAGAAACCGAACCAAAAGAAGATCCTGAAATGGATACTAACGAGGAAATAAGAGCTTGTAAAAAGCGACTTGATGATCTCGAAGCTGGCTATGCTGAAATGAGAGGTATGCTTACCACTCCAAAAGAGCCAAGTCAACGAAGTCTCAGTGCAGATCTAAAAGCTGAGATTGTTGATGAGATCAAAGCAGAACTTCTAAAAACTCAATCTGAACATCTTAGATCAATGCAAGTTGAAACTCCAAAACCTCAAGCCTCTGCTCCTATTGGACAGGATCAAACTGATCCTAGTGCTAATGGCGATGCAAAGGCAAGCAAAGGTATTTCAACTGAATTTTTATTAAACACACGCAACCTATAATTTATAACTAATATGTCAGATATTAAATCATTTGCAGAGTATATTCGATCAGGTGTTGATGCTGCAACTATCGCAGAACAAAGCATTTCAAGAGGCAAACTTTTTAACGAAGGTTTAAAACTAGCTAAAGGTGATGTAGCAAGAGCAATCGACTACGTAGCTTATAACGATGTACAATTTAGATCAGAAGTAAACAACAGCCTACAAAGTGCTGGTTACAAAAGAGGTCTTACATACGATCTAGTAGCAAGCGAACTTTCAGACAGTAACTACCGCGCAGGTGGAAGTTTTGATACTATCACAACCCCTGGAGGTGCTAACACACTACAAACAACCGTTGGACTTATCGTTTCAAGAGTTGAAGAACTAGGTCAGGTATTAAGAGAAGTTGAAAGTGTAGAACTTGTAGACGGTAACCTATCAACCCCTGTGTTTTCAGGCAATGCTACAGCTGGCTATGTAGGCAACTCTAATGCTACAAACTTAGGGTCTACTTTAGAAGGTCAACTTAACCAGGTTACTTTTAACCCTCAAAGAATTGCAGGATACATTGATATTAATGATGATTTTCTAGTCAAAATCAGTTCAAAGAATGTCACAAAATTGATGGACAAACTAGCAGAAAGCTATGCAAGAGGTATTGACAACGGTATTTTGCAAGGTGCTGGAACAGGCTCAACCCCTACAGGTATGGCAACCAACGCAACTGCAATCACTTCTGGTGTTAATGATCTTGACACTCTAAGAAAAGCTATGGCAAGCGTTGCAATAAATGGGCTTGGTGGCTACCAAAACCTTAGAATTTTCATGAATACAGCTACATGGATGAAATATGGAATGTTAGCAACCTCAAATATGGCTTATGCTGGCACAATTAAAGATGGTAAAATTTTTGGAGTCCCAGTAATTATTACTGATGTACTAGGTGTATCTACAGATGCTTCAACAGTAATCACAGGATACAAAGATCATTACCAAATTGGAATTGCAAAACAACCAAGCGTACTCATCGACCAATATTCTGGATCTTTAACAGGAACTCAAAGATGTGTTATCTCTGGTAACAACCAAGGTAAACCACTATTTAACAACTCATTTGCTAAATTTACAGTTTCAGGATTAGCAGCTTAATCATAACATTACTATGACTTATAAAGCACTATGTAATTGCACTCTTTTAGTAAACGGTGAGTCAAAGTCAGTAAGAATCAATGAAACAGTAAGCGACCTTGACTTAGTCGAGGCTTCGCTTGCCGTTTTAGCTGGTTTTATTGCCGAGATCGAAGAACCTATCAAAGAAACCCCTAAAACTAAATAACTATGGCACAATTTGGACAAAGAACATTTACAGCACTTACTACAGCAGGCTCTACAGCCTTTGTAGATTTAAGTGCAATCAATCCAATATCAGGATCGTGGGATTACACACTTGTAGCACCTGCATCTTTAGTAGCTCGAGTTGATTACTCAAATGATGGCTCTACTGTAGCAGCAAGCTCTGCACCACTACCAGCTAATTCAGTAGATGGAACTGTAAGCTTGCCGATCAGCACCGCATACAGATTTACTCGTTTAACATGGGTATCTGGAACAGGAACATCACTAACACCAACACTTAATCTAGCAACTAACTAGACTTATGCCATTCCTAACCCACGAGAATATTTTAGATTATCTACCTAAAACAAGCGACATTAAATATGTTAAACTTGTCTTAGATATGGTCGAAAACTATTTAAGTGGGTTAGGATTTGACTTTGATCTCATTGTAAATTCAGAACTCAAACTTTATCCAAAATACGATTTTCAAAATGAATTTAGGTATTTATTTTTTACAGATCCTACAACTGTAACAATCAAATCTGAGGAAGACTTAACTTACTCAAAAGCTTTAACAATCCGAAAGGATTATCTTTTGGAAAATCATCACAAAATCACAACTGCAAACTATTTGCTATCTCTAAAAGATGAAGTTGTGCAATACCCATACTATCTTGAACTTAACACAAGCACAGGTTTTAGTGCTGAAGTTCCAAGTGATTTAAAATTTGCAATAATAGAATTTGTTAAACAAGCCTTAAACATCCAAAAATCTGTACAAAGTATATTTGATGGTGAAGGTCAAGAAGTTAAGTCAACATCCATTGAGGGTGTAGATATAGAGCTTATCGGGACTAATCAGTCACCAACTAAAGATAAAATTCAAGAGCTTTTAGCTGGGGATTCAGGAATAATGCAGATTATAAAAAATTATCTACCAAGAAAATGATCAATCCTCTTAATAACCCAGTATACTTAAAGGTTATGGCTTTTCTTAAAGCGATGACACCAAAAGCTACTGGAAATAAAAACCTTGAATTAGTAGCTGATTCTGCCAATTCAATACAACTTCATTTGCAGGATATTGGTGGAGAAATTGTACAATCTAACGATGGTTTAAAGGGGTTTTTATTTACAGGTTACGCTTTACAAGAATTTTTTGAACAAATGCCAGCTTTAGACAGTTATTTTGAGGTAAGCGATGTGAACTTTTCAGGGTCCTATAGAATTCTAGCTGTAAAAGATTTAAGAGCCAATCGGTTTATTGTCCCAATGTATAAATTTGATTTACTTAAGATCATAAAATAATTATGCTTAATAAAATATCAATCAAAGCTAACTCAAGCCCAAGTGCTATTTTTAAGAAAATAAGCGATAAATGGTCTAGAAGTCAGCTAATGGAAATTATGATGAAAGCTGGCTATGCTGCTCAATATGCAATGCAAAAAACAACTAGGCACGGAGATATTACAGGAGTTGGTCGTACAAGTTACGATGTAGTAAAGGCTAGCGATGGAAGTCTAGGTGTAGATGTTATAAATACAGCAACAAGTGATAAAGGTTTTTACTATATGCCACACATTGACAGAGGTGGAAAAGCGGGTAAAGGTGGACATATAAGAGCTAGAATGTTCTCACAAGAAGGAAAAACATCAGCTTCAAGAATATTTAAAAAAGTTAATTCAACTGGGAACATTCCTACAAGTTTATAATCTATGTCACTACAAGAAGTCCAAAAAGCAGCCATTCAAGGCTTTATACAATCCATTACTTTTGATGGATATAACTTGACGGTGAATATAGATGATACAAATGAGATTTCAGAGTTTCCATTTTTAAAAATTACATCTTTTGGCAGGGTAAGAATAGGAGGCAACACCCACCAGTCAAGGCATAAATACTCATACAAACTCACTTGTGATTATCAATTAGATGGGGAAAACCCAATCTCAGAAACTGTGATTGATGAGCTCCAAACCGCTATCGTAAATAAATTAGAATCCAGCGCTACTGCTTTACAAAATTACAATGTCGGAGCTGGAAGCACTTGGATTGATATGATAGTACCTAGAGACGAAAGAGACGATCTAGCAACTAATAAAAGGCGAGTAACTTTCTTAATAGAGACAATGGTTTTAAGTAGAATTAGATAGGTAGACCCGTCTTGATCAGTAATGATATATTGAGTATAGTAACAAACTATATATGATATTTCCTTACCCAAAACTCGGTTTTGTAATTGAAACTGAAACGGTAGAGCAAGCTAATAATATTCGGGATAATGTACTGAGTCTCTTAGAGGCTGGTTTAAGTTATGGCGAAATTAAAGGTTTGCACCCTGTAACATTTTCAGACGAGGCTTTAAACACCCCAGTAGAACAATTTAGAGAGTTAATCACTGAACCAATTACTAATCCAGAACCTCAAGAAGAGCCTAAAAAGGCTAAAAAAGAGGTTATAAATAACGAAACTTATTAATTATGTCAGCAGAACCAATCGTAGGTCGATTATCGTATGTCGGTATCGCAGTACAAACAGTTGATGGCGTGCCAGCTACTCAACCTACTCATACAATTCCTTTTAAGGATATTCCAGACTTTTTAGCTTTTGAATATACTGAAATAAACAGTGGTTTAGGTATTCGCGAAGCTATGAGAGATAAAATTCTCACTAGAATAATGGCCAATGCTACAACTAGCCTTGATCTCTCAATGGACACTTTCCCACTATTTGCAAGAGGTGGATTCGGTAATGTCACAAGTGCTTTGGATACTGGTATTAGATCAGCTGTAGTCAACGTAGCTGGAACAGGCTATACATCAAGACCAACTTTAACATTTTCAGGAACTGGTACAGGTGCAAGAGCTGAAGCATACATGAGAGTATTAGCTGGAACTGTAGTTGCTGGATCTGGTTACACAAACGGTGTCTATCCTATCACGTTTACAGGGGGTCAAGTTCCAATCTTGCCAGACGGAACAGCACCACAACCTGCTACAGGAACATTAACAGTTGCAGGCGGAGTATTTACAACTGTCACAATTACAAGTGGTGGAACTGGATATATAGAGCGACCTATCGCCTCTGCAACCGTACCAGGTGGAACAGGTGGATCTATTGCAATCACATTAGCAGGTTCACAAGTCTTTATTTTAGATCGAGGTCAAGGTTATACTGGAACACCAACTATTACCCCAACAGGCGGAGCTGGTACAGGATTAACCTTTACAGTTACAGCATCAACTTCAACCACAAGCAGAGTAAATAGTTATACAGTAAGGCAAAGCTCCAACCTTCCAAGATTAACATATTTTGTTGATTATGGTCCGCTTGGAAAATATCGTATTTCTGACGTGATAGTTTCAAAGATGGATCTTGATTTAGTCAATGAGGGAACTTCTACAATTTCAGTCGATCTAATGGGTACAAATGTTTTAGCGTACAACTTTACAACTGCAAGTGCTACAGATCCAACCTACTTCATTAAACCTCAAATAGCTTGTGTTTTATCTCCAAGCGTAGCAGGCCTAACCACAGTCAACACGACTTGCTCAATCACTTCTACAACTGGATCAGGCTTTTTGGGTATTCCAGTAATCTCTAAAGGTGCTATTATTGATGTTCAAATTATCTCAAAAGGGGCTGGATATGCAGGAGGTGACACTATTTCATTTACAGGTGCTGGAGCTGGGGCAACTGCAACTTTAACTATTGTAAATGGATCAATCACAAATGTGACAATGACTAACACTGGAACTACTAAGACTTATGGAAATAATCCATATATTGCCTTTGCTGAAGCCTTAACATTTTCACTAGATAACTCAGCAGAAAATATTTACACAGCTGGTAATCAAAGCCTTTCACCATCATTTATAGTAGCTAAATCAGTCATGGGATCTGGTACAGTATCAATCACAATGAGAGATAGCGTGCTTAGAGCTTGGAACTTAGACAACCAAACAGTTGCACTAAGAATTAGAGCTGATAACGGCGTCCCAGTAGACACAGCCCTTGGATCTCAAAACTTCGGATTCACAATGATCTTAAACAAGGTACAGTTAGACAGTAAACAAGACGGCGGAGTAGATGACATTAGAAAAGTAAGTGCTGATTTTACTATGCTTTACGATTCGACCAATGCTAGATCAGTAGCTTTAGAAACTTATTCAACTTTTAACATAACTGCTTAATATGCCAACATTTAAAATCACTAATGAAAATTCATTTGAGGAATGGGTAGAAAAATCAGTAAAAACAGATGAGAAAAACAAATATGTATCTATCTTAGAATTACCACACTTTGAGGAGAAGGTAAAAATCCGCTTAGTCCTGGAGCCAGCAAAAAGAATTGAATTTAGCAGAATACAAAAAGAGACAAACAAGCTTTTAGCAACCTTAATTGGCTTAGAGGCTGAAAACATGACCCCAGAACAAAAAGGGGTTATGATGGAAGCTAGCGAAAAAATGAATGATCTAAGCAAAGAAATTGCTAAGGCTTTAATGTCTGATGGTGGGACACCGCTCGGAGAAGTGCAACTAGAAAATACAGATTTAGAGTGGATTACACCTGCAAACTTTGAATATATTATCGAATATGTAAACAAAGTAATCGACCCACTGGGTTTAAAAGCACTGCAGGCGAGGCAATCACAAACTTTGTAAGAAAAGAAGAGTTTGACGCCATTGTCAGGTATAATACAAATGGGTCAAAGGGTGCAAATGACGAGCCTGTACCAGATTGGTATCATAGACTGCTACTATTTCAAAACGAGAACGGCTCGTACACTATCCCACCAAGTGAAATATTTAAAATTGACGATGAAACGATAAAGTTTCTTCTCCAAGTTAAACTAGCTGAAACAGAAGCAAAAATAAAAATCAAAGAAAATGAAGAAAGAAAAGCAAGAGTTGCAAGCAACCTAGCAAAACTAAAAAAATAATTATGGAATTTGCTTAAGCACCCAGTCGTATTTGGCTGGGTTTTCTTTAATATCTTTTAATTTGTGTTTTACCGCTGAAAGGGTACGATTTAGATTCTCAGCGATTATTGATTTAGGAGTATAATATGCATGGGTAATAAGATAAATAATTTCCTCAACATCCCAGTAATACCACTGTTTGACTGTTTTTGTAGGTCTTCCTGCTATTATGCACACGTCTTTTTGTAGCTCTTTACGTTTCCAATTTTGTTCTTTCCAAAAATCTTCATTTGAGGTTTTGAAAAGTGGAATCTGGAAAGAGTCTGGAACTAAAACTGATACTTCTATAAAGTCATTGTTATTTTCCATTTTCTGTATGATTACACGAAAATTGTAGAATTTTTAGACAAATATGTCTACACAAATCACTTAGACCCGTACTCAATGGACTTGTTATAATCTCCTTAATTATGGGAGATGAGAATGTATTAGTATCGTTTAGGGGGGAAGACCAACTGACAAGCGTTTTGAGAGGGCTTGAGACTTCATTTGCCTCACTTACAAAATCAATACAAACACTAGAATCAAATGTAACAAAAAGCTTCAATAATCAATCCAAAGAGGTTAGTAATTCAAATAAAGCAATCCAGTCTGAACTCAAAAAAACAGAGGGCTCATTCTTAAGTTTAAAGAATATTATAAACACGGCTTTAGGTGTTAGCTTATCAGGTATTTTGGCTGGGGCTGTAAATGGAATCAGAAACTTTGCTGGGGAGGCATTGAATATGACAGCCAAGCTTGAGTCTGTAAGAATCGGGTTTGATGTTTTGACTGGTTCAGCTGATTTGGCACGGTCAACGCTTAAAGATTTGTCTGATTATGCTAAATCTACTCCTTTTGAACTTCCACAATTACAACAGACGGCACTTAGATTAAAAGGGGTTGGATTTGAAACTAAAGATCTATTATCAGTGATAGATGTCTTAGGTAACATTAGTGCAGGTGTTGGAACCGAAAAACTACCTTTACTTGTACTAGCATTATCACAAGTCAAAAATGCTGGAAAACTTACTGGAAACGAATTGAGGCAGTTTACAGAAAATAATGTGCCTCTTGTAGATTTGCTAGCTAAAAGCCTTGGGAAAACGACTGCTGAGATTACTCAAATGACAACAGAGGGAAAAATAGGGTTTAATGACGTTTATAAAGTCTTAGACCAATTAACCTCAAAAGGTGGTAAATATTTCGATTTGATGAACGCTCAAAGCAAGTCTTTTAGCGGTGTAATGTCCAACATAAAAGATCAAATAGGGGTGCTTTCAAGAACATTTATGGGTATCACTGAAGAGGGGGATATTATAGCAGGTGGGTTTTTTGATAAGATTAAAAACAGTGCTGAGGGCTTAATGATTATGTTAAATAATCTAGGTTATTTGCTAAATGGACAGTTAAACTTTGAACAATTTTTACAGTTTTCGGGGGTATCAGAGCAAGTAATCAGTGCGATTCAGATGGTGGGGGGTGCCTTTCAGTGGTTAGGTGAGCATATAATACATAACTTATCCGATCCTTTGAACCAAGGACTTATCTTGGGGATTGGAATTGGTAGTATGATATTTGATTTTCTAATCCCAGCTGTTACAGGACTTGCGACCACAATTGGGACTAATTTGGGTAGAGCTTTGACTTTCATAATGTCTCCAATCGGATTAGTCATCGCAGGTGTCGCACTATTATACACTGCTTGGCAAACAAACTTTTTAGGTATTCAGGAAACAACTCAAAGTGTCTTGCAGTGGGTAGGCGGTAAGTTTGGAGAATTTGGGCAGTTTATGCTTACCAACTTGGACGGCATAACTAATGGAATATTTGAGTTTGTAAATGGTGGAATAGGGGGCTTAAATACATTAATAAAATACTTATCTGAAACATTTGCACCAATGTTTGGAGATATTACAGGATTTGTTGGTTTTGTAATGAAAGGAATGATTGAAATAGCAGGAAGTGTAATCGGAGATATGGTAACAATATTTGGAAATCTTGGTAAATTCATAATACCTTTAGTTGTGCCTGTTTTAAAGCAATTAGTAGTTACTTTTGGTCAAATATTTAAGAACGTAGTGGGAATAATTACAGGAGCAACCAAGTTTATTGGTGGGATATTTTCAGGTGACTGGAGAAAAATGGTTGAAGGATTAATTGATATGCTTGCTGGTTTTGCAGGCGGCGTTGCTAGTATTTGGGATGGGATAAACTCGTTAATTAGCAAAGCTATAGCTGGTATTCTAGATATGATTTTAGAAGTTACCAAAAATGATTTTATTGCAAAAGGTTTAGAATTAGTTGGTTTGTCTGGTGCTGTAGATAGTATTAAAAATTTATCTAACGATCTTAAAAAAACACAAACAGGGCTTCAAGATACTGTAAAAGATCTTGCTAAAAACGCTAAATCATTTTTAGGAATCGATCCAAACGCATCTGAAAAACAAAATGAAGGAGTCAGTAATATTGCAGATGGAATAATTGATGGAATCACTAAATCTATTGACAATTTATCAGAGAATTTCCAGAAAGCTGATTTTAAAGCCATTGGAGACCAGATTAGAAATGGATATAAATCTACAGGGGTAGGTATTGATAAAATGGCACAAGATGCTAAAGCAATGCTGTATAATCTAGCTAAAAATCCACTTCAAATAGCTTTACTTGGAGAACAGCAAAAGGGTGCAATTAAATCATTAATACAAGCTCTAGGGCAAGGGGCAATGGGTTTTGGATCTAGTTTATCACAAGTTCAGACTGGCAAGCTCACAATGCCAGATTTTGGGGCTTTGTTTAGTGGTTTATCAGGACAAGCCAAAGCATACACACCAGCAGGAGAGCAGGATATAAATGCAAAAGTTTTGGCAGGAAGAAAATCAACACTGGAGGACTACCTAAAACAAGCCACTGGAAATGCTGGGGGTAGCGGTAGCAAATCAGGCAAGAGTCCAGCTGAGGTCGAAATAGAAAACCAAAAGAAAGTGCTACAATTACAGGAAAAACAACTACAACTTACTAAGCAAAACCTACAAGCACAACAAGACACATCCGAGAGGCAACTAAAGACACAGGGTGACACCATAAGAAACGAGCTAGACAGCTTTAATTTAACAAAAAAGAAAGCTGAGTATGTATCAGCTGAGGCAACAAATCTTCAAAGTCAAGTCGACAGCTTGCAACAAAGAGTGATCTTAGAAGATAATATTTTACCAAAAGAAGAACTAGCAAGACTTCAAAACGAGCTAGAAGATGCTAGATTTAAGCTTGGTCAATCTAAACTTTTAGACTCAAAACAAACAGATTCACTAAACCAAGAATTAGTAAACCAAGAACTTGCTTTAAAACAAAAACTTGAAGCAAAACAAAGTGAATTAAACCAGTTAAAATCTCAACAATCAAGCCAAATAGACCAGTTGGAGGCAAAAGCTAGAGAGCTAAATAATAAGCAGTTAGAGCTTGATATTAGACAGTTTGGAAGCGATATTTCAGGTCAAACAGGAGATAAAAACTTAACTATAAACGGCGTGAATATAAACAATACCTCAGATTTAGACCAGTTTTCACAGCTACTTAAAAACGCATTAGCATAGTATGATTATAAGCATTGATGACATCACTTTAGGACTAAATACCCCCTACACCATAGAAAGGGTGGATTTATCTATTCCTAAGATCAATCTAGTCTCAAAACCCTTGCCAAGCACTAATCGGAGTCAATCAATCTCTAATTTTATCAAACAAAGAGTAATAAAACTAAATGGTTTTATAGTAGCAAATTCGAGCGTGGACTTTGAGACTAAACGAGACGAGCTAGCAACCGCACTTTACCCAGAACAGGGTAAAAAACTAAGCGTGACGATTGAAACAGCTGGAAATAATACCAAAACCACCACGGCTTTATTACAAGATTTTCAAGCTGAGTTTGATGTCGATGACGGCTTGACTGTTGGTCAATATTCTTTAGAGTTATTTTGTGAAGATCCTAACTTTTACGACACTTTAACGACCACACAAAATCTATTTTTAAATCCTGGAGGATTAGAATTTGATTTTGGCTTTGACGCAGATTTAGGAAATAATCAAGGTAATTCTATTTCATTTGCATATAATGGCACTGTTGCAGTCTTGCCGATGGTTACTGTTACTGGACCGGCTAATAGAATAATGATAACCAAAAATGGCAAAAGTTTCATGTTAAACGTTGTTTTGTTTGCAGGTCAAAAAGCCATTATTGATACAGAGGAAGAGCTTGTGACTATAGACGACGTCTCTTATTATTCTTATGCATCAGGATTTAAAAACCTTGAAATTACAACAGGGTTAAATACTTTTGATTTGTTTGTATTTTCAGATAATAACACAAATACAAAAGTTGAGTTTACTTTTAGAAACGCTTATATCTCTATCTAATGGCTAATAGATTATACCGCGTTGTAATTGCAAATAGTGGAGTTCCAATAGCCACTTTATTAAATGCTGATAATTTATCTTTTAACTACGAAAAAAAGATTTTTGGAACTTGCACATTTAGCCATACTTTGATTGATAATGATGGTAATCCAGACCCTAAAATTGATTTAGTTGTCCCACTAAAAACAGAAATATTGATCTATAGAACCTTTTTAGATGGTGAGAGGCTTATTTGGGGTGGTTATGTGTCAAAGATAGACAAGGAAAGCTCAGACGAAAACAAACAGGCTAAAATTGAAGCTAAAGAGTTTATTTGGATATTGAAAAAAAGATTTGCTGGGATTAGTGCAGATCGTGTTTACACTAACACGGAAGAAGCTTTGATAGCTTGGAATTTAGTAGACCAAACTCAAACAGATACAACTTTTGAGGGGACTGTGCCATTTGGTATTTATTCTAGTGATGACATTAATTTTGGGTTTACAATGGGTCGACTAGACGTCATTAAAAAGAGAGATAGAACATACAAAAAAGATGAGATATTTAAGCTTTTGACACAATTATCCGAAGTTTTGGATAGTGGAGAATTTGAGGTTACACCAACTTTGACCAAACCTAGCTATAAAAAGTTTTCCTGGCTTGCACGCCGTGGGTATGTCAATAATTTGATCCAGTTTAGTAGTGGGAATCTTAGAATTGCTACAGTAAATCAGACCATAGACGGCACAGACACAGCTAACTTTATAATCTCAAACGGTGAGGGGAATCAAAGAATAAATTACAACACTGATTTAAAAGGTTTACCAGTTTTACAAGTGATAGATCCAAAAAAAGATGTTAGCACCAACGAGACTTTAGATGATTACGCTTTAGAACTTTTAAACGATGGCAGCGTTGCAAATGAAGACTACAAATTTTCTTTAGTGATTAGAAATGATACCACAAAACAGATTGAGGATTTAGGGAAGTTTGATATAGGTGATTCAATCAGAATTATTTATGATAAAGATGGAATTGTTATTGATGACTTTTTCAGAGTCCAGTCAATTAAGATCAGTGTTTTAGATTTGCAAGAAACTGTGGAGGTGGAGCTATCAAATACCAAAAAATTAAAGCTAAGTGGATTCGATATTTTAGCAAATGATAGGCAAAGATTAGCAAACTTAGAGAAATAGACCCGTCTTGTTGAAGTGATGTAATATAGGGATATGTCACACTTTGTAGCGTATAAATCAACTACTGCAGGCACCAATTTAACGGTGACTGAGGAGTCTTTTTATTCGCTGATTAATACACTCTTTACAAGCGAGGGTGTAATAGGTACAGGCTTCCTTGCCGAACAAACTACAATTCCAAGTAATCAAATCAAAGTCAACGATGGTTATATTTTAGTTGATTCTAGTCGAGGCTTTAAATATTTAGCTTGGCAGAAGAATAGCTTGACCTATGAGCTTGCAAATATAGACCCAAACAGTGGCCCAAGCAACTCAAGGCGTGATCTTATTATATATCATATTGACTTGACCAAAGTAGTCACAGGAGGAGGGGGAGGCTCAATAGTTGTAGTAAAAGGCACACCAAGTGGAAGCCCATTAGATCCAAATCTTACAGCTTATGAAAACGGAATTGATAAATTTGCTATTCCAATAGCAAGGGTTACAATAACACCTTCAACGATCAATATCAATAATGGAATGATCTCTCAGATTGGAAATACTAATAATGCTAGTGTAGAAGCAATCAGACCAATAAGCTATATTGAAAATGACAAAGTAGAAAGTGGTCGCTTTGCGGAACTAGTGGGGGCTGTGTTTATCGGGGAAGTTGCTTTCCGCACGACTACTAATATGGGACTAAAAGTGAACAACTTAACCAGTTTGCAGGTTTCCACAAACTCAAAACAAAGTGGACACCTTTGGATCAATACTGACACGAAATCTCTTGATTTTTATGATGGTACAAATACAGTTAGTGCTATAAGTCCACTTGCAACCAGAACCTCTAAAGTTACAGCCTCAAATATATTTTACTAAAAACTAATTAAAAGATTATGAACTTTATCCAATTATACACACTAGCTCCAATCGTCTTTATTGATGGTTATGACGAACCAAATCAAATCAAATTCGCAAATAATGCATTAGCTAAAGCTTATTTTGATAAAAAATCTAAAGAGATCATTAAGCAAATTGTCTTACACAATACAGTTATCAATAAAGACACAGCTGGAGATGTTGTTGTTTTATCTTCATCTCAGCATAGCGAAAATCAAAACGAAACAATTTTAAAAACAGATTTTGGTCAGGTTGTAATGTATTACTGCACTCAAGAAGAAGAGCAGTATGATTATACTAAAGTTGAGTACGAGGCTGTCACAACATACGACCGAAAAACAACAACTTTACCTGATGGGAGTGTAGTAGAAGAGCCAGTGCCAATTATAGAAACTATCAAAAAAGAAATACCATCAAAAGGAGTAAGAATTGTAACGGTTAATAACAGTACCAAAGTTTCAGAAGATTTAAAAACATTAGCAAGTCTATAATATGTCAGCAACAACCAACAATCAGAATCCAATTTTTATTAAAGACGCTTTATACGCCGCACCTGCTGGAAGCACCGATTTTATCGGATCAGGTATTGGCGTTGTCTTAACAGCTAATACAGCTTTAGACGGTACTGGCTCAATAGGGTCTACTTTGATCTTATTTGCTACTATACCAAGCTCAGGTGCAGTGCTAAACAAAATTATTTTAACTCATTTAGGTACTAATATTGCTACTGTAGTGCGTGTCTTTATCAATAACGGTTCAAGTGTCGCTACCGCCTCAAATAACCGCTTATTTAAAGAATATGCAATAGCTGCAAATACAATCTCACAAACCGCTACAAGCGTTCAAATTGTAGATGATTTTTACGATAAAGGCTATCGTCTGGCTGGGGGATCAGTTTTGTATATCACAACAGGTACTACTATCGCAAGTGGTATCCAAGTACAAGGATTTTTTGATGGTCTGTCTAATTAATTTTTTATGAGCCAGTTAAATTTTTTGGTAAATAGTGGGAAAAACAGGATTAGCAATAGCCTGTTAAAAAAAAGACAAGTCTTCACTGCTAATCTCGGACAGTTTGGGACAGATGGGTCAATACCAAGGGGGCTAATTTCACTTATTGGGACAGATATTAATCAAGTTAGCTATAATAGATACCTTCCTCTATCTGCTGATTCAGAAATAATGCTAGGACAGATTGCAGACTTTTCAGGTGGCCGTTCTGCCAATAAAATACAAATATATGGAGCGAATTATGCGACAGATAGGTATAGTTCTATTGCCGACCAGTCATTCTTATTCAACAAGATAGGGACTACTGATAGCTCAATCTCAACAAATAGCCTATCTTTTCCTCCAATTATTAGAATTATCCCAAAATCAAATTTATTTGTTAATTTTCCTTATCAAGGAAGTTCTGTACAAAGGAACTTTATAATATCTCCTAATCAGTTTTGGGTCAATATATATCTTAGTGTAGGTTCTTCATATCCCCTGATTGTAAGGGGAATCAAATACAACAAAGACAGATCTAGTACAGCTGTTGTAATTGGTTCACTAAACTACACTCCTGCATATAATGCATATTGGCAGATAACTATTCCTTGCTCGACAACAGACTACTTCGATGAGATCCAATTTATCACATATGGAGTAACAAATCTAGTAGTTCGCCAAATCGAAATAGGTGGAACTATACAATCTCTTGAGTACAACAACACATAAATCTAATCATAATGCCCAATCAAACAATATTACTTCCTAGATCTACAAAAGCAACTATTAAGAATATAGGGGCATTGTTTGCAGGCGATACAGTCACATTACAGCTTGTTTTAGATTCTACTTATCAAAATAAAGTAGCAACTTTTGTGGTCTACTTAGGAAGCCCTCAAAACAAACTAACAGGTTCAAATGTTCTGCCTGCATTTTCTACCTCAGGCAATCTTACAGTTACCCTACCTGCGGTAATTGATGGGGTTGTCGAGATCAATCTTGAAGCAAGCCAAACACAATACTTAGGTACTTTAGTTGGCTCGCTCGGAGTTCAGCAACCTTTTGCTTTAGAAATCCAGATTGATGTCGGTGGTGGGGCAATTAATACATATGGAATTTATGAATTTGGAGTCGAGCAAAACCTTGTTAGTGGTGCAATTCCTGGTGTTCCTTATGATTATTTGGCACCTGTAGCAGTAGCAAGCGGAGCCACCATTAATCTAAACTTTGCAAGTGGTAACTACTTCACTACAAACGCTTTGGCTAATAATGCCACTTTGACATTCTCAAATCCAAAGTTTGGGCGTGTTATCTCCTACCAAACAACTAACTCAGGGACACGAACTAGACCCGTATTACCAATAAACTGTAATATATATGCAGACACATGGGATGCAGCAAATGGAGCAGTCAATCTGATCACAATTCAGTGTAGGAATGAAACAACCCCCTCTTTTGATGTAACTTTTAATAGCAGAATCTCAAATACTTAATTATGATCTACCAAAATGTAACCTCTGCATCTAGCAGTACAAGCACAAAATTAATTGTCATTACTCAAAGTGGGACAATTGCAATTAACCAAAATACAACTGCAGTTACTGGGACAGGCACAGCTTTTAGAAGTGAATTTGAGATTGGGGACACTATAATTATTTCAGGAGTTTCATATATAGTAGCTACAATAACAAGCGATACAGCACTTACAATAAGCACACCATATATAGCAACTAACGCAAGCGGAGTGACACCGTCATGCATACCTTACAGGTTGTTATCTAAGCTTGATAGGTTTATAAGTGTAACATCGCACGAAACTAATACAGGCATAATTTATGTAGGTAGGTCACTAAATCCAGGCAAAGACGGCACTGATGTAACAAGCACAAATAGGTCAGTGCCTTTGTCAGTTGGTCAAACTTTGTTTTTAAGTAGGTCAAATTTAGACGATTTTTATGTGAGACCGTCTGTAGCAGCAAGCCAAAGATTATCAATCACAGTCCTTTAATATGTTTTTACCTTTCCTTAATCAGAGTGCTGGTGGAGTTGATCCAAACGTTTATTTAGGTGCTACTAGAATAGCTGGAATTGCTAATGTTGGATATTCAATGACAGGAAGTCAAAGACAGCTACTTAATCCGCTTTTTAGGTATTTGCGAGGGCAGGGGCTAGCCTCAAACCTATTATTTCACCACGATCCAAAAGTGGGACTGAATAATAACCTAAACTTCTTTACTGATGATATTACAACGGCAAATGTTGGCTGGGCTAAAGGTTCAAACCTTACAGTAAACGGTCAAGTAGGTGTTTCACCAATTACAGGAGCAAAGGCTTGGTCATTCACGTCATTAGGCGGAGGAAATGTATTTATTCAAGGTAGTTCAACTACTGGACGTTTTGCAGTTTTACCAAATACAACCTACACACTAAGTGCAGACGTAAGGCTTACAGCTGGAACTTGGGGAAGTGGTAGCAGATCCTTGTATTTGAGGTGTCAAGATTCAGGAGGAGCTGTTACTTCAGCTAGAGGGAATACAGCTCTTGCACTAACAAGCGAGTGGCAAAGATTTAGTATTACAGTAACCACAGGAGCTTTAGACGTCTTTGCTTCATTCTTATTTCCTTTCGATTTCAACGCTGGAAGTACTATTGAAGTCGCCGCACCTCAAATCGAGTTAGGATCAGTTGCTACATCTTATCAAAGACGGCTAGATAACACGACCCTAAAACTTAATAACACGGTAAATAATGCCTTAGGTGATGGAACTTTTGTTAATGGTGAAATGGGGAACATGGCGACCACAGATGCTACAGCTGGAGAGGTTTTGAATTTTGTTGGATCGTCAACTCAATTTATCGACACAACTTTTACTGAAATGTATGCTAACTATACTTTTTCTTGCTGGGTCAATCCTGCTAATTTCGCAGCCTCTCAAATCCTCCTTGGTAAAGCTATAAACAACGATCGTGTTTTTTATAATACGACAGGGGGCGTTCAAGTCTCATCTAATGGAGGGACTGTAACAACTGCCTCATCACTTCTTAGTATAGGAGTTTGGGCTCACGTTGCTTATACAATTACACTTGCAGGAGCTGTAGTCATCTATATTAACGGTGTATCTGTAGCATCTGGAACCATAACAAGAGGAGCAGATGCCGTTGCTACTTGGGGGCTTTCCAAAGTTGCCCCAATGACAGGAAAAATGGGCGAAGCAACTTTAATCAACACCGTTCTAACTTCAACCCAAATCTTAGCAATCTATAATATCCAAAAAAGCCGTTACGGCTTATAATTCTACAAAATTTTATGCCTTATATTCTTAAATCAGAATTCTTAAAAGCTAAATTTAGCTATCTTCAAAAATTCTTAGATTCATATATTGATGATATTTCGACCGATCAAGACGGCTATATTCAGCACCCTTTGACAGCTCAAGTAGGAATTGATCCCAATATCAGATTGAGTTCAGTCATTGCTAGCTTCATACTTGGAATTGAGGAGTTTGTGGAAGGGGAATTAAACCCTGCGATATCAAGCTGGTATAATTCAAGAGATGAAGCTTCACATATTTGGAACCCTATCAATGTTTAATATATGACTTTTACACAATTTATTCAAAATTATCTTAACAAGCGTGTTGATTCAGGATCATTCGATGGGTCTTATCAATGCGTTGACTTAGTTCGAGTATACGCCCAAAAAGTGTGGGACATAGGCACTAAAGCGGTAGGGTACTCAGGCGGTGCCAAAGATATGTTGAGAGCAGGTTCAACTTTTTACGATCAAGATGTAAATCGTATTCAAAATACTCCAAACGGAATACCACCAAAAGGAGCTATTGTTGTTTTTGACGGCTCGATCTGGAACAAGTGGGGTCACACAGGCGTTGTAGTAGACGCAGATATTAATCGAATTACTATTTTAGAGCAAAACGGCGGATTAGGAAAAGGCTTTGGATTCAGTACAGATGCCGTCCGATATTGCAAATATAAATATACTTGGAATAGTTTTGGAGTTGGTAAGGTTTTGGGCTGGATCGTGCCTAAGAACGGTCATTTAACTAATGAATAGTTATCAATACTTATCAATTATGCCAAAAATTCTAATCATAATCATACCCTCAATATGGCGTGATCTAAAAGCTTTTGGATCTCTTGGTTATATGATTTGGATTTGTGGTACTGCACCAAAAGGGGCAAGTTTTGATTTATTTCTATCGCTTAACTATCTGAATGGAGTACTTTTTATTTTACCATCATTTTTATTGCATTCAATCCTCTACACTTTAATAACAGAAAATTAAACAAATATGCAACTAGATTATCCTTTTTTGGCATTAAATATTTTAAGTTTTGCGACGCTTGTCTGCCTTGTTATGATTTTTAAAAAGCCTGAAAATCCCGAGATAACTAATATAAAAAAAATGTTATTAGAATTTGATAAAACTCAAAAAATGGATATAGAACAAAATAATCAATTAAACCAAAAATTAGACACTATTTTAAATATTTTAAATCGGTAAATTATGGACTTAACAACTACAATATTTGCATCATTAACCCTATTAGCAACTTCGGCGTTTGGATTTTTAATCAAAATTTTAGCAGACAAGAATACAGAAATTAAAGATCGAGACAATAAGATTGCCTTAAAAGATGAGCAAATTGAGAGCTTAAATAAAAGGATTGATGATCTGACAGATTTAGTTTTTGAGGCTGTAATGATAATAAAAACCAACGACTCTAAAACTAGAGTTCAAAAAGCTGATCAAATTATTGAAAAATTAAAACAGCTAAAGAGCTAAAATCTGATCAAATTTAGCCTGATCTATGTAGCTAACATTTTGACAAAATTCGACAGAAATCGTATAAAAGGATAGGATGTTGAAGTTAGGTTTGAGTGCCACACTAGACCACCATTCTGAATTTTCATTTAACAAATCCCTACAAAAGGCATAAAAACAAGAGAAATGAGGCGTTAGGTGCAAACTACCTTTGTCTCCAATTTCGACTGTTAAGCCTCCCTCAAATATCGTCTTATAGACGAGTTTTTTTATTGCCAAATCGCCTAAAGACCAGAATTTATCAAGGTTTTCTAAGTAGATTAATGACCTATCTAATTGCGTTAGGTACACTGCACGGCTGGTCTCAGTATCGACCTCGCATTCTTTCAATTCTTTGATCTTTCGATTTCTCTCATTTTCTAAATTTTGGATTGAATTTTCTAAGCTTTTGAACACAAAAGCGTTGCTTACTCGTTTAAGTTGCTCAAGTTCGGTTTTAATCTGAGTGTCCAAATTTTTGAGCTCTTTATTTAGGGTTTTGGCGGTGTTTTGTTTGATTTCCGCTTGGTTATTTATCCAGCATATCAAAGTGTCTCTAATCGTTTCTAATTGCGATTTACTGAATTTAGTAGTTTTAATTAGCTCTAAAAATAGATTTTCGAGCTTTTCGCCGTTGATATGCTTTTTAAATAGCTCACAATTTCGGGTGGAGCAATAATATGACTTGTATGCATTGCCTTGGCGGTTGTAGATTGTGTGGGCTGTAAGATGATTTTTACATTTAGGACACATTCCGAATTTGCGAAAAAAGAAGACATCATCATGAGTACCGTGTTTTAATTTTCTAGAATTTCTACCATTGACTTTACTTTGAATCTTGTCCCAAAGGTCTTCACTGATTAGCGGTTCATGCACTGCCTTTCTTTTTGAGATCCCCCATGGCAAGTATTCAACATATCCACAATAGAGCGGGCTTGTAAGTATAAATTTGATTGACTCATTTCTAGCTTTGTTAAAATGTAAGCCTCGATCTTCAAACCACTGTTTGAGTTCAACAAGTGTATTTAATTGATCATTAGCATAAAGTTCTAAAGCTTCCTTTATAATGCTTGCCTCGGGTTCAAATGGCACTAATTGCTTTATTTTATCTATTTTCTCATATCTGTAACCTTTAATTGATCCAGGCTTTGGCTGGAAAATATAGCGTCCTGACTCTAAGGCTCTTCTCATTCCATTAAATGAATCCTCATTTTTCTTTTCTTTGTCTGCCGTTGCAAAAACAAACATCATTCTAGCTCTCATTCTATCGGAGTGTTGAGCGAAGTCGTAAGAATCACCACCACTTGTAATAATTTTGGTTTGAGTCTTCCAGCATAATTTTATAAACTCCTCTCCGATTGAAACATCTCTAGCAATTCTAGATATATCATAGATCAACACCATGAACTCTTTAGATCCATTCTTTGTGATATAATCTTTAAGTCTATCAAAGCCCTCACGGCTTGCTATGCCTCCGCTTATTGCACGATCCTCAAAGACTTCTATAATATCATGATCAAATCGCATTGCAAAATCTGCAGTCATTGCTCTTTGCATTTCAAGCCCTGAATCTTGACTATCAGTCGAGACCCTAAGATATGTGATTAATTTCATACGACATAACAAAAAACCAACTTTGTGAGTTGGTCAATGGTGGTTAGGTAAAACAAAATTACTTTAATCCCATATTTCTATACATAGGATTTTCTTTGTTCAGTAGATTAGCAGGGTGAGTTTCCTCGCCCATGAATTCTAGAAGGTAATCCGCTTCTAACCGATCCTTCAATCTAGTCATATAGTCTCCCCTGTCGTTTGCCTGTCCAATCATTTTTAGAGTTAGATGTACATCCCTCATTGAATTCAAAATTTCTTCCATATTATTCATGGTACCGCTATAGATATAGGTAAAACTGATTGGCTTAGTTTGTCCATATATTTTACAAACAAAATCACATTTACTTTTAGGGCTAAAATAAATAATATCAAGTAACTGTCCTATACTTAAACATTCATCATCGCTTCTAAAGCGAAAATTATTATGTTCAAAACTTTCAATATTTAATAACTGCCTTATATCTAAATACTTGTTAGGCAAGATGATTTTAGCTATAACTTCATCAAAGCTCATAGTCATTCCATCATCTTGCATTGGGATGTTGAAATAAATTTTATTTTCATTAATGTTATTCATAAGAATTCAAATTTGTTTTAAACAAAATGATGTTTAAGCCCAAAGTGTAAAACATTTTTTATAAAAATGTCAAATAATAGTATGTAATATGATAATGTAAAGAGCTCTTGACAAAAATATAAACAAAAATAATACAAAACTATATTGTATAAATAAAGTTTAAATATGTTTAGAATTATATTGCCACCATTGCATATTATAAAAAAGCACTATGGTCTAGATATAGAACCCGATCCATTTTATGGGGTCTGGACTGATTTAATAGAAAAATTTGAGGAAGATAACCAAGGTAGAGATTGCCTGTTTGATGACAATCTAGGTTGGACTAAGAGAAATTTAGATTATCTAAATCAAGAAAATAAGATCCTTTCTTTTATACTTTTGTTTATACTTTTAAGGGAAAACAAAAAACTCCCAAATAGGGAGTAAAATTGAAATCTACAAAAGTAGAAATCCAAAACATTATTGCTTTGGGCTTCCACCTTGGTTAGTGGGTGGAGGAATTTTTTGAGGTTGTCAAAAATAATTCTCTAATCTTAATTAGAGCTGCTTAATACTATTTGGCTGGAACGGAATTTATATAGTTTGGATAATCGGGTCTTATTTTCGCGTTAATTGAAATTCTTAAATATTCTTGGTACGCGTTATAAGCAAGTTCCATTTCATTTAGATCTTCAAATATAACTTGAAAAGGATTAGGGTCATTTTTAAAAATGAAAACTAAAGCTTTAAATGTTTGATTCGCAAACGACATCTTATTTACTTCAGTGAGATAAGGTAAAGTTTCTAATGCAATATATTTACCTAGTATATTATTTTCCATAGGAATTAAATTTAATCTAAAAACTAAAATATATACTTAATTTTTTTCATGTCAATCTTTAACAAAACCACCCTTTTGCGAGGGTGGCTCTAGGTTTTAAATTAACTAGGATAAGAATTTGTAACCAATTTTCTGGGCTTCAAGTTCGGCTATTAATTCCTTATATTCATCGGGTGTAAATTGTACTAAACCGATCGTTCCGCTTTGTATTTCGCTTCCGATTGATTTGATTGCGTGGGCTTCATAAACTTGAACCTCTTTACCCTTCATAAAAGAATATTCCATTTTAGTGCTGATTAGTACGAAGTGGATTGTTTCATCTTTGTAGAATTTAAGCTTGTTGATAGTCATAAAAATAAAGGTAGTTTTTAAGAGTTTTAAAAAGATCTCCTTAACTTGTACTATCATTATAATGTATTTTGTAATACAAGTCAAGTCATATCTCCCTTTGAAAGGTTGTATTTATAAGCTTTACTACATTTTCAACAATTTGTAATTATTAAGCTTTACTTTTTCTCTGGTAAGCTAATAATTGTGCTACCTGATCCTTGGACAGTTGGTAAGCGACCATCCCACTTTTTAATTTTTTCTAACTCGATGGTTTCAGGGTTGGCCCGAATTGCTTCCCCTTGGATTTGCAAAGCTTTTGCTTCGCTTTCTGCTTGTGTAATTTTAACTTTAGCATCGGTTTCCGCTTGGGTTTGTTTAATTTTAGCGTCTACTTCTACTTTTTTAAGTTCCTGCTCTTTTGCTAATACTTCTTGTTGTGCCTTGACTTTAGCTTCAATGGCTTGATCGAAAGAATCAGACCAGTCAATATTTTCCACATTTACAGCTACAACATTTGCATAATATTCTTTCATTCTATTTTGCAATGCTTCCTCAACATTGACTTTAAACTGATCTCTCTTATCGAGTAATTCTGTCGCCGAGTATTGTGAAGAGCTGGATTTTACTGCTTCTTGAATGAAAGGTGGGATGATTGACTCATTAAGATATTTTTGATCTTTAACATTTTTATATAATTCCTTAGCTTTTGTCCCATCAAGTTTATATTGCACATTAACTTTGATCTTGACTGCCTGCTGGTCTTTAGTGGCACTACTAGCTTCTGCACTCACAGATTGTATGCTGGTATCATAAGTTACAGCGTGTGAGTCAATCCAAGGCACTTTTGGATGCCAGCCTGAACTAACTACATTTTGTACTTGTCCGAATCTGGTAATCACTGCTGTTTCTCTTTCTGAAACTCTTACGATATCAAAAATTAAAAAACTTATTAATTGAGTAAAAATAACTAAAACTAGTATAGAAATTGCTGAAAATTTAACATCATTGTTCATATATAAAATTGGCTTAAAATGCCTAGCTCTACACCTCGTAAGATGTAGAATAGATACATAAGTTATTTAATTTTAAAACTTTCAACAGCAACCCTAAAAGCATCAACAAAATCATCAAGGGCAGGTTTAATCTCATTTACAAAAACAAATTTGATCTCAGTGGCAAGCTTGATCATTTGTTTATTGATAAAATCCCTATTGCGACTGTAGCAAAGCTTAAAATGGGACTTTATTCTTTTAATACCGTGTTTGTATTTTTTGGCAAGGTACAGCTTTTTTAGGGTTTTTGTGGTGTGTTGGAGTTTCATAGATTATAAAGCTTTTAATACTTCCAAAAGTTCAGATAGTACGGTTTCAGGTTTACTGTCAAAGAGAGGGGTCAAGCCATCCAGCCATTTGGCACATAAAGCTTCAGCTTGGTATTCAGGCATATAACATCTAAAACTATCATTCCACCCTTTTACATAATCATTAAAATCGCCGTTATGCTTGCCTAGTTCAGGATTATAACCCAAAACCTCCTTAAATGCCAGTAAGATATGTTTAATTTGTGGGGCTTCTAGCTTAAAACATCCTTTTAAATGTCCATATCTTTCTTTAAAATCAGAATTATAGTCAGTTGCATAATTCCAACTTGGAGTGCGACCGTTTTCTAAAATTAAATAATCGCTTTGAGTTGCTAAATAAGTAATCTCAATCCCAAACTTTTCGGCTTTGGCTTGGATTAGTTCGTGTAGTTCAGCTGTAATTATGTATAATGTGTTAGTCATATCATTCAGGAATTTGGTAAAAAAGATTAATTTTCTAAAAGTTCAGGATTTTCATGGATGTTGCCGATTATTTCAAAATCTGAATCTACAAAATCACTATAAATTCCATCATCCAAATAAAAACCATTTTTAAAGTAGACAACTTCACAAATTAAAGTTTCACCTCCTCCGTAATCTATTTTCAAAATATCCCCCTCATAAATCTCGACACCGTTTTTGTCTTTTAGACCTGTAAATTGCATAAAAACAACATCACGATCTTCAAAAAACTCATTCAAATAAGTCCAATCAAATAAATCAATATCTTGGATCATTTCTTTTTTGTTTGAGAATATAGGCTTTCTAACCCCCCATGCTCTAAATTTAATAATTCGTGACATAAAAAAATAATAAATAATTTGCTAATTGTAGGGGGGTAATACCCCCTAGGATAAGAAAACTAAGATTTAACTAATCCGACAATTAAACCATTTTTTTCGATCTTATTTTTGTACCACTGAGGTGGGTTGCTTCGATTATGTTTGCTTAGGCACTCAATCCAGTTATTAGTGATTGTCTGATTTACAACCTTACAACCATAGTTTTTAGTTATCCTGTAAGCCGTCCAATCGGCACTACACTCAAAATCCAAGGCACATTTCACCATAGGAGTATCAAGCCATTTTAGCTTTTTACGCTCGACTGAAGTTCCAGCAAAGTTGATCTGAAAAGATCCTAGACTAGACTCGCCAGCGGTAGCAAAGGCTTCTGTTTGTCCGCATGATTCAGATAGACAGATTGCGACTAAGTAACGAGGATCTAAGTCGTACTTCTTTGAGACTTTGATTATAGCATCTATTTGCTCCTTGTTTGATTGCTGGTACAGGATTGACCACTCATTGACTTCAGTTTTATCAGTTCGAAGTGATGCCGTTTCGGCACCCAACGTTGATTCATTTCGAACTTTTGACTTATTCGGATTTTCCGAATTACTTAAAGGCTCAACTTTTTTTTCCAAAATGATTTCTTGAGCCTGTGCGATGATTGGTTTCGACTTGTAATCAATTCCTGAATTAGACAAAGCTAGTCCATATATTACAGTTCCAATAATTATAATGTGAATCATATTTAAGCCTGTTTTAAGTGTTTTTTGTTTGGCTTCCTGTATATTTATTTTTGGTATAGTCATTTTGTGTTTGTTTTTGGGTTAAAAAGGTTAATCAAGTAAAATATCAAGCCGATCTTTGAACTTTTCGAGGGCTTTGTTTGCTATGGTTTCGGAGCTGAAATAGGTTGTAATAGATTGCCAAGTTGGCGAATATTTAAAAGTCCATTCTTTGCCTTGATGGCTAAAAATTAATCTATAAACACCATTTGCACCGCTCCAATCAATCACATCATTATTCTCAACTGCAAACCTTTCAATATCAGCTAGTAACTGATTACGGTCGGCTTGTTTTTGGGCGTTGGATTTTCGCTCATC
>Ga0316610_1000021_pt1 | contig 41684 bp, 36 predicted proteins | sample MIS2017111B_MG_FD_207677 | JGI IMG/M metagenome (GOLD analysis project Ga0316610, IMG submission 207677) | Microbial mat bacterial communities from Middle Island sinkhole, Lake Huron, Michigan, United States - MIS.2017.111B | ecosystem: Environmental > Aquatic > Freshwater > Lake > Sediment... | reverse complement strand
TTCAAAACAAGTTTAGAGGTGAGCTGGAAAGCAAAAATAGTTTGACTGAATCTGAAGTAATCGAAAAAGTCAAAAATCACGAACAATTTAGCAAATTTTTACCAGATAAAATCAGCAAAATTGTATATGTGCCTGGAAAGGTTTTGAATATAATATAGGATAAGATCCTTATATTGTCGTCCAGAGTGTAACGAAGGATCTCTAGTAAAGTCTGATTAGATGCTTCGCTTTGCTCAGCACGACACACTATTTTATACATCTCACCCACTAAAAACTGATTACTGGCAACTGAAATACTATTCTCCCTATGTCACTTCTTCAACATGCAATTACAAGCGGAACCCGTAATTTTACTCGTAATATTTGGTTAAGTCTAACTGCGGTTACAATTTTAGTTGTTAGTCTTAGTGCCGTAGGATTCCTATCCTTATTGTCTACTTCGCTAGAATACGCGATTCAAAAGCTTGATTCTCAGGTTAATATTGTAGTGTTTTTTCAAGAGGACGCCACATTAGAAAATGTGCAATTTTTGGATAAAGAGCTTACTCAAAAAAATGACAAACGTGGTTTTGATGTAATCTCTACCAAAGTTTTTACCAAAGAAGATGAAAAACAAAACCTTTTGAAGCGCATTCCTGGAATTGGAGATGTATTTGACTTGGTCGGCAATCCCCTTTCTTACAAGCTTGAAATTCAACCAAAATCCATAAATGACTTTGACTCTGCAGTCAATTTTCTATCACAAGATAAATACAAAGACATAATTTTATCGATTAAAAATCCTTCATCTGTTATAAATAACTTAAAGCGGTTAAACACCACCTCTAAAACTATAAGTTTGATTGTAATTGCTGTTTTTGCCTTAGTTTCAATTTTAGTAATGATAAACATACTACGAATTGCAGTTTATAACCGACGTGAAGAAATTGAAATCATGAGACTTGTGGGAGCTACAAATACATATATCCAAAGTCCGTTTATCGTAGAAGGCGTCCTTTACAACATTGTCGCAGCCTGTATCGTATTAGCCATATTTATACCTCTTACAAACACACTTGCCCCAGCTATCAACAACTATCTTTCAGCAGCTTTTGTCTCATCAGAACAAAGTGATATCAGTCAATTTTCCACCAAAGTCTTTATAAACCTTGGAATCAATATAATTGCTGGAGTTGTTATAGGGGTAGTGACTATTTACCTTGCTATTCAGAGGTATTTGAAGAAATAGACAATTAAACTTTAAAGTATTTACAGACCCCATTGAGTCGCAATAGTTCTGTGTTCAATTGATTGATTGAGGTTTTCAAGTAATTCTTCAATTAGGTTGTGATGATTAGAGCTTCCATCAAAAAATGAAAATATTTTTTTAATAAATAAAATATATACATCACCATAAATTGCATTGTTAACAGTTCCTAAATCAAGTGCCTCTCCTCCAAATCCTAGATTCATTATCTCAGCTAAATATTCCATTTTAAAGCTACTTAAGATAGGTAGACTGTTTTTATCATTTTGATCGTAAAAATCTTTTTGAAATGTCTCAGCCACCAAAGACAACCATTTCAATCTTCTCATATCGCCATTCAATTGAGGTTGTTTTTCCCAATCAGTTCCAATTGCTAATAGTGCAATATTTCTAGTCTCATAATCTTTTCTACTTGAGTCTATTATTAAATTTGAGTCAGTAAACAGCTCTTGAATGGCAATTTCAGTAATATTTGTTAGGGTAGAATCAAGTCCATTTGGTCTGCTTGATATTTCAAAATTAACATTTTTAGATCCGTGATACAGTGAACAATCTTTCTTTAAAAGTGCAAATAATAATCTACCCGTTCTACCATTTCCATCGGGTAAGATATGATAATACATCATTAATAAGTATAATTTAAGTGATATATTTACTGCATCACTCTCAATATATTCTGAAAGAACGTGATTAAATAACTTCTTAAAATTACTTAGATTATTATAAGGCGGAGTTAAGCTATTACCCAATATGTATCGACCAGTTTCTATATCAGAAGATTTAATTCTGGGATTATATTTATTTATTTTATAACATAGGTGTTTTAGAAAATTTATTTGTTGATCCTCTGATAATTGTCCTATATACAAAACAAGGTCTCCTGGTGAGCCAATATGATATCTTTTAAAAATTTTTAATACAAAATCAAGTGTCAGATCCATTGCACCTGTTTTTTCTTTAATAACTTTCGCTTCTATTTCATGGTGAGATTTTGGATTAGATAAAGCCACTGACTTATTGTGACACAAAATCAAAAATAAATCAAAAATTAATTTATTATTATATTTCCTTTTGCAACCCTAATACTCCCCATTAGTAGTAACCACAGGATTTAAAAACCAAAATATCCAAATCAACAAAGCAATAGTCGCAATGGTTATGATAAAAAGTATCAGTGGTTTGATCATTTTATGGTAAATACTCCAATCGAAGTGCTTGCTTGAGCTTGGCATTGTAGACAAAAATTTAATATACAAGTATAAATAGTTTATACTTAAAAAGTCAATAATGAATAATCCTTGGGAAGAAATCAAAGCTAAATTAGATATTGAAGACGTCATAAGTCAGTACATTCAGGTGGCTGCTTTTGGTAGTAATTTAAAAGCCAAATGCCCTTTTCACTCTGAAAAATCGGCTAGTTTTATCATCTCAAAATCCAAGCAAATCTGGCACTGTTTTGGGTGTGGACTTGGTGGAGATGTTTTTGGTTTTGTATCTGAAATTGAAAATATCAGTCGATTTGAGGCCTTACAAAAGCTCGCCAAACAAACAGGAACAGTCCTGGATACTTTTAAAAAAAATACAAGTGTGGGTCGTCCTGAGCGTAGCGAAGGATCTCAAGAAACTGACGTAAACACAGCAATTGATAACTACACTGCTGGCTTAAAAATGCTTGATTGGGCGAGTAAGCTATTTAATCAAGTCTTACAAAAAGAAATTACCAAACCAAAATCCCCTATCAAAGATTACCTGCTCAAACGTGGCTTAGATCAAGATCAAATCCAAACTTTTGATTTAGGGTTTGCACCAGATGCTGATTTTTTGATTGACCTAGCCAAGCAGAAAAAAGGAATCAGTCTCAAATTACTTTTAGAAACCGGGTTATTAGTTGATAAAAACGAGGAGGGCGAAGCTAAAGAAGCTAAACTACGAGATAAATTTAAGTTTCGCTTGATGATCCCAATCAAAAACGATAAAGGTCAGGTGGTGGGTTTTACAGGTCGTTTTTTAGGCTCAGACCCAAATCGACCAAAATATCTCAACTCACCTCAAACCAAATGGTTCAACAAAGGAGAATTACTGTTTGGGATTGATTTGGCTCGTAAAAATGTATACCAAAAGAAGGAAATTATTTTAGTTGAAGGACATTTAGATCTTATCTCAGCTTTTTTTAAAGGTTTTGATAATATGGTAGCTAGCGGCGGCACAAGTATCACCGAAACTCAAATCCGCAAAATCAAACGCCTAACTACAAATCTCACGCTTGGTTTAGATAACGACGAAGCCGGTCTGCATGCAGCTCACAAAGTATTTATCATGGCAACCAAAATCGGTTTAAATGTCAATCAACTGGTCATTCCGACTGCCTACAAAGATATCGATGAGTATGTCAGTGACGAATCCAAAGAAAAAGAAGATTTACAAACCATTTTCTATTTAGATCATTATCTAGCCAAAAATCTGAGCAAACTGGTAAGTGTAGATGCCAAAATCCAAAAACAAGCTATAATCGACACTTTAGAGCTTATAGCTGCCTTGGATAACATCTCAAAAGAGCAGTATTTGAAACGTTTGAGCGATTTAACAAGAATTTCTATCCCAACCCTGAAGTCAAGTCTCCCAAAAGAAGATAAATATACTATAAACGCCACAAATGCAACTGACAAAAACGAGCTTGAAAGTACTAAAAACAAATCAACTGATACCCACAATTTAATCAATCTAAAAACTTGGTTAGCTTTGTATCAATTTTTACCTGAAAATGATTTTAAAACCAATTTTAATCAACTCGTAAAGCTAAGTTGGGATATTTTAAGTGAAACTGGTCTGATTCCAGCTGAGATCAACCAAACTCTAAATGAAGCTTCTAAAAACTTAGTAGAAGAATTACATTTGATCTGGAGTGAGGAGCTTGAAAAAAAAGTATACCTAAGACCCGAATACCCCAAAGAAATCATCAAAAGTATAGATAATCTGATCCTAAAACGCCGCCAACTTGGACTTTTAAATCTGGAATTAAACGAAAAGCTATTTGAATACGATGTGCTTAGACAGAGGGTTTTAGCTGGGTGATACGGATTTGCAATAAAAACAAAAGTATGACATAGTGTAAATACATTTTTTATTAAAAATTATAAATATTTATATATGAGCGAAGGATTAAAAAGATTAGGTATTGCGGTGGTGTCAATTGCTGGTACAGCATTAGCTACTACTGCGGTTGTTAATCCAGAATTACTTAAGTGGGGGGGGTGAAACAGAAACCCCAGGTCACTGAAACATACGGAACAAATGTAGCTGATCATTTTAAAGGATTGGCTGGAATTAAAGATTTTAAATCCATAGAACGCAATGATCTTCCAATTCCTGAATTAGCAGATCCCAAGGATGGTCAACCAATTGCAAGAATCACGTCTACAAATCCAATTCCTAGAGATACCAGACTTAAAGTGTCAGGTACTAGTGGCGCAGATATGAGACTATTGATTCAAACAGGTGCTAACGGTAATGAAATGTACTCTGAGGTGATATTCATCGAAGGTGGTGCTAAAGAACAAGTTTTTAAAGCACTAAGGAAAATCACTTTGGCATCACAAGATTCTAGTATTAAATTCGCATCAAGAGAAAGGGTTACTATTGATGCAGTTAATGAAGATCTCCCTAAAATACAACAAATATTGGCTGATCAAGAGCTAAAAACAACTAAATTGGAGTCTGGATTTGAGTTTACTACTATTACAGCAGAGAAACCGCCAAGACTCTAAACAAAAAAGCCTCGATCAAAAGTCGAGGTATTTTTTTAAGTGGTTGAATTTAAGTCTACAAATCCTGTAAATTCAAACTACCGATATAATCCATTTTTCCTATTGGCATACCTTGATTTCGAAGTATTGCATAGGTTGTTACCAAATGAAAGCAGAAGTTTGGAAGAGCGTAATCGCGCGCATAATCCTCAGCTGATTGAAATTTATCAGGAATGTATGGCATGACTATTTTTTGCTGATGTGCATCAGTGTATTCTTGTTGATCAATTGAAAGTATAAACTCTCTGGTTTTCTTGATTCTTTCGATAAGCTCTGCAAAAGTGCTTTCATTGTCTTCATACTTTGGGTTTTCAGTACCTGAAAGTCTTGAAGCTACTCCTTTAGCATTGTCACTTAAGATTGTGATTTGCTTGATAAGTGGCAACATGTCTGGAGCTAGCCTTGCTTGAAGTAGCTCTTCTTCAGATTTACCTGATTCTTTAGCCCATGCTTGAGCTTTTTCGAGGATATTTGCAGCTGTGTTTAGAGATTTTAAGATAGACTCAATACAAAATAAATATTTATCTGACATAAAATAAATGGTTGTGGGGATTTTTAAATCACCTTGTTTTGGTTGATTAATGTGAGCAAAGTTCAATTCAGATTGAAACACTCACAAAATCAAGTTTGATATAAATTTTAGCAGTCTGTCAAGTACTTTGCTAATAATATAACCTATAAAGTGCCAAATTTTAAAGTCCAATGCTCTCGTACTTTTTCAATCCCAGCTTAAATAAGACATTTGTAAACCAAAAAAGTAGTCCAGTCCAAAACAAACCGTAAACGAAATAGCTGAAACTAGAACTCATATCATATTTTCCAAGATAGATTTGCATCGGGTGCTCGAGGATGTACGCAAACGGCAGGTTTTTTATCCATTCAAATCCAGAAGGGAGATAAGAAAGTGGAAAAATAGAACCTGATAAAATTACCATAATATTAAAAACCAAATAAACTGGTCCGGAAAATTCCACTGTCCAAAAACTCAAAGCAGCTGAAATATACTCAAAGCAAAAACGAATCGAAACTGCCACAAAAAACCAAGGCAAAAATATCCAAATCTTAGAAAAATCAAAAATAAAATAAGACCAAAACGTAATCAACAAGAAGATTATGACTGGAATATAACTTGTAAAGATGTACACACATCGTGCCAACGCTTTTGCGATATAAACTTTGATGATTGTGGTTGGGTAAATTAAATCTTTGATTAGATGGCCTGACTTGATTTTTTCGCCCAATTCCCATGAAATAAACGGCTCGGTCATGGCAAAAAAGATACTGCCAGTCAGCACATAGCTCATCAAATAACCTGGATCTGAGGTATGTAAGCCAACAATAAGCACACCAAGTAACGGAACTAAACGATAAAAACTACCCAAAAGCTCGTTAAACAAGTATATAAAGCTTAGTTTTAGCGTATAATTGAATATAAAAAACCATTTATTCATAACAATTACTGCAACAATTCATCTAATTTTTGACTAAAATCGTCGGTTGTAAGTCCATTTGTCTTGTATTGGATCTGACCATTTTTGATAAAGACAAAGGTTGGAGTAGAATCGACGGACTCGGTTTGAAGTGGATTTGATTCACTTGGGATGCGGGCATTTATACCATCGTTGTAGTCAGTCTCGATATAATTTGCAATCTCTGCTGACTCTCGGTCTTTCTTCCATTGTTCTAGATTTATGCCAAGATCTTTAGCAAGTTGTTCTTGGTTTATAGGGTCAATACCTGGTTCATTTTGACTGGTAAAGAGCTTGTCGACATATTCAAAGTATTTCCCTTGTTTGGCGGCTGCCAGGGCTGATTTTGCTGCTGATTCGGCGTTTTTGTGCAGTGCCTTAAGTGGAAACATTTTAAATACAAATCTTACGTTTGAGTCATATTTTTTACTGACAATTTCTTCAACTGGATAAATCGCTCCACAGGCTGGACACTGAAAATCCATAAATTCAATCACAGTTACTTTAGCATCTTTGGGGCCTTTACTTGGGTTAAAATCTTTGATTAAATCAGTGGCTAAGCTTTTTGTTGGCAAAGACTGATCAGGCATTTTATTGACGTTTTGGACTACAGGACGAGATTCTTGGGTTGCGACTCTGTTGGCTGGAATCAAGAAAAGGGCAGATCCGGCAACAAGTATCAATGTAAAAGGTAAAATAGCAAATTGAAGCATATGGAATTCTAAAATTATTTAATATCAGCTTTGTTTTGGTTTTATTCTTTGTCAATAAATTTGCATAAAAATATGTCATTTCGAGTGCAACGAGAAATCTTAGCAGACTTTGATTTAAGATTTCTCAGTTCCTTCGAAATGACACAATTATGGCTGGTTTAATACTTTACCTTTTAAATTAGCTATTTTTATGTGAAAATAGACCAACTACAAATAAGAGTACTACAGCGCCGATCGTCGAGACTACGATACTTCCGATAAAGTTTGTATCAGGAATCCCGAATAAACTAAATATATAACCCCCAACGACTGAACCGATTAATCCGACAACTATATTTCCAAAAAAGCCAAAACCGCTACCTTTGTTGATTATACCAGCTAACCAACCTGCAATACCTCCGATCAAAATCCAAATTAATATATTCATAAAGTTTTATTTAAGTTTTAAAAAAAATAGCGCTATGCCTAAAGAAATTTCCACAAATCCCTTTTAGCATTACGCTGTCCATAAACCTTAATTATATAAGTAAAACTGTCAAATACTACAAAAATTGATTGAGTGTAAAATATAGCAAATACAACAAAACAAAAACTAGAGCAAAACCAATGATTGCATCAGTAATCAAAAGAATCAATTTGGCTGAATTACTGTAATTTGTGCTTACATTATAACCTTTCAAGGCTTTCTTGATCCCGTTCACACGTATTGAATTTTGATAAATTTCAAGCGGTAGTTTGACTCTGGTGTTTTTAGTATTTATGGAGAGCTCGTATTCAGTATTACCGATTTTTTCAGACACATCTTCAATTTCCTTCCATTTCCATTTTTCATTTTGCAGCTGAAATCTATAATCTATGTATTGCAATTCGACACCCTTATCATCAAAAGTCAGAAAAGCTTTGTATGCAATGTTTTTTACGGGCAATAAAATCAAAAGGTAAACACCCGCCACAAACATAACCAACTCAACCAAAACTAAAATTAAAGCATTTTGATCTAATTTTTGAAAGATGTGGGCTATAAATATACTTTCAAAGCTAAACCAAGCCACAAACAAAGTCATCACAAGTATACTCAACCACAACAATACTACACCTGTTGTATAGCTCCAAGATTTATTTGAAAATTTAGTCATATTGAATTTTTTTACTCCCATTCAATTGTAGCAGGTGGCTTACTAGAAATATCATAAGCAACTCGATTAATCCCCTTCACTTCATTTATAATACGATTTGAGACTTTACCTAAAAACTCATATGGTAATCGTGACCAGTCGGCGGTCATGCCATCAGTAGCAGATACAGCACGTAATGCCAGCATATTTTCATATGTTCGACCGTCTCCCATGACTCCGATAGACTTTACTTCAGTCAGTACACAAAAAGCCTGCCAAACTTGTTGATAGAGCGAATGATTGGCTTTACAATTTAGTAAAACCCACTTAAAACCTTCGAGTAAATTGTTTTCTAAGTCAATCCAACTTACCCATTTAGACTTTATATCTGGTATTTCCTCATAACCATCAACTTCTGAATCGGTCTCGACATAAAATATATCAGAAATCTGAATACGATTTTTTTCTGGAAAACCATTTGAAGCTCTCAAGTAATAAGTCTGTCTTATTTTACCGTAGTAAAACATTTTGTAAGTATCATCATAAGTCAAGCCAGTCTCTTCCTGTAATTCTCTTATTAATGCCCCTTTAGGGGTTTCATCGCCTTTGGCTCGACCGCCTACAAAATAATAATCTTTATCACTTCGCAAATGGGTTGGATCGTGAATTACAAGATATTTGTCTATCTTTCGATTGTAAACGATGGCGTGCACTGAACCACGATAGTCATCATGTATCATTCCAGGCTTACTTTCATCACTTTCGTATAAAAAATCGGTGTTGCTAGCTGGTTGTAATTTCCAGTTTTTGAGTTCTTCGATAAAAATCTGATCAGCTTTTTGTAGCACATCTAGCTTTTCTCGAGTAATGTCTCCAATAATTCTAATCCCAAGACCCGGACCAGGAAAAGGATGGCGACCTACGATTTCTTCAGTGATACCAAGCGCACGACCTATTTCTCTGACTTCATCTTTGAAAAGCTCTCGAAGTGGCTCAAGTAGCTTAAACTTCATATCTTTAGGTAATCCTCCAACATTATGATGTGATTTGATGACATGGCTTGGCCCACCTGTAGCACTTTGACTTTCGATTACATCAGGATAAAGAGTACCTTGAGCTAAGAATTCAAAATCACCAAGCTTTTTGGATTCTACGTCAAAAACTTCGATAAATGTGCCGCCGATGATTTTACGTTTTTGCTCTGGATCAGTGACTCCAGCAAGTCGACCCAAGAATAAATCTGAAGCATCAATAACACTAAGGTTAATTTTAAAATTATCTTTGAAAGTCTTCTCAACTTCTTCTTTTTCATTTTTACGAAGCAAACCATTATCCACAAACATACATTGGAGCTGATCTCCAATTGCTCTATGTATAAGCACAGCAGCGACAGATGAGTCTACTCCCCCGCTCAAGCCACACAAGACTTTTTTGTCACCTACAATCGTTCGAATTTTTTCAATTTCATTTTGAATATATGATTTTGGTGTCCAGTCAGCTGTAATTTTAGCTATTTTAAAAAGAAAGTTGGCTATCATCTGACTCCCAAACTGGCTATGAGCTACTTCAGGGTGAAATTGTAAACCATAAAACTTTTTGTCATCATTGGCAATAGCTGCGCAGTGACAATCACTTGTAGAAGCAATCACCTCAAAACCCTCAGGTAAATCAGTCAAATGATCGCCGTGACTCATCCAAACATTGATAATTTTTTTAGCTGGTAATCCATCAAAAAGTGGATGACTGAGATCTGGCTCTAAAATAGCTCGTCCATACTCCCGAGTCTTGGCAGCCTCGACTTTCCCACCAAGCAAATGACCCATAAGCTGCAAACCATAGCAAATACCAAGGACTGGAACGCCAAGATTAAATATTTCAGGGTCCACACTAGGACTTCCATCATCGTAAATACTATTTGGTCCACCAGATAAAATAATCGCCGAGATCGATTTATCAGCTTTTATAGCCTCGATTGAGTAAGTGAAGGGCTGAATTTCAGAATAGATCTGCTGCTCGCGGACTCTGCGGGTGATGAGCTGGGTAAACTGTGACCCAAAATCAAGAATAAGTACTTTAGACATTTACCAATCATTGTTTGATGGATTTGGGTTTTTTGTCAAAAAGCGGTCTAAGATTTTAAGTTTGTTTATCCCCCTCGTTGGCTTCAACACTCCTTTCTTCTAGTTCTTCAGTTAACCTATCAATAATATCAATCATTGTTTTATCGTTTATTGGACTATCATTAGTTATTTTATCCTCAATTTGAACCCTGCTTGCGTCATCAATCATAATTTTAACTGCTTTAATTCTCTTCCTGACTGATTCGTTTTCTTGCATAAAATGTAATATGCGTTTGTTTATTTTCACAACAGACCTTAAAACACTTATCTATCAAAGTCAAGAATCGAAAAAATAAATTTATATAACCTCAACTTGCCAAACCGTGATTTATAACTTTTGCTTTACTTTATACATTGAAATGTAAAATATATCGATAAGCTTTCCGCCAGTCATCCACCCCACCTCCTTCGGAGGTACCCCTCAAGAGGGGAATTTGGGGAAACTTAAGGAAAGCAGGGCTTTCCCCTACGAAATATCACCTCAACCTTTGGCGAATTAAAATTCGCCCCTACACGGGAAGCCAAGGCTTTCCCCTACTTTTGACTTTATAACTTTTCACTTTTAACTCTCCTCCCCCATGCCTGATAAACTCCTCCTTCAAGTCAATGAAATTTCTAAAGCTTTTGGCGATAAAGTCATCTTAAATAAAGCCTCGGTGAGCATCGTGGAAAAACAAAAAATCGGCGTCATCGGTCGAAATGGGGCTGGTAAAACCACTTTCTTTAAAATGATACTTGGGCAGGAAGAGCCAGACTCAGGGGTCATCACTCATATGCCAGATCTACGACTTGGCTATATCGAGCAACATGATCCTTTTTTACCTGGTGAGACAGTTTTGGGATTTTTAGAAAGATACACTGGCAAACCTGAATGGGAATGTGCTAAAGTGGCTAGTCAATTTCAACTCAAAGGTGAACGGCTTGCAAGTCTCATAACTGGGCTTTCTGGTGGTTATCAAATGCGTGTAAAGCTGACTGCAACCTTACTTTTTGAACCAAATCTACTGCTTTTAGACGAGCCGACAAACTATCTTGATCTTTCGACTTTGATTTTACTTGAGAAATTTTTGCTTGGTTTTCGAGGGGCTGTCATGGTGATCACTCACGATCGAGAATTTTTGAAAAAAACTTGCAATGCCACTTTAGATGTAGATCACGGACAGCTATTTTATCACCCAGAGGGATTGGAAGAATATTTAGAGTTTAAAGAAGAGCAAAAAGCTCTGGCTGAAAGCGTAAACCTAAATATCGAACGTAAACAAAAGCAACTTCAGACTTTCGTAAATCGTTTTGGAGCAAAAGCAAGCATGGCAGCTTCAGCTCAATCTAAACGCAAACAAATCGATCGTCTCGATGAAAAGAAAATCGGTATCGCGAATCCATTTTCAACCGTAACCATGAGAATTCCACCCGTCGAAGCCAAAGCTGGAGTCGGACTTGAGTGTAAAGATTTAACTATCGGCTATCCAGATAAAATTGTAGCAAAAAATATCGACTTTGAGGTTGAACGAGGTAAAAAAGTGGCAATTTTGGGAGACAATGGACAAGGAAAGTCTACTCTTTTAAAAACTATCGCGGGCGAACTAGCTCCAATATCAGGCACTTGTGGCTGGCGAGCCAATCTCAAACTGAGCTACTACAACCAACATGTCAGTCTTGCTATGAATCCTAAGCACACAGTGTATGAATATGTGCGTGGTGTGGCTGTAGGCGGCACCCAAGAAGAAGATATTTACAAGATGCTTGGCAATTTCCTTTTCAAAAAAACTGACTCCACCAAACAAATCGCCGTCTTGAGCGGTGGTGAAAAAGCTAGACTTTGCTTAGCTGGGATGTTTCTCACCAAAGCAGATGTATATTTACTAGATGAACCGACAAACCATTTGGATTTTGAGACGGTCGAAGCCATGGGTGAAGCCTTGGGCAAATTTAATGGTACAGTGCTGGTAGTGAGTCACAACCGAACCTTTGTAAACCTAATAGCCACTGAAATAATCGAAGTCAAAGCTGGTCAGGTCAAACGAGTAAACGGCACCTACGAGGACTATGTCTGGCTAATGGAAGAGGAAGCGGAGAGAGAGCAAAGTTCAAAGTCCGTAGCGGCGACCACCGCGTCGCCATCCCCTTCAAACAGCGGGGTGGATCCCTCTTCCACAAATCCCCCATCCAAGGAAAATGCTCGTAAAATCTATGAACTGCGTAAAGAGCTCGGCAAGATCGAAAACAAAATCAAAAAGCTCCAAGACCTAGTCGAAAAAGGTGTAGACGTGAGTACAAATCAAGCCATAATCGACGATCAAGAAGTCAAATGGCTAGAAGTGCAGGCTCAGATGGAGGGGCTGAAGTAAAGTGTACCCCTTTCAAAGGGTCTTTCGCAGGCTTGGGGGTTGTGGGCTTTGAGTGTAAGTCTACTACTACCAGGGGAGGCTTCGCCCCTAAATAGGGGTATTTTGGCTTTGATGCCTGGTTTTAGATCCTTCGCTTTGCTCAGGACGACACAGTTTAGCATTGAAACTAACAAGATCCTGAAACAGGTTCAGGATGGCAGAAATTATAGTTTGGACGACAGAATCTGTGCTTGAGTCAAGGGATTGCCGCGCTTCGCTCGCAATGACACAAAACCTAGTTAGCAATAAAACTTCACCCTACACACTCAAATAATCCAGCGGATTATAGTACAGTCCTACAGGACTAGATCCTGCTCTACCTCTATCATAAATCAAAGACTCTCCATCTATCAAAGTATAGTGCAAGTGGCAACCTGTAGAAAATCCAGTCGACCCCATATAGCCTATTATGTCACCTTTTGAGACTCTTGTGCCGATTGGAAGGACTGTTTTGGATTTCATGTGACCGTAAAGGGCGTATAATTTCCCACCTGAGAAACTGTGCTCAACAACTACAAAATTTCCATAACCACCTGAAGCGTAGTCTGAAGCATATACAATCCCATCAAAAGCAGCTAAAAGTGGTGTTCCGCATGAGTTGGCCAAATCAATTCCATTGTGGCAATTATAAATACTGTGAGATAATGTTGTGCTACCATATTTCTGTGTCAGTGCCCCATCTGCAGGAGATCCAAGCTCGCCAAATTTCACTGGAAAAACTCCTGGCATTGTCATGCTGTTACATGCACCATATTGTGTAGAGCCAGTGTTATTTTTCAACAAACTTGAAGCGTTTGGATTTGTACCACTTAGTGCTGCAGTTGGCTTACCACCACTAGCTGCGAGGGCTGCTAGACGAGCTTCTTCGGCTTTTCTAGCTAGTTCAACCTCACGTTTTTTACGGATATCGGCCAGTTTGCTTTCTTGGTCTTTTTGGAGCTGAGCGAGTTGATCTTGACCTTGTTTGGCTTCCTGTTCTTTTTTATTTATGTCTTCTTGATATTTGGCTTCATTATTGGCATATTCTGACACCAAGACTTCAAGTTTTTGTTTGTTGGCGTTTAAAATGATTTGAGAATCTTCGAGGTCTTTTTGGACTGTGAGTTTTTGAGTTCGATCGTCTTCTAGCAAGGCTTTGGCTGCATTTAGACTTTTAACGTTTTCTAAAAGGCTGTCTTCGAGGGTGTTTAACTGATTTAATCCTGTAATTATCTCGCTAAAATTTTCACTATTGAGTAAAATTTCAATAGTAGAGCTATCTTTTTCTTGCCAAAGTTGTTTTAAAATTATCCCCACTTTTTCTTTTCTAGTAGCTATATCTTTTTCTTTGGAAGCGATTTGCTCGTCAAGTTGGGCTACGGCGTATTTATAATCTGTGAGTGTCTGGTTATTTTTGTCGATATCTTCCTCATTGGCTTTCTTTTCTTCTTGATAGGTTCTCTTTTGTTGAGCAGCTTCGGTGTAAGAATTTTTGAGCTGATCAAGCACATTTTTTGTCTGTGCCAAAGAGTCATTTATCTTGGCTTTTTTAGCGGTGTAAGTACTTTTGACTTGCTCTTCTTCCGTTTGAGCATTTGAATTTAAAGTTTGAAATACTACACCACAAACCAAAATCAGGGTTGTAAATATTGCAGCTAATCTGAAATAAGTCTTTAAATACCTTGTTTTAAGCTGATCTTCTGTCATATCTCGAGTAGATCATATTGTGGCTTCTTTGGATGTTTGTGTCAACGAAGGTTCTTTTGTTTGACAATCAACACAAATTTATGTACAATATTCCTGTACACAAACTTTAATATTATGACTAAAACTACTACCTACACCAAACTCAGAACTCATTTAAAGGCATATCTGGATGAAATCAATGATACTCAAGAAGCACTAGTGGTGGAGCGGAAGCAAGGATCGGTAGTAGTAATGCCACTAGAAGAATGGGAATCATGGCTTGAAACTTTCTATCTTTTAAAATCACCTGCCATGGCAAAACGACTCGAAGAAGCTTTAAATGAACCAATTGATACTGCTAAAATCATAGATGTGAGTAAATTAAAAAACCTTAAAGATTTTGAAAATGTATCCAGTCTTATTTAAAACAAAGGCCTTGGAGGATTTGGGATACTGGGTATCAATCAAGCCAAAAATGGCACTAAAGATATTAAATCTGATTGAAAATATATCTAAAGAGCCTTTTACAGGTATAGGAAAGCCCGAGCCACTTAAAGGTAGTTTATCTGGTTGCTGGAGCAGACGCATCGATCACGAGCATAGACTTGTATATAAAATCGAGAGTGAAATCTTAATGATTTTGGCTTGTCGGTATCATTATGAGAGCTAATAAACACTTTTTATCAACCCCAAAGTACTTATTTTCTACTCCATCGTACCTTTTTGCTACTGTCACGTAGTTATTTTCTACTCTAACGTACTTCTGATCTACGATATAGTAGCTCGGAACTACAAAATAGTAGTTAATAAGTACTTAAACGTAGATATTTTCTACTCCATAGTACCTCAGAGCTACTCTAAAGTAGTTTTTGACATTAAAAAACTCCGCCACTGGGACGGAGTAATTATCTGGATGAATATTATTTAATTTAAGCTTCAGTTTTCTTTTGAGAAGCTTTCTTTGGTTTAAATCTCTGACTCAAAGTTTCGACTACTTCTTTGAGTTTAGGATTATTTCTGGCTGAATATTTCAGGTGCCCATAGCAAATATCTGCTACTTTGACCGCCTCATTGCCCGCAGCCATATTTGTATCAACCAAGCCTGTATATAAAGGCTGCAACTCGGCAATTATAGCATCGAGTTTTGTGATCAACTCTACATCTTTAGCAAATTCATTTACATTGACTTCACTCGGTATAGCTTGAGTGTTGGCTAAAACTGCAGTTTTAATATCTTGCACATAGGAAGTCCGCTGATCACCCATTTTACGGAGCGATCGTCTTTCTTCTGTAGTAAGTCCAACCAAAAAAGGTAGGCTAGTCTTAAGTGCTTTGACTTGAGTTAAGATCTGACTCAGCTGTGTCTGATCCAAAGTAACTGAGATGTTTGAGTATGCCATAAACAAAAAAGTGTTGAAAAAAATAGCTGGCAAAACCAGCCGATTGACAAATTATGAGTTGTGTGGGTTTTTGTCAAATTTGATGATGCAGATTTTACAAAAGCGATAAAATATTTATGATTATATGCAAGGTTATAACTGTGTATATGTTTGTGAGAAGACGAAATCACTTGAAAGATAAAAGTTTATACGAGAGTGGTTTTTGGTATTTTGTGACGGTTTGTGTAGAGGGTCGAAAAAATATATTTGATATAAAATCCTCGGATGATTTTCGAACATCTTCAATATTATTGAATGGTGATAATGGCAAAACCCTTGGGGATGGCGACACGGTGGTCGCCGCTACGATGCTTACAAATATTGTTGTCGGGTCGTTGTTCAATTTATATGTGTTATATGAAAATATTATTTTGGATGAATGGGTTATAATGCCAAATCATATTCATTTTATAATTGGTTTCAATGGTGCACCTTTGTCAAAAATTACAAACAAAAAATCCGACCTCGGATCAATAATAAAATCATTTAAATTGTATGCACAAAAACAAATCGTAGCGGCGACCACCGTGTCGCCATCCCCTTCGACCGAACCACAACCATCAATCAAATCCCAAATTCCAAAGGGTATTAATTATCACAAAATCTGGCAAAAATCCTATTTTGATCATATTATTCGAGGTGGTGAAGACCTTGAACGTATCCAAGAATATGTTTTATACAACCCACAAAATTGGGATAAAGACAATTTGAATCCTATTTCCCTCCAAAATACCGATTTACCAAATCCACTACTTCTTCGATCTTGACTAAAGTCCCGACACCCTCTCCAATTATCGAGCCTCCTGCGCTGTTGCCACCTCCCCATTTTCGAGTTTTGGAAGATATAGTTTGTTTTGATTCTTCTAGCTTGTTTAGCTCCGTAAATATATTCTTACCATCTATTGTCGCCCCAACCAAAGACAGATCTCCTTCAATTATTCGTGGATGAAACGGAATTTGCCTGATACTCAAATATCTTTGATTGTACTTGATCTCTTCCACAATAATAAAGGGGCAGACTTTCGCCAAATCCAACTCACCTTGAATAGTCATTTTCTCTATCGCCAAATAGTATGAATCACATCCGAGTTCTTCAGTTCCCGATTTACGATTCTCTAATGATTGGATAGTTTTAGCATCAATTGTGATTACATTATCAATTATTTTGTAATGTGTACCCCTAACGATCTCATCTGCGTCTTCACAAAGTTGCTCCTCTTTTTTGGAAAGTAGAGCCACAAACTCAAGCGGAATCTCAAATTTTGGGCTTTCGATACTGTCATAAACTATCCAATCCAATACCATTTTTAAAACTGGTCTTAAATCTGATTTATAGTCTAGGCTGGCACCGAGTGCTTCTATCAAATACACCCGACTTCTGGCAAAGGAGTATAGTTCTAGACTTTCCTCAATTGTAATAGTCTCTAGGTCGACTATCTGTTTTGACCCAAAAGAGTACACCAATTCTGGCAATCTCCTATGATCGCAGTAAAATGAAATCATGCGGAGTTTGGTGAAGGTTTCTTCAGGCAGCTTTGAAAGATCAAACAGAGCATATGCCAACCCAATCACTAGATCAGCATCAATCGGACCTCCACCAAAAATCACAGCAGAATCTGGTCCGTAAAGCAAATCAATTAGGCTTCTAGCGTTAGAATTTTGACTCAAAACTCTGGCTTGCAATTTTTCATACTCGTCTCTGAGCTGGTCGATCTGGACAAGATATTTTGTGCCGTGATGATCGAAGTTGTGATACCTCCCTTCATCAGTGATACCCAGCACCTTTGAGTCTGTCACAAAGATGTTGTACGTACCATCACCGCTATAAATTGCAGGTATTTGTTCAGCAAAAAATAATACTCGATCAATCAATTCTGTGGAGGGAGATTTATGCATGTATCTGGATATAGGTAACTGTTGTTTCGCAACCAAATCAATAGTTTAGGCAATTCCCCTTTTTCCAAAAGGGGTGGCAGTCGAAGGCTGACGGGGTATTTCCTTATTCATTAGCAAAGTTGCGAAAGGTAAGATAAATCGGACCAATCAGCAGTGCTAGGCTTTGACTATCAAAGATATCTAGCAAAAATGCCCCGATGGTGACCCCGAAAATACTTAGCGATACCAGAAGTTTAAGCATACTTTGGGGATCTTGTAAAGTCTCGATCATTGATGAAAACAACAATCTTATATCTCTCATAAAATAAACCAAGATCGCTAAAAAGAGCATCATATAAAAAACTCCTCCTTTGACACAAAGTCCCAAAAACCAGTTTTCAGGTGTCAAAGCCAGTGGTCGGTCGATAACACGTGGGAAATATAATTCATCATCCAACCCAAAACCAAGATTTGCAATTGGATTGCTCTCAAGTGATAAATACTTACTGGCTGGATCAGTCGTCGCCATACCATATCCAGCCATCATTCGATAAGTGACTGCAACAGGATTTTTGGATCGCTGGATCAAATTGTTTAATTTTAAAATTTCTGCATCCGATAGTTTAGTTTGATTTAGCATATCTGGATGAGTTTGCAGAGTTAAAGCTCGCCAAGCTGCTGAAGTGTGCTGTTGATGCCATTCAGTAGAGCTGGGTTTAGACAAAAAGCTCGGAAAGTGAGTTTGCAAAACCGAAATCGGTAAATTCAAAATAACTACTGAAATCAAAATCGGCACAGCAAAAATTAAACCTAGAATCCCATTTTTAATCCAACTCTGAACTCTGAACTCTGAATTCTCAACTTCCCAATCTTTGCTCTTTGCTCTTTGCTCTTTGCTCTTTTTGTTGACTTCCCATTTTGAATTCTGAATTTTAACCACAATCAAAACCCCAAATATCACAAACAAAGCCAAATAACTAAACCGAGCATAAGTAAGCGCAATAAAGACCAAATCTAAAACCAAACAACTAGACCAAAACCATCTTAAGCTTAAAGTTAAACCAAGGAAATTCCCCTCTTGAGGGGTGGTCGCGAAGCCGACGGGGTGTTTCCCCTTCCCTGCATAAAAAACCTTATACAAAAAAAGTGGTAACAACAAAATCAAATAAGCTGCATAGTGATTTGGTGAGCTAAAGCCAGACGACAGTCTAAAATCACTGTTCCAGCCACCAGCATCAATCAAATGCCCCACTGGTTGTGTAAAGAGTAACTCACCGCCAGACTGAAGGGCTTTTTGTCCGTATCCAAGCCAAGCAAGTGTGTTTTCAGTCCCGAAAATAATAGTAATTATGCTAAAGAATGAAGATATTAAGAAACCGATTAATAGGGCGGTTTTAGATCCTGAAACAAGTTCAGGATGACACCGTTTATTATGTAAATGCTCGCTTAGGGGATTCCCCTCTTGAGGGGTGCCTCCGAAGGAGGTGGGGTGGACTCCCACTATCTTTGCACTTTCCACTTTGAACTTCGCCCTCTCTCCCTTCCCCCAAACTGCCAATATCACCCAAAACCAAACCCAGAATAACTCAAACCTGAAACCGTAAATAAAATAACTAAAATTTACTTTTCCAATAGAAGCTAAAATGCCGACTAAGGTCATTAGCATAACTAGAATTATTGGTAGAAAGACTTTAACTTTTGCGGTTTTAGATCCTGAAACAAGTTCAGGATGACACCAGTCGGTGGATTCAGGATGACACCGCTGGGGCTTAGGGTGAATGCTTTCTTGAAAGTTGTGCTCTTGAGTCGAGGGATTACCGTGCTTCGCTCGTAATGACACATCACCCAAATTCCCCTCTTGAGGGGTGGCAGCGAAGCTGACGGGGTGTTTCCCTTTTCGACTTTCGACTTTCGACTTTCGACTTACAATAACCTCCCAACCACAAATCAACATCACAACTCCAGCAAGCAATTCTTTCCAGAGCGCCACCCAGAAAGGCAAGCCTAATTTTACAATAAATACTTGAACTAAAAGTGTATTTAAAGGTAAAGCAATTAAAAGTATTGACAGAGACCAGGCTAATACTCTATGTTTTAAGGTAATCATGTGATATGTCTTTAACTATTGAAGAATTGCATCAAAGTTTAGAATTAATCAAGTCGCGCAACCAAAAAGTTGAACTAGACAAGCCATGGGAAACTAGCCTGACTCGTAAAATCTCAGTTTCTTTGTTGACTTATATTGTTATTTCTATCTTTTTTATCTTTATTGGAGTTAAAGAATCTTTTGTAAATGCAATCGTACCAACACTTGGTTTTTTATTATCGACTTTGACATTAAAATCTATCAAAAAAGTTTGGATTGCAAAGCAAAATCTGACTAAATTTTAACCTTTTAACCTTTACTCATTTACCTATGGCCTATATTTTAGATCCTGAAACCGTTAGAAAAATAGCTTTCTTAGCCAGACTTTCCAAAGATCCAAGTCCTGAATTTTTAGAAAAATATGGTATCGAACTTGGGGCTGTGCTGGAATACATGGAGCAACTCAAAGAACTTGATACATCAGGTGTTGACCCATTTGGAGGAGCTAGAACTATCACAATTGCAGATCTGCGCGATGATGAACCAAATCAAAATACTGATGATTATCTCCGAGTCAGACAAAACATTATCAATAATTTCCCAAATAAACAAGGCGATCTTTTGGTGCTACCTGGGATTTTTGAAAATGCCTAAGTCAAGATTCTTAACTTGGCACAAATAACAAACCTTAACATATATGTTTACACAGTGGATCGCTAAAAATTTAGCACCTATTAGCTTTTTTACTCTAGTGATTTTAGCCATAGTAGGTATAAATATCTCCAGTAGATCAACTCAAAACAAAGCTGACTTACTTATATCTCAAACAGAACAAGTACAGGCAGATATAGATAAGTATGATTCCTATTTGATTTATAAATACAGCACAAAAACTGATGACTACAAAAGTTTCGCTGAGGATTTGGACAGTCTGACAAAAAAACTTCAAAAAAGTCGTGATGATCTTTCACAAGTCCCTACTGATGAGGAAGGCAATCAACTCCGTGAAGATTTAAAATTATTACTCAGCTTTAAAGTCGATACTTATCAAAAAATTAGTTTCGATCTTGAGCCTTATAATAGCGTTTTAGAAGAAACTAAAACTATAGGAAAATTTAAAAAAGTTATCTTAAATACCGATAAACTTGACCGAGATAAAAGAATAGAAGAACTATCAAAAATTAGCGAAGCTGGTAAAAAAATACTTGATTTTTACAATCAAAAACGCCAAGGAGAGCCTAAAATTTTAGAAAAGGTGGCTCACGATACAGAATTGTTTACAAAAGCTTATGAGAGTCTTAAAAACAATCAGGACATAGACCCAAAACTACTAGAAGAGATCAAAACTAATTTTGGTGCTGGGACTAATGGTAATGAACAATGGCCAGCTGAAAATATACCAGATTACACTTTAGATCAACAAACACTTGGTTTAAATGAAATGCAGACTGCTCTTGGATACATCAAAGAAAGCCTAAAAGCTTTTGAAAACAAATACAGACCAGAAAAACTCAACAAAACAAAATAAAGCTTGAAATTTTTGACAATCAAATCAATTTTTGATAAAATTAGAACTAGTTTACAAGATTTATATGGCTGATTTCGACTCTGGTGCTGCATACGGATACAATTACTCAGGTGAATACACCGACTCGCCAAGAATCAATGGTCTGGAGATTATTGTAGTTTTGGTAATGGTCACTACCATTATAGTCTCTGTCTTTATGGGTTATTTTGCTGGCACAAAAGAGAATCAAGACATCCAAAAATACCACGATATTTCAGAAATTATAAAATCCCTCGATTTTTTCTACGCCAATAATCAAGCTTATCCGATTAGGCAATGTTCAGAGGACTTAAATCCGATTGATTTTGAATATACACTTAGACGCAACCTTTCTGGTCAAGTAGCTAAAATTGGCACTCAAAACTATATTAAGGGTGATTTTCCTCAAGATCTTAACGGTGATTATACTTCAAGCTATGATAATTACATTTACAATTTGCCTTGCCCATCCTTGATTCAGGACTCAGTGGCTAAAAACAATCAAATTTATAGCGATGGCGACAGTGCATGTAATTATAATCGCTCAGCCACCAAAACCACCAAAAACCCAAATGGAAAAGTAGAGTTTAGGTGTTATTTATACACATCTTCCGTAAATGGAGATAAATACAGTCTTGGATATTTCAGCGAAGTTGAGCAAAAATTTGTGATCGTGACCAAGTTTAGAACTAGTGCTTCAAGCGTAAGTTATAGTTAGGGAATTTTGACAGACGCACATCACTTGTCATTTCGAGCGAAGTGAGAAATCTTAGCAGACTCAATTACAGATTTCTCAGTGCCTTCGAAATGACATATAGTTAACTTAACACTTCTGTGCACCAATTCCTACTTCTGCACAAAGCCGCAAACAGCCTTATCTAAACTACAGCCAATAAAGCTCTTACCCCTAAAGGCTTTTTTCTGGACTAAAACTCCTGATGTATCACCTGTTCGTCCTTCCTCAGCACACTTTGGACAAGGACCAAAATTGACTGCCATAACAGTGTGTTTGTTGCCGACTTTGTATTCTGCGCAGGCAATATATGGATTTAATGAGCTTTTTGAGACTCTTACAATCAAAGATTTACCACATTCAACGCAAGTTTTACCCACTATTTGCGGTGCATATTTGAGTCTTGCCTCTTCAATCGCTGCATTATACTCTTTGTAATTTTTTGGAAATTGATGCTCTTTGACATTTTGACATTGGAAATATTCTCCAAAACGACCTATTTTCAATTCCATCGAAGAACCACATTCAGGACACAATTCATCCGTCGCAGAAGTCTTGTATTTATCCTTGTTTTCGTTAATATTAGCAGATTTTGTTTCGACATCTTTTTTAAATTCCCACCAAAAATCATCTAGCATTTTTTCATAATCCTCCTCGCCACGTGAGATGCGATCCAGATTATCTTCCATTTGAGCTGTAAGTTCACTACTGGTAACTTTACTAAAATTCTCTTTGAGTAGCTCGTAAATTTTACGCCCAAGTGAGGTTGGAACCATTTGATTTGTACCAGTGACCGCTTTGGATTCTACATATTCTCTGTCTTGCAATGTAGATATAATCGATGCAAAAGTACTTGGACGACCGATTCCAAGCTCTTCTAATTTTTTGACCAAACTTGCCTGCGAGTATCGACTTGGCGGTTTTGTAAAATGTTGAGTGTAAACCAAATTACCCAAATAAACAGTTTGATTTAATTCAAGTCCAAAGTCAGTCTTTGAAGACATTTTTTCACCTGTAACAGCCTTAAAACCAGCCTGGACAGTCCAAGCAACTGAACCAGTAAATTGATCCTTTTGACTATTTTCTAACTCAAATGAAAGTCGTTCTCTGATTTCATCAGTCATTTGAGACGCTACAGTCTGCTTCCAAATAAGCTCATAAAGTTTGAGCATTTTAGGTTCAATTTTACCCTCGAGCTGATACGGAGTCAACTCTGGATTGATTGGCCTGATTGCTTCGTGAGCTTCCTGAGCATTACGTGTTTTACCTTTGTAGTAACGCGGATCTTTAGGAAGATATTTAGAGTAGTTTTTAGCGATGAATCTTCTGGCTGATTCTATAGACTCTTGGCTTAGATTGACGCTGTCTGTACGCATGTAGGTGATCAGGGCAGTTGGAGCACCATCGACCTCAGTACCTTCGTAAAGCCTCTGAGCTAGCTGCATGGTCATTTTTGGGTTATATCCAAGAGCTGAGCTGGCCGCCTGTTGTAAGGTTGAGGTCGTAAACGGCGGTCTTGGGCTACTTTTTTCAGTCTTTGTCTCAGCCAAAACTACCTTGAAAGTGGTGTCTTCTAGGGCAGAAGCTGTGAGTTTTTGACAGATTTCAATGTCGCCTACTTCTTTAGGCAATTTTTGACCTTTTGACTTACTAAATTTCAGTAAAAGTGGGTTTTCAATTTCATCGTATTCTTTTCTCAGAAATACTTCAGTGCTTGCATTTACAGTGATTTTACCGATTTCTTGGTCAAAAACCCAAGATTGCAAGACAGGCTTTTTAGAGTTTTCTTTTTCGACTAAGCCTTGAATTTCCCAATACTCGTCAGTCACAAAAGCCTCGATTTCTTCTTCTCGTTGACATATTAAAGCTAAGGCTGGTGACTGAACACGACCCGCAGACAATTTATAATTACTCATGACTTGCCAAAGGACTGGTGAAAGCTTAAATCCAACCAATCTATCCAAAACTTGTCTGGCTTTTTGAGCTTCAACTAAGTTCAAATTTAAAGTCCTAGGATGTGCGATAGCTTCTTTAATAGCTTTAGTGGTGATTTCATGAAACTCAAGTCTTTTAATTTTGCTAAGATCTTTGATATTTAAGACTTGGGCTAAATGCCATGAAATAGCCTCTCCTTCTCTATCCGAGTCAGTCGCAAATAGGATTTCAGTGCTATTTTTAGCCAGTTTTTGCAATTCTTTCACCACATCTTTTTTATCTGAGTCAATCTCAAAAATAGGGAAAAAGTGATTTGGAATATCAACACCTGCGATTTCGAGTTTGTTATTATCCACACCAAGCTTTACATCACTCAAAGCTCTAATATGACCTACTGAAGCTTTGACCACATATTCTGAGCCCACAATTTTAGATATTGTTTTTGCTTTTGCTGGAGATTCCACGATTATTAGTGCCGACATATATTATTAAATAAGGTCATCAATTTTAAATACCATACTTTTGATCTTGTCAAAGAAAGCGATAATTTTCAGTTCAAACTAAAGACCCCAAAATGGGGTCAAAACACAGAATTATGTGATAAAAACTAAATTTCAACTTCGTTGTTTAAGGCTGATTTAACTAGACTGTTTTTTCTTGTTATGATATATGAAACAGCAAGTAGTGACATTATAAATAATGACGAATAAGTAATCAATGAAGTATTTTCACCTGTTCTAATAAGATTTCCACTGTTTGTTGATACTGGAGTATTGTTTGAAGCTGGACGAGTAGTTGTGTTTGCTCCAGATGTCAAAGCATATTGTGTAAATGCACCAGTTGTAGAGCTAAATCTGGCATAAGATGAATCTTGAGATGTCTTAGTTACAGAAGCGCTTACCCAAGGTGAGTTTGAGATGTAAGCATTGACATTTGGATTTTGATTAATTGTTGTTGTATCAACCTTATAATTTAATGTAATTGTTTGAATAATACTTCGGTTAAAGTTTGTGGTTAAAAGCTCAAATGCTGTAATGTAATTTCCTGGAAGATTTGGATATGTAAGCGATTGAGGAATTTTAACAATTTGAAAAACTCCATTATCTAGATCTTGGTTGAAGGTAATCAAAACAGAATCAATAGAAGGTGTGTTTAGATTATTGATTGAAATTGTATTTCCTGCCTTAACTTTACAAAGTGTAACTGTGACTGTCTCGCCTGAAACTGAGCTTGATACTGAAGTTGCAGGACAATAATTATTGTTTGATGCTGTAGATCCAGAAGTAGTTGAACCTGATGTAGTTGTTGATCCAGAAGTTGAAGAAGAGCTTGTAGATCCTGTTCCTGGGAAAATTGTGATTCCACCGCCGCCGTATTGAGCTTGAGCTGTGAGCCCTCCAAAAAGAGTCACGAAAGTCAAAAGGCTTGCGATGATATATGAAACTTTAGTAAATATAACTGTCATAAAATGTGTTTTATTTCTCATTCATATCTTATTTATAGACTTATGTCAAGACAAAATGATGTAGCTACATTTGCTTTATCTAAGCTGTGATTTATGATTTGAAAGCCTAAATATATAGAATGTATTATTACAACAGGACAAATTTCAGATTATAATTATATTGACATTGCTATAAAAAAGTTTTTAGTTACGATTTGATATCAATTATTTATGTTTATAACAGTTATTACCGATTGCAGCTGCCCAAATGCTTATGGACGCCAATCAACTCGAATTAGTGCTCTTTTTGGCATTACTCCAACCTTTGTAGGTACATCTAGCGACCTTGACTCACCAAGTCACATCGAGGCTTCTGGTCATATAATTGACATGTTAGACGCGGCCGATGGTACTGATGGTATCATTTTATCAAATGTAGCACCTCGCGGAACCAAAGGTAGGTGGGAAAATGGTACACCTTTTGGTTATTTTGATTACGAAGGTACTCGTGTGATTTCTACGGTTGATGGCGAAGTTTTATCTCTAGCCAAAAAATTCGGACTAATACCTAAAGTCAATCTTTTTGACATTCCTACAGTCATGAATCACCTAGCCCAAAGCGGGATCGTGTCATCTGAAAGAGCCGAAAGTGTCATCCATACCCAATTTAGAAGCTTCAACTTTTTGCCTCGGGTAGCTCACTGGCTCTATAATAACATCGAAATCCCAACTACAGAATACAATTTAAGTGAAATTCCTGAGATTGAACCCGTAATTTGGTATCATGACAATTTTGGCAATTACAAGACCACTTTACTCAAAGAAGATCTAAATATTGTCGATGGTAGGGTTGAAACCAAGTTTGGGAGTTTGCCATTTCATGAAAAATTAACCAATGTTCCAAATGGTCAAGCCGCTCTAACAATCGGTAGTTCTGGTCTTGGAGACAAAAGGTTTGTTGAGCTTGTAGTCCAAAAAGGTCGAGCCACAGATCACTTTAAAGCCAAGATCGGAGATTATATTTTATAGTTTTTAAAAAATAGGCACCGATTGTATACATAGGCGGATGCTACCCGAGTTGTGCACGAGTTGGCCGCCAGTTCAAAAAAAAGTATAAAACAAAACAAGGATAAAGGATAAATCAAGGATAAAGTATAAAATTTCTAATGTTTAATTTCTTAATTTTTAATCAATGTATAATTTAAGAATGAATTAATTTTTAAACATTTCAACATTAAGATTTAAAATTTGATTTAAAATTGCAACATTAGTAATTAGTAATTCATAATTTATACTTTATACTTTTTTACTTGATTTATCATTTATACTTTAAAGGTTTTATACTTTCGCCAAAGAGGAATGGCGACGCGGAAGTCGCCTCTACGAGGGAAGGCAAGGCTTTCCCCTACAAAAATCTTTGCCCTTTGAATTTTGAACTTTGCTCTTTTCTCCTCTCCCCCACTTTTCACTTTATAAATTTATAACTTTCGACTTGTTTTATGTTTCTAATCACCACCCCAATCCCCTACACAAATGCTGAGCCACATCTTGGTCATTTACTAGAAGGAGTTTTCAATGACACTATCGCTAGGTTTTATAGGCGAGTGATGATTGATCCTGTAAATCTGACAATGGGACTTGATCAACATGGCTTGAAGATCTATCAAAAAGCCTTAGAAAGTGGACAGACTCCAGAAGAATTTGCCCGAGAACAAGGATTGACTTTTGTGAAGCTTTGGGATCAATTTGAAGTTAAATACGACTCTTTCATCGAAACTAGTGACAAATACCACAAGGCTCTGTGCCAGATTTTGTGGAATCGGCTCGTACACAATGGTTTTATTTATAAAAAAGCTTATGATGGGCTTTACTGTGTGGGTTGTGAGGATTTTTATGCCCCAAGTCAGCTGACAGAAGATGGAAAATGTCCAATCCACCACTCTAAACCTATCAAAATGAGTGAAGAAAACTACTTTTTCAAACTTTCTGATTTGGGTGAACCAATCAAACAATTCCTCGAAACTGCTGATATCAGACCAGAGCATGTTCGTCAGGAGTGGTTGAAGTTTGTCGAGGGTGGCTTGCAAGATGTCTCATGCACCAGACAGAAAGAGCGACTACCATGGGGAATTGAAGTCCCAGGTGATCCAAATCAAGTCATGTATGTCTGGGTAGATGCCCTGATAAACTATCTAACTGCCTCAGTAAATCCAGAAACCCTTGATAGATGGATCGAGCAGCCGCTTCTTCGAGCTGAAACCGAACCCGATATTTTTGGAGAGCTTTTGGATGCTTTACCTATAAATATAATGTATATCAGCAAAGAAATCGCTAAATTCCATTTAGTAGTTTTTATCGGTATGCTGACTGCTCTTGGCTTACCTCTTCCACTTCGCGCTTTAGCACACGGATTGATAAATGATGCTGAGGGCAAAAAGTTTAGCAAAAGTCTTGGAAATGGGGTTTTCCCTCATGAATTAGTCGAGAAAATTGGAGTTGATGGGACAAGATTTGTGATGCTTCACGATATCAATGTCGAAGGCGATACCAACTTTGATTGGACCAGAATTTTGGAAAGCTACAACTCCCATTTGGCTGACAATATCGGTAATTTAGCGATGCGCGTGACTACTTTGGTCGAAAAATATCTTGAGGGTTTGGTCGATTACGAAACTTGGACTCCCACACTTGAAGAATTTGTAAATTCAAGTAAAATTCAATATTCCGAAGTTGAAGAAGAGATTATCAGTTTAAACGAAAATGGTGACGAGATCAAATCTCAAAAAACAACTAGTTCTCAAATTAGCCAGCCAATTCCATTTGATTTTTCGCCTGCATATACTTATTTAAATGACTTAAAACCTAGAGAAGCCTTGGATGTGCTGCTTGCAGGTGCTAGTTTTGGAAATGAAGTCTTGGAAAAAACCAAACCCTGGACTTTGGCCAAAGAAGGTAAAGATGAACAAGTCAAAGAAATCCTAACTGGACTTTGTATTTTACTTAAAGACCTTGGTGAGATTTTAAGTATATTTATGCCTGCTTCAGGCGATAGATTGTATCATATTTTTGTAGCCGACAAGATTGTCAAAGCTGAAGTTTTGTTTCCTAAGGTTGAGATTGGGAAGGAGTAGAAAGATTGAGAATACAAATTTTTTAAGAAATATTAATCAGGGTCCAGACCCTGTTTTTTACTGTTTTTTCTTCCAACAAATTCTAAAGTTTGACAAAAGTATAAATTTTATCAAAACTTATGTAGTTCAATTTAATTTGAAGGAAGTCATTTCTCTAACCATCCCAAAATCTTTGAACTCTGCACTTTGAACTCTTTACTATTTACTATCAACTATTTTCTTTCCTATGCCTAAACTAAACTCTGCTCAGACTCAACTTTTAGATATTTTACGAAATCGTACCGAAAGCTTTACTTTGGAGGAATTGGCGGCAATGTTGAATTTATCAAATAAATCGAGTGCTCACTATAATATCAAACAACTCATCAAAAAAGGTTTTCTAAAGGTAAATCCTTCCAATTCTAGCGATTATATTGTCTTAGACAAGCAAGATCAGGGAATCATATATCTACCACTCTATTCAGGTGCCAAATGCGGTCCAAATGGCAAATTGGTCTCAGACTTTGATACCACAGAGATCCCAATCCCATCCAAAATATTGAATTTCGATGTCAGCAATGCCTTGGCAATCCACACCGAAGGTACCAGCATGGAACCAAAGATACCCGAAGGTTCGATAGTGATTGTAAATAAATCCGAAATCGAGTACCAGCCAAATAAAACATATCTGGTCGTTTTCAAAAATCAACCATTGATCAAAAATCTTTTCGATGCTGATAGTGATTTCTTCATTTTATCATCCTTTAATCCAGAATACGAGCCATTTTTAGCCAATAAAAGGGAAACTCAAATTCTTGGTCGTGTCCGAGCTGTGATAAACAATTTCTAGGGGGTTTCAATAAAATTTACTTAAGTAAAACACAATATACACTTTCTACCACAAAATCTATCAAAAACTAAGTGTAGGAATTCTCATTAGAGGCTTAAAATTAGCCCGAATAGGTTTTTAAAATTCATAATTAATCTGAAATAGTATAGTTCTTGCCAAGATGCATATAATGTGTTATATCAGGGTAGCCAAATTTTTAAGACAAAAAAATAAACCCATTAAGGTTTTCTTGTATATATAATTGGGCGATCAAAGGTTGCTGAAAAGAGAAGGGTAAAGGCTACAATAGCTAACATTACCCTCTTTTGTTACATACCCATGGCACACCTCCTTTTTAAAAAATGATAAGTTTTGATGGGCAATACCATATTGTTACTTTTAGTTTTTTTGTCAAGAGTTATATATTTTCAATATGTTTTTAAATTTAGTTAGAATGTCTTCGCCTTAAACATACTAATATATAACCTTAAAAGATTTATTATTATGGCTAGAAAACCAATTTCAGAATCAACTTTAAAACGACTTTTTAGCTTATCTGGCAATAAATGTGCATTTCCTGGATGCCAAACAAGGTTAGTCGATAGAAATAAAAACTTTTTAGGTCAAATTTGCCATATAGAGGCAGCTGAAGTAGGTGGTCAAAGATATAATCCACAACAAAATGACAACGAAAGAAGAAGTTTTGAAAATCTAATAATATTGTGTTCAAATCATCACAAAGTTACAGATGATGTAGCAAGATATACAGTGGATAAGCTTTTAGATATGAAAGCTTCACATGAAGATATATACCTTGACAGTCGGTTTAAAGTTGAGATTGATACAGTCAAACAAGCTCAAAATAAATCAAATAAAATTCAAAATTACCATAACTTAAACTCTGGAAATCAAATTATTGCTAAAAAAGGCAATATTATAATCAATTATGGTCAAAAAGAGTCTAAGAACCCGTTTTATTTTCTTAAAAATATTTTTAGTTTAAAATTGGATAATGGTATTAAAAAACCAAGGTCTGAAAACCAGAATTTTAAGTTTTTCAATATACCAGATAGCTTTAAATACCTTTATATAAGTGATAAAATAAATATCGATCATTCTGGTGAAGAAACTAGAAAGCTACTTAAAAAAATCTCTAAAAGAAATTCAGGTGAAACTGATAAAACCTCAACACAGATTCTGGAATCTAGAATAAAGACACCTTTAAATGATGCAGCCAAACAAACAATCAGAAAAGTTATTTCTAATCTTGAAAGATCGAGCACGAAAGATAAAGAAGAAATAGCAAGAGTAACAACGCAAAACACTAAAAACTTATCAAAAATTTTAAATAATTTATCAGACGCAAAATCAAATTTAGAACTTGATGAGATAGAAAAGATTAAGAATCAAGGACTAATAAGCATTGAAAAGCAAAAAGCTGAGATTCTATTCTCATCTGGAAAAGCTTACTTAGATTTGCTCATGTTTAAAAATGCAATGTCAGATTTACTTGAAGCCTTAAAACTAGATCCAGAAAATGCCGATATCTTAAACGAAGCATTTAAGTTGTCCTTACACGTAATGAACACTGAAGAGTCATCAAAACTAGCTTCAAACGCAATTCAATTAATAGATAAGACACGAGACGTTCACATGTTAATTAAAATCTATACCAATCTAGGCACATACCACTTTTCATTAGGTGAGTATGAGAAAGCCCAGCAGTATTATAGTGAAGTAAAAAGGTATGCCCTATTTTCAAGTAAAACTAAAAGCATTCAAATTCAAGAATCTACATTAAGATTGGCACAAGTCTTGCTGATACAAGGTAAAGCCGATGGTGCATTAAAAATTATAATTGACACACTAAAAAATACATTACCACGATTTGATATAGATAATCCAAGTCTTGTGAGCGATGAAATGGTGGCGCGAATGTATAATGCCATCGCCATCATTTTTAGTATAAATAATCAATTTGATCAGGCTTTGAAATATTCTAAGCACTTCATTAAAATAATTACAACTTTAGATAATCAAAATTTCACCCTTCCATACAATGCCACTTTAGGTTATTTAAATAATGGAATTATACAGTTTTACAAGGGTAATTTAAAAGAATCTCATATTCAGTCCAGCATGGCTAAGGAGTACATTGAAAATAATTTAGGAATAGATTTTTCTTTGTTAGCAAATACCTACGCCAATTTTGGAGGTATTCACTTATTGGAAGGCAATTCAAAAGCTGCTTTGCGTGAATATTCTAAAGCGGAAGAAATCTTATCTTCACACCAAACTCGGAGTAATTTGCTTAAAATGGCTTCTATATACTGTCATGAGGGAAACGTCTATAAAATGAGCGAGGATTTTTCAAAAAGTAGAAATCTCTATGAGCAGGCTCTGGGTATTTTGTCAGATTTATTTGATTCAAATAGTCCAAATATCGTGAATCTTCATTACAATTTAATCAATCCAGAAAACTCAAAAAATATCATTTTAGCATTTTAAGTTTGACATTTTTGATTTTAGCAAGCAAAAGATGAGTAATTTATGTTTTAGTCTATGATAACTAAATTAAAAGAAAAACCTGATCCAAAATCTAAAAATAATGAGGTAAAACATAATCCAAATGAGCTTTTAAAGATCAATACGGAGATTGTGGTAAGCATGCTAAGTGTGGCATCAAAACTACTTGAATCAAGTCGAGATTATCTCAATAAAATCAATGTCTTTCCAGTGGCTGATGGTGACACAGGCTCAAATATGAGCTTTACACTTAAAGCTGTAGCGAGTGTTATTAAAAACAAATCTTTTACATCAGTAGACGAGTTATTTGATTTGGCTTCAGCGACAATAGTGAGCAAATCTAGGGGTAATTCTGGTACGATTTTGGCTGGATTTGTCTCGGGATTTTTACAAGATTTAAAATCAAAATCTGATATTCAGGCTGTGGATTTAGCTGCAGCCATCGCTAAAGGTTTTGCAAAGTCAAAGGATTCTGTTACAGAACCCAAAAAAGGTACAATTCTAGACGTTTTTGAAAGTTTTAGTCAAGAATTTTCCAAACTTAGCCTTACCCACACTGATATATTTTCAATTTGGGAAGAAGCCTTGAAAGCCGCTAAAATTAGCCTTGAAAAAACTAGAACTATTTTGCCTGAGTCCAAAAAGGCTCATGTGGTGGATGCGGGTGCTGCTGGTGGATATGTCGTTTTAGATGGATTTAAGCAGGGATTGAGTATTACTGGTAATCACGATCAGCATGTGCTAGATGAAAATGATTTGGGAGATACCTCGAAGCTTGAGCAAGAAATTCAAGATTTAAAATATCAATATTGCACTGAGATCTTATTTGAAAACAATCTTTCAAACCAATTAGAACTAAAAGACATGTTAAAATCTTTTGGGGATTCAATACAGGTTATTTCAAATGGAAGTGTTATAAAAGTTCATATTCATACCAACGAGCCAGAAATGGTGAGATTATTTATCCTGGATAGAGCTAATATACAAGACTTTAAGGTCGACGATATGGCAAAAATGCAAAGTGATTGGATAAAGTCTAGACATGAAAACACATCTGAAAGTGACTCTGTGGTTGATACTAATCAAAAGCCAAGATCAAACAAAAGAAAAGAAAAATTACTCATAATTACTGACACTAGTGCTGATTTACCATTTGGATTTGAGCAAAATTTTCCTGTTTGGAAGCTTGAAATCCCAGTCTATACAGATGATGATCCAGAGTTAAACTGGCAATCAAGGCTTTCTAGAGAAGATTTTTATCAAAAAATGGTTGATGAACCTGATTTTATACCACAAACTTCAATGGTAAATCCTGAAACTTTCCATAAAGCCTTTCAAGATGCGCTGGAATTTGCAGAAAATGTACTTGTTTTGCCCATGTCGTCTGGAATTAGCAATACTTTTAAATCTGCCATCAAAGCCAAAGAAAACTTTCAAACAGATAGAATCAGGGTGCTGGACTCTCAGACCTCCAGCGCAGGACTTGGCTTAAAGATAAAGTATATTTTTGACAAGCTCCAAGCTGGTACTGACCTAGAAACAATTGTAAATAGCCTGATCCATCTCAGATCCAAAATTAAAGTCTTTTTCAGTGTGGACGATGTGAAATATCTCCAGAAAAAAGGTCGAATCAAGCCACATCAAGGTCTACTAGCCAAATGGTTTAATATATCACCTCTGCTGATGCTTAAAGATGGTAAAATTCAAAACTCAGGAGATAAAGTGTTTTTATCAAATAACAATAAAGTTGCGAGTTTGCTCCATGAGAAACTCCATAATCATAGCAAAAATCAAGAATTGAAAGATGTTTTTATAGTTTATGCTGGGGTTGAGGGCTTGACAAAAGCCAATTTACTACGTGATAAACTCATTCAAAGTACTGGTTTTGAAATTGATATAAATCAAATAATTCCTCTTTCTCCAGTGGTCGGCTCTCATGTAGGACCAGGCAGTATCGGTCTTATATTTCATTAAATCCTGTCATTTCGAGCATAGCGAGAAATCTTAAACACAGCTTGCTAAGATTTCTCACTTCGTTCGAAATGACACACTTAAACGTTTTATATTATTTTTAAAATAAGTTTTTATGTCCATCATAAATATTTTGGTTTTACTTTTTGCCTATTTACTAGGCTCAATCCCTACTGGTAAGATTCTGGTTTGGAAATTAAAGGGTATTGATATCCAAAAGCACGGCAGTGGAAATACTGGCACGACCAATGTGAGTCGTATATTAGGTAAAAAATGGGGTATAGCAGTCTTTTTTATTGACGCTTTAAAGGGCTTTATCCCAACCATGTTGGCTTTTTATATCACCCAAGATCTAAATTTCACACTTTTAGCTGGATTTTTAGCCTCATTTGGGCATGTTTTTTCGGTTTTCTTAAAATTTAAAGGTGGTAAAGGAGTGGCAACTTCAGTTGGAGTTTTTTTTGCTCTTGTACCTTTTTTGGTTTTTGCAACTGCTCTTTTTCAGCTCATTATTTTAAAAATATATAGAGTAATGTCAGTGGCTACTTTTTCAGGAATTGCTATGATGAGTGCTCTGGCACTTGCCTTTGAGCCATTAGAGATATTTTATTTTTTGATAGCTTTTGATTTGCTGATCATTTTTGCCCACCGACAAAATATAAAACGCTTATTAAAAGGAAAAGAATTAAAAATATGACATTTGTAATATATGTAGCCATTTTTGCAATTTCATACCTTTTGGGTTCGGTCCCTTTTGGATATATTGTTGTAAAAATTTTTACTGGAAAAAACATCTTGGAGCACGGCACTGGCAATGTAGGGACCATGAACACGCACAGGACAACTAATAATAAATTTCTAACACTTTTAGTTTTGTGTGGTGATTTATTAAAAGGATATTTAGCTTATTTAATAGCTTTATATATTGGAATATGGTCAAGTAGTTTGATAATTCTCTGTCTATCTATTGCAGGTTTTGCACTAATTTTAGGTCACAATTATTCTATTTTCCTCAAATTTAAAGGTGGTAAAGGCTTGGCAGCAGGTGCTGGATTCCTACTTGGAATTAATCCGATTTTAGTTTTAGCTTGGGTCACAGCTTTTCTAATCGTCGTTTTGATAAGTAAATATATGGTTTTAGGGCAGATGATTGCCAGTTTGATTGTACCGATTGTGGCTTATTTTATAGATTACAGCGTATTTCTAATTACCATCCCACTTTGTATTTTAGTGGTTATCAAGCATGCCCCAAGGATGAAAAAAGTGATTGACGGCACGGAACCCAAGATGTACTATAAAATTAAAAATTAGACATTACGAATGTTTACTACATTGATTATAAATTAAGAAATTTAAGATTAGTACTTTCGCATATTGTCTAACTATGTCATTATAGAGTGAAGTGAGAAATCTTAGCAGGCTATGTTTTAGATTTCTCGTTGCACTCGAAATGACAAAAATTTATAATTTACCCCTTAGATGTTTTATCATTTTCTAAAACTACAAATCTTATGAAACCTCAAATAGTTATATTTTGGAGTCGTCTAGACTTTCGCTTAAATGATAATCCAGGACTTTTTGCAGCTGCGAGTTTTGCCAGAGAAAATCAAATCCCCTTTTTGCCGATTTTAGTTTTAGATACCAATATTTTAAACGACCCCTCAAATAATAACGGCTACCCAAGGCGACACTATATCGCACAAGCCATTGCTCATTTCAGTGCCAATTTTCCATATTATCTGATCTTTAAAAACAATGATCCTGCTACAATCTGGTCTAAAATAAGCCAAAAATACACAATCAATCTATACACCAATCTCAACCCAGAACCATATCAAATCAAACGGGATCAAAGTGTCAAAAAAATACTTGAGGAGGCTGGATCGAGTTATTTTACCTACAGAGATCAGCTTACCATTGATCCCAAAACCGTCTCTGGATCTGGAAATATTTACTCGGTTTTTACCCCATTTCGCAACAATGTCTTGGAGTCTTTTTTGAATGCAAAAGTTACGCCGATTGCGAAAGTGGATGATTTAAGTTATTTTACTGACTTTAATGATTTTAATAATGTTGGTGAGTTTATTTTAGCAGGTAAACAAACTATTTACGGTAAAGATTTTTCAAATGAAGCAGTTACCCAAAATCAAAACAGCAAATTGTCCAAGGAGATTTTTAGTCTGATAGATACTCCATGGACTTTGCAAATCCAGACTCATACTAAGTCAGAGACCAATCTCGATATACTTCAAAATCATATTCAACAAATACCTTACCTTAAGCTTAAGCAAGATGATAGTAAAAACTATATTTTGTATGATTTAGATCAGCTTTTTGAGCGACCAAATCTGACACAGTGGGATTATAGCGAAGCTCAAGCTTTAAAGCGACTAGAAAAGTTTAATTCTGATTTTATCTTAAATTACAAAGTAGGACGCGATGCTTTAGATACAGACGGATTTGAATCTAGTGGTACAAGTCGACTTTCCCCAGCCTTAAAATGGGGTCTAATTTCGGCTAGAACCATGGCTCAAAAAATTATCCAAACTCATGGTGATCCCAGAGAAAATGAATCGGTTTTTGCTTATATTTCTGAGCTAATCTGGCGAGAATTTTACAAATATATTTTATTTCACCATCCAAAAGTTTTAAACGAAGAATTTCAACTGAAATATAGAGACAAAATAAGCTGGAAAGATGATTTAGAAGGCTTGGATCTCTTTACTAAGTGGTTGACTGGAAGCACAGGTTACAAGCTTGTAGACGCAGCTATGTTTGAGATTCGAAAAATTGGCTGGATGCATAACCGAGCTCGAATGGTCGTCGGCAGTGTTTTAACTAAAAATCTGGGCGTCGATTGGCGCTGGGGTCAGGAGGCTTTTAGAGCACTTTTAGTTGATCTGGATGAAGCAAGTAATAACGGAGGTTGGCAATGGGCAGCATCAACAGGCGCCGATCCAAAACCAATCCGAATCTTTAACCCGTATCTTCAAGCTCAAAAGTATGATTCAAACAATAATTATATTAAGACTTGGTTACCTGAGAGCTATAATCTGACTTCACCCGTGATTGAACATCCAATTGCACGGCAGGAGGCATTGGTTAGGTATGGGTTGGGAACTGGATTTTCGGGTGCTCGGGATTATTGATAAAAGTATGAGAGCTTATACGACTTGGAAACAAAGTAGTTGTGGTAATTCCCCTTCTGAGAAGGGGTGGCAGCGAAGCTGACGGGGTAGTTACTCCTTTGCTCTAATATTTAGAAAACCACCTCCCCCAAACTTCGTTTGGGTGCTCCTCCAAGGGAGGAAATAGGTGACATGCAAATTTGTTTTGTTTTATAATTTAATCTCCACCTCTTTCTCCCCATCCTGCAGCACTAATTTAGCCTGTGTTTTAGCATATCCAGACCATTTTTCTACTACTGTATTAGTTTCAATATCAATCAACAGTGCATAGCCTCTTGCAAGCGCCTTCTTTGGGTTGTATAAATCAATATCTTGAGTAAGTGAGTGAAATTTTTGCTCAGTGGTAGTTATTTGGTTTTTTAGCTTAAATCGATAATTTTCTAGCCATTCTAGGCTTAAACTTGAGCGATTGACTTGAGATCTAAAACTATATAAAATCTTATAGTGAATTTGTTCGATTTTATTGTGCCATGACTGGATTAAATTTTTGGAAATGTTTGAAAATGAATTTAAACTTAACTCAATTTCTTGAATTTTGCTAATAATTGTCCTCCCGATCAACAAGTACTGTTTTTGGGTAAAAAGTCTGTAACTATCATATTTCTGATTCATCCAGAGATTGATCTTGAGCACATTTTGATTTAAAGTCGAGCAAACTTCTGCGTGTGATTGGCTGACCATTATAGCAGCCTGAGTGGGTGTCGAAGCGCGGCAATCTGCCGCCATCTCGGCTAGAGACCAGTCTTTCTCGTGTCCGATCGCTACCACTGACGGTACAGGTAAGGCGTAAATTGCTCTGACGATTTGCTCTTGATTGAATAAAATCAGATCATCTTTGGAGCCGCCACCGCGAGTGATCACAATAGTTTCAGTGCCAAAAAGTGGAGAAAACGGATTTGAAATATCCTCTTTAACCTGAATTAGAGCATTTAAAAGTATCTTTAAGGCGCCATCACCTTGAGTCTTGATCGGTAAAACACAGATTTCTATTCCACCACGTCTCTCATTTAAAACCTTATTAAAATCTGACTCTGCTGCCGAATCCCTAGAGACTAAAAGGGCTATTTTTTTTGGTAAAATCGATAGTGGTCGCTTGCGAAGCGGGTCAAAAAGTCCTTCTTTTTCCAGTTTGGCTTGTAAAAGCTTTAGATTACGTAAAAACTCTCCTTCTCCTGTGAGCTCTACAAAACTCACATTTAAACGGAGCTTGGAGGAATTTTTAGCTAGTCCACCTTTTCCGGTGACTTTGATTGACAAGCCTTCATTTAGAGTAAAATCAAGTCGATCAATGACTGTGTAAAAAGCCATACAATCAAGCCGTTCACCTGAATTTTTGTCTTTTAGAGCAAAATAAACCACTTGGTGATAGACATTAATTTCAGCGATTTCGCCCTCGACTGTAAAGCTTTGGGTGCCGATGAGCTGTCGAATGGTCGCCAAAAACTCACTGACTTGAAGTGTATTTTTATCTTTTATCAAATCTTTTGTCTGCCTAGAAAGCTTATCTATAGTTGTTTTTAAGAGGATGAGAGTGGTACGATCTTGTTCAAAATTACTCCAAGATTCAAGACTTTCGACCAAATTTTTATCACCAATGGTAGCTAAAACACTCAAAACCTCCCGTCTAACAGCCACACTTTTATGATTTTGCAGAGCCAGAAGCTCTTTTACAAATTCGGTTTTAACATGAGTTCCGATCCACTTTATACTTGAAATGAGCTCTTTAGCCTTGGCATTTGGATCAAGTTTGATACCTGAGTCAAAAGCAGTGCGAATCTGCGTAACTACCTCGTTTTGGCTTTCTCCAAATAAATCAGACATAAAATAGACATTAAACAAATACAGTCACTTTGTCTAGTTTAGGGTCTGAGTTGACATTGACTTGTGTTTTGTTGTATTAAAGTAGTGTGACAAGGAAAGTTTACAGCGCTCCAAAAAGATCAGTTTTGGGTCAAAATCGCTCAAGATCTAGGAAAAAGACCAAAAAATCAGGCTGGTCAGTGGTTTCGTGGCAAACTTGGCTCAAAAAAACCAAGGATTTAATCAAAAATTCCCTTTCATCAAAGAAAAAATCATACAAAAAACTAGCCACAAGAGCAATTCAAAAGAAATCAATTGCTAAAAACAGCAGCCGAAATCAATCAAATACCGATTTTAATTTTTTAAATTTCGCAAAGAGTCTGATAAAAACCTTGATTTTATCACCAATTTTAATCTTTTCCATATTTCTAATAAAAACAATTGGACTAAATAAACTCAGCAATTTTCTCGTCAGTCAAGGTCGTATAAAACTAGTTGGACTGTCTATTTCAATTATATTTACGATTGTTGGAGTGAGGTTGGCATATATTCAAATTCCATTTTTGCGAAATCTTGATAGCCCTGAAATGGTGCTAGCTGCCAAAGATAATAAATTTAACGATGACACCATAATCGAAGCAACTCGAGGCAAAATTTTTATCAGAGATTTGGCTAAAAATAGCACTTTACTGGTCGCTGCTAATCGATCTGTGTACAAAGTAGTAATATATCCTAAAGAAATGACAGAAGCTATAGCTGCCAAAAGACTTGATATAAATAGCTTTATCTCGAAAGTGTCGGCTGCTACAAATATGAATTTTTTCTCAGTCCAAGATAAGGTAAATGATGCTTTGGCAAAATACAAAATGCGCGGCACAAGATACTATATATTGATACCTGAAGCCTCATCAGCTCAATTTAAAGCCATATCAAACCTCACCAGCCCTCCCACAAATCCAAAAACCGATAAACCACTTTATACTAGCTTTAGAAACTATATTTTAGCCGAGCCAATCAATAGTCGAGTCTACCCTGAAAATAGCTTACTTGCAGCTACTTTAGGTTTTGTGAGAGAAAATACTGCCAGTGAGGAAATCTGGAAAATCGATACCTGTCATCAAATGCTCCAAGACAATATCGACAGACAGACCGAGAGTAAAGACGGTTATACCACTGGTCAATACGGTGTAGAGCGAGCATATTGCTCTGTTTTAGCTGGATTAAATGGCAAGATTAGCTTTTCAACCAATGGCAGCAGTCAGTATAACGAAACTCCAACCCAGGAAGGCTCAGATATTGTCCTAACTATCGATAAAAACTTGCAAGCTAAAGCCGAAGAGGTTTTGCAGAAAGCCGTAGACGCCAATTCCAACCAAAACGGCAAACCAATTGGTGGCACAATTTTGGTCAGTGAAATCTCTACTGGTCGTATATTAGCCGAAGCTAGCTACCCATTTTTTGATCCAAATAACGTAACTCCGCTAGACTACGAAGATGGAGCAATCAAAAATCAGGCTTCGGTAGCCTACGATCCTGGCTCTGTCATAAAACCACTTACTATAGCCTCAGCGCGTGATGTTTACGAGAAAGGAAAAGTCAAAGTCAATGGCAAAAGGATTGGGGTACCGATTGATTTTACAGCTGAAGACGTGGATGAAAAAGGTTTAGTTTTCACTTCTACTGATGGTCGTGAAAGTGTGGTCTCAAATGCAGATAACCGCTCATTTAAAGGTGTTCAAAGCTCATTATCAGATATTTTGCGCAACTCTATCAACACTCTGATTGCCAAAATTCAAAAAGATTATATGGACACCGAAACTACTAGATATTACTTTTTGGAAAAATTTAAACTTGGAGATTGGAGCGATAGTTTTTTGTATACTTCTGAGCCACCAAATACCAGAAACTTTGATATCGATATCAACTCCCCATTCTCATACGCCAACATGGCATTTGGACAAGGTTTTACCACTACACCACTAAATCTTGTCAGGGCTTACAGTGCTATTGCAAATAAGGGCTGCATAGTCGAACCTAGAATCATCGAAAGTATTGGCGATAAACCTTTTAGACAATATGAAAAAGATTGTACTCAAATCCTAGACTCTAAAGTAGCTGATGAAGTCGTGCATATGCTTCAAAATACACTAGAAGTCGGCTTTGGAAATGGTGACCAGACCAAACCCAGTAGAGCTAAAATGGAAAAATACACTGGCGGAGCTAAGACTGGGACAGCTCAAATCGCTCGCCCACTGACTAAGAAAGATAAAGATGGTAACCTAGTTAAAGTCCCATGTAATTATACTTGTAACTCAAATCTTGGTTTGTATGATCACACTTTTGTCGGTTTTGCTCCAGCCTCAAGTCCAAAAATTATAGTACTGGTAAAACTTTCTCAACCCAAACCTGGTGATCGAAACTACAATTACGCCGAGTTTAGCTCTGCTCCATTTTGGAAGGAGATGACTGAGTATAGTCTTGGATATTTGGGAGTGAGGCCTGATAGATAAGACTTTACAAAATTTTTAATTTGTGTTTAACTATTATAGTTAAAACTATTTAAATAAAGGATCCCCGCCGCAAGCAGCGGGGTATTCGCTACTCAAACAGAACTGTTTGTTTTAGAATTTGAGCATATTCTTCTGTCTGACCTTGGTTCTTGATGTACCTTGCAATTGCATTTT
>Ga0316610_1000017_pt1 | contig 45460 bp, 65 predicted proteins | sample MIS2017111B_MG_FD_207677 | JGI IMG/M metagenome (GOLD analysis project Ga0316610, IMG submission 207677) | Microbial mat bacterial communities from Middle Island sinkhole, Lake Huron, Michigan, United States - MIS.2017.111B | ecosystem: Environmental > Aquatic > Freshwater > Lake > Sediment... | reverse complement strand
TGGGCAGAAATTGCGATCGCACAATTCGTTAATGCTCTCCCCGCTTCTTGTACCCTCGTCTCCGGGGGGGCTGCCGGAGCTGATACTTTTGCGGAAACAACCGCCAAAGCTAGAGGTTTGAAAACTCTGATTCATAATGCCCGATGGGTTCAGAGAAAAACTCGTCTCAAAGATGGGACGATCGCCCCCGGCTTCAAACCTAAATATTTCCCAAAAGATCGCACTGTAGAATTTTCCAACGAACGCGCCAACGCGGGACCAGAACGTAACAAAGTTATTATTTACGAATGCAATTCACTTTACGCTTTTAGCAATGGTGATGACTCTCCTGGAACGCAAGACGCAATTTCTTTCTCTAGTTCAGAAAATAAATGCGCTCAAGTTTTCGAGAAAGAGGAGAAGGAAAAAGACGATGACATTGATTACGGAGACTTTCCTATATTTTTTTATGACTTTGAAGAAGAAGAAACAGAGGAGAAATAAATTATGCCAACAGATCCAAAAACGCCTGTTCCAGTCGAACGTTTTGTTTTTACCTACAATGCTATTGCTTTAGGTTCAGCTATCTATGGCGATCGACTAATCCGCATTAAATCTACCAGTAAATTTGGTGTATGGAACGGAGCTCAGAAACAGTGGATGTACAAGACAAAACCCGATGGCACTAAAACTGCCCGGTTAAATCAGACTGTCTACAAAAACATCATGCTGTCTCAGATGCACCCTGATACAGAATTTTCTATTTGTGCAATTCCTACAGATTCAACTGTGGATAGAACAGAACGTTTAGACGACTATGAAAACTTTTCTCTTGACATAGCGGGCGGTGCGCGCAAACATGGACACTTCGTATTTACTCGAAAGAATGAAAACACGAAAGGAACGATTGGAGAGTTCTACTTTCCCCCAGAGAAATCTAACATGGGTCGGATTAACTACGGCTCAATCAGTTTGAGTGAATCCAAATCTTTATTTTGTCTAGATAATGCCAAGATTCTAGTCATTCCAGATTTGAAGTTAACCAATAATCGTCCTGATGATGACTACGATAATGAATATGGCACAGGGGATGCTCACGGAAAAATCAATTCAGATTTGTTGGTAGAATTATTAGATGGAATTTCGACAGATGATGACAGAACTCCTGTTCAGTTTCGCTTAAGTATCCCCGGGTCAGAAAATGAAAAAGGGATATGGGGCAAAGGCACAGTCGCTCCTTTGCCTCCCGATAAAATGGAAGGATATGATCTGATTATGCCTGAGTCGTGTTTCAAAACTTTCAAGCCTTCTATGGGAGCCCATACATTTAGGAGGGTTAATTTAGCTGTATTAGGGGAAGCTCAGGAAAGACAAGCTGCGGGCGGTACGCAAATTTGGTCATGGTTTCCGAGCGATATTATCGAAACAGAAATAATGCCACCAAGTCAAGCCGAATGTTCCAAAATTTCTGAAGCTCTTGATGCTAAAAATATTTACGCATTGATAAAACTTTTCAAACCAGAAAAAGATTTAGCCGAACTTACAGACATCAATTTAATTGATAAATGGTTCAATGAACTGAGAGAAATTTGGGCTAGTGGCAACCCAGAAGATGACACAGATGATCATGCTGAACCTTACGCCCCGGCTCTAAACTTAATCCTAGAAAATGACAAATCAAAAATCTTAGAAAGGCATCCTTATGTCTTGGGTTCTATACAAAGAAGTCTCAAGAAAAAGTGGACTCGGTTGGCGATAAATGGCGCAATCCATTTCAATTCTTACATGGCTTTGCCCGATGATGCTTTGCCGGATTTGACCTTTTCTTGCAAACATCTGAAAGCCGGAAAACACATAACATTCAGATATCCAGTTCGTCACTGGGGCGATATACAGTTGTGGAATTGTGTTAAGAAAGGTAAAAATGATAGCTATACAGGCGTATTCTTTGTTTCTCACGTCACCTTTGGCGGTACTGGTGAACTGAATGAAGCTCCTTATGGACAAGGCGGTGATTTTGATGGGGATTACGGGGATGCGATCGCCGCTAATAAATTGCCTTTGGTTACTGCGGAAGTTCAGAAATGGCAAAATAATCCTTCTGTTTACGTACGTCCCAAAGTTATCAAAGCTCCTAAGTCTCCCATCCAGGATACTTTGAAACAAGTTGCGTTGCGATCGATGGATAATCTGACTGGTTTAGTAGCAAGTCAAATCATGCACGCTCAGGCTAAGGGATTGGCTAACGTCGTAATCCCCGATGGTTCTAAGAGGACTGTTCTCGAAGTTTTGTCACAAGCTTTGCAAGATGAAGTCGATCGATTCAAAAATGACTTAGCACGAGATACCAAAGCGTTGGCATTGGTAGGAGAAATCTTGAATGAAGGAGCCAAAAAACCTGTCTGGCAAACTGATTATAAAAGCAAAGAAGCTTATCTAACTCGACCCATGAATGTTGGATCTGAGGCGATCGATAATGATCCTATTTCTCACATGATTCGAGATGTCAATATTTATTGGGAAGACGCTGCCGAAAAAATGCCCTCGCCTCAACCTCTAACTTCTGACAAATTTAGAAATTTATTCGGTAGAAATCCGATCATTAATCATTTAACTACTCAAGAACAAATAGATTTTGCTAGAAAACAACAAGGTCAATATTATCAACGTTTACGAGAAGCGATCGCCGTTTCATCTTTTGATGATAGCAATGCTATCAGTAAACTTATGAAACACGTTAAAGAAGTTCGCAAAGATTTGGAAGACAGATTGAAAAAAAGTCAACTTTCTGAAGCAGAAGCAAGTTTAAAACTTTTAAGTTGGGCGACGGCTTATTGGTGGGCAGCTCATAATGAAAAACCTGTAACCAATCATCCTTTAGGTAAAGCCAGTTTTCCTTTCCTACTTTTTCCAGATCTTATCGCACAACAACTACTCAAAGAACAATTTTCCTTCACAATCTTTGGTTTTAGACACGATGAAGATAAAACATTCTCGAAGAGGCTCCCAATCACTCAACCAACAAACGAAGTTTTATTAGGAATATATGGGCTTTCTCAAAGACGAGAATGGGTTATAGATCCAGATAAAAATGGCAAATATGTGATGATTAACGGTGCTGGATATATCGCTCTGAAACTCAGAGGAATTGATTTTGTTGACAACGATCGCAATATTTACGCTTTTGTTAAAGATGATAAAATCTTTACTCTTAAAGGTGTTTTAATATCCGATCGACTGTTGAATCTTAATGAATATCTTTATCTAAAACCCGATGGTTCTCTAGTGACTTCTTATGAACGTCCTCACCCAAGAAAAATATCAATTTCTGAAGAACGAGAGACAATTATGGTGAAAGTCAAATCTGGTCAAAATTGGATAGATGCCGGACTTACTGCTATCCATGATGACTCGATCGAATATGGTCAAATTATGAGTGCGGAGATAATGTCTCTTAACGGCGCAAAAGGATGGAGTATCGCAACAGTCACTGTAACCGTTAAAGGAATGAAAGAGAAATGGTACATAATTGAACAACATGAAACTTATTTTAGCACCATTTCTCATGGTGAATGGTCAGAAATTCGTTTATCTTTAGAAAAAGTTGACACCTATGATAACGAAGGATTTACGCTAGAAAGATACGCAGTTTATGGTGATTTTGACAAAAGTTATAAATGCTTAGGTCTTTTTCCTATTAATTGCACGGCAATTAATCCCGGTATTACTGTGAAAGCTAAAATTCGTTACACTTCTTCAACTAAAGAGGTTTTATTTTCCCCATACTAAAAATCTAAAAGCCTAAATCATTAAGATCATCAGGATTGCGAGGACTGTGAACATAAGGAGGAGGAGAATTTGTCTCTCTGGATTTTCTCATTTCCTCTTTATCTATCGCAGCTAATTGAAGGCACTCAGATGTTTTCTCATAGACCAAAAGTTTTTCAACAAGGTCGTCATAGTCATAAAATACCGAATCGCTCTCTCCCATTTTTTCTTCATCATAATCACGCAGCAAGACAAATCGTTTTTCCTTCACAAGCCATACAAGATATTGACGAATGTACAAGCTCATCACTTCATAGCCCCTTTCACCCCTGGGACCGCGACCATCATCAGTTATTATGTGATGGTCTACATCATCTTCCCCATATGTTCCTTTGATGTATTCTCGCATAGGTTTTAGCGTTCTTTGTCGCATCGTAGGTTACGCTCATACAATTATTTTACCAAATTTCGGTCTAAAATCCAATAAAAAATTGATGTATGTAGTTCGAGTAGTACATAATGAAGTAATCTCAATCAATTTTTTAAGTCTATGACATCCATAACAGATCTAAGTGCTTACGTTAAAACTTCGACTGGTTTCGCTGAAAGTACGATCGCAGCCGTTACGACTTCTGTGATTTCGTTCCTTTCCATGTCTCTCAGAGAGTCCGATACCGTAAAACTCGAAGGGCTCGGTATTTTCAAAGCCGTCGATCGACCTGAACGTGAAGGTCGAAATCCTCGGACTGGTGAACTGTCTACTTTTAAGGCATCTCGCAAAATCAAATTTACCCCTAGCAAAAGCTTTGGTGTTTCAGTTCTACCCGATTCACAAGCTCAATCAGAAGCTCAAACAGAATTTTCTGAAGAATTTCCAGAAGTTTATCCAGAAATTTCTTCTGATATCTCCCAAGAATTTTCTCAAGCAATTCCTCTAGAACTTCTCCCAGGATATATTCCTTCCTCTCCTTCGTCTACCCTGAGTGCTCCTTCGTCTCCTTCGTCTTCAGAACCAGTTCCTGTTCCTTCCCCTACCCTGAGTGCTTCCGAAGGACTCACAATCAATCAAGGCTTAGGTGTTTCATCCATACCACCAATTCCGAGCGGACTTTTGTCGAAAGTTGTGACAGTTAAAAAAGTCTGGAATATCAAAGCACCTGATGAATCATTTGTTGAAGTTGAAACAAATGATTTAGCTAGTTGGGGGGTCACGGTAACCACACCAATTTATTCGCCTGAAACTGGTTGGCTATTAGCTGGAAACATTCCTGAACTTACGGGATTGCTAAAATCTTAGTAAATTCCTGAACTTGTAGGATTGTTAAAATCGTAGTAAACTACAGGAAGCAGACAGAAAAGCGTTTTCTCACATTAACCCTCGAATAAATAAATTTTATCCGAGGGTTTTTATTAATCAAAATTTGCGGTCGGTGAGCGTAGTCGAACCGTGATTAATCAAATGCAGAAAAAATAGGATGTCTCAGTCTTCCATTAGACGTGACTCCAAGATAAATCACAGAGATATTTTTACCCAGAAAATTCGACTGATCCATCCAGATATTCGATCGCTCTTGATCACTAAATCCAGTCCCCACTCTGGCATTGACAATCTTGCCATCAACCATTCCCCGAACTAATAGATTGCCCAAAGATTTGATATACTTGCCTGTACCTTTGGTAAAACCAACAACAACAAAAGTGCTTTTAACAAAATTTTTGACTTTGACTAAATCGTTCGATCGCGTTCCCGCATAAACCGAGCTAGGATTCCGCAACATAATCCCTTCGTTTGATTGACCGCTACTTTTCACCAATTCAGATTCAGCGTAAATTACTGATGGTGTATTTTGGATATATGAATGAGATAAATAACTTACTTTTCCTGTTGATAACATCGTAGATATTATCAAATCGTACATATGATCAGCTTTCATCTTTGGAGTAATGGTCGAACCTACCGCAAATACTTTAAATTCTACTCTAGCTTTTGCATCAACATCATATTTCTTTGACTTTCTCACTATTCCAGAAATTATGTCAAACCTTTCTCCTGGTATGTAAAGTTCACCGTCAATAAAACTGAAATTGTAAGAATGGCAAATTGAGAGACATATAGATTCGATCGAACCGAATCCTATATAGCGACTTTTTTGGCTTCGGCTAAATAGCCCACCACCAGGGATATACAAAGCTCTGACTCCATCAAGTTTTGGACTTGCTAACCATTGAGATAACTTGTAATCTTTGCTTGGAGTGTAAGTATTTGCTAGTTGAGGAAGCATATTTTTGCTATAATTAAAAGATAACTAATCTTAGCATAAATATGACTAGCGAACAACATTTGATAGAATCTTTGTCAAATATTGAGTATTTAATATATAATATTAGTGTAGTTTCAATTAAAGTAAATGCAAGCTAATTTAGAACCAATCCAAGCAACGATTGCATCCGCAACCGCCCTTATCACAGCTCAAAAGAATACGATCGTAGACTTGAAGACTCGTTTATCTGCCGTATCTTCTGAATACGCGGCTTCAATAGAAGCTGAAGGTATTGAAGATGCAGAAACTGATTCTTTCTTGGCTTCACTGACTGAGATTTCCGAAGCTTTGGAAGCAACAATCGCTGAAAATTCTGGAGATTCTGAAGATTCTGAAGATTCTGAAGATTCTGAACCCTAATTTTTATATTCCTTAAAGCATCAAACAGGAACTGAAGTCGAAGTGTAAAAATAATGGTTGATGAGTCGAAAGATTCACCAACCATTATTTTGGTTCAAATAACTTTGAGAATTATCCCCAATCAACAGCGACAACTTGATCAATTATGTAATGGCAATTTTGATTTAGTAAACCTGAATCTGGGAAAATGGTAAAGAAATTATTACCATACCGACAAAGACCAACACCAAAAGTATAACCAGTAGCTGGCTTAACAGCAATAGGAAATATCTTGGGAGGAACAGGAGATGGATATCCCATCGCAGTTGGGATATCGCCAATATTCCAACCAGTAATAGCTCGATCGCTATTTATGGTCATTTGAACATCACCCTGAATGTGAATGAATGATCCTGCTCTCCGAATTCTAAACGTACCAGTGCAATACATTAAAGGAACATTTATCCAACCTCCAAATGTTGGTGTTGCTCCAACAGCTCCAGTTACACCAGTTGCTCCAACAGCTCCAGTTAAACCCGTTGCTCCTTTTGCACCAACAGCACCCGTAGCTCCTGTTGCTCCTGTTGCTCCTTTTGCACCAACAGCACCCGTAGCTCCAACAAGTCCGATCGCTCCAGTTGCTCCAGTTGCTCCAGTTGCTCCAGTTGCTCCAGTTGCACCTCGATCGCCTTTTAATCCCTGAATGCCTTGTGCTCCAGTTGCACCAGTTGCGCCTTTTACTCCAACAGCACCAGTTACGCCAACAGCACCAGTAGAACCAATCGGACCAATCGGACCAGTTGCACCAGTTGCTCCCGTTGTTCCTTGTACGCCTTGAATACCTTGAATACCTTGAATACCTTGAACACCTTGAGAACCTTGTTGAGCAAGTAAATTCCAATTAACAGAGGGGGGTAGTGAATTGGTAGAAGTGGCGATCGCCACATAACTACTTCCATTGTGGAAAATTGCATCACGTACTAAATAAGCCGTTGTACCGTTCCAAATTCCACGCCAATTAAGCCCTGTTACACCAGGAATACCCTGAACTCCTACAGCACCAGTTGCTCCAGGAATACCCTGAATACCTTGAGCACCAGTTGTACCAGTTGTACCAGTTGCACCAGTTGCGCCAGGAATACCCTGAATACCAGTTGTACCAGTTGCACCAGTTGCGCCAGGAATACCAGTTAAACCAGTTGCGCCAGTTAAACCAGTTAAACCAGTAAAACCAGTTAAACCAGTTAAACCTATATCACCTTTGTCACCTTTTTCACCTTTTTCACCGATCGAAGGTGTAGGAGTTGGAGTTGGAGTTGGAGTTGGAGAAGTAACAGTCAAAACTTCTGAGAGAAGAACTTGTGCGCCAAGGACTAATTCAGTTGTAAGTTCACCCGACTGAGCGGTGACATTAAAAGGAGAAGTAGTATCTTCCTTAAGAACTTGCCCATTTTGGGTGAATCTAACAAACGCACCAGTTGGACGATTAGTGATGGTTGCTTTGACCAAATTTTTTGATTGGGTCAAAGTCATCGTAGGAACTGGTACAACTGGCGGTACAAAAGTTACTTCTGATGTAACGGTTGCGAGGATATTCCCAGCTTTGATAAGTTCTGACACTAAAGTTCCTGATTCAGCGATCGTCAGGTTAATAGGAGAAGATTTGTCTTCTTTGAGGACTTTCCCATTTAATGTGAATCGGACAAACGAACCAGTGGCAGGGCGATTTGTGATTGTCGCTGTTACCAAATTGTCTACTTGTGCGATCGCCAATGTTGGAGCGTTATATTTCAACTCAAAGTTTACCGAAGCGCTTGATTTGACAACATCAGGCAACTTTGCATCGAAATCTTCGACTACTAATTCTTGGTTTCCTTGTGTAGGTATTGGATAATTGAGAGTATAGCGATATTCTGGGGTACCCGCGATATTAACCGTAATTGCGGATGTGTCAATACCGATGACTTGACCATTAAGTTTAAATCTTGCGTCAGTATTAAGATTTGAGTCCAAAATCGCTATTATCTTGAGGATATAGGGAAGTTCGTTGACTTCGATTATTCCACTAACAGGTTGTAGAATTGTAGCTACCATTTTTTCTCACTCCTTAAATAACAAGTCCTTAAATAACACAAGAAACAAGAAACAAAAAAATTCCCAGTAACAAGAGTTTAAGAGTTTCTTGTTACTGGGAAAGTCATCAGGTTTGAACTAACAAAGTTTGAGCGACAATAAATTCGCCATCAGCGGTGGTACCGCTGATAAACAATCCTGTATAAGGATCAGTAGCATCAATGACGTAGGACATTTTAGCGTTGGTCAACTCACTAAATGCACTAAAAAGTTGAACCAAACATTCAACCACTTCAATGGGTGATTCTAATGTGGTTACGCTAGCGGTGTTATCCTTCACCAATTGAAATGCTGCTTCACATTCATTCCCCGCAAGGATTATCAAAGGGCGCAAACCTTCGGTGAGAGATTTAGTTTCGATACGACGTTCTGGGGGTTTGTAACCAGTCGCAGTAGGATTGGCTACTTTTTCCTGAACCCGTCGCATTCTTGCGTCACGAGCAAGGATGGCTTTGTCGTCAAAAGTTTTCGATCGATAAACCTTCATAGGTAAATCAGATTCAGATTCGGGCCAAGAGTTATAATCTACCAGGATTTGACGAATTAACTTAACGGCTAAAACGGCTGTCAGCATGAATGGTGATTCAATAAATGGATGAGACTATTTTAGCATACAAATACCAAAACTCACCCAATGTCATTACACAGACAGTTTCAGGATTTTCAGGAGTTTCAGAGCGATCGCATACAAACGGACAAGTTTTGCATGGCGTGTCCTGAACTGAGCAACTACACAGTAAATCGTTGGGATTAGTTTTCATATTGTGCCTAGTTTACGAAAGTCTGGAATGGGTCGATCGTCCTCTAAACATTGATACAAGTGCAAACAGTATGGGTGAATATTTACCCATTCCGATCGAGATGGTAAAACCTGAATGGCCAAGGCATCTTTTCCAAGAAAAACCTCTTTCACATTAACCAAATCTCCCCAAGTGGGGAGAGAGTTTTTCTTGGATACCGATAGATGAATCCAATTTCTGCCGTCTTCCTCAACACAACAGGAGATGATTACAGCTAAACCATTTCTACTTTTGTACGCCCCACCATCCGAACCCAACTTTTTTGCTGACCAATTAACGGGCAATTGTTCAGTAGTTGGTGGATTCCAATCAACAGTTTTGTATTTCATGTTTGAAGCCGGGAGTGACCCGGCAATTCACTATTTATTTACCTAGTTACTCGGGATTTAAGTCAGGAAAATCACATTCTGACTCAATAATCGCCTTATAAATTTCAGACAAAGCTTGAATCGCGTCTGCCAAAACTAAGTCATTCTCAGTCGTGAAATCATTGTTAGCCTCGATCGCTTGATACTCTGGCTGATTTTGTAACAGAATCAAAGTTTCTTCAGCACCAGCGAGAATTGATTTGATTTGTTCGATCGTAAGTTTCATGTCTCTAGTCCTCTAAACAAAAAATTCAAATCCCAAAAGCGAAAGCACTTAATCGCTAAAATCACTCCACAAAACTTTGATAATTGAAAGTGAACGAGGATCGATGCCGTGAACTTCCTCAGCTTTCAACCAGGCTTGGGCTTCAAGTTCATCGTTGAAGAATTTTGCGTCATCAAATTCATCAACCCAATCAGTTTGACCTAACCAACTCAATTCAAAGCTTTCGGTAGCAGCACCGATCGCATAATTTGCCATACAAATCGCAAACTTGATTTGAAACATTGTTTTAACCGGGAGCGACCCGGTAATACGCTATCAAAATCTGAGTATTTAGATGAATCAGAACCACAAATCATCGACTTGAATCAGAGGGTTAACGGATTCAAGTTTCTGTCGCAGAGATTTACGATGATATTGTCGATGAACGAAAGATGAACAAATGACCAAGTTTTCGGGTGAATTATTGGTTTTATCTTCATCCAGATGGTGAACAACTTCGCCTGGTTGTAGTTTGCGTCCGATCGCCTGTTCAGCAATAATACGGTGCAAATAAACAGTTTTGTAGTGTTGCATGAAAGAAAGCCGGGAGTGACCCGGCAATTCACTAATTTGTTAGCGAGGCCTTAGAAGACGTGCTAATAGGACTTCACGTCTCACAATTAAAACCTGCTCCCCAGTTAACAAATCAAAATCATCTTTTTTGGCATTAGTTCCTACAATCAAAACTTGACCGTGAATTACAGTACCTTCGATCGTCTTGCAAGTTGGTTGACATTCTTTCATCAAGAACTCTTCATCACAAATCATCGTGATCGACTTATCAGAAAAACTTTGATAAGAAGCAACTTCGATGTAAGCTGGCTCACCTTCAATGCCTACTAAGTTTTGCATTTCTTTGAGAGTCAGCATTTTTTTGGATTCTCGAATGTCGATGCCTTTGGAATTAATCAAAACGTAGAACATGATAAAAAAGCTGGGAGCGACCCAGCAAATACGCTATTTATTGCTAGTAGGGGATGTCGGAATCTTCTTCATCTGTTTTCTCCACACAGGGTTCCTCATTAATATACAGAGCATTATCAAGCTCTGTATAAGTAGAATCTGGGCAGACTTCCACAAACTGGATTACAAACACGATTAAATCTTCGTAATCATCAAATTTGATAACCATAAAAAATCCTCAAGACATCAATACCTAAAAGCGAAAGCTCTACATAAATAAAGCTATTCGCACTATCTTGCATGGGATTGTTAGTCAGTTTCAGCACCCCAACTGTCCCAACCTTCACGTTTGAACAAACCAGAGGAGCGAGCAAATAGCTCAATTCTCGGACCATCTAAATGCTCGGCAAGTCGATCAGCGATCGTCCAAAATTCCGGTGGTTTTTCGGAGTGTTTCGATCGAGGGGCAAAGATTATGTTACGAATATCCGTCAGGCCGTGACTTGTAAAACTTCCTGGATTTCCCCTGGTAGCTATGAGAAAATGTTCGGTACAATTCCGCCCATAGTGACCAATCCCCATGTTGGCGATCGGTTTTTCCTCTGTGCTAGCCTTGGTTGTTTTTACCCATGTAAAGATGGATTTGTATGTAAATCCCCAACGTTCCAGACACCGAAACCCAAGTGGTAAATGATTATTGGTGACCCAAAGCAAAAGATATGAGTTTTGATGTGCGATCGCACCAATTGGCAAATTCAGAATCTGTTCATCACTCATGCTTGGATAAGGGCATCTTCCCCGGTGAGTGGCATCAGTTTCTCTCAAGGAATAAGACCACGGAGGGTCCACGACAATTAGTCGATAATCCTTGCATGGAATTGGTGGCAGATTAGGAACAAGATTAAGTGCGATCGAAAGTTTCAGTTGTCCAATTTTGTCGTCAGATTTGTACATTGAAAAGTCCTGTTGAAGTGGTTAATTGAATAAAATCAACAGCTTAAAGCGAGAGCAACGTTTCGACACCGCATTAAACTTCCGTCATTAAACTTCCGTGTTCACTGATACTGGAGTCAGGTGTATGTTTAGTCTTCATTTGCGTTTGTCATTATCTAAAATTTACCTAAAAGTTTCGTCAAAACTAGCAACTTGTTCGCCATCAAGGACAATGTTTTTAACATTTGAGTACATCATCTGCATCCGCAAAGGAATGTTATTGCCTTTGCCTAACTGATTATGAAGCCAACCAATACATTCGTATTCTTTGCCATCTGAACTCTTGTGACAAGCCATTATTTTGACGGACTGTCCAATTTTTGAAAGATTGCCAGTTGAATCAGCGATCGTGGTGATAAGATTTTCATGTTTATCGCGAATGTAATTAGGAATATCAGCAACTGTTGTTGACACTTTCCAAGGACAAGTTTTGCATTGTTTAGTCTGATTTAGTTTCACATTACCTCCAGAAAATCTCCAGAAAACATCCAGAAACTTTAAGCGAAACCACAAAAGCTTCGCTTAAATTCAACTAAATCACGACCATTTTCCAGCAACAATCTTTACTGTGCCATCTTCTTCAATCTGAGATTCTATATCAAATCCCTGAGAAATCAAAGAGGCGATCGTATTTTCTCTTGCGTACCACGGCAAAAGTTGAGCCAAAAATTGCTTTCTACCTTTTGCATCATTGTCAGAAATAAATTCGTACTCACCATTAGTGTTAAGAACGAAACCAAAGTCGTTGTACTTGCTTCTGCGAATCACAAAATGTGCTGTTTTTTGTTTCCCAAAATAGTCAATGATTGTTGTGTTTTCTTCAAGTCTTGAATTGGTCAAAATTCCATCCAGTCTTGACTCAATCATGGATTTTAAAACTTTCTCAAGAATCTCAGGATTTTTGATAGTCGTTTTAATTCGTGTTAAATGGCTCATTTTTCTCTCCTGTGATTAATCAAAAACTAAGTGCAAAATAATTACCAGAAACAACAATTTCTGCGATTGCAAAGATGTTATCTGACAATAATTCTGCTTTTTGTAAGAACAGATCCTCATTATTATCTGAGTCAGCCCAAGTTTGAATCAAAATTTTTGCCTCCTCTACAAATTCTAAGAAATATTCAGGTTCTGATTTAGAACCAGCTAAATGTTCTGCCAAAACCATTTGATGATATCTCTCAAGAATTTCTCCAAGTGTTGAACAATCTTGAAAGTTATTGTATTGGGACTGTTGCCAAACAATATTGAGTCCTGAGCCTTGCGAAGGTTCAAAATCACATAATGGCATTGTCATTTCCTCCACTAAAGTTTGAGTAATTCAGAACATCAGACAAAACATCGGATTCAGAGAAATATTCTGGGAGAAGTTCCTGAGTTTCTATGTTACCGATCGCCTGATTCAACTCTTCTGTCAGTTTCGTACAATCAGAACCTGAGCCGTTGATTACTTTTTCTACGATCGACCCGTCTGGTTTGATGGTTATTTCAAGTTTGTAGTATTGCATAATTCTCCCCTTCTCTTTGTTTGCTGATACGAGTAATACATTGATGCATTGAGTGGTAGTCTATTAACCGATAATCTCCTCCTGATAGATACAATTCAGTTTTTCCTTGATATAAAGTCTCTCAAAAGGCTGTAATTTTAGGGATTTACCACTGTGGGCATTGAGCGATCGAAAATCCTCATTAGGGTTTGCCATTTGAAAATCCTCACAAATTTTGATGTATTCATTCATCAATCCAGTAAATTCGATGAAAGCATGACATTGAGTTTTTGCACTAGAAGTGTAAAATTCATTCGATGCTTTTTGCATTAACTTCAAAGATTCTGATGGTGTTAATGCTTTTAACTTCAAAGATTCTGATGTCATTATTTTCTCTCTTCTCTAAGTAAGGATGGTGTGATTTTTTTCTTCTAAGTGCAAAAACTTTTGCAATTTGTCTTCAAGTCCAAAACCAATGATGGCGATTTTACGGTTAACTTTCTTTCCGCTAACAGCATTTGGTGTCATTTTTAGTCAAATGCCTCTGTTAGTTTTTCATCAATCGCGAAAGCCATAAATGCGATCGCCTCTCTAGTTGCAGTTGCATCACCTTTTTGAGAACGAATGATCAGTTGATCAAGACGATTTTCTTCAGAAGAGCTAAACAATTCTTGAGCGATGCATAATGCTGGCAACTTTTTACTAAGAACTCCTGACCAAATCATTGAAGCAAAAGCCCAAGAGTTCATAACTTTCTTTTTGCCTTCAGCAGTATCAATTGTCTCTAACGAAAACAATGGATGAATGAAATTAGAATTAGTCATGGTTTTATTTTACTCCCTCATTATGATCAATTTCCAACATTTTCATCCGTGGTTGATGAATTTCTGAATATTCAAGACTAGCTGACCGAGCACCCGATCGCACCGCCCAAGCTTTCAACGCTTCAATCTGTGGTTGAGCAATTTGCGCTAATGGGACGCATTCGTGAATGGCGGAAAAAATATCGTCATTCGTAAATTCTCGATCGTAACTAAATCCTGTATGCATTGCTTCATAAATCACTTGTTCGATTTCAGCACCAGAGAAATTTTTGGTATCGATCGCAAATTCCTCAATATCAAAACTGGGAAGTTCTGAACTACCTCGCAATCTTTTCAAATGAACTTTAAAGATTTGTTCACGTTCAGTTTGACTAGGTAATCCAACGAAAAATAGTTCATCTATGCGACCTTTGCGGATCAATTCAGCGGGCAAAACTTCTGTCCGATTAGCCGTCAACACAACGAACACCGGGGCAGTCTTTTCTTGCATCCAAGTAAGCAAAGTTCCAAATACTCTCTGAGATGTGCCAGAGTCACCGTCACCGCCAATGGTAATACTTGCGAACGCTTTGTCTACTTCGTCTATGAATAAAACGCATGGTGCGATCGCCTCCGCTAATTGAATGACTTGCCTGGTTCGTGATTCTGATTCACCGACAATGCCACCAAACAACCGTCCCACGTCCAGGCGAAGTAAAGGTAATTTCCATTCAGCAGCAATAGTTTTAGCTGATAAACTTTTGCCTGTACCTTGAATCCCGGCAAGTAGTAGACCTTTGGGACTGGGTAGACCATACTTGCGGGCTTTGTCTGAGAAAGAGTGCGATCGCACCTTCACCCAAGCTTTTAGATTTTCCAAACCACCGATCGCTTCTAAGCCTGCCTGATGAGGGATAAATTCGAGAATCCCGGTTTCACGGATAGTCTGGCGTTTTTCCTCGATGATCGATTCGATCGCATTTTTTTCTATTTTTCCCGACCTTGCTAAACATTTTGAGAGAACGCGCGCTATCCGGCAACGAGTCAAACCCTGACAGGCTTTGGTTAGTTGTTCTTTCTCCTCAACAGTTAGAAGAATTTTCTCACCTGGGACGAGCCGATAAACCAGTTCAAAAATTTCCTCCATGCATGGAAACGAGAAATCTATAATGGTCGTTTCCTCCCGCAACTCCCGTGGAACACGCAGATTATCCGACAAAATTATCAACGTTCTGCGATCGCGTGCCATCTCCCTTGCTAAATTTTTTATCTCACGAACGATCGGTAGTTGACCTGGTGTTATCTGTCCATTTTGTGTACTGGGCATTATCAAAGTCGCTAAATCCTTCATCACAAAAATTGCTGGTACTTCAGGTGATGCTTTAACAACTCTGTCCAGGGCTTGCATCGGATTACCTTTAGCCGAACCAGAATCACTGAACCCACGGGCAAAATCCCAGAAATAGATTTGAGCTTTTCGTGCGATCGCCACCTCACATAGCGCTTCTTCCGCAGTTTCTTCCTCTGGCGATACTATCCATAACAGTGGGAATCTTGCTGACAACATCAACTGCATTTCACTTTTTACTTCTTTCAACATCTTTTTACCTCTCATAAACATCAACAAAAACAAAAACAAAAACGTTTTTCAGAAACAAAAACATTTTTCAGAAACATTTTTCAGAAACCAGAAACATTTTTCAGAAACATTTTTCAGAAACCAGAAACATTTTTAAGGAGTCCGGTTTCTGAAAATCTCTGTAATTTCTCAACGAGCAACTTTGGATCTCTTAGATTTTCCAGAAGGAGCAGGTTTGACTTGTCCTGAGCCTTGCGAAGGATCAGAAGAACCGAAGGATGGATCAGTTTCAGTCAGTCCTGAAGAATCTGGAACATAATCAAAGGTCAACGGTGGTTGAGGATAAGAATTAGGTTGTCCATAATTTTGCGAGGTATCGCGTGTAATATCGCCTAACATGGATTCACTATCCATATTTTCGAGAATTTCAGAAATTTTAGATTCAAGAGACGCAACCAAGGTTTCAGAAACTTCCAATTCTGTCTTGTACTGGATAAGCAAAATCTCCAACTGTTCTTTTTCTGTGATCAAACTGTCAACATTTACGTCAACTTCTAAGGAACCAGTACCGAGTCTCTGACTTTGAAGATTAGTGATAGTCAGAGAAGATTCTTTGAGTTGAGAACGAAGCTGCTCCAACTGAGCCTCTAAAACCTGTTTTTCACCCACATTAGCTTGCAGAGTTTGCATCTGAGAATGTAACGATGAAATCTCCCGTTCCCGTGCTTCCAACTGTCCGCTGAGTCGAGAAATCTCATTCTGGCGATCGCGCTCTTTAGTTTCTAATTCCGCAACTTCTGCCAACCGTTTCTCAGCAACAGTCAACTTTGCATCTAATTCATTTCGATCGGCTTGTAATGAATCCAACTGTTGACGAAATTGATCGGAATCCGCTAGCTGTTGCTTGTTCAGATTCATGTAAGCTTCACGTAATTCCACTCGTTGGCGATCGTACTCCGACTTATAGAAACTGATTTCCATCTGCAACTGAGGAAAATCTTTGAGCTGTTGGCGCATTACTTCATTTTCTGATGCCAGATATTTCATGCGATCGCCACTGACACTCGTATCAGCTTTTTGATAAGCCAACCGATAACTTGCGATCGCCATTTGACGAGAAACTGTCAAATATTCTTCAGGAATTTCTGACTCGTCAACTAAACCATCATCGGCACATTCCAAAAGCGCCGTTGCTAAATCCTTCTCTGTTCTTCCTTGCTTTATCAGCGACAGATTATCTGTCCGCCATTCTTTTACTAGCTTGCAAACAATATCGGTGCTTCCTCCGACACCGTAGATTTCCTTGAGAGCTTGGTTTACTGATCGAACTGCAATCCCTATCCGATTCTTCTGAAGCACCGCACAAGCCACATCTACCATTTCGCGGGTGATTCCTGTGTACTGTTGCGCGCGATCGAACTCAAATCCTTCCAAATCCAAAGTCTGAAACGTTGTCCGTAATTTGGTCATAGCTATACTCGTAAGTTAGTTTCCACTCCTATTTACCAATATATCAGCTATTTACCAATAATGGTAAACTTTGAATAAAAAATATCAATAATTTTCTATGCAATCCTCAAAAGCACAGCTAGTTCAGCATCTGGCTGCTGAACTAGCTTCTGAAAATGAGTAGGTTTCTTAAAACCATCCAAAAAATCCTTGAAATCCTTGAAATCTAAAATAAATCTAAAATAAATCTTAAATTCGATATTTCTTGTGTCATATTAAGGTAGAATGGTAAATAAATATGGATAAGAGCTTTCCACCATGAAAACAAAAGCAACCAGAGTAAAACGGACTATGACTTTGACCGAAGATACCGATCGCCAAATCCGAATTTTGGCTGCCACCCAAAGAATTGCTGTAGGCGATTTGGTCGAAGCAATCTTGAGTGACTACTTTCAATTTAAAACACAAAAGTGAGTCACGGAAAAAAATGACCAAAAACGGATGGTGTCGCACCAACTATCACTCAGACGGCAAACGTCGCTTCGGCAACCTTACCAACGGACTTTGTGTTGAATGCGAACTCAAGCTTACCGTTGTGGCTCGCTCGCAAACAGCCCAAAAAATATCTTCTTTGAAAGAAGATATTTTTGATTTAGAAATCGAGCGCGATCGACTGAACTCAGAAATCGATCGCCTCAGATTCAAACTTCAAACTTTTGTAACAGAGAAAAAATCATGAACAATCTACGAGTCGATCGCACTCAAGCCTCAAAGCATCTCGAATATTTGGGCTACAGACCAGGCGACAACATTTACCTCAGATTTTTCTATCACAGCTCAGACCCACGCAAAAATGATGATAGAGGCCGGAAAGAAAGTCTTTTGTCTTGGGAAAAAATCGAAAAATACCAATCAGATGGGCGTGGTGTCTACGTCGTAGTCAACGGTGCGGATGGCGGGCATACCGACGCAGAAATCAAACAGTGCTGTGCCATCTTCTGTGAATGGGATGACATCTCGCTGGCGGAACAGTTTGAGAAATGGAGTTATCTAGGGTTTGTCGAACCGACCTTTACTGTGTACAGCGGTGACAAATCCATGCAACCGTACTGGGTGTTTGATGAGCCGATCGCCCCGAAACAGTGGCGCTATCTTCAAAATTTGCTCATTGAAGTGATGAAAGCCGACAAAAGTAACAAAAATCCCAGTCGCGTATTTCGCCTTGCTGGCGGATGGCACGTCAAACCTGATCGAGAACCCCAGAAAACGGAGATTGTCGGGGAATCGGGAATTCGGTACAACTTTATGGATTTGCAATTGCGATTGGTTGATCTGCTGGTAGCAGACACAAGTCGAACTCAGCTTCAGTTTCCATCATCAGAAACTACATCAGAAACTGCTCCCCCCGTGTTCCCCGAACTTTTGCCACGAACCCCCGGCACTACGCCGGAAGTGGCGGAATCCTCTTTCGACTATTCTGAGGGTACGCCCACCAGGTACAAAGACATCACTGTCCCTGTGCCGATCGCCATCTCAATACCTTGTGCTTTGGGCAAATCAAAAGTGTTTCTCAATGGTGTGGCGAGCGAGCGCAATACTTCAATGGCAGCCCTAGCCAGGGACTTGATTGGAGTTCAAACCGAGTTCGCCCAGTTAGGACAAAACACAAACTCCGATGCCTACACATTATTTATAGATGCGTGCCGTCAATGTTCCCCCGGCGGTGGCTGGGATGAACACGAATGGGAACAGATCTGGGCTAGCGCAGTGCGATCGAATCCAATCTCTTCGCTCTCCCATTATTTTGCTGATGGCTTGGAGAGTTGTATTAAGGGTGAATATTGGCGGTATTTGAAATCTCTCAATCAAGTTTCTGATGAACCAGAAACGCCAGAAACGCCGATAAAGAATCGCGCTCTTGTCGAATCAGACGACAAAATGATTCAAGATTACAACAAATTGATCAAGCATTTCGGAAATCGTATTCGACTCAATTTATTGAGCAAACGAATTGAAGTTAACGGAAAAGTGATTTCACTCGATCGCGTCAAACTTCAACTAGCTATCCGACACGGTATTCTTCTTAGAAGTTGTAGGGAAGATATTCAGGATATCCTTGTTGAGTTGGCAGAACAGAATCAGTATTCACCGATTGAAGAGTATCTAAGAGGTTTGCCGACTCCGGCGGATACTTCGATACTTGATAATCTTGCCGAAAAATACTTTGGTCAAAAAGGGAAAATTTATCAAACCTTCGTTCGTAAAACTCTCATTGGTGCGGTGGCACGGGCGCTGCGACCTGGTTGCAAACTAGACACAGCCTTGATTCTCCAAGGTAAGCAAGGATTTAAGAAATCTTCATTCTTTAAATCTCTCGCTGGTGATTATTTTGATGATAGTTTGGGTGCTGTGTCAGACAAAGATGAACGGCTAAAATTGCACCGAGCATGGTTTGTTGAATGGTCTGAGTTGGAATCAATTTTCAAGCGCCGGGATGTTTCCCAAACCAAAGCATTTCTCTCAAGTGCTGTAGACGCAATTCGCCCGCCCTATTGCCGGGATACCCAAGATTTTGCCCGATCGAGCATCATCGTTGCAACAACGAACAAAGACGAATTTCTCTCAGATGAAACTGGAAACCGTCGGTTTTGGATTGTTCCAATCAAAAAACGAATCAACATCGATCTTTTGAAACAAGAACGGGACGCAATTTGGGCTGCTGCGGTGCTGGCTTTTGACCAAAAGGAGGAATGGTGGCTCGAATATGACGAAGAAATCGCAGCCGAGATTATGGCTGAAGAATTTCAAACATCCGATCCTTGGCAAGACACGATCGCCTCATATATCGAAAATCGTGAGTTCGTCCGAGTCGGAGATTTGCTCCTTCATCTACAAGTCGATCTCAACCGCCAAGAGCGCGCTCATCAGATGCGAGTTGCTGGTCTTTTGAAATTTATGGGATGGTGCAAAAATTTCCGCATAATTGCCGGAAAGCGAGTCAGGGTATGGTGTCCAGATTCTGATCCACCTTTACCTGAAAAATCAGATATCGAAGTAGATCCGAAAGTGGACACGAATGTTGTGCAGGCTGAAACCCTTATCCCATCAGCGATTGAAAATCAGACTCAACAGGTGGAACCACTATCACTTCTAATTACCCAAAAAAATCTTTTTTTTGAAAAAGAAGAAGGGGAGACAACTGGACTGACAGCAGAAACAGAAAAAAAGGAAAGTTTTGGACAACTTTTTGAAAAGGTGGATCACGCTCCTGAAAGTCAGACAGAGCAAGAGATTCAGCCTGCACAACCAGAGATTTTTGAGGATGATCACCTTCCTTTAGAATCTAGCGATGTAACCGAACTCAAGACCTTTATCCAAACAGCGATCGAAACGGACGATCGCGAATTAGCCAAAAATATTCAGGGCATTCTCAAAGAAACTTGCAAAGGGGATGCCGCCGCTCGCAAACAAGTTTGGGAAGCGCTGAGTGAGGAAGAGCAAGTAGCATTCACAGAATTGGTCAGACTCGAACAAAGTTACGCCCACCGAATCTTATCAGCTATCAAATGCGGTTCAAAAGCGGTTGCTTGTGCGATCGAACTCGATTTAAAGCGTGATATAGATGCGGGCAATGTTACCGAGGCTGCTGTGGCTAAAATTGTTGGTCAAAGTTTCCAAGATTTTAAGAAATTGGTGGCTTTGATAGCTCCGATCGATGCGGAAAAAATCCGAGACATTGCTAATATTTTCTGGACTGAATATTACCCTGAGCAAACGCAAAGTCTGATTACTCAGATGTTTGGTTCTGGTTCACCCGGTACTAAATATTCTCAAGAAATTATTCTTGAATGGTTGGAAACAGAAAATGAATTAGTGCGCGATCGCATCACTTATTTGTTAGGACTTGTCAACCCACAAAGTTAGGAATGAGGGTATGAAATTTGAAACTGAATTGACACTTGAACAGCAATTCAAACTCAAGGTTTATTTCGAACAAAGTAAATTACTTTCCCAGGAAGAATGTCGGATTATGCTGGTAGAAATTATGCGTCAAAACATGATCAAAGATAACATAATTAAGAATCTATTAAGCTAGTTTCCAGTTGCAGAATTTCTTGGAGCCGACCATTTTGCCGACATCAACAAAATGGTCTACACTTTGTGCTGATGAAAATTAATACTCCCCTTTATCGGTTTCTGGAGATTTTTCAGAAATTCGAGATTCTTTAACAGCTAGCCATTCCAGCAGAGCCATACGGACGATCGAAGCCAGCGACTGATTTGGTTCGATCGCGAAAGCCCGCAATCGATCACGCAAACCGCCCACATCAAATGTGATGGTTAGTCGATCGCGCGTATCTCTACTTCCTTTACTATTTTCCTTATTCATAAGTCCAGCATATTCGACAAACAAAACAAAACTTAACTAAAATATTCAAGTTTTTTATTGACATAACATAAATTAGATGTTACGGTTATCAAATACGTCTAGAACAGCGCTAGTAACGCTGAACTAGACTTTCCACCAATGCCCATGACGGCATCAGGAGACTAAATAATGTTACAGCCTTTACAGCAACACTACAAAAAAATTCCAGTAGTAGTCGAAACGCAACATCGGGAATATCAGATTGAAGTTCCGGCTCGTACACCGCAAGGGGCGATCGATTTTATCCAAAATATCGGAGTTCGTGAAAGCGGTTACTACGACTGGATGAAAATTTCTTGTGAAAATCTCTCGGTGGTAAGGGGGTAAGCAATTTTTTTAATCCACGGTGAGCTACTTCAAGGCTCATTGGGAAGATACCAAAAGTAGCTTATGAGATACGAAACAAAATGCCGAAAGCCTTTCACCGCGCAAGTTGAGGATGATAGAGGCAGACGCAATTTTTGGACTCGATCGCAGCTTAAGCAAATTCTCGGTGGAGTCGGTCGGAAACCTCGAAAGACTCAGAGACTACCCATGCCAGAAGCGACATTCAAGCGTCGAATGGCATTGCTAGAAGAAGAATGCCCGGAATGCGATCGACTCCTCTACTCTCGCAAATTCTCAGATTTTCAGAAATGGTGTCTCGTTGAACTCGAACAGATTTTTGTGAAGTGCGATCGAGACATTGAAAAAACCCGCAAACATTTAGAAAACATAGGACTTAAAACAGATGAGTATTTCAAGAACTGAACTCAAATACCAACTCGGACTCGGCAAAGTTAGCGACATTACCAGCGTCCGCAAAGCGCTGGGTCATCGTAAATGGCAAAATGCCCAAATTGAAGACTGCGACATTGACGAAGTGCGCGAATACTACCGTTTGGTTCGGGAGAAAATGATGGCACCCGCTGATGCACTGATTCAAGTTTCCTCAGAACGCAACGGGTACGCCGAACAGTGCGATCAGATTGATGACATGGCGATCGACCACAGCCAACACCGCGACGGCGAAGAAGAAACAAACGGGATGGTCTTGGCGGTTCGATCGGTGACTCAAGAAGCTTCGTTGGCAATGACCGATGTAGCTGATGCAGCCTCAGAACAAATTGTTGATGCCTTCTACATTGCACTGGGTGCAAATGTGATGGACAAAATCCAGAATCGGGCGGAGCAAGTTCGATCGAATTTTGGTCAGATCAGTGAAGCAATTCGTCAAACTCCGATGGATTTGAGAAAAGGTAGTTTACCTGGAAAAAAAACAGAGACGAAACAGATTTCTGGACTCTGGGGTTAATTGAATCATGCACGGAATACGTTGAGTGGAACCAAACTCGCAAAGAGAAACTATTGATAAATCTCATAATCTTTGCGAGTTTACGAGAAAATCATCAGTCAAATCAGGAGAAGCTATTTATGTGGAAATGGATGAAAGATTTGGTTCCACTGAGCGTAGTCGAAGTGTTCAGTTTAGTCCAACAAGTCAAATCAGTTAAATCAGTTGAAGTGTGTCTTTTAATGACAGGAATGTGTTAAATGAATGACAAAAATGACAAAAATGATGATGTATTGACAACAGTTTTGGGTTCAGGATTTTTTTTGATAGTAGGTGGTTTGATAGTTTTCGCGATCGCATCTGCTCGTGAAGATGCCTACAAACAAGGAATCAAAGATAGTCCAGCAACAGTCAACGTAGCTGGCGACCAAATTATTACCAATACAAGTAGTAATTTATCTGCATTTTCAGGTAATGGCAACAAATCTCATAAGGGTACTAAATAATGTTCACAGTTTTTATGGCGGTTCTGATGGCATCAATCACTGCAACGGGAGTCTATCTGATTCTCTTTATGAAATCTTAGGAGATAATCAATGGGCTTTCTTAATTGGTTATTTTCTGATTCTGATTCTGATTCAGATTCAGATTCAGATTCAGATTCTGATTATAATTCTGGTAATTCTGATTCGGGAATCAATATAACTGGTTCCCCAGAATTCAATACTAGAATCAAACAAGCGTTGAATTTGTTAGCAAGGGAATCACCTGATGACTATTATTGTATTCAGCAATACACACAAACTATTGCTGAAAAAGAATCAACGGGTGCTTACTACTGGAATTTTACAATAGGGATTCAACCCAATGATCTGTCACTAAATCTTCCATATTTAGCGAGTCTTTTGGTTCACGAAAATTGGCATATCCGTGAATATCAAAACAACGGTATTTGTGCCAATAATACTAATGAGGAGCTTGAATGTATTGCACGCCAAGCAATAGCTTTGCAAAATATGAGAGGCAGTTGGCATGAAGTAAATTACCTCAGAAACCTTGATGGGACTCATCATCTGCTCAAGAAAACTTGGTAACTTAGATATCAGAGATATCAGGACAAAAAAATGGGAATCCAGAACTCAGGTGCATTATGTCCACATTTGATTACGCATATTGATCCCGCGATCGAGAGTTTGCTTCGTGAAAAATGTGGAATAGAATTTTCGTCAATCAATCAATGGACGTTGGAAAGTTTCCAAGAATTTGGTCAACTGGGTATTCAGGCTCAGTGGCTGATTGATAATATTGAGTTGATTGAGAAGATTTTTGGACAAGTGATAACTTCTCAAGTTGTTTGGAATAAAGCTGTAGACCATCTAACTAAGCTTGGATTTGGTGCGATCGAAGGTTTTGATAAACAAGCGGTAGATGCTGCGATCGCATTTAAACGAAGAGCCTCTAAATTGCTCGAAGGTCAAGATAGATTAGCAAATGCTGATGTACTACATTCACAGTTGCGATCGGATAATAACGAAAAAGATAGAATTCGTATCGGAACTCTATTAGCAAAATCGTTCGCAAGTTTAGAACAAGCCAAAAAATCCGCAATGAATGAGCCAGCGATTCAAGAAGCGGTGGCAGTATTCAATGAATCTGTAGGACAGAATGCTAAGAGGGCAAAATTGGCTTTGCAATATGGCAATGATGCCCCATCTCATCCCCTCTGGAATGGTTCTAATAATTTCTCAGGTTCTGGTGAGTATTCTGGTTCATTTGGTTCATTTTCTGGCTCAGAATACAGACAACTTGGCGGAGGAGGTTCTCCAATGGGGTTCATAAAATCTGCGAAGGAAATGGTAGGAAATATTGCAAATGGTTTCAGGAAAATTGGTCAATTTTTTGGAGGAGGCGGTTCCTTTGCGAACTGAAAAATTAAATGTTTTTACCAAGTTTAGCAAAACCTCAAACTGCAATCATTAAAATTGAAGAAGAAGAAACAAAAGATTCTTCAGCGGTAAAACGTTGGCAGAGTTTGAGTAATTGGCAAATGCGATCGATATTCTTTGCGATCGGCATAACATCCGCAAACTTTGCTAGACCGAATCCAAGTTTCTTTTGGCTTTACGTGATGGGCATATTATTCGGTGGTTTAGTTCTGATATTTTTCCCAGCATCAGATTCTGAAGCAAAGAAGTATCAAGGATTATGGAGAACATCGGGAGTTTCGCTGTATGCCGGAGCATTGTTTGTTTGGTGGGATTTATTGAAGTTGTTGCAGTGGTGGCATATTGCCGGATTTGTAACAGTTTTGATGACAATAATTCTGATGTTGTGTCTGATAATTGGTAGCAAAAAATGATTAAAACAGCGATCGGCATAGTTTTTGGTAGCATCTGCTGTCTAGGACTTTCGATCGCTCCTATCCCCTTCCAACGCTGGATAATCTATCGGCAAGTTAGCGGAATCGGGGCGATCGCATTTTCTAGCGTCGGTTACGCTTTTAGCGAGAGAAACAAAGAGAAACAAAAAACAAAAGATTTGTGGTGTTTTCAGCAACAACAGAAACAAAAGAAACTGGAAGAAGCGATCGAACCTGTACTGGCTAAGGAATTTGTTGATAAACAGAATATTAGGGTTAAATATTCAGTGGCAGATGTAGAGGAGGAGATGAAGGGTAACTTCACCGCACTTCAGGTGGAACGGTATGGTGAGGATTGGTTGCGATCGCAATTAGCAGAACCAATTAGCGAATCTCTACCAAAAGATGAACCACTTGAAGTAGTAAAAACGGTGGCGGAAGTTATTACCGAACCAAAGAGTTTTGCTGAAAAAAAGAAACAACTGCTGAAGTTAATCGCTGAACATGAAGGCGGATGGATCGGGCAACTGATGCAAAAACCGCTTTTAATTTACGGTGATATGGGAGCATTCAAAAACTACTTTGCCTCATTTCTGGCACTGTGTCGGCACTATCTCAGAGGACATCAAATAGTGTCGATCGCCGACCCTCACTTCCATCAAAATCGTGAGGAAAGTTGGAAATGCCTGATTAAGTTAGGAGTGCCAGGGTATGGCGCAAATCAAAATTACATAGCAGTTGGTCAGCAATTAAATGCAATGTATGATCGATTCAAAGTACGAACTTTGAAAGATAAGCCCCTGACTTCAATTTGGGATGAGGTAACAGGGTACAGCTCAGAAGAAGGTACGATCGAATCTGCGAAAAAGCTGATTCGTAAAGTAATCGGTGACCCTCGAAAAGCTAATGAATCCCCAATACTAATTGGGCATGACAATACTTTGGTTGCTTTGGGTGGAAGTGAAGGATTTAGCAAATCACGCGATCGAGGCATTATTCAACTTGAACTTTACTCAGATTCTGAAAACCGCCCACTGTTCAAAGGGACACTTTCGGGGATTAAGAATGGTGAGGGTGAGTTTGTAGATGCTCAGAAAGTTTCGATCGCCCCTGAATGGATACGCCCAGAATGGGTCTATGAGTTGTTCAATAGTCCATCAAATTCCCCCAAAATTGATGAACTTATTGCGCCATCTACCACCCCAGATTTGGTGGAATCGGCTCCAAAAGTTGATGGACTTAGTGCGCCACTTACCACCCCAGATCCAACGCAAGGTTCAGGAGTGGAATCGGATGCAGACAAACTCGATCGCATCCTAAATCACCCAATCTCGGATGATTATTGGCTTCAGGAAATGTCACCTGAACTGCTCAATCGTGCGATCGAAATGCGAAATACTCAAATGCGACAAGTCTCAGATTTTGAGACGAGTATTTTGGAAGTCGCAGACGTAGACACTATACAGGACAAAGTGTCGCAGGATTCTGAGATACAGCGACTCGTCGCTGAAAAGTTCCCAGAATCCACAGAAAAGGCACTTTTTGATAATATTTTGAAGTATTCTGAGACTTGTCGCAGTGCCTCAAAGATTATCAAAAGTTGTTTGAAATGCTCTCACTCAAAAACTGACTCACCTCGTTCATATAAGAATGTAGGTAAGCCAGTTTTCACCTATTTAGTTCGCAAGTATGGTGAAGCTTCATTAATCGCGCAATTTGCTGATTATTTAGACAAAAAGTGAAATTAATTTAAACTGAATCTTACGGAGAATCTCTGATGGTTTATCCTTGGTAACAATGCCTTATCAAAGATAAACCACAGTTTGACTCTCATGGCTCGGTGAAATCGCTGTTTTCAATTGCATTGCTAAGTTTTTCTACAAACCCAGAGTAATTTTTGTCTGTCTGGATTTCTTCAAGATATTCTAATCTTGCTTCAAGAGTAGTTATTCTTACAAATATTTTGTCAATGTTTCGTTGCAGCTTATTGAAAATTGTTATAATCTTGTGATCAGTTGTGAATTTCGTTTCATTGCGAATTTCTTTGATTTGGGTAATAACATCTTTGTAAATATGATTGGATGATATCCAAAATACAAAAGAGGATAGCCCACCAGTTATTCCCATTATGTCCAAAATAAATTTCATATCCATCTTGTTTTTACCTAAAATAGTATCAATAAAAAATGATAGTTAAATTAGTCAAATATTATGAAGATTATAATGATCCTTCTTCTGATTATTACGAAGAATCAGAAGAAGAATCAGAAGAAGAATCAGGAGAAGAAGAACTATAGCTTATCTCCAGGTATGATAGCTATCGAAAATGTGTAGTTTCTGTTAGTTATATACCTGGGATCAGATTTGATTATTCGCATAAATTCTCTATGTCCTTCACGAGTACGTCCGACCAAACAACCAGCAGATGCGGTATGAATATCAGAGTAAGGGTGATCATAACCATGATGGTTATTAATTCCAAAATACCCTTCATCGATCGCATCCCCGGTACGAATCATATCCCGGTTGTAGTCCCGGTGAACTCGAACTAAACCAACTTGTTCCAGTGCTTCGTGAGGTTCGGAGTTACCGTGAATGCCAACTTGCCAAGCTTGGTATTGTCCGAAGGCAATTCTAGCGGCACCGTTGGGATTCATGGAATTGTCGGTGTAATAGAAACCGGGTTCGGTTGTCGCTTCCCAAACACCTTGTATCACGGGAATTAAGAGGTCAAATCCAAAAACAAGGCGTACATCGTTAAAATGATTAGCTGCATCAGAATTTGGTTTTCCATCTGTATTGCATCCTTCAACATATACAATATTTTTTTCTCCAACTTTACGAGAAATATTGTACTTTTTCTTTTCCATGTAAGCGATAATGCGATCGATAAAACTCATGGTTTTCTCCTAATTTTGATTTTCAGGTTTTGATGGATAAGGTAACTTTTTGAAATCTGCGGGTAAGATGAAATTTGGTTCAGACCAAATGCCAATTTTTTTACGGTTGGCGTTTGCAGTTTCGGTAATAACTCCCCTTAATAGTACCAGTTCGCGATTGATGAAATCATGCCTACCAAATGGTAGATAACTAACAGCTAATCCGGCTTTGCAAAGTTGAATTTGGATATTATTTGCTGCTGAAATTCTGTTGATATAACAGTCACAAACCCATCGATCGAACCTGTCTTTTTCTAGTGGAACAGCAATAATTGATTTTTGGTAAACCAAATCCATTAATGCGGTTTTTGCGCGTTCTGCCCATGCCCAATGTTTCAACATCGCTGGCTCTGTACTTTTCTTAAAGTTTTGAGTTTCAGGTGTGTCTATCCACTGAAGTCTAGCAGTAAATTCAAACCCTTTAAAATCTAACTTTAATGTATCACCATCAAATACAAATTTAGAAACACATTTGTATCCTTTACCAACAACTATTGCATTATATGGTTGAACATTAACTATCATTTTAATTTGGGAGAATAATGGGGACAAAGTACCATTATAGGAATTATAGGAATTATCAGTATCTTTGTCCTCAGTAAAAATACGGAATTTTGGAGGTTAAAAAAGCTTCTGATTTACTCAGAAAACGTCGTGTACAGTTAGCATGAAATCGGCTAGTTGACTCATTTTGATGTCCTGACCGAAAAAAAAAGGCATCAAGGGTTTTGAATCCTTGATGCCTTCTATTTAAAATTCGCAATAGTCTGTTGGTAACTGCCAACGCGAAGGTTCTGGTTTTGCCATAGCGTAAATGTCATGGTCAGAAACGTCAAAATCCTTTCGGATACTTTGAATTTCTTTCTTTGCATTTGCAAAAGCTTCATCAAAAGTTGAGGCAATCCCCCAACTCATGCCAAAGTTTTCTATGTTCCATTGCCAATCGCCAGCTTTGCCAGAAAACCAAGAACCCTCGTTGTCGTTTTCGAGTTTCTTAAAGTTAATGGCAAAACATTCGATATTAATTTTCAACATAGCCGTCTCCAAATACATCATTTCTTTCAGGCGAAAGCTCTTTCTTTTAAAAAAAAAAGGCATCAAGGGTTTTGAATCCTTGATGCCTTTAAATTATTTAGTCTTTATCAAACCACAAACATTGTTTTTGGGAGATAACCCAATCAATATCTTGGCAACAAGCTCTTAAATTAAGAGCTACTGAACTACCTTGATTTTGAAAAACAAATTTGTCGTTGTTCGAGGTGTCTAAGACTTCTGATTCATAGCAAGAATCAGAACCATAAACTCGAACTTCAAAACCTTTGTATTCAACTGATAGAATCGGAGTCATAGCCGTAGTCCTCAAAATTGATCATTACTTTCAAGCGAAAGCGCCTATTCTTTGCGTTAGCAAAGACAAAGAAAAAAAAAGGCATCAAGGGTTTTAAATCCTTAATGCCTTTAAATTCTAATTAGTAGCAATTCTATAAGCGTTAACTAAACACTTTATAAAATTGCTATTCATGCCTTTGCCTTCCCATCGTGAGGGAAAACTTCCTACGATATGTGAACAGCTTTTTAGCCATTCTATTCCACCTCGCTTTTCGATCGCTACAACAATTTCTGGATATTGTCGTAATTTGGCAACTATTATCTTTGTCATAATCCTCATGTCTTCCTCAAGGTTGCCCGTCTTGAAGTGTTTATAACTTTCTTCAGCGTCTTTCCAGACTTTGCCATTTTTATCCGTAATTGGATAATGGCGCTTAAGATTTCCTTTTCGATATGCCAGTTCTGTGGGATTAGTCAAAACAGCGCATAAGCCATCTTTGGAATTCGACGAAATATTAGACATAATTTTTAGTCCTAAACATCATCATCTCAAAGCGAAAGCGCCTAAAAAAAAAGGTATCAAAGATTTAAAATCCTTGATACCTTTTGTTAGAATTAACTGGCTTGATATTCCTCGGTAGTTGTTAGATTTCCATCATCAAAGTGTTCGATCGTAACTTTGTTGTCGTAAGGTTCTCCATCTTCAGTGGTCGATCGAGATAACCAGATTCGTGTATCATCTGTTTCAGATTTTAAATCACTGAATTGTCCAGAATGAATCGTAGGCAAGTTTTTCAATTCGTCAAGTGTAGGTTTCATAATTTTTCGGAGGGTAATTGTCTGATTTTGAGTTCTTCGGGAAATTCGTTAATATCACCACCTTTGTGATGTTTCAAACCTGATAAACCAGAGGAGAGGCTCGAACGGGAACCTAATTGTTTGACGAATACAGCGACGTTGGTTGGTTTGCATTGTTGAACGATCGATCGAATCCAATTCACATCACATGGTCGTGCTTTGCTACCGGATTCACCACCAATGATAATAAAGTGTAGATAATCAAGCCAAGTCAATATATCGCCACTATTTGATGTTCTGAAATGCTTACGAAGATCGATCGCTTCCAACAATGGTTCACAACTCAGAAATATAATTTTTGCTGGTGTTGCAAGAAGTAAAGGAATGCGATCATCAGCAGCTTTCTGATTTTCCACACTGACTCCGAGCCAAACATTTGGCAAAGGTATAAATGGAATTATCCTTGTTTTGTCAATTTTATAAGCTGCTTCGTTGATACGACGAGCACTAAGCCCATCGAAATAGTTTTGCATCCGTTCTGCGCGTTTGGTAAGGATTTGGAAAGTATGCTGGGATGCCATCGCCATATAAGCAAAAATTTTATCAATCCATTCGTCTGGCACCCATTCACCAAATAAATCTGTCATGGAACAGAGAAAGATTTTTTTGGGCGATCGCATATTGAGCAATTTCTTCATCACTTTTTCATCAAAGATGAGATTCTGAGGAACTTCGCCTGTGTAAGGAAGATGCGAAGCAAACTTGAAATAATTGCTTTGATTTTGCGCTTCTGCATAACAATTGGCGCATCCAGGTGAAACTTTATGACACCAGTGACCACCATTGCTACCGTCTTCACGGATTAAATGAATTGGATTTACTGTGATATCAGTCCATTCAATCTTAGTGTTTCCCATTTTTATTACCCTATTTTTTTAGAAAGGCTAATTAATTATTCTCAGTAATTAATTAGCCAAACATGATAACACTGAGCAGTTTTAACGACTTACTCAGGTCGAGGGATTAGCTTTTGCCTTTGATTTGTTTTGGAGGAATAGAAGGAAGAGCTTGTTGTTCGATCGCAGCATCGGGTGATGAAGCCATAGCCAAGCAAAGCTGTTCGTTTTCGATTAATCGGTAGTCGATGCAGATACCAGCTCCTAATCGATCGGATTCGTAAATTTGATGAACAGCTTTCAGTGCTGCGTTTTCAAAAGGAGTAGAAGGTGGGCGGACAGTCGTACTGATGTAAAAGTAAAGTCCGTAATTGCCTTCAGTTTGGATAAATTCAAAGCGAAAGATGTTGGCGAAATATGCTTCCGATGCTTTGGTGATCGCATATTCATTAACATCTCCGGGCATACCTTCTGTGACCCAAGAATTGAATGCTTGGCAACCGAATGTTTCAATCAAACTTTTGATTTTGTCTTGCGATTGACGGTGAATCAGAAAAGTTGAAAGTTCTGAGCAATTTTCGTGGAATGCGGTTTTCATTTCGCCAGCAACTGGGATACCCCAAATTTCTGTGAAGGATTCATTTTCGTAATGAGGTTTGAAAGTCAGTGTCCGATTCCCGAGCGCGCAAACTGCCATTTCTACAAATGACCCGCGAGTTAAGCCAGCTTTTTCGGCTTTAGAGCAATTCATGCCTTTGCTTTCTCCGGTGACGAAGATTCCGAAATCTTTCCCGCAATTGGCGCGATAACGTGCCGGAATATTAGGAATTCTGAAAGCAAAGTTGTCGATAATGATAGGGTTCATAAGTTTCTCCTGAATTTGGTTTTTGTTTGAGTACGGTTCTATTCAGCCTTACCGTAAATTGGCGTAAAAAATCAAAAACCCAAAGCGAAAGCACTATTTAACATAAATAGCCAAACTCGGCACCTTATGTTCTGTCTTTTGCAATGCGATCGCCCGTTGTTTTCTCAGTTGTTCTAAGTACGGAGAAACCAAAAACGTTTCTTGTTTTGTTTTGGCGATGTCAATCATTTCTTGTAATTCTTGGATGTAAGCTCTGTTGTTCTCGATCACAAATGCGTTTGATTGACAAAGTTTCTCGTATTCTCGATCGATATCTTCATCCAACCGCTTAATTGTTGGGATTTCATCATCGTAATGGCTACGAAAGACTAACACAATTTTAGCATTAGTATCGGAAAAAACTACACTTTTACCATTTACTGATGTTTCTGATTCAAGAATCTCGAAAGCTTCAAGAATTGCGTCAGGTTCGATCGCTGAAGCTTCAAGTTTTAAACAATCAATTTTTTTGCGAAGTTCTGCAAGTCGTTTGAGATAATTCATGGTAAAATAGTTAAGAGAAAGAGAAAGAGAGATTTTGAAAAACGGCTGTAGAAAATTCTCCTACAGCCATTTTCCTGTTACCAGTCGTAGATTGAATCTATGGCTACCTCTTCAAGGGCTTCGCTAACATGTTCAGCATCATATTCGCGCAAATCATCGGAATACATAAGCTCTTCCAATTTATCGAAAGGAAGATTTTGCTTGAAGACTTTTGGTTCATTTTTGATGTACCATTCGGGTTGTTGTTCGATCGATTCAATCGTTGATTCAAACCATTTCACAAAAGCAAATTTTACTTGCTCATCTGTGAAGACTAAACAATTTTGACAATTAAAATCTTGTAGACGTTTGATCGTTGCGTCTAAATCAATCATTTTGCTGAGCGATTCCAACAAGCTTTTGTCAGAATCAGTCCAGCAAACATTTAATTTCTGTGTATTCCAGAATTCTCGTGTTAGAATGTCCATAAGTAACACCTAAAAATCCACACTCCAAAGCGAAAGCTTTGGTTTTTTCTTGAAAATCAGAAATCAGAAACGTTACTAGATTTGGTTTCTAGTAACGTTATTGTCCTTCACAGGATTAAGTTTCTGTTTCTGAGGAAATCGCAGAATTAAGGAGATAAAGCAAAGTCCCGGCACTGACAGCGGTGAAGGTTGTTGGCAAATATCCTGGGCGATCGATTATGTAGGAATCATCAGCTTGGCGATCGCATGAAATTATTTCTCCACGGGCGATCAGTTGCATGGTAAGAGCTTTGATTCTGACATGAAGAACAAGATGTGGATCAACTATCTTTTTCATGGTTTTTCTTTGGGTTTTTCTTTGGGTTTGATTTGCGGTGTACTGAATCCCCCTTTTAAAGGGGGATGGTAGTTTCACGGCTAAAACAGGCTCATTTGTTGATAAGCTGGTTCAATGATTGTGAACTTGGATTCGGCAGGAATGTACTGATAGATCAAAAGGTTGCGATCGCGTGCCATTTTGACTGTAGTCGCAGTTCCGCCACCGACACCGCATGGATCACCACTGAAAATTGCAAGACAGAGATCGGCACGTTTAATCATCCAGAGATTGCGACCTTGCATAACACCAGGACAATAACCTGGATACAAAATCACTTGTTTAGTTGCCTGGTCTAGGAGTTTCCTGTAATGCGATCGCTGATGCGGTTTCCACAATTTATCTTGGTCAGCGCAAGGAATTACCGCCGTCCATTTAAGATTGCGATCGATCAATGCTTCAGCAAAAGTTTGATCAGCACCGATCGCCATACCGCAAAGAAAATGGGTAACTCCTTGATTCACAGCCATTGTGATTAGTTTATCGATCGGAGTTCGATAAACGAACCAACGATGACCCGTTACCATTGCTGTGTGATATTCCTTCTCAAATTCAGGGAAAGTGTATTGAGTTTCGCGATTCAATCCACCCATATAATCGTCATAAAACTGGTTTCGGAACATATAACACCAAATAAAAATCAAAATCTTGAAGCGAAAGCAACAGAAAAAAAATCCCAACTTCTTAGTAGAAGTTGGGATTTTTATTTAAAATGGTCGAATTTGGTCAGCAACATACTGAATGCATCTTGCTATCATTTCAGCATGATCGCGATTGCTGATGTAGATTAGCTTTAATTTGCCGTAATCTAGATAATTATTGGCGGCATTAACTAAACATTGAAATCTGCCAGAACATCTGCGACGTTTTCTGACGGCATCCATGCCAGATTCCAAGTAAGTCGGCATGAAACTTTGAATTTCACTCCAAAGTTCTTGTCGCAGTTCTTCGATTGTGCGCCAATTGCCCCACAAGGGTGAGCAATCGAGTTCGTCATCGTTCCAATCGCTATAAGTACCTTCGCTAACATTGTAAACCGTTCTTCCAATTTGGAAAGACCGTTTTTCAGTGTCATAAATACTGCGATCGAACTTTTCAACTGTAATAGCCATGATTTTCTCCGATAATTTTCATTAACTCAAGGCGATAGCCTACCCAGCCAGAAATTCTGGATCGCTTTTGCTGTGATGTATTTAGGTATTGTTTTAGGTGAAGCATTTTTGGTTTAGGTAAAGTGTGGAATCAGCCAAAAAAAAAGACTCAACCATTTTGGATGGTTGAATCTTTTTCCCTACTTATTAGTAAGGCACATCGTCCTTATCTTTCTTATCGTTCTTGTTGAACTCCGCTTTTCGTTGATAAGTTTCCTCGCGAATTTGCATCAATTCATCAATCGTGTAACCAAGGGAGACTATAAGTTTTTCAACTCCCTTAAGATCAAATTTTTGAACTTCGTGTTCTTTCCATTCATCGTTAAATTGCGAATAACCGTTAAAGGCATCTTGACCTTTGAGATTATTCGCAATTTTGTAAGCTTCCCAAGCCAACAAACGCAATCCATCACGCAATTCAGATGCGCGTTTTTCCGACTTAGATGGGATGATAATAGCCATGATTGCCACCAATAAATGTCATAAACTCAAGGCGATAGCCAACCTCTTAAAAAAAGAAACCTACCACACTTTGACAGCAGGTTTCTTTACTAATTTTATAGATCTTTCTTCACAATCAGTGCGACGCAAAAATCAACACTCAGACCACGGACTTTCAGCTCTAACGGAAAACCTTTTACTCGTTTGGATGAACGTGGTTCTTGTTCGTTTTTGTGGAAATATCCGCCAGAACTTGTGACTATTTCCTTGACTTTTTTACTTTCACTGAGCGATCGTACACCGATGTATGTGATAAAACTCTCAAATCCTGAACTTATCTCTGGCATTTCTTGCCAATTCCAAATATTCGAGAATGTCCCTACGATGGTTATGCGATCGCTAAGTTCCACAACGAGATAATTCCCGTGAGGTGAACTTTCGATAACCTTGCCTTCAATCTCCGCAAACATGATGTTTTTCATTTTTTTCTCCTGGTTTTCTTGGGTTTTGTGAAACTATCCAAATCGAATAGTTCTAGTTGTTTACCTGTCGCACAGATTTTGACTCTCGTTGATGGTTCAATCAACGACGCTTCAATCAACGACGGTGCGTTAACGCAGTCCTCGGAGAGGATCGATGGCGGTTCGATATCGAAAAGTTTTACTACTCGTGAAATGGATTTTTTCTCACCAAGTAAGACTTTAATTTCTCTAACTTGGTAATCAGTGAATTTGATTTGTGGTAATTGACATCCTTTTGCCTGTTTTCCATTGGAAGTCATATCAGAGATATTATCTTTGGGAGTTACTAGGAAAAGATGCTTGGGATAACGTGGTTTATGCACTGGTTTGCCGTTATGTTGCTGTATTAAACATCAAAACTCAAAAGCGAAAGCAATATCCAAAAATCCAAAATCACTAATTTGTTTCTCTGTTTCTCAGTAACAAAAACTGTTTCTGATTGTTATGGTGTTTCTGAAGCGGTGCGCTGAGTCTTGCACTGAGTGAAGTCGAAGCGTTATGAATCCTCAGTAATCCTCAGTAACGTGTTGCATGCGATCGAACCTTAACTTAAACTTAAACTTAAACTCAAAATCAAAATCAAAATCAAATCAAATACTCACTAAAATCAAACACTAAAATCAAACAAACCCAGTAAAAATTAACTCAACTTCCCCCGTCTATAAAGCCACTAAATTAGCAGGTTTTACCTATAATCTTACTAAATAACTAACTAACTACATAAAACGATCGCACAGAAACAATCTTACTAAATCCACTAAATTCAATCTCTTCATTATCTTCATCTATCATCTCCCTTCATCTTCCCTTCATCTTCCCTTCACCATTAGCGTAGCCCGTAAGACAAATTTACTTTCGTTAGCGTAGCCCTCGTAGAGGATTAAACCGTTGTACAACAGTTCGATCGAGCCGTTGTACTCGATCGAACTGTTGTACTCGATCGAACCGTTGCATTTGATCGAACCGTTGCATTTGTTAGCGTAGTTCTCGTGGATCAAACCGTTGCATTCAATCGAACCTTAACTTAAACTACTCCATCCACTTCTTGTCTGATGTCAAATATACCCTAGCTTTTCCGCCCATTATTTTACTCCTAAACTATTTTTGGTTTTTCCACGGTGTAAAAATCTGAGAATCTTCAAACAATTCTTGGGGACTAATTGCCGAATTGGGTCGCGAGAGAATCCCTCTGTCCCGGTAAATCGGTTGCTCATCCAACGCATAAGCCACCAACTCGCTACAAACCCATTTGTCAGATTCCTGAAGAATCTCCGCAATTTTGTCCTCGAACTTGCCTCGAAATATTCGAGCAAGTATCCGACCCGCCAAACTTCCTGATAAAGCTTGGGTAAGAATTGCTCCAAAATCGTACTGTTTCCCCACTTCTCCTAAAGCAGTTAGTGCGATCGCATCCCCAATCTTTTCTGTAAAATCTATAGGTTTCCGAAAGAATATCTGACATTCTGGGTCATCAAAGTATTTTTTTAATGATGACTTTTCCACTGAATTATTTGTTGTATCTGCCTCAATACACGTATTTTCATCCAAAACAATAAATGCGTGTGTTACGTGGATATCGTTCATTAGATTCCATCCAGTAAAATAAGCTATCCCGAGCGAGACTATGCTACTATCTCTGTTCGTAAATCCTATATAACCTGGCTTGTAATTTGAACCGTAAACTGGATCGAGATCATGCGCTTCTGTGACAATTAACATCTTTTTGCTTTATAGTAGGACGATCCTTTGCAATCCTGAGCCTTCTCCTGAGCCTTGCGTTAGCGATAGATTCGATGGCGTAGCCCTCAAAGAGGATGGATGTGACTGGAGTATTGTATTTTAATTTAGCATATCCCTTGCGGGTTTTAGAAACATCTGTTAAACTAAAAATATATCAAGGAGAGAACTCACTAATGCCTACAGATGTTTCGCAACGCTCAACAAAAAAAGCGGAAAAAGCTAGACTAGCAGCAGCTAAAAAAGCGATGATAGCAAATCATAAAGCTGCTATAGTGTTTGTAAAAAACCTATGGAAAGTACGAATTGAAACAGCTACGGCTAGTCTTAAAAAAGTACGAGCCGATGCAAAAACTGGCTTAGCTAACCAAATCAAAAGTAACAAAAGTGAACTAGCATCACTTAAATAAAATTGGTTATACTGTAGTCAAATCCATTACCGCATTTACGAAACTTACGGAGACTTTGTATGAGTATTGTTCAAGCTCGATTACGCCAAAAATCAGAAAAAAGTGCCCTGGCTTCAGCCCAAGCAGACCAAAAGAAGAACCTAGATAACGTGTGGAAAGGTGAACTTAAAACCGTTATGTTTGCTCGAAAAGAAGCTTTGAATAGGTTGACTACTGGTTCAGGTTGGAGCAAAAAATCTGCTTCTCAAAAGAGTTCAGAAAAAGGGGCAATGACGCGATCGTATGCAAGCAACATCGCCGACGTTAAATCACAAACCAAATCCGCCAAAGCCTCACTGTCAGCACAACACAAATCTGCTAAGGCTAGTATGTCCTCAAGGCATAAGTCGGAATTGGCTAGTTTTAAGAAACGTTGATTCTTAAATATTTCACTATTAGAACACGTTTGTTCTGAAGTATCAAATGAAGGATAAAACGCATTATGTCCTATGTAACACAGTTACGCACTCGCCAAGCTCAAGAAAAAGCACGATTGATTCAATCTCAGAAAGAACTGAAAGTTTCGGTAGCTACGATGGTATCCTCTGCCAAGGCTCAGCGAACTAGAGAAAAAAAAAGTTTAGCGGATGCTCACAAATCGAGACTAGCGGGAATTAAAGATAAATCCGATCGCGCGATTGCCAAGAATAATTATGCAAGTCAAAAATCCGCAATGGTTGCTCGACATAAAAGAGAGACAGAACAGTGGGCTAGTTATAAGAAAGTTCAGGCACAAGGATGGAGAGTAGACAAGGAAAATCTGGCAGCTAAACACAAAAATGATTTGGCTTATGCTATAAAAGCCGAAAAAGCCAAGCCCAAACCTAAAAAATAAACGCTTCGGCTTCAGTATTGGTACCATCTTCCATTCAAGTTCAATGAGGAAAAACCATGACAGCGATCGCACAACTTCGAGCTAGTCACAAAACACAAAAAACGGCTTTAGCAACCGCTCAGAAAACTCAGAAAGATACACTCAACAAAGCGTGGACGAGTAATATTGCTAGTTCACGCACAGCAGCAAAAACTGCCAAAGCTTCTATGGCTTCACAGCATACTAAACAAAAGGAATCCGTAAAAGATAAAACACAGAAGGCTAATTTAGTAATTGCTCAGAAACAACAGAAAAATGCACTCAAAACTACATGGGCAAATCATTTGACCACCACCAGAGCAAATGCAAAAACTGCCAAAGCTTCTATGGCTTCACAGCACAAACAAGCAAAATCTAATATGGCATCTCGACATAAAACTGAAATAGCAAATGTTCCAAAACCTACAAAACCTACAAAACCCCGTGGTGGTAGTTCTAGTTTTGAGTTGGGGTGGAATCCAAATACTTCTTCAGACTCTTCAGGTTCTTCAGGTTCTAATTCAGTAGGCGGTTCAGGTTCTTTTGGTACTTTAACAATACCTAAACCTTTGACTAATAGTTCTTTTGGTACTTTAACAATACCTAAACCTTTGACTAATAGTTCTTTTGGTACTTTAACAATACCTAAAAGTCTTTAAATTACTGGCACTTTCCTCTACACTTCGAATCCGTCGAAGTGTAGACTACAAAACCTTTCACTAAATTATGACAATTGCATCAGTTAGAGCAAGACACGTAACAGAAAAGGCTAACTTAACATCGAACCAGGCAAACCAGAAAAAGCAACTGAATGATTTGTGGACTCGTGAGCTTAGACTTGTTACAGAAGAGAAGGCACGACGAGCCCCTCTATTAACAAACTCACATGGTTATAAGTGGATGAGTTCTGCTGATAAGAGAATTACAAAAGCGAACTTTAACAACGATTACAAAGTCCGAATCTCAAACATTAAAGAGCGTGCAAAATCTGCCAAGGCTACACTATCAGCTAACCACAAATCTGCCAAGGCTACACTATCAGCTAAGCACAAATCAGAAATAGCAAACTTTAGAACTAAGAAAAAATAACAGTTGTTAGTGCGTAGTCGTTAGCGAAACAATCTGTTAGCGAAGCGAAGAGGAAAGAAATTGTGGAATTAAAATGTGTTGATTTTTTTGCGGGTATCGGAGCTTGGGAATTAGCGGGTAGTTTGGTCAATCCTATTTCACGGATAAAGTTTCGGACGATCGAACTCATTGAAATTAATCCACAGGCTCAGCGGGTTTTACAATCACACTTTCCAGAAATCCCAATCCATTCTGATGTGCGATCGTACATTCCAACTAAAAATCAAGCCGATTTATTTTTAATTTCATTTCCTTGTACAGGCACATCTGCTGCTGGGAAAAAGACAGGGCTAAAACATGAAGAGTCAGAATTATGGTTTGAAGCGCTCCGATGTATCATCATCGGTAGACCAGGTTTTGTGGTTGTGGAGCAGCCAGGTGGGTTTATCAATCGAGGACTACGAACAGCTCTTGCCGGACTTAGAATGGCAGGATATCAAACAGAGGTTGAAGTTATCAGCGCGTCGGAGCTCGGTGCGCCTCACGAGAGACAAAGAGTTTTTGTCATTGCCTACGCCGACCACCTTGCCCTCTGGCAACGGCAAAACTTCTGCTGCTGGTCAGAACAACTTGGAAACCACATTGCGATCGCAAAATCGTTTGTCTCTTACCCAAAAACTCAACCCAGCACTGTGCGCGTGGATGTTAGGATTCCCCCCTACTTGGACGGAATCGGCATTGATGGATGGTGGAAATTCAATCAACCACCACTCACAGCCGGAATTGAACCACGAACAGCCGGACGTAGAGAATGTGTAAGTTTGTATGGACGATCGATCGTTCCTCAATGCGCTGCGATCGCACTAATGCGGATTCAATTTCTTACTTCATTACTTTAAAATATGGCAAGAAAATACACAACTGAAGATTACTTAAAGAAATCAACTGAAAATTACTGTGGACTTAACAATTTTTGGATACCTGAACAAACGACAATGATCGGTGTACCCATACTTCCCGCATCCGAATTTATCCCTAAATCAGTTTTTCAGTATGGCAGTGCAAATATTAATAAATTCCAAATCCACATAACGCCCGAAACTGCTTGTCATTTTTTTACTGATGATTACAGGTTTGTGAGGGTTTGGAATCGACCTAATCTAACACTTCCGCTATTGCTAAAATTCTCATGTCTTTTCTCACCCGATTTTACTCTCAGTTTTGATTTTCCTGACTTGATGAATAAGTGGAATCATTATAGAAAAATGTGGGTTTCTGCTTGGTGGCGATCGCAAGGTGTTGATGTAATTCCAGTTGCTAATTGGCTTGATCAGCGATCTTACTCTTGGTGTTTTGAAGGAATGCCCCTCAACTCTGTAATCGGTTTGTCAGCTCACGAAATTTCAGAACCTTATGAACTTTCCTTATTTCTGAATGGGTTTAAAGAAATGGAACTTCTTTTAAAACCTAAACTTATAGTAATGATTGGTGGAAAAAAAATATTGTCAAAACTACAGACAAATACTTATTGTCCAATTCTGTATTTTGCACCACGATGAATTATCATCTTCATAGTTTCAGAGCCCAAGCTGGATACGTTCTGTTCGCCCAAACTTGCGCTTTCCCAACTAATCTTACGTTGTCAATTCGATAGTATCGTCCCATCGCTTGTTCTACTAAATTTATGGAAAAACCTACAACAGCGATGAATTTTTTGACTGAACATTTCATATTAATCCCAACACCTGAACATTCTATTTCCCCCGCTTCCATATAATAGTGTTGTGTTCCCCATTCATCAACGGTATATAGTGCTGCACTCGGTTTGCCGTATCCAGCGTTTACGTTAAAGAGAGACTCTTCAATACCATTGAAGAAAAAAGTATCCCAAGCGTAAACTTTTATCGTTGGCCATTGTCCTTCTTTACCTCTTCCGCCCATTTTAACCTCAAGGTACTTTGCTAATGCTATAATAACTAATATATTTCACTTTTCATATTTTTCACCGCTATGCCAACACCAACACCAACACCAACACCAACACCAACACCAACACCAGAATCAGAATCTGATCCTTCGCAAGGCTCAGGAAAAGAGCCATCAGAGCAAATATCGGATACAATCACAGGAATATGGGCAGATATTAAATCATTGACAGGTGCTGACGAAGTTAGAAAATTGATGGAAGCACCGCAAAATTGGCTAATGGCACAAGCGCCTGTTCAAGCTCTTTTGAATCATAAAGATACTAAAACTATTCTCGGTTGGCTTGAAACCGGGAAAATCGTCAAAATGTTTCCTAAATTAATAGGTCAATGTGGCATAGCTTTTTTAGAAACAGCCCACGGTATAAATCGTGCTTATAATAGCAAAGCTCATTCTAATTTGGCTGGTGCTGGTGAAACAATATTATCTAATCTTCGTTATAACGATAACGAAAAAGGCATTTATGCTAAAGTAATAAATGCTTTTAATGAAAGTTTAAACTTGCCACTATTATCAACGCTTGGGATTAAAGTTGATTATGCGATCGACTCGGCTTCGGCATTTGTTAAAGCACAAAAAGAAGAAGCTCTTAGAAAATCTAGAGAATTGAGAGATAAATTGTATAAAGAATTGCAAGATAAACGTCTAAAACTCAAAGAACGAAAACAAACACGAGATAAATATAACGCTGTTGCTAAAGCTCTTGTTGCTATGGGTGATCCAGCCAGACCCTCTCCTAAAAAATCCAAATCTGAACCCTCTCCTAAAATATCCAAATCTGAACCCAAAACTGAACCCAAAACTGAACCCAAAACTGAACCCAAAACTCCGCCAGGAGGTGGAGGTGGAAGTGGGATTAAAGCACCAAATCATCAGAATTATTTTAGCAATTTAGTAATTGGGCAGAATCCATATGAAATAAACTCAATTTATAACGATCGAATTTTATCAATCAGAAGCATCAAAGTGAATGCGAGTGCTTTAGTAATTATTCCAGTTGTAGCGCCGATCGTCCTTGTGGGCGGTGCTGTAGCGACTGTAGGAATAGTTGCTGGGGTAATTTCGACCATTGCAAATTGGTTTCTAACAAGTTGCATGAATTTATTGGGATTACCTTCAGTTCTACTACCAGCACTAACTGGCTGTATTACTTCGATCGTCCTTAAAGTTTCTGGTAGTGCTGGGGCTAATGCTTTAAGATTCTTTGCTGCGAGTGCTTTAAAAGCTGGTTCAGATTTGTTGATGACGGTATTCGGCACAACCAATATGAATGCTACTTGTTGGATGTTTTTGATGGGTATGGCTGTCCCTATTTTACTCGTTTCAATCATCATCATTTTGGCAATGAAAAACGAGAGTACGATGACATTCTCACAATTTTATCTCTTGGCTGAACATGATAAATATCCGGGGTTTGTTTATGCAAGTATCCAAAATGCTGATGATGCTAAAATAGAATTTGAGGCAATGAAGGAAGATTTATTAACTTTAGCTACTGTAGAATATGACTCCATTTCTGGTGTCGGAATGGAGATGGAAAAAGACAAATTAGAAATTAAAGGAGGCTTTGATTTATCTGGTGAAATTCCGGTCATATTGAATGTTGATGAAGCTAAAAAATTGCTAGAAGAATTTAGTGAAAAACACGCAGTTAGTTTCCCTCTTGGTGTATGGAAATCATTTTAATTTTTGATTTTAGTTAGTGATTAGAAGGAGAAAATATGCCAATAATAATAGCGAAAGGATACGCAGCATCTCAAAAAGAAGCAATTCTCAAAGAAATAGAAAACGTTGTAGAATTAGCTCCACCATTTCATGCAAGAGCGGGAGAATTTGGTAGACTTAAATTTAAAATAACCAGTTGCGGAAAATATGGATGGCTTTCTACACAAGGTTATACAAAAATTAATCCCTTAACTGGCAGAAGATGGCCACCAATTCCAGCCACGATCGGTCAGGTAATGTTAAAGGCAGGTAAACATTATTATCCAGAATTTAGGCTAGAAACTGTTTTGATAAATTTTTACAGCAGTGATCTTAACAATGCTAGTAAAAATATCCTTGGGTTTCATCAAGATACATCGGAAAGAAACAAAGATGCTCCAATAATAAGTCTAACTTTTGGCGAAGGTACATTTCTGGTAGCCGGAAAAGTTGAATCAGGAAAAGTTTCATCATCAGATCTCAAGTTTCTTAATAAAACTGTTACGACAAAAATGGTGTTAGAAGACGGTGATCTTTTGGTGATGTCTGAGAAAGAACGTCTATGTTTTCATGGAGCTGGGGAAGTTATAGGCGATCGCAGAATCAATCTCACTGGCAGAATGGTAGACCCGATATCAAATGCCGATAAACCTTTAATCATTTCTATGGTAGGGATGCAACGAACCAAATCTTTGTCAGAACCAGAGAAAGCTGAAATAGAAAAAGCAATGGTTTTTCGACAATCTACAGATCGCAAAAATGCTAGCGAAATTCTACTGACCGATCGCCCCGGATTTGATACTTTGGTCGCGACCTATCTGAAATCCCGAAAATATCCCCAAGTTCTGATTTATGAAACTTCGGAAACTTCAAAGAAACCTTACCCCACTCGCCAAGTAGGTGACGAGCTAAACACTGTCCATGAGATACTCCAAGAATCTGACCACTTCTTAGCTTCTACCAATGGCTCCGACAAATTTGTCCAAGATGCGATCGCATATTTTACTTCCATCGGCAAAACTCCTTGGATTGTCACTGTCCCAGATGTTGATGACGACTCAGGTCAATCAGATTCATCACCACCTCCACCACCTTCAACAGAACCCCCAGTACCAGAACCGTCAAGACCAGCAAAATCGGTAGGCAATTGTACTGTATCCAACATCCGAGATTCTGGCACTAAAGGTTTGTCATCAGCTAATTGGCATAGCCCCGATTGGTCAAAAGTATACGTCGGTCGTGGCGGTTCTCAGAAAATTATGCGATCGCCCCTTAATAATCCTTATGTCATAAATGAACAAAATAACCGAGAAAAAGTCATTGAGGATTTTCGTAAATATTCTTGGCAACAACTTCAAATTAATGATGGCGCATTCTACAAGGCGATCGAAAAAATTGCCTCTACCCTTGCTTCTGGGGAAAATGTAGAATTGGTCTGTCACTGCAAACCACTCGCCTGTCATGGCGATATAATAAGGAATGCAGCTTTTTGGATGATTAAGGAAAACAAAGTGCCCTCAACTCCCGATGAATCCCTAACTTCAGACGATCGCCTTCATGTTGGCATGGTCGGACGTAAATGGATTGAAGGTTTAAATCCCACATCTGAATTAGAAATCGAAAGTATTATTGATAATAAACACCGTGAATGGTATCTAAAACTTAACGGTGTACCTACCAAAAATCCTGTGATTCATGTGCGGGGAGTTGGCGGTAAAATCGCTGGACCTCAAGTTGGTTTTGATGGGCAAGTTCAGCGCTATCTCTATCGTGAAAAATACAAAGATGTCATCGTTCACGGCAAACTCCCTGATGAAGCTCCCGAAGGTTGGGTTTCTACCGATGCACCTTTCGAACCCGCAAAATTCAACTACCTTCATGCTCAATGGGATGAAGTCGATCCAGAAATCGGAGCACTGATTCAAGCTGCCGGGAGTAAAGCGCTCGTTGCTTATTACCGCTTGCCCAATGTTAGAATCCCCAATCCCCTTCCAGATTTCAAAGACCCTCAACGCTTTGCTAAATATGGCGCAGCCGTTCCCCCAGGTACTTACGTTGCTGTAGTCGGTAGCCGGGAGTTCAAAGACAAATG
>Ga0316610_1000016_pt1 | contig 45596 bp, 40 predicted proteins | sample MIS2017111B_MG_FD_207677 | JGI IMG/M metagenome (GOLD analysis project Ga0316610, IMG submission 207677) | Microbial mat bacterial communities from Middle Island sinkhole, Lake Huron, Michigan, United States - MIS.2017.111B | ecosystem: Environmental > Aquatic > Freshwater > Lake > Sediment... | reverse complement strand
CTAAAACCTCAAATAAACCCTCTCGCATATGAACCGACAACCAAACCCAGGATCAGATAAAAATACATGGGGAACAGTCCTCAACTCATACCTATCTCAACTATCTCCATCAGATAAAGGAGGAATAAACTATTGGACTAACTCTACTAAACCAACAGGACTTACCCCTGATGATGAAGGAAGAACAGGAGTGAATACCGAAACTCAATCTATTGAAAGATGGGATGGAACTGGGTGGGTGGTATTGCTGAATGCTCAAACAAGTTTGAATAGTTTACTCCCAAATCAAGCTGGAAATACAGGAAAAGCGTTGGTAACAGATGGTACAAATTCTTCATGGCAACCTCTTCCAACAGGAGGTTCAAGCTCCACAAACCCAAGCATTCAAAATTATGTTATTTCTGGGTTAACATCAACAGTCGGTTCTGGTTTAACTACTATTTTATTGGCAGGTTTAGCACTTATTCAAGGTACGCAGGTATCAAAAAGTTCAGCTACTATTTCTTATCCAGCAAATAAAGTAACTCGCGATTATTTGTTATTGAATGGAACAATTCAACAAGATTCATTTGTTGCAGGTGCAGAAATTCCTGTTGCTCCAGCAAATAGCGTGCTTCTTCAAGCTGTTTCAACGAATGCAAGTACCGTTACTTCAATTGTAGACTTTCGACCACTTGAGCCACTTCTTGATAACCTTTCTGAATATAGTTTCGATTACAACAAACTACTTGTTGATTTAGAGGTTACTACTGGAACGTACGCTGGTGCTTATCGCAGCTCTCTTGGTGGAAAAATTATTTGGTATTTTTCTAATTTAGCACTTCTTCATTTTGTTGATATTTATCCGAATAAAATTAAAAATTATTTGAATTTGTATATTTCAAAGCTAGAGTCAAACAAAACAGTTAAAGATATTGCTTCCGATTTAGTAACGAAAGTTGATCCAGACTCGCACGATTCTTACGCTTCAACATTTTTAATGCTTGCCTGCAAATATGTACGTGCAACTCAAGATTTAACCTGGTGGAATGCAAATTTAATAAATTTAAAAGATATTGCGTACAATAATTTAGCTATTCAAGTGAAGTCATCACCAGTTCCTGGCCTTATTTCAGTATTTCAAGCAGGAAGCACTATTGGTGGAAGTCCAGCATCGCAAGTGGGTTATTTAATGGATAATTGCGAAAATTATGGTGGTCTTAAAGTGTTTGCCGATTTACTTACAGAAACAGGAAACGCTGCCGATGGAACATATTATGGAAATGTGGCAACTTCAGTAATGAACGGTATTGGTGGGTTGTGGGATAATGCAAATAGCGTGTGGCTTTGGGTAGATGTTATAACAAGTGGAAATACAGGAAAGCTTTTTTACCCAGCATTAACCGCTCAAATATTTCCTGAGTTGTATCAAGTTCCTGTGTATGCAGCACCAGATAAATATGCGTTTGGCTATAAATACCTGAATGATAACGATAAATCGTGGTGGGAGAAAAAATCAGATAGCTTTCCGTGGCTTATTTTGGGCTATTTTGCGGCGTTAAGAAGAAAGGATGTTATTAAAGCAAGTAAAATGCTTTCTTTTTCAGCGAAGTATTTTTTACCTTCCGATGGTCGATATACGATAGAAAATATTGGATGGGCACAAGGTATTCAAAATATTCTTACAAATAAAAATGAAGCTGACGGAATTGTTCCACTGAACGGAATTAAAACAGTGTATGTAGCCGCTACTTCTGGTGGTGCAGCAACTACCAAACTTACTTTCAAAAATGGTATTTTAGTTGCAACACTTAATTAAAAATACTCAACAAAAACAAAAAACCCACTCATATGAACCGACAACCAAACCCAGGATCAGATAAAAATACATGGGGAACAGTCCTCAATTCTTACCTCTCTCAACTCTCTCCATCAGATAAAGGAGGAATAAACTATTGGACAAACTCTACTAAACCAACAGGCTTAACACCTGATGATGAAGGAAGAACAGGAGTGAATACTGAAACTCAATCTATTGAAAGGTGGAATGGAACGGCTTGGGTGGCTATTTTGGATGGTCAGACTGTTACAAATGGAAAAGAAAACGTGGCAAACAAGGCACCTAATTTTGCAACCAAAAACAACACATTATACCCAACAACTCAAGCAGTTGCCTCAACGTTTGAATTTAAGCAGAGTATTACAATAACTAATAGTGTAGGCTCTGATTATACAGTGGCCAGCAACGTTGATGTGATGCCTACCGTTCAAACAGTGTTTAACAGCTTGGATGTAAACAGAACTGATAGGGTTTTAATTAAAATGATTGGTAACTTTTTAATAAGTTCAAAGTCAATTATACCAAACGAAGGCCTTATTTGTCTTGATTTATCTTTGGCTACTTTTACTGTTGATAATAATTGGGATCCAACAAATGCAGATATCGGAGGATCTAGCTGGATTGCTTGTTTCCAAGTAGGAACGCGAGCAGCTTTAATTCAAGATGTTGAGATTTTTGGTGGTGTAATAACGGGAACTTGTTTTAAATCACCCACAGGATCAACAACCGATCTTGCAAATATATACAGCGGAACAACCACAGGAACTACTTTAATTTGGAATACTTCAACAGGTACTATTGTAAATGGTACGAATGGAAATAAACCTAAAATAGCTTTTATTTTTGGAGAAGCGGTAATGATAAATTGTAGTTTTCACAATTTTAAGGTAAGAAACATGGGTACGCCAGTTACTTTTGAAGGAATGGCTAAAATAAATGGCACACCATCCGACAATGTGCTTGTGTATAATGTAAGACAAGAGAAGGTTTGGGTTGGCTGTCAGTATTACGGAAACGGTTACAAATACAGAAATTGTTTCATCTATAATATATCAACAAACAGATGTTACGATGACACAGTTGCTATTTGTGGTGGATCGGGTGGGATTTCTGGAAACACCTATGGTTTTGCTACGGTTGAAAATTGTGGATACTGGAATATTACTGGATTTAAAGGCGGTCTTACTGGTTCTGGGGCTAAGTTTGATGGTGGAAAACAGTATCTAAGTGGTGTGAGTGCTGGATCTGGTATTTTGGTAAATTGTATAGGGTACAATGTTAACATGGCAACAGATGGATCAAGTGAGCATTTAGTTGCTACATTTGAAGGTCGAAATCCGGCTACAAAAGATATAAGATTCGATCAATTAAGTGGGGTAGGTAAATGGAATACTCTTGGTTTTCATCAAATTATTGGTCGAGACTTTGATTTTGGATCAGGCGGTGGCGAATCGTTAAATGGTGTAATTTTACAATCTGGTACACCTCCAACCGATAGACAAAATATTAGCTTTGGAAATTGGATGTTCAAACCACGTGATTCCACAACAGGAGATAATAGAGTTGGAAATGGAATTGTACTTTGTGCTGGTGGAGCAGGGCAGGGATTTAGAAATGTTTATTGTACTGGTAAAATTACAACTTATAATATAGCCGTACCTATCAATGAAACAACACCACCAACTGGTTTTGGGGTTGGAGCAACATTGCAAAATGTTTATTATAATATTGATATTCGATATGCTTTTGTAGCAGCCATTACCATTGCAGATTGTTTGTTCAGTTCAACAAATAGAAAAATTGACCTTTGGTATTTTGGAGTAAAGCAAGATCCATACGATAACTATTTAACCCCACAAATGGCAAATAGATATTATTTAGATACTGCAAAAACAGTTTGGATTGAATATAACGGTACAAATGTTCGAGTTACAAAAGACGGAACAAATTTTACAAATATCATTTAATTTTTTGTATGCAGCTTTATTTATTTTTTACATTACCAGCCGATTTTTCTGAAAAAAAGCTTGATGATCAGATTGAAATAACCCTTTTTGAAAATAACTCAACCTCAGGATTAACTCAGGTTGGTGCAAAACAAACATCGAAACTCAGTTTTTTAGAGGTTGGTTACGATAATGAAAAACTTCAAATATTTTTAAGAGATCTCTTTGGTTACGATCACGGTGTACATTTTTCAAAAATACTTGTATAATAATTTCAAATCTCAACAAAAATCTAAATAAAACCCGCCCATATGAACCGACAACCAAACCCAGGATCAGATAAAAATACATGGGGAACAGTCCTTAACTCATACCTCTCTCAACTCTCTCCATCAGATAAAGGAGGAATAAACTATTGGACAAACTCAACAAAACCAACAGGCTTAACACCTGATGATGAAGGAAGAACAGGAGTGAATACCGAAACTCAATCTATTGAGAGGTGGAGTGGAAGTGGGTGGGTTACGTTGTTGGATGGCAGCTCAAACAATCTTGGAACAACACTTCTTACAGGCTTAAATACAGGCCTTACTGGAACCCTTACTGCAGCTGACAATGTTTTAGATGGCTTTGGTAAAATATGGCGAGCACTTACATGGAAAATGCCACGATATGCCATTGTTATTGGGTACGATGCAGACTGTGATATTGTATATTCTGCCTCGCAAGATTTTTCAGTTAAAATGCTCGAAGCAATTAGTTTAGCTAACAGCAACACCCCTTACGGAGCACCTAAATATATTATTATTAAAAAAGGAATTTATTACCAAGATACACCACTTGATTTACCCTTTGACCCAACACTTACCATTGAAGGAAAGCCTCGTTGGGAAACCGCTTATTTAGGGAATGGTGTTTCAATACAATTTCGAGGAAATGGCTATTCTGGAGTTGCCCCTTATCAAATCGGAATGAAAGGAAATACTCTTATTCCCACTGGAACACAAACCTATAACGGAAGTGTTACGAAAGGGTTACGCTTGAAAGACATAGCGTTTAACGGGGGAAACATTGCAAATACGACCATTAAAACCACCTGTAACATTTACTTTTTTAATCAAGACCGTGTAGAAATAGAATACTGTCGATTTCTCAATACCTGTGGAAATATTATTGTTGATTCCGATATTGAAGATTCTGCTTTTGATGCCTCAAAACAACCTGGAGGTATTTATATAAATCGTTGTAATTTTATTGCTTTTGGTGATGGAACAGCCACAAAATACGCTTGGATTAAGTGGATCAAAAATACTCAGTGCTGGGTAAACAACTGTTGGTTTGCTCAATCAACCCTGCTTGATTACGGAATTTGGTACGATAGAAGTGATAAAATTAAAACAAGTAACTGTGAATTTAATGTGGTTAAAACAGCCATGTTTCGTTTTGATGATTCAGCCTTGGTTCCTTGTAATAATAACACAATTACTGGTTCAGCAATTATTCCAGAACCTGCCGACGGATATGTAGTTTCAACTAACTTAGTTCATAATGCAAGTGCCAATTTAATTGGAGCATGTCATATTGTATATAACACTCATGCCGATATTCACGAGGGAAGTAATGTAAATGGTGTTGTAATTGCAGGATGTTCAGGATATGCAAGAAGCTCTGCAAATAATAATTACATGCTTAAATATGTTCATGGATATGGCGATAAAATAAGTAATGTTGCAACTACCGATGTTGGATCTGTAGGTGTTGGAAAAAACACAAACTTGTCGATGCTTCATGTGAAAGTACCTGCTAATTTCAATGGAAATGGTACGGTAAGTTCGACGATAGGATCACCAACATTAACAGGTGTAGGAACGCTGTTTACAAAAGAACTTGCCAAGGGTGATTATGTTGTGGTAGGTAGCGAAACTCGCACTATTTCAAATATAACAAGCGACACAACAGCCACAATTACCACAAATTTCACCACAGCTAATAGCGGCGTTTCTTTTACTATTAAAAAGTCAGCGTTTACCATGGAGAGTTCTTCAGGTATTGTGTATTCATATATTTCAAATGACGGGTTAACTGGTGTTGGAATAGCAAGTCCTGGTGCTCGGTACCATATTGAAGGAATTGCAGACAATATTCAGCTTTTGGTGCGAGGAAATGACATCCAAACAAAGAAAATTGTATCGGTTCAGAAATCTGATAATACCGAGCTTTTAACGATTGATAACGCAGGAAATACAGCTGCTTTTGGTACACTTGCTGCTTCGAACCTATCGGGAACAAACACGGGAGATGAAACAGCTGCAACGATTAAAACAAAGCTTGCTTTCGACTACGGCGAGTTGTATCAAGGCCCAACAACTGGTTTAGCGGCACTTTCAACAACTGCAGGTGTGTATGTAAAAACGGCTGGAACTACCATAGCAGGAATAAATTCTACAAATTTTGTAGCCGACACAACGGGGCGATTAACATATAACGGAGCAACCAAAATATTTGATGTTTCAGCAGTATTTGGATACGGAGTAAGTTCATCAACTCCAACATATTCTTTCAAAATTGCAAAAAATGGTACTGTAGTTGATAGCACCTTCTTTACTGCAAAAAGTACCACAACAAATTCCACACCAGGTGCGTGTTCTGGTATTGTTTCTCTTTCAGCAGGAGATTATATTGAATTGTGGGTAACGAATGATGGCGTAACAGCACCAAGTGTTCGAATGTGGAGTTTAAACCTAAAAGCAAAAGAAATTAGTTAAACAATTCAATAACTATTATAAGTCTGTGTAAGCCCATATAAACGGGAAGAACTTGACAACATTTACTTTCTTTTTCACAACCAAGTTTATAAGGTTCATCCTTTTGCCCAGGTGGTGGAATTGGTAGACACACTAGCCTTAGGAGCTAGCGCCTTCGGGTGTGAGGGTTCGAGTCCCTCCTTGGGCACCACTTTTACAGTTGAATCTTACGCGGTCGTGGTGAAATGGTAGACACGCTACCTTGAGGTGGTAGAGCCCTTCGGGGTGTGGAGGTTCAAATCCTCTCGACCGCACCAACGAGCAATTAATTATGCCGATGTGGTGGAATTGGTAGACACGCGGGACTCAAAATCCCGTACTTGCAAAAGTGTGAGAGTTCGATTCTCTCCGTCGGCACCACCTATAATAACACATTTTTACTCCTTTATTGGGGTATTTTTTTATTGCAATTCACTTCTGTGACAGAAAAGGTAAGGTACGGCGATCATAAAAAATTAGAGAAGTCTGATCCTATTTTACACCACCATTTTCCAGCATTCGTTATAAAAAATTTGTTCGATCTCCATCGCTTTTTAGACAAAAATAATTGTAGTGTTGCTCCAGAAAATTTATTTATGAACTCGAATACCGAGTCTCATGCAAGGTCTATATTCATTTTTTTATCTCATTTTCACAATATTTTTAAATCAATAAACTTGCAGGTTTCACACTCATCGTCAGCTAGAAAACATTGGGTTGATTTAGGTGCTGGTAACTATCCCATCGATGACTACAAAGAGCACTTCGGGGCAGATTCTTACATCGGAGTTGATTTACAAAATGGGTCAACAACATTGCCCAACAATGTGTACCATTGTAATTCTGATATGGTTGATTTCGCGAAAAAAACTCGAGATAATGCTGTGGCGTTATATACACTTTTTGGCATAGAACCAAATCTATTTACATCTACACTTCCTGAAGTACAGGGTTATATAAATGAATTGGCAACAGAGCTTTATCGAACACTTGCCCCCAATGGTGCTGTATTTGCAGGTTCAATAGCGTATGAAACACACACAGATACCATTAATATGTATAAATATGCTTTTTTAAAGGCTGGTTTTCAGCGTAAGCAACTTCACGAATTTGTAAGTGCTCGTGACCGACATGTTATCAGCAATTTTGAATTGAACAGCACGCTTTTTCTTTGGGTAAAACCAACAAAAAATTCTGAAATAAGTTTTATTTAACATTTATCAACTTTTTCCACATCTGGCGTTCGTCCCATTTTAGCCTTCCATCTGGCTGAGTGAGGTATTGTTCTGTTCCAACCCCTGTTGAAATAATTAATATTTTTTGTTTTGAATCTTTTTCTAGCCATTGGTTAGCTTTTTGAATAGCAAATTGCATTGCATCTTTTCGAACAATTATTTTTACATATTTTTTATTTCGTTGATTTGCAGGGAAGTTTTGACTGATCATTTCCACAATAGCATTCGGATCGTCACCTGTTTCATAATTATCGGTAGTTACTATGCTAAAATCGGCTCCAGCGTAACTTAAATCACCTAATTTTGGTTTTTTCCAGTCATCTCGGCCAACACCATCAGAAGAAATAACGTGAATAATTTTTGTGTAAAATCCTTTTTCTTTCCATTCATTAATATTCAAAAAAAGCTGCTCCATGCTACCTGGTTCATGGGCATAATCTACAATAACGTCATATTTTATTTTTGGTGGAAGTTCTACAAACTCCATTCTTCCAGGAATAGTTTCGGTAATTTCAGCAAATATTGTTTTTAAATCACGTTGTTCAATTTCGTCTACAAATATCCTTGTTACAGTAAGTGCGTAAAATAAATTGTGAATTTCAAACGACGCAGTTGAGCGGGTAGGGTAGGTTTTTTGTTGAATAACAATGTTTTTAAATAACGAATTTTTCTTTGAAGTTACGGTAAAATCTTCTTCTGGGGTTATATCAATTCGAGTAATAGTCGGTTTCTTAAAATCAGGAATTGCTTGCCACATCACTTCGCTAATCTCGGAAAAATGAGAGTCACCGCTCAGAATAGCAACCCCATTTTTTTTGATACTTTTGAAGAGTAATGACTTTGCTTCAATGTATTTATCTAGTCCCCCGTGAGCCTCAATATGTTCGGGAAACATATTCATAAACACAGCAACATCAAACCCACCAAGCCCCCAATGGCGATGAGCTTCTAACCCCTGGCTCGACATTTCAATAACCACATGAGTACAACCATTTTCAACCATTTCACGCAAATATTTTTGCATAATAAAACCGTCAATGGTAGTGTTTTTATGTTTATTCAAAATTTCTCCATTTTTTCTACCACTCAGGTTAATAACAGCGGTTGAAAGATAGCCAGTTTTTATACCAAGTCTATTGAGTAATCTTCCTGTTAAAATTGTTGTTGTTGTTTTTCCTTTTGTTGCGTTAATACCAATAATTTTCAACTTACGTGCTGGCCTTTTGAAAAGCCAAGAAGAAGTAAGAGCTTTTAAACCGTGACCAAGTGGTCGAATTTTTTTGGTAAGTTCTGGGCCTAATAAGGCTTTTACAACAGTAGCAATTTTAGACATAACACTCATTTTTGCGATGCGGATATACATCAACTAAAAGTCAACAACAAGCATTTTGTCAATTTACTTTTTTAATCTACAACCAATTCACCTCGTGTAAGCCATCGATCAATTTGATAATTTGATACAAAAATTGATGTTTGCAAAGTAACCACTCGTTTTTCGCCAAAGTCTTCATAGGCAATATCAGTTTGGCTATCTAAAATTCGCTCTACTTGGAATACTCTAAACGTTAGTTTTCGACCTTTTGAATCGTAAATATAAAACATTTGACCAGGCTGACTGTTTCTATCGAGTGCTTTAAAAATAGTTGAATAGGCATGTCGAGTACAATCACTGCTGTGACCAACAATGTAACTACTTCCAAATGTACCTTTTTTAGGATCAGGTAATTCACCAGGTTTAGGTGAAAAATACATATGCACAATCCCTTCTTTTAACTTCAGTTGAACTGGTGTGTTCGTTGCATCGTAACTACAAGGATTTCCAACATCGCCCTTGTCGGTGTATGGGTTGCCATTTTCATCATAAATATCACGCTCAGTTGTGTATTTTATTGGAGCCACTATCCCATAATCTGGATATTCAAGTATATCTACTTTTTCTGGGTTTAATGGTGGTGCAATCAGCTCGTCAAGTGTTGGTTTTTCACTTTTTCCTTTCCCTTGTCCTGATGCTAAATCAACCACCGGCCATTGCAATATGTTTAAATCGGTTGCTGAAATTGCACCTTCTTGAATAGTTTTTCCTGTTGGATCTAAAAATACTTTCGATACATTATTATTTATTACCGCATGTAAAAATGGTTTTTCTTCTAAAGCTAACCCTTGTTTTACCTCAACAGCTAAAGGGTTCTGAGACAATATCGAGAATATCGATAAATTTACTGGAGCGATATTATAAGTGTCTGAGCCAACGGTAAAAAGTAATAATAAGGCAACAACGGCAACATACAACCTGTATCGAAGGTTGGCAAAACGCCTGCGAGAACGAGGTCTTTTCCCTGTTGGCCCAAAATTCATATTACTCTTATTATACCATGTAAATAAGCTGTCGTCAACCTATTTTTGAAGATAATCAACATCTACAACTCGGTCGTATCGGCGGCCACCGTACATGAAGGTTGGAATTTTTATGGTTTGAATTTTTTGCTCTACAGTTGCTCTATTATTCTTCAGAATTGTCTGAATTTCGTCAGTTGTAGCCTTATTTTTTATTTCACTCACTTGCTGTTTACTGTACCCAATTTCAATTAACAAATCTTCTAGTTTCTGTTCGGCTTGTGCTTTGGTAAAAGCGTAATTAAAATCGTCTTGCAATGTTTGAGTTGTATTTCCTGATCTTGTCCAAATTATTTCAAGTAGTTGCCAATCGGTTGGTTGGGTTGAATTTTTTACTTGCTGCGGCTGAATAGTTTTCATAGCTTCTAAATATCCCGCAATCATGTAAGAATAAGGGAATTTATAGCCTGTTCCCGAAGTGCTACTTGGAATAGGGTAGGCGATATAGGTTATATCATATTTATCTTTAAAATTAGCAGATTTTAAGTTTGCAAATAATTTTTTACATGAAACACAGCTCGGATCAATAACCTCAAGTGCAAGAGGTTTATTTGTTCGTTTTCCCTCATAATATGTTGCGGTTTGGCTTTGGTAATCTTCTGCATTCCAGGTTTTAAATCGATTTGGAATTTTAGAAACAGTGTCGCCAAACTGTGTAAATGGCTGAGCAGCCCACTCGGCAACTCTGTTTTGGTTCCAAGCTGTTGAAAAATCGAGTGTATTTGCTGCAATTCCACAAGCTTCACCTGATAGACTACAAGCCTCTCCACTTACTGGATCACACGTATCATACACAAGTAAATTCACACCAGAATTAATTACTACAACTAAACTCCACACGTTAATAACTACAAATAAAAATGCCCAAAATGTGAAGGTTTTATCTAAGAATTTAGCAAGTCGAGGATACTTGAAAATAAAACTTCCTAAAAATGCAGCTTTTAATTCTTCACCCAAATTAATGTCGCACGGTCGAAATGTAACTCGGTTGAACACACACTGCCAAGATCGTCGAAACAAACGCCTATACGATGGAAAAAAACCAAGAATAGGGAATAAAATAAGGAAAACAACAAAGGCAAAGATACAAAGCATATAGCAATGAACATGAAAAAAATGAGTAAAGCTGTCAACCAACCACTATTTTCTTGCCAAGAGCTTGTAGACATGATATAATGAGTGCATCAATATTTTTTTATGCCCTTATACTTAGAAATTTTACTTGCCGTAGCACTTGTTTTTTTTATTCTACTTAATTTAGCAGCCGTAGCACTTGTGTTTATTACTATTAAAGCAGCTACATCTATTCAAAAAAAGACGGAAGAAACCCTTGAAACTGTTCAAATTGCAGCCTATAATGTAAGTGAAAATAGCAATCTTGTTAAATTTGCAATGCCATTGATTTCATTTTTTTCACCAAATAAAAAGTCACCTCTTGAAACTATTTTTTCATTGTTTTTTAAGAAGTAGGTGAATTTTGCTCCTTTTTGATCTGTAAAAATACCAACCCCCAAACTATGGGGGATTTTTATTATGACTATAAAAGTCTACAGCATAAAGTTGACTAAATGGTTGAAATTATAAATCTTGAAAAAGATGCCTGTAAATCAAGTTAACAAGCCAAAATTCATCAAAGATTTTGAAGCTAAATATATAAAAATCCAGAATGTTTATAGTCCATTTTTTGACGAGAATGTTTTGTTCGGTGCTGATGGTTGGAATCATTTACTCAAATCCAGAGGTGTACCACGAATACAAGAGGAGTTTTTATCTAGATTTCAGCTTTTACATATTGGTTGTAAGTTACTAGCCAAGAATTTTCCACCTACAGAATATAGCTGTAGAGATTATGGCAATAATTATTTGGTTGAATTTTACAGCTTTATTTACGCCTATCAAACGCAAATTGGTGAAGAATTTCGACTAAAAATGGTAATTCGTCAAAAACCTAATCAACCAAAACACTTTTACAGTTTAATCAAAATGCAGCACAAACATTTCCAAAATAAAGAAACCCCCTAAGGGGTAACTTGATCAACGGGGTCAGGTGTATCCTGATGCCTGCATCACTAAAGATGTCTGCCATCGATTTATAAGTATATTCTACGATAACTTTTGAAACTTGTCAAGAATCAACATCAACACGGGCTTAAAAAGCTTTTTTTATGAGGCAAAATGGCGATGTTTGAATCACAATCAAATTATTTGACTATAAAAGTCTACCGCATAAAGTTGACGAAAAAATACAAATGATAAACTTTATGCAATATGACTAAAAAATTTCAACAGTGGATAAGTAAAAAAGAGGAGTTGCATAATCGTGGTTCATTTCCACATTTTAATGAAAGAGATGTTTACTGGTGCGGAATAGGTGAAAATATTGGCGATGAGGAAAACGGGAAAAGCGATCTTTTTAGCCGCCCTGTTCTTGTTATTCGTAAATTCAACAAAAATCTGTTCTGGGGAGTACCATTGACGAGACAAGTGAAAGATAACCCTTATTATACTAAAATTACGTTTAAAGGGTTGGAACAATGTGCAATGATAACCCATTTACGGTTGATGGATGCCAAAAGATTGTATGGTAGATCGCTAGGCAGGTTAGATAAAAATGAATTTGATAAAATCAGGGACTCTATTAAAAGCTGCGTATAAAAAAATTATTCCCCCATTTCTGGGGGTTTGCGACTAGTGTCGATTTGTAATAACAAATTTACAACAAATATTGAAACTTGTCAAGAATTATCCATGGCATAATCTCAAAAAGCTTTATTTAATGGGATAAATAGTTAGCTTGTTTTTTTGCAATAAAAAATGGAACCGCAAGGGTTCCTCTACAAAAGTTGTTGTCAACATTAAAGTTAATCTACAAAAGTAAGGGCCGAACCTGTTTTTCCAGCACGACCTGTTCGTCCAATACGGTGAACATAGTCATCATGACTTTGAGGAATTTCGTAGTTAATTACATGACTAACTGATGGAATATCAAGTCCACGTGCTGCTACATCGGTTGCAATAAGTACATCAACTACACCATGTTTGAATTTATCAAGTGCAATTCGTCGAGCACCTTGGGTTTTATCACCGTGAATAGATTCAACACGAACACCAGCGTGACGTAAGTCGTGGTATAAATTATCTACCTCACGTTTTGTTTGTGAGAAAATAAGTGTTCGGCTAAATTCTGGCTTTTGCAATAGTTCAACAAGAACATCAATTTTCTTCTTATCAGCAGGAACGCGTACAATATCTTGATCGATAGTATCGCTGGTTGAATGTCCACTTGCTACCATAACTTTTACTGGGTTTACCAATAATTCAGCAACTAATGGTTCAATAGTGCGGTCAATAGTTGCCGAGAAGAACAATGTTTGACGTGGGGTAGGGATACGATCAACAATAAATCGAACGTCATCTACAAATCCCATATCAAGCATTCGATCAACCTCATCCAGTACTAATACTGAAAAGCTTTTTAAGTCAATAATTCCTCGGTCAACTAAGTCCATTAGTCTTCCTGGAGTACCAACAATAAGTTGATTTGGCTTTCGTAAGCGTTGAATTTGGCGGCGAATATCGCTTCCACCAGTACAGCACGCTGAAAAAAGGTTCAATCCACGAGTTAAACTCATAAATTCTTCTTCAACCTGAGTAGCAAGTTCACGTGTTGGAACAATAACAAGAGCTGAAAATTTTACTGGTTCAGTAAGTAAACGGTGAATAATAGGAATTAAAAATCCACCTGTTTTTCCTGTTCCTGTGTTGGCAATTCCAAGTACATCACGACCTGCAAGTGCAGCATCAAGTGTTTGTTCTTGAATAGGGGTTGGGTGAGTGAATTTTTTGTGAGCAATAGTTGCTTTTAATCTGCTATCTAGTTGAGAATCTTCAAAAGAATAGGCTGGGTTATACACAACTTCTTCAACTGGTTTTGCTTTTTTAATAAAGCGTGAATAGTCTTGAGTTCGAGAACCTCGTCCACCGCCACTGCGTGAACCAAATCTGCGTCCTCCTCCGCCAAAGCCACTGCGTCCACCGCGATGAGCTCCGCCGAAACGACTTGATGATGAGCGTGAATTATCACGTGAAAAATTATCTGACCGATCAGATCGGTTATTTGAGTGCGAATACATAATACAATTTCATACCTTAACAAGTAGTCTGTAGATTCTATTAACCTATTACCGATATGAAACGATGGATGAGCTGCCTACAAACGACCAAGTGGATGATATTTCTATACTTACACTTTTTTGTGGTTTTGTAAAGGGCAATGTTGACAAAGCAGTAAAAATAGGCTTTATTCAAGCCAGACATATTAAATATTTTACTCTGAAAGTCAGGAAGAGTTATTTTTTGAGAGGTTCTCAAAAGATGGTTGTTCTTGGTTTTTTTAAACCAATTTTTATAAATTTGTAAAATATTTTTTATATGTCCAAACTCAGCCTAAACTTCTTGAGAATTGTATTCTTTCTGTCCTGTGTGTTAGCGCTGATACCAACAGGGCATGCATCAACGTTATTTTATTTCGGCCTATTAGGAATAACGGATTGTTATTTAGTAACACTTTTTGCGTTATTAACTTCATTCATCCTCACTTATAGTATTATAATAGTATGTAAAATATATTATAATAGGATCTAAAATACATTAAAAAATCGACACCTTGTAATTTATTTACAGGGTCATTTTTTTGGCCAAATTTTGTTGCATTCGATACGCACATTGACAATTTTTATAGATGTATTCAATGTATGGAACATACCCAAAAGTGCCCAAAATATCCAATTAATTCATTTTTTATGTCTCTTACCCATGTTCACAAGTTAACTGAAAAAGCTGCTGAATTTGTTCGTTTTGAAAGTAAGCAAAAACACGTTTGGTGTAGTGGTTGTGGTGATTATGGTATTTTGAATGCCCTTACTCGAGCCTTAGTATTAAGTGACATTAAGCCGCAAAACATGTTGATGTGCTACGATGTTGGATGTAGCGGAAACGGTTCAGATAAGCTTGAAACGTATACTATTCATGGTCTTCATGGGCGAGTTACTGCACTTTCAGCTGGGTGCCAAATTGGAAATCACAAGTTGCCTATTATCGCTTCAGCTGGGGATGGAGCTACATTTAGTGAGGGAATAAATCACTTACTTCACGCCATTCGCAACAATTACAATGTTACTTTTATTTGCCACAACAACAACAATTATGGCTTAACTACTGGTCAGGCTTCATCTACAACTCCGCTTGGTCAACATATGAACGGAACAGTAGGGGAAACAACCATACCACCGTTAAATCCTATGCAGCTGGCGTTAAGTTTGAACCCAACGTTTGTTGCACGTGGTTTTGCAGGAGATGTGGAAGGTTTGTCGGAAATTATTCAACAAGGAATTGCCCACCAAGGATTTAGTTTTATTGAGGTTTTTCAGGCATGTCCAACCTACAACAAAGCAACTCCACAAAGCTGGTATTTCCCACGTGTGTACAATATTGCAACAGACCCTACGTACGATAATACCGATATTTGGGCAGCTCGAAAGCTTGCTGATAGCAGTAACGATAGAATAGCAACAGGAGTGCTATATTACAACCCAGATCGACCTGATTATTACTCGTCAGTTGCTCATCGTGCTGGAATAACAACCTCGTTAGCTGAAGAGGTGAAACATGTTGACGTAACCAAACTAATGGAGGCTTTTGTGTAGAGTTATAGGTAGGTAAAATTCTGATTATCACAAGACGTAGTAGCGATCACGGATCGCCATTTTAATAGCAACTGTAGATGAGGGTTTATCCCTCTATTATTAGCTGTCATTTTTTTAGATCCTGAACCAAAGATGTTACTTCAAAAAAACTTGCAAAAAGGTAAAAAATGTGTTATAAAAAAAATAGATAATTGCTGTTTAATCTAACATTTTATCAAACTTTACATCTGGAATTAACTAAATTTTTTGCAATTCGGATTGGGGATTTTGAGTCTAATATTTTGGGTTTAAACTCTCCAGTCTGAATATTCTTCAGAACATTTTTAAAAAAAGCTATTTCTGGAGAATGGCAAAAAAACAAAAACAGTATGCAAATAAAACAAATAAACAAAGAAGCTTTAGATTTTTATATTGATCTAAACGATATTCTTTGTAATGTATTTCCTTTTTACAAGTTAAATAATTTTTATAAAAGATTTTATAAAGAAATCAAAAAAAGAAATGAGCAATGGGAATCTTATTTAAAAGGATCTTATTGGTTACTTCCGATTTTTAATAAAAATTTGGCTGAAAAAATTCAGCCGTTTTCCGTTGAAAAATACAACGAAGAAAATATGGCAATTTTTTATAAAAAAGCTCAAAAAATGCAAGCTGGTAATTTAACTTGGGTAAAAATAAGTAGCCCACAAGAGCTGTCTGCTTTATCAGACACCAATTGGTGTACCCATTGGGAAAAAACGTATATGATGTTCAATTTAGGAACATTTTATATCGGTTTTAAAAATAAAAAACCAAAATTAATTTTTTATGATTATCAAAATTCTGGCGTTGTTGATAATGTTCAGCATACCAGAAATAATGAGATAATTCCAAAAAAGTATTTGCAGGGTTTAGAACTCTTTTTACAAATGAAGAATCTAAAACTTGTTAAATATAAAATAAACAAAAATGGAGATTTAGAAAGGCAGTACAATGCCTGGAAAGACCTTCAAAAAATTATTTAGTTAATTCCATTTTGACCACTTGTATAACATTCAATTTTATTTGAATTTACGTACAGGTGGTTTTTTATTGTATCAAAAAAACTTGCGAAAAATAAAAAAGAATCGGAAGATTTTGGGGTATGAAACCTTCACCATTTTTTTCTGGACTTACCAGCCAGCAAGCCCTTGAAAATCAACAAAAGCTTGGCTCCAACACTATTGTTTCCAGTTCAACAGGTAATCGAGTTTTAGCCAGTATTTGGGAGCAAATGAAAACCCCCATTCATATTACCCTTTTTGCCGCAGCATTTTTTGCCGCACTTTTTGGGGAGGTTCGCGATGCAATTATTATTCTGTTGATGGTTGTTTTAAGCGGAATTATGGATGTTTTTCAGGAATACCGTTCTTACAATATCGCTCAGAAATTAGCTGCTCGATTAGCTCGGGAATGTACTGTTGTGCGAGATGGAAAAGAACTTGTTATTCCTATATCTGATGTAACAATTGGTGATGTTATTTTGCTGCGAATTGGAGATATTCCTCCTGCTGATGGTACTATGCTTGGAGGGGATAGCTTAACTTTGAACGAGTCGGCACTTACGGGTGAAAGTTTTCCTGTAGAAAAAAGCGAACATGACACCATTTTTGCAGGTACCCACGTGGCTGCTGGTTGGGGATATATTCAAATTACTGCGATTGGTTCGCAAACTCAGTTTGGCAGTATATCAACTCAAACAACGAAAAAACACCGAGCTGATGCATACCAACAAGGTATTCGTGATTTTAGCATGCTTATTTTGAAAGCAACTGCTGCTATTGTAGCAAGTGTACTTGTTATAAATCTGACAAAAATTGGTTTTTCTGGGCAGATTACAGCTGAACAAATATTCCAAATTATTCTTTTTTCGGTAACTATTGCCGTTGGTCTTGCTCCTGAACTGTTACCTGTAATTATGAGTGTGAACATGGCAAGAGGCTCGATGGTGATGAGCAAAAAAGGGGTGTTGGTGAAAAAACTTGATGCAATTCCTGATTTTGGAAGTATGAATATTTTGTGCACCGACAAAACTGGTACACTTACGGAAGATAACATCACGCTCATCCACTCGCTTGGTGTTGACGGGCAAGAATCGGTAACGGTGCTGGAAATGGCATCTTTGAATAGTTATTTTCAAACTGGTCTTAAAAACCCACTTGATGCCGCTATTTTGAATCGACTTAAATCGAATCCGGTTGATGTTACAAAAATTGATGAAATCCCGTACGATTTTGAACGAAAATGCATGAGCGTAATTGTATCGAAATCAACAGAAAATTCATTTACTAAAACGCAAATAATTACCAAAGGTCAGCCTGATGAAATTGTGAAAATGTGTACCACTTATATTCTCGATAATAAATCGGTTCCTTTTAATGAATCTATACAAAAATCCTTTTTACATAAGTACGAAGAATTAAGCAAACAAGGTTTTCGAGTGCTTGCTGTTTGTTCTCGAATTGTTGATAACCAAGAACATTCTTTCGATAAAAAAAGCGAAGAAAACATGAATTTAATAGGGCTTTTAGCCTTTCTTGACCCTGCTAAAAAATCGGCAAAGCAGGCGTTAAAACGATTGGAAGAATACGGTGTTTCTATTAAAATTATAACGGGAGATAACGAATATATCACTCAAAAAATTTGTGCCGATTTAGGTCTGCCGTCGAGCAAATTTATTACTGGTGAGCAGTTTGAATTATTGAAGAAAAATAATCCTCCAGAAGTGTCTGATTTACTGTATCAACAGGTTTTGAATTGTGGAATTTTTGCTCGGTTTAACCCTCATCAAAAGCAAGAAATTATTGATATTCTTCAAGCAGGGGGAAATGTGGTTGGTTACATGGGGGATGGTATTAACGATACACCATCACTTCAGGCGGCTGACGTTGGAATTTCTGTAAGTAATGCAGTTGATGTTGCCAAAGAATCGGCAGATATTATCCTACTCAATAAAAATTTAGATACACTTATTGATGGGGTTTTAGAAGGACGAAAAACGTTTAGCAATACCATAAAATACATGTTAATGGCTATTAGTTCTAATTTTGGAAACATGCTGAGTATGGTTGGGGCGGCACTTTTTTTGCCTTTTTTACCTATGCTTCCTGTGCAAGTTTTGCTCAATAATTCCTTGTACGATTTATCGCAAGTGGCAATTCCAACCGATAGCGTAGACGATGATTATTTAAGAACTCCACAAAAATGGGATATTCGCTTTTTACAAAAATTCATGTTAGTATTTGGTGTTCTTAGTACACTGTTCGATTTTGCAACCTTTTTTGTACTGTATAAAGTGTTTAATTTACCTGTGGAAACGTTCCAAACAGCATGGTTTTTAGAATCGCTTGCTACTCAGGTTCTGGTTATTTATATTATTCGCACGAAAAAAACACCTTTTTTACAGTCTCGCCCAAGTTTATGGCTTACTCTTAACACTCTGCTTATGGTTGGTATTGGTGTGTTTATTGCAACCACTTCAGCTGGTTTATCGTTTGGTTTTCAGCCGCTATCACTTCAAATTTTTGCTTCAATTATGGGTATTGTGTTGTTGTACCTTGTTCTTGCTGAATTACTGAAGAGGTGGTTTTATAGAAATTTAACCTTGTTGCATATCTAACAACATTCCTTTATCCTGAAAAAATAGCTCTCTTTTGACAATTTAAAGCACATTGGAAACATTTTTTATTATCGTCCACACCTTTTATGTCTCATCCTCACACCATGTCGAAATCAAAAAAATTTGTTTACGGAATGGTTTTAAATTCTGGATTTGCTATTGCTGAAATTGTACTTGGTATTTTTTCAAATAGTTTAGCCCTTATTTCTGACGCTATTCATAATTTTACCGATGTTCTTACACTCATCATTGCTTTTCTTGCCGATAAAATATCACAAAAAGGAGCAAATAGCAGGAACAGTTATGGGTTGAAACGAGCTGGAATTATTGCCTCTCTTATTAATTCTCTTATTTTGGTGCTCATTGCACTGTATATATTTTATGAAGCATATATCCGTTTGTTCTCTCCTGAAGAGGTTTCTGGAGGTATGGTTGCGGTAGTTTCTTTGGTTGGAATTGCAGTCAACAGTATTGTAGCCTGGCTTTTTTCTTCCGATCAGAAAGATTTAAACGTGAAAAGTGCCTATTTGAACATGCTTTTTGACGTACTTGCTTCTGTTGGTGCGTTTGTGGCTGGTATTATTATTTATTTCACGCATGTAACTTGGATCGATTCGGCCGTAAGTTTCCTTATTGGGGTTTTGTTATTGCGAGGGGCATTTGAGGTTGTTTCTGAGGCGTTATCTATTTTGTTGGAAGCCGTTCCGCATGATGTTGATGTTGAGGAGGTGAAAAAAACAATTCTTTCTATTCCTGAAGGAAAGGAAATTTCTGACTTGCATATTTGGTCACTTACCAGTGAATATAAAGTGCTTACTGCTATTGTGGTTGCTCATGAATCGGTTACCGATCACGATGCCGCTATTGATACCATTAAAAAAGGAATTACTGAAAAACATAGCATTAATCACATTACTATTGAATTGCGAAATCAACCAATTGAACATAACGATTAGTTATAAATGATACATTATAACCCGTCACTATTTTTAACTTGACAATCCAAAAAACAAAAAGTAGCCTTTAAGTAGCACTAAATATTTTTTTATGTCTACTATTATCCGCCTCAAAGAAAATGAAAAAACTGCTGAAATGTTTGAAGTTTTACAAAATACGCTTTATACAGGTTTGGACAAAACCGAGATAATTCGGGCAATTTTAGCAGAAAAAGTTTGGTCAATCAAAACTCAAATGTCTACAAATAATAATATCTTAAAGATAACTCCTAAAACGAAAATGAAGCTCAAAAAAGCTTATCAAAGCCACAAAAGTGGTAAATCTATTTCTGTAAAAAATGAAGATATTAAAAACTTTTTAGAAAATGTAGCGGTCAAATAACATGGAAAATCAAGAAAAATATGATTTAGATTTTACTCCAGAATTTTTAGCAGATTACAAAAAGTTAACCAAGAAAAACAGCATACTTGTTAAAAAATTTAGTAAAGGTTTGAAACTACTAGCTGATAATCCGCAACATAATTCTCTAAAATCACACAAAGTTGATACTCTTGACAATCAAGATGTTTGGAGTAGTTGGATAACTGGAGATATTCGGGTAATTTGGCTTTATGATCAAAACCGAAAACTGGTTATTGTTTTATTGGAAACAGGGTCGCATTCAGGAAGTAATAAAGTTTATAAAAAGAAAAGTAGTTAAAGTTTTTACATGAATAAATGGTTGAATACTCTATTTTGTTGTTCAAACTTGATAAACAAACAGAACTCTCATGTCTATTCAAAAAACAATTGCAATTGATTTACGAGGATTAAACTATCCGTATTTAACAGGAATAAACACCTATACTTTACACTTTTTATGGTGTTTGTGGAACATAGTTTCAGTAAAACCAGATTATTATCGAATTATTGGTATTGGTCTTAGTGTTGCTCGGCGAAATGTTTTGAGTGAAAAATTCCCTTTTTTCAACCAGCTTTTTTCACAGCATATAAGTTTGCGGCAGTATTTGCCAACTATTTTTACTCGTTCCCGTTCCTTGGCAAATGGCCTTTTTTCTCTTCAACAAACATACGGGTTTAACCTTACAAACTCAGCTTGTTTTCAGCCTGATATTCTCATTCAAACTCAACCTAAAGCACTGCCACGTCACCCACTTACTTCACGTTTATTAGTATTTCACGATGTTTTTGGAATTCTTTTTCCTGAATTTTCATCTTGGAAACAGCACCTTATTGAAAACCGTGGTATTTATAAAAATCTTGCTTGCGATGCAGGTATTATTTTTGCCAATTCTTTTGCAACAGCATGCGACATTCAGCGGCTTGCTCCATCAGCTTCTGAAGAAATTCAGTGGGTGTATCCAGCCCTTCCTTGTTGGCATTTTTTGTCGGACAATGTTTCAACTCAACCTATTTCAACGCCGTTGAATCATAGTTCCTATTTTTTAGTGCTCAGTGGCGCTGAAGCTCGGAAAAATTGGCACACCATTGTGAAGGCATTTGCTGAATTTTGCTTGAAATATCCACTTCTACTTGAACAAAAGAATATTCAATTAGTATTTGCAGGGCCTCAAGTTTCACCCTCGTATCTTAAATCTGTACGATTATTAGTTGCTCGCTTGAAGCTTAAAAATGTTATTTTTATGGGCGAAATTGATGAATTTCAAAAGTCCACACTGTTAAAAAATGCACTTGCTTTAGTGTATCCATCACTATACGAAGGGTTTGGTTTTCCTATTCTTGAGGCTTTTGCAGTACAAACCCCAGTAATAACATCTAGCGTTGGAAGTATGCCAGAAATTGCAAATTCAGCGGCACTTCTTGTTCACCCTTTGAACATCCAAGAGCTCTGTGAAGCCATGGCAATAGCGGCAGAAGGTGGTGAAGGTATTCAAGCTCAAATTCAAAAAGGTACGAATCGGGCAGGGCAGTTTTCATGGGGGGAGTTACAAAGAAAAATGCAAATTGCAATCTCTTAACTACTTTTTAAGTGGTATTGTTCTCAGCAATATAAACCACTTCTAATCATCTTGACACAAGTATAAAATAACGCAATTATTGAAATAATATCTCAAATGTGTCTGATTTGTTTCAATCGGTTGAACCACCGCAAAATTCTATAACTACGAACCCCTCTGATAGTGTAGCTGTCGCTGAAAATCCATCTCAATCATCACTTTTTTTGTCTCCTCAATTAAAAGCACAAGAGGTTTTGGCCCAAATTAAATGGGTTGCAACTCATCGAAAAACTGAATATCTTGCCGATTTAGTCGCCCTTTTTTCTCATAAAAGTGTTGCTGTTCGAAGACGAATTGCTGAAACTATTGCCGTTGTTGGGAATAAAGAAATCATTGCTCAATTAGAAGAATTGAAAGCTCAAGAAGCCGATCGACAAACCTGGTTATTGATCGAAACAACTATCGATAAACTGAACCGTGGAAATGATTTGTCATCTCAGTCGGCTCAGGTTTTGAGTGTAAGCGAAGCTGTTAAGTATCTTAAAAAAATAGTGAGTGAAAAAACCTTTACTATTGAAGGTGAGCTCAGTGAAGTTCGTTTGTTTCAGCGTTCGTATCAAGATATTTACTACCTTGGCTTGAAAGATAATCAAGATAGTCGTATTGATTGTATGCTATTAAGCAGCACGGCTTATCGAGCAGGATTTCCTATAAATGATGGAATGATGGTGCGAGTAACAGGAAAATTTAAGCTTGGAAAGCAGTCGAAACTGTATTTTGAAATTCAACATATTCAGCTTACTGGTGAAGGGGAGCTACTGCGAAATTTGAAACTTCTTGAAGAAAAACTACGACTTGAAGGGTTGTTTGATGAATCACGCAAACGAACTATTCCATCAATTCCTAAACATGTACTTTTGCTTGCCAGTCCAAATAGTGCGGCAATTAAAGATTTTACAAATGTGCTTGCTCATCGGCGGGGAGGTGTAGAAGTGTTCCATCTTCCTATAAAAACGCAAGGTGTTGGTGCTGAATTTGAAATTTTGCGAGCTTTGGAAAAAACAAACGAATTGTGCGATCAATATAATATCGACACGGTAGTTATGACGCGAGGCGGCGGTTCACAAGATGATCTTTTTGTGTTTAATAGTGAGCACATTGTACGGGCATTATTTGCTATAAACAGACCAACAATTGTAGCCATTGGACATGAAAGAGATATTACCCTTTCCGAGCTTGTTGCCGATTTACGCTGTTCAACCCCATCTCAAGCAGCTGAAAAAGTTTCGCTTTCCAAACAAGAAATTATTGCAGTTGCTTCCAGTTCAATTCAGCATATTTCAAGCTTAATTCAAACAAGAAAACATCAATATGAGGTTGCAAATAATCAACTTTTTTTTAATGTTACTCGACTTGTGCAGCAGCAGCTCAGCTCAGCTCGCTTGCTTTGTAAGCAAACCGATGGTGTTATTACCGAACTTATACACAGCGTTAAGGTAAACATTACAAACACGCTTCATACCATTGAAGCAATAGTTAATCGAAAGGTTCAAACTGCTCATATTTTTGTTCGTTCGTACCCCCATTTTTTGAATCAAATTCAGCAAAAAACCCAGTTGTATCAGCAGGAAAATAAGTTCTATTTGCGTGTTATTACATCTACTACATTCGAACAATTTCGTACGTTTCAGCATAGGTTTAAAACGGTATCTCAGGATATTGAATTGCAAGATCCACAGCGAGTGTTAGAGCAAGGGTACGCAATGGTTTTACAGAATAATGAGCTTATTTCAAAACGAACAGAATTACACTCAAATCAGCCCACTACTCTTCGATTTGCCGATGGCGAGGTTACGCTCAATCAAATGTAATTCAATGTGAGAGGTTAAAATAAATCCACGATAACACTACTTCAGATCGTGTGTGAGTATTTTTCCTTGACAATTTTTCAAAAATTTCTCTTATCTTAATATAAGAGTTCACAACCATATGGTGATTGTAGCTCAGTTGGTAGAGCAACGGTTTGTGGTACCGTCGGTCGCGGGTTCGAACCCCGTCATTCACCCCATCACTCCCACAATTTTCAGTTTATTATTTTTACGGGCCCTTAGCTCATTTGGCTAGAGCGACTGATTTGCATTCAGTAGGTGATCGGTTCGAATCCGATAGGGTCCACCACTTATAAACTATTTTTCCTCCATTACGGAGGATTTTTTAGTTACTATTATTTGTTTCATTCACTATAGTTTAAAATGAATAAGTATCTGATTAGAGCCTTGACATAAATGTAAATAATAATCAGCTTAAAAAAGTTATTAAAAACAACGTATAATTCAATTTTTTATGAAAAGCTCTTCAAACACTTCAGCGTTTTATTTATTATCTATTCTTGGTTTTGTTATCTCTTTTGCAGGAACCATTATTGGTGTTTTGCGTCTTGAAGCTGACATTCAAACAAAAGGCTTCTTCGCGATGTCTTATATCTTCTCTATTTTTGCAACATTTACATTGTCAAAAGTAATTCGTGACCGAGCAGAAGAAAAAAATAGTTAATCAATTTCAACTTTGTAAATCATCGTTTATTGTTTTTTATGGATAAAGATAGTTGGATATTATTAGGTGCTTTTGTTGCTATTGGAATGTGTATTTTTGTGTATCTTTCTTACACAGGTACTGTTAATATCGATTGGAATGCAGTTTTTAATGTTAAAACCTATCCTAAAAATTAAGCTATAAATTAATCTTTGTTTTTTTTTATTTTCTTTTGAAGCCCTTACGGGCTTTTTTTGATTTTATTTCTTGACAAATGAGTTAAATTTTTTGTTTACTGAAGCGGAAATTTTATTTTTACAAATATTCCTCAGTTATCGAGTAAGTGAATTTTTTTGAATTTGTTCATTTTTATAAATTACATTCTCACTTTATGAACCGACAACCAAACCCAGGATCAGATAAAAATACATGGGGAACAGTCCTCAATTCCTATCTCTCTCAACTTTCGCCAACAGCTAAAGGAGGAATAAATTACTGGACAAGCTCAACTCGCCCCACAGGCTTAACAGTAGATGATGAAGGAAGAACAGGTGTGAATACTCAAACGAATGTATTGGAACGTTGGAGCGGAACAGCTTGGGTAACAATACTAGACAGTCAAGCAGGTTTGAATAGTAAGCAGCCAAAAACAACACTTACCGTTGGCTTTTCGAATGCCGATTTTGTTGTAGGTGACTATGCAAGTGCTGATGTTTGTATTCAAGCAGCAATAACTTATTTAGCTAGTTTATATGGTGGAACTATCTATATTAAGGAAGGACTTTATAATATTTTAAACACAATTACTATACCAAAATATTCTGGTATTAAAATAAGGGGTGCTGGTTATCCGCGAACTCCTGTAAATTTAATTTCACCAGGAAATGCACAAGGTACTCGTTTATGGGCAAGCCCAACTTCTGGAACGCTAACGGCTATATTTGATTGGAGGGGAGATGCTTATGTTTATAACCCTGATCCAGCTAATGTTGCCACAACTGGGTATGGAAATTTGGCTGCCGATTTTCAAATTTATAACTTGGAATTAAATGGAAATAACAAAGCAAATGCCTTAATATACGCTCTTAACTACGATCATTTATTTGTAGATTATTGTAGATTACGAGGTGCGGTAAATTCTATTTACGCCGATTTTAATGGGGATTATCCCGTGGCAGGAAGTGCTAAACCAGGAGGGCTTAGAATTTCTAATTCTGTGGTAGAAGGTAAGCCAACGGGCGTGGGTATTTTCGTAAAAAATGCAACTCAAAACTGGTTCACGAATCTTTGGTTCGAGCAAGGAAGTCCATATGGAGATAGTCATGTTGATGTTGTTTCATGCGATAAAACAGTTTTTACTGCGTGTGAATTTAACCTTGTTGCTGCTGGAAAATCTGCAGTTAGGTTGTATGATTCGGCTACCGATCCTTGTAATGGTATTATATTTAGTGGTTGTAAATTTGATGCTGGCTACGGTCAGTATGCATATGAAGACCTTCGAACTCACGCTAATTCTAAAGGTGTTTCTTTTGAAGGGAATAAAATTTCAGGCACGTTAACTTCTGGCACTACATTAAATCCTCAAACAAATTTAATTGCTTTAGCAGGTGGTTACAATTCTAATTCTGAAGTAAGAGCAGGTGAATTTTATATTGAAGGCCCTGCAGGAAGCGAAAGATTACTTCACTTTACATCAAATGAAAGTAAAAGAGTTGAGCTTTTTGTAACAAATACAGCAGAAGCAGGAACAAATTTGGGTTCTAATTTTGCCATAAGAATGTACAACGATGATGGGACTACTTCTAAAGTTCCGTTTTATATTAGTCGAAACGATGGAGTAACTCATCCCACAGCCGTAGCTCTTACTGGAACAACTGGTAACGGGTATTATTCTATGCCTAATCAGCTATCCGAGCCTGGTGGCTACCTCGGACTACTCCACATGTATTCTGATGGATCAGGTAATTTTAGTTATAGAGATGGTACCGCAGCTAAAACAAAAGTCAAATTTATTTCCACTGGTTTAACTGCCGACAGAACATACACCTTGCCAGATGCTTCTGGAACTCTGGTTTCAAATTCATCACCTTCATTAACTGGAGTTATTAAAGATGGTAATAACAATAACTGGCTTGGAATATCTGCAAGCCCAAGTGCTGTTAACTACTTAGAAATTCAAAACAGAGCAACAGGCGGAGGTGTATTGTTAAATGCTCAAGGTGCCGACACAAATGTGAATATTGGTTTAAATCCAAAGGGAACAGGTGCAGTTTACGTTGGAGGTTCTCGTGTGGTTGATGTTTCTGCTTCCTTAACTCTTTCAAATAAAACTCTCGATAATTCGAATTCAATTGCAATTAAAGCGAATGCTTTTACCATTCAAGACCAAACAGATGCAACCAAACAAGCTCAATTTATAGCTTCTGGAATAACCACCGCAAATTTACGATCATACACACTGCCAGATGTAAGTGGAACACTTATTACGAATGTGTCTGGTAATTTTGTAAATAATATTAGCATAGATAGACCAAATAATGTTGATAAAACAATTGCATTTAAAGATGTTGGTGTAACACGCTTTGCCACAGGTATAGGCAACACTTCTAACAATTTTATTATCAATTTGTATGATACTTCTGGTGTTTTTGTAAAATCGCCAATGGTAATTAACGCAACAGATGGAAAAATTATTTTTGATGGTGAAATTAAATTTTATCCAGGAGGAACAAATACAGGAAGTAACACTCCTACAATAGATACTCAGTCAGGAGCGTTTACAACTACAACGTTAACAACAGCTGCTGGAGCAATAGAGGTTCTTGTTTTGACGAATAATTTAATAAATACAGGAAGTAAAGTTTTTGTGAATATTGGTGCATATTCAGCAGCATATGGAACAAATGGTATGCCTCAACTACTTTATGTTACCCCTGGCACAGGTAGTGTTTCAATTGGAATTTTGAATAGTCATGCCACCAATGCACTGAATGGAACAATAAGGGTTGAGTTCTTGGTAATTAATTCTTAGTTTATCTGAACAGATTTTAATTATCTTCTGTATTTCTCCATTGTTGTATAGTTTCCCAAACGGATGCGAAGCCTCTTCGTGCTAAAAAAGCTGCTATTTTTTGAACAGTGTTTGGCTCTACATTCTGCCAACTTTGTATATTATATTTTAGTTCAATTTGTTTTTTTAACCGATCATCAACAATTGATGGGTTTTGGCTGAATGCTTCAGAAATAATGTGATCACTTACCCCTTTCATTCGCAGTTTTTGAGCAATCCATTGATAGCCTTTTTTACCGTTATACTGCTGTACAACGTGCTCGGCATATTTATTGTCATCAACATATTTTAACTCTTTTAACCAACTCATTACCTCGTCTACATCGTTATTCAAGTAGTTTTTTTCTGCGGCTTTGTCACGTAGTATTTTCTCGGAATAATCACGTTTAGAAAGTATGTTCAAAAAATAGTGTTGAAGACGAGAGTTCATAGTGAATAGTGAAAAAATGAGTTAATAAGTTCATCATCTGTTTTGAGATCCTGAAACAAGTTCAGGATGACAACAGTTTTCTACCAGCTGCCTCCACCACCTGAGAATCCTCCGCTTGAAAAATCTCCTCCTCCATCTGAACTCGATGATGGGGGTACGTAAAAGTGAGATACTTGCATTGCGTAAAATACTGAATTTGTTGTAGATATTTCTTCACTTTGCTGTGGCATAACGGTTTGCATAAATTTGCCGAAGGTTGCTAAAAGTCCAAACGCAGCAGCAAAAGGAACAGCCTGTAAATAGTATTGCACGCCATTATCGGGAGTGTTACTAAAATCTAGTTTAAGCTGCTCTGCTTTTTGAATGTAATATTTGTATTGCAAAATCTGGTCACGCAATAAAATTCCATTATCGTTCATTTTTCCCCAGAAATAGAACAAAAAGTACCAACAAGGCAGACTTGCTAATTCGGCAAAAGCAATAAGTGCTAATATACTTGAACCCACAAGGAAGGTATCTTGTAAAACTCCAAACCCAATTGCTGATAGAACAAATCCTATTCCAGCAATAATAATAACTTGTAATATTGGGCTTTTTATGGGTTTCTGAGTATAATATAATTCAACTGATTGAAGAATACTTTTTTGTACTTCTGCGGTTGTTGTTGCAGGTGAAATTTTACTACTCAAAATTCCTTGTTTGAATCCTTCTTCGGCTATTTTTTTAACAGTTTCGTTGAAAATATCAGGTAAAAAGGTAGTATTTTTCGTTGGTAAATCTTTTTTTATCAGAATAGTTGGCTCATCTTTTTTTTCTTTTTTTGGTTGAATTTCAATGTATTTATGTTCATTGAGCCACATTATATAACTCAGTAACGTTCGTTTTAAATCGATTTGACCTTCTTGAATAAGGAATTGGGCTTGCCACGGAAAAATATTGGTAGGAGGTTCAAATGCTGGTGAGAAATGATCTAATTTCGCTTTGGCATCACGAGCAAAAAAGTACCACAGTATGAAGAAAAATGTTAGTATTAGAATCAAAATAATAAAATATATTGAATAATTATTTACAAGAAAAGACCACCAAGACGGAGTATTTAAATGTGTATTCTGTTGAATAGAAAGACTGTTATTGAATGCACAACTACCATCGGCGTATGTTGTTTGACACAAAGAGTTTTTGGTTACTTTGTCAGTAACAGCAACGCTATCAACTGGATCAGTCCAGTCATGCAGAACAACAACATTGTGCTTAGCTGCAACACTTGCTTTTACTTCAACACGAAATGTATAAATATACGTACCAATATCTAATATTCTATCTGGCTTACCAATTCGAAAGCGTAACTCATTCCATTCGGAAATAATATCATAGGGTTCATCAGCAAAAACAGGTTGTAAAAGAGGGTATTGTTGATCAATTAATTTCGTACATTGAGAGCAGGGTAGGTTGTATTGAATTGGCTGCTTTTGATCTATTTTATCAAATTTTTGAGATCGTTTCACTGAAGTAACCTCGTATTCAGTCCAAACTCCATTCTGATTTTTTGGCAGGCTAAAATAAATACCTCTACTTTCAGTTGCGAACGTTTGAGTAACGGTGTAATCGAGTTGCAGAGTTTGCGGGTCAGCTTGATTTGCTACTATAGCGATGTTATTTGTTTTGTTTTCTCCAAAGGCTTGTACTGGCAGCAATATATACGAAGAAGCAGTCAATAGAAGCGAAAGAAAGATGATACCTGCTAGTAAACGATTTTTCAACAGAAGGAAACAAGACATATAAAATATACACTCATTTTGTGAATAAATTTCTTTGACTTGTCTAGCAATGTTTTTCAATGGACAAAAAAAAGTTTAATTGGTATACTGGTATCTATATACACCTGTATTATCAAACCAAAGTATTTTTTATGATCGAAATTTCAGCTATAAGTAAGTACGAAAAAATGGGAAAAATTCTTATTACTATTCGATACCTTCTTATTATCGCTTTTGGAGGAGGTGCAATGTGGTTTCTTATTTCTCAGTATGGTAATGTGCTTGGTGCGTTAGTACTGTTTATTTCTCTTATTGCTGTTCTTATTCTTGCAAGCTTGCCGCCTCGTACTATCGTTATTCGACTTGATAATTCTGGAATTGAAATTGATGGACAGGTTTTTGAGTGGAATAATCTGCTTTTTTGGGTGATGGTAGATATGGATGAAACAGTTGAATGTGTTATTCAAACAAGTGGAATTATGGGTGGAAATAAATATTTTTACGTAAAAAAAAGTGATGAAAAATTTTCAGAATTTTCAATGGCACTGGCAGAATACGCACCATATAATGAATCTCTTGCAGCTGAAGATTTAACCCACCGTATGTTAAAGTCACTTCATTTGAAGTAATGAATTTAGCTTAAAAAGTTTAGCTCAAAACTCTCCAAATAGAGAGAATAAGAAAAGCTCCAAGTATAGAAGAAGCAATACTGAGGGGGTTAAAACCTGTTTGAATGCTGTCATAAAAGTTGAAATAGTGTCCAAGTTGAGTAACAAGCCAATTTCCTACAAATGATCCAGCTATACCAACACAAATATTTGCAAGAATACCACCACTTCTTTTCGTGTCTAAAATATCAGCAATAAAGCCAACAAGAGCTCCAAAAAGGAGCCAAGATAAAAAATCCATGTGAACAAAAAACGTAAACTGTGTGTGAGAGTTGATTGATGTATAAAAAACTGTTCTCCCTCTGTCAAGTTATATGGGAAAACATTAAAAACTTATTGAATCCTTGACGGTTTTGCGTGAATTTTGTATGAAAAAGTATCAATACACTGCTATGGTTCGTTCATTTTTTACCTCCATCTTTCAATCAATTTCTCGACCAGTGGTTTTTTATGCTGTTTTATTATGCATTGTAGCAAGTGTAGTATTCAGTATTCGTTTTGATCAACCAAATGGTCTTTTTTGGGATGAAAATTATCACATCGCTTCAGCTCAAAAATATCGTGAAGGTGTATTTTTTTTAGAACCTCACCCTCCGTTGGGTAAAATGATTCTTGCTGCTGGCGAACAATTATTCTCGCTGAATAATACCCTCGATACATCAACATTTATTCAAACAGACAAAATTGATAATGTTCCCGATGGTTTTTCTTTCATTGGTGTTCGGCTTCCTTCTGTTCTTGCTGCTATTTTTTCCGTATTACTTTTGTATGCTATTGGAGTTGTTATAACAAAAAATGCTCACGCTGCGTTTGTGGGTGGCTCGCTTCTTCTGTTCGATAACGCTTTTGTGGTTCATTCACGCGGGGCAATGCTTGAAAGCATTCAAATAATGTTCATGTTGTCGGCAATACTTATTGCAAGTTTCATGCTTGTGAAACACAAAAAAAGTATTCTTTGGTACAGCTTTTTGGGAATACTTATTGGTTTAGTATTGAGTGTAAAAGTAAATAGTCTTATTCTTATTTTGCTTATTCCTGCGGTATTTATAAGTCATTTTTTCCATTTTTTTGTATTTGTAAAATCTCAAAACCAGTCTCAAAATCAGTCTCAAAATGAATCTGAACATAAAATCCAAGATGAAATTGAAATCACTCAATCTTACTCTCAAAAAAAGAACTCTTTTATTTATCTCATTCAGCTTTTCATTCAATTCTTTTTAAAATCTGTTTGGGCATTTTTCCTTATTATGGTTGTTTTTGTTGGAATTCAGGGTGCTCATGCTGCTATTGCACATAATCCGTATCAAGGTAAATTGTACGACACCTCCGTTGAATATCAAACGTTATTATCAACCAATCCGTTGTATTCGCCTCGAGTATGGGTAGCAACAACCGTTGAATGGTATCGCTACAATCAGCACTATCAGGAAGGTGTACCCGCTTACGATGCTACAAAACCTGGTGAAAATGGCAGCCTTCCTTTTATGTGGCCAGCTGGTGGAAAAACCATTGCCTACCGTTGGGGAAAAATGGCCGTGCAAAAAGAAACAGGTCAATATATTTCATTCGATGACTATTCAGCGTTGCCTGCAGCTGATAAAAATGAATACGAACTGAAAGCACAGTATCTTTATTTAGTGCCAAATCCAGTTGGTTGGTTTATAAGTTTGTTTAGTATATTAGCACTGCTTGGGCTTCTTGCCATGCAAATGGTTCGCAAACCTCTCAGTTTTTTCCAAGATCCGCTGAATGTGTTTGGAGTTACCGTTGTTGCTATGTGGCTTGGTTACATGGTTGCGGTAAGCTATATTCCACGAGTAATGTATTTATATCATTATTTCATTCCATTAGTTTTTGGGTTTATTGCTTTTTTCCTTGTCTTTAAAATACTTTCAAACCAATTTTCAAAACAAAGTGAATTCTTTTTATCGGCACTTTTTTGTGTTCTTGTTCTTTCGTTTTTATGGTACGCACCATTCACCTATTTCATTCCCCTTTCTAAACACGATGTAGATATTCGCAATTTTTTCCCTATTTGGAGGATTCAATCGGTGGTGTAAGTATGAGTCTCCGTTATCATCTGCATTAGACCACCCTTGCATTGACCAAATAAAAAAATCTCCATAACGTTACAACATGCCTCAAAATCCTCATCAAAACAAATTAAATGGATCTGCAAATACCTCTCAAGTTGCTATTGTTCATGACTATTTTAACCAATTTGGTGGGGCTGAAAAAGTAGTTGAAGTTTGGTTAGAATTATTTCCTGAAGCAACGCTTTTTACCTCAATTTTTATTCCTCAGCATTTTACCAGCTCACCTGCAATAACCAAAGCGTGGCAAGAGGGGAGGGTGCGAACCAGCTTTTTACAAGCTTTTTTTGTAAAAGGTAAAGGTAGCGAGGCAACCCCTCGATTTACGTTGAAGTTTTTTAAGCATTTGTTTTGGCTTTTCCCCATTGCTATGAGTTTTTTAACTGTTTCAGACTATTTAACAGTGCTTATTTCTTCAACATATTGTGCAAAAAATGTGCGTATTATTCCAACTCATTTTAATTCAGTACTTTCAGCTCTTGCACCAACTGAATCTTCTGATGATGAGCCTCAAAAACCGTTTTCATTAGTTCATTATTGTCATAGTCCAACTCGATTTTTACACGGGTTAGTAACCGAAACTGATCACGCCTCTTTGGGAATAGCCTATCGCATTCTTATCCCATTCTTTTCATGGTGGCTTAAAATAATAGATTTACGTGCAGTAAAAAATCTCAACCTACTTGGTTGTGTGTGGCTTGCAAATTCTGAATTTATTCGCACCACTATTAAGCAGGTTTATGGCACTCAATCAACAGTTGTGTTTCCTCCTATCGAGCTTGACCGATTTCTTTCGTTGAATAGGCAGCCTCATTACGCAAGCCCTTTTTATTTATGTCATGGACGAATTAGCTTTCACAAACGCATTGATTTGGCTATTTTAGCCTGTTTGAAGCTGCGAAAAAAATTGAAAATTAGCGGCTCTTCAGGGTTACCACACGAAATGGAAGTGCTGAAAAAAATAGTTTCCGATGCTGAACAAAAAGATCCAACACTGAGTGGGCTTATTCAGTTTTTAGGAAGAACAAATGATGCGCAACTAGCTCAGCTTACGCAGGAATGTAGGGCATTTTTATTTCCAGGAAAAGAAGATTTTGGTATTGCTCCAATCGAGATGCTTGCCGCTGGGGTTCCACTTATTGCATATCAGGCAGGTGGTGCTTTAGAGTATGTTGTTGGCAGGAAAAATGGCGTGTTTTTTGCCGATCAAACGGTGGAATCACTTACAACAGCTATCCAACTTTTTGAAACAATTCCAACATGGAATACTGCTGAAATTAAAAACTCATCGCTTACATTTTCTCGAAAAGCTCATGAAGATGGTATTATTAGAGCGATAGATGTGAATGATAATTGATACTGATTAAAATTCCCCTCTTTGAGGGGTGCCCAAAGGATGGGGTGGATTTACCGATATTATGAGTTAAATCGATCACTTACGATTTTTTTTGTTCAAGCACCTGAGTAACTACAGAAAGAGCAACAGCAATAACAAGGCTTGTTCCAAATTTTGTAAGTCCATCACCTGTTATATCAACACCTTCTAAAATATCAGCAGTAAACCAAACTACTAAAATATTGATAATAAAATTAAAAAGACCTAACGTTACAATAGTAAGAGGAAACGCAAGAATTTTCAGAATTGGTGTTATTGTCCAATTAAACAAGGTAAGAACGAATACAAAAACTAACGCATTACTCCAAGAATTTACCGTGAAATTGGTAAAAACGTTGCTCATAAGTAAAATAACGGCGGCGTTTGCAATAAAGTAAAATAAACCACGAAGAAGCATAATGTTGAATATATCAATACAACTGGTATGCGTAAGCAACTGAAAAATGTCAATAAAAAAGACCCGTTCTATAAAAACAGATCCTTTTTAAAAAGAGAATTCTAATTACTTAGTTAAGCTTTGTTATAAATTAAGCTACTAAAATAATTGTTAGGCAAAAATCTTCAGAAAAAAACTTTTGTATAACAACTGGTTTATATTCTGTATAGCACATAATTATGTGTTTGTCAAAACCTGTAAAAACTTCAGCCTTCCTACTCATTTGACGTATATTCTCTCTTTGCTTATGTATTGAATATGAATGCTTTTTCGGTTGAATACAATTCACAAGAAATAGCCTGGTTATATGGTTTTCGAGGGAAAGTGTGGCAACAAGCCGAATGGCGACTGCTATGCAGAGAACCTGATCACCTATCTGAAATATCTAACTCACTAAATCATTTATCGACAATCAATAATCAATCATCACTTCTACTCATCGACCCTTCTTTTGCGTTTACACAGTCGAAAAAACTTTGGCAGCCAGATATTTCAAGTTTGGTGTTAAAACATTATACGAAGTTAAATATATTTCATATTCAATCACAACAAGGTATTGTATCCACTCAACTTGGTTTTTTGCAGTCTTCCCCAACTTGGGCTTCCTTCGTATCGCAATCAACTGCTTTTCATCACCAGCTTGAATTTATTCGCCTCTATCCAATTCTCAAATCTATTCCTGGAGTTCGCTCAATTTCAGTTGTTGGCTCTCATGCTCTTGGTATTGCAAAATCATCAAGCGATGTTGATATTGTTGTTCACACAGCGTTTGGAATGACACTATTTGTTCGATTTTGGCTGAAAATAATTCTTAAAATAACAGGCTACGATATCCACTCGTTGCGATGGGAATTGCTTCTTCGTTTGAGCAATCTCTTTTGCTCTCCTTTTCTTCAAGAAATAGCTATAAGAAAACAAGATTTTTTCCACAAAAGAACGGGGTTGAAAATTGATGCTGGAATTATAAGCGATAATCTTCATTTTATTGAACAACGATTTCCAAAAGTATCACGAAACGCATGGCTATGGCAAGGAAAAACGATCGGGGTTGATTGGAATTACACCTCATTTCCTCGATCTAACCTGAATAAACTGCTAACATTTTTCGCCACATTTTTCACGTTTATAACACTACTGGTGGTGTACCCATTTGCCATTATTACTCAACTTGTGTGGTCAAAATTATTACGAAATAAACAATCCGATTCTATTGTAAATTTTAGTATTTGTAGTTTTTTTACTCCTGATTTTCCGTTCGACCAAAAAGTTCAGCTGGATACGTAAAATCAAGTAGTTGCATCATAGAAATAAATACTTCTCGGGTTGCAAGTACGTCGCCCATGGCTGAATGTGCCTGAAAACCTTCTACACCAAATGTGTCTTTTAAACCACCACCATGGCTTAAGCTTGTTGAAGGAAATGGTTTATTTTTGCCAAGCATTGTTGCACGTAAATTTAACGCCAACGCCAACGATTTTGTATCAATAAATTGATTCGTAAGAAGTACTTTTGCAGCTTCAAATTCTAAACCTGTTGAGGTAAAAAGGTTATCGAGCACTGCATAGTCGAAGGGTAAAAACTGTCCAATAAGCATGGGTTTTTTGTTGAAATTTTTTCGAGTAAAATCTAAAAATAATTCAGCACATTCCAAATACGTAGCACCGTTTGAAATACGATCAGGCGTAAAACCGTTTACTTTCAACGCCGAAGGGTCGATCGGGCAACTTTCAGGAGGGCAAACATCCATACAGAACTGTCCAACAATTTCAAAATTTTCATCCATCGCTACCGCTGCTAATTCAATAAGCCCATGTTTGGTAGGGTTTAACCCTGTTGTTTCGGTATCAATCACTAAATATCTTCCTAAGGCCATAGATCTCAGCATGCTCATTTTTTCAGCTGGTTGTCAAATAAAATAGTGAATAGTGAAAACTGAATGGTGATGAGTGAATAGATGGAATATCGGGTTATTGCTATCGTAAGCCGCCTAGTTGTTATCTAATAACAAATAATCGGTTACAACCTGCTTTTCAGATCCTGAAATAAATTCAGGATGACAGTACTCTAAGCTAGTATGGTGATGGCAGATTTTCATCTATTCACTTATCGTCACCCCCATCTTCCTCGAAATTGAAGTGCTTCAGCAATGTGCTGCATGGAAATATCTGTACTGTTGGCTAAATCGGCAATGGTTCGTGAAACTTTTAAAATACGCATGTAACCTCTGGCTGAAAGTTTGAATTTATCAACGGCTGTAGAAATCAGTTTTTCACCATTTTCATCTAACTTACAGTGTTTTTGAATAAGTGGCAAATTCATTTCAGCGTTTGTATGAATTTTTTCCAGCTCAAATCTTTTTGTTTGAAGGTTTCGGGCAGTTTGAACCCTTTTTGCCACCGCCACTGAACGTTCAGCAAGAATATCACTTTGCAACTCCTCTTTTTTTGGACGGTTAACTTCAACCTGTAAATCAATTCTATCTAAAATTGGTCCACTAAATTTAGCCTGATACCGTGCTACAGCTCCTCGGTTTTGTGGCTTATTCATAGCGTCAACATCATCAACATCAAATCCACTTGGCGTTGGGTTGGCGGCGGCCAATAAGTAAAAACGGGAAGGGTAACTTACTGAACCAGAAGCTCGTGAAATGGTAATATGTCCATCTTCCAAGGGCTGACGCAAAACTTCAATGGTTTCTCGAGAAAATTCAGGAAATTCATCTAAAAAAAGCACACCTCGGTGAGAAAGAGAAATTTCCCCAGGCCGCAATTTGCTGCCACCGCCAACAAGGGCAATGTGCGAGGCTGAATGATGAGGAGCTCGAAACGGACGCTGAGTAATAACCTCATTTTTATGAAGTAAATTTGCCACCGAATAAATTTGGGTTACTTCCAAAATTTCCGCTTCAGTCATAGTTGGTAAAATGGTAGGATATGCCCGAGCTAGTAAGGTTTTCCCACTTCCAGGCTGACCAATAAACAACACATTATGGCCGCCTGCAGCCGCAATTTCCAACGCTCGTTTTGCCATTTCCTGACCTTTCACGTACGCCAAATCATTCGGATATAAAAACTGATCGTTCTCCTCGGCCTGTTGTTGAAATATATCCTTCGTTACATCTACTTTTTCAATAGGTTCAATTTGTTTTTTTCCATTTAAATGTGCAGCAAGTTGTTCAACATTTTCTACTCCAAACGTGTGAATTCCGCTTACCATTGAAGCCTCCATCGAGTTGCTTGCTGGAATAAATACTTGCTCGAATCCATTCTGCCGAGCCCATAAACATATGGTCAACACACCACTAATTGGTCGCAGTGTGCCATCTAAACTCAGTTCGCCTAAAAATAAACTTTTTTCAGGTAACTCTTTTTCCACAAAACCCATCAGCCGTAAAATGCCTGCCGCAATGGGCAAATCGAACAACGCCCCCGATTTCACCATATCAGCAGGAGCCAAATTCACCGTCAATTTTCCTTGTGGAAATTCAAATCCACTATGTTTTAATGCCGCTCGAATACGTTCTTTACTTTCTTGTACAGCTTTATCGCCCAGCCCAACCATTACCACCCCAGGCAGGGCAGGGGCAACATCCATTTCCACTTCAATTAACTGTGCTTCTAATCCGTAGGTTGTTGCGGTGTATAACTTTGTTACCATATTTTTATTCTGTGTAAATATAATGATAACACATCAAACAGAATTTAATTTGTCAAGGTTTGAATTGAACAATACCCCTTTCGTTTGGTTGACAAAGTTGAAAATCACTTCCATTCTTGTTTGTAACACTCGTTTTTATTTTTATCATATTTTTATATGTCTCATCTTGATTCTCAAAAAGTTCTCGATCATTTTCAACGCCAACTTTCAGTTATTCGCAGCGGTTTAGTAAATGTTTCAGTTCTCGATCATATTTCTATTCCAGCCTACGGAAGTAAAATGAGTATTGTTGAAGTTGCAACAGTAACCAAACCAGAACCTTCACAACTTCTTATTAGTCCTTACGATAAAGGTCTTATTGCTGCTATTTCAAAGGCAATTCGTGAGTCAAATCTTGGAGTGAATCCTATTGATGATGGTGCTGGAGTGCGTTTGGTGTTTCCTCCACTTACTCAGGAAAATAGAAAAAACCGATTGAAAGAAGTTAATCTTGAGCTTGAAGAAGCAAAAATTGCAGTACGAAACGAACGACAAAATATTTTGAAAAAGTATAAAAATCAAAAAGAGGCAAGTGAAATAAGCGAAGATGAATTAGCTCGTTTGGAGAAAGAAGTACAAAAGGAAGTTGATTTCATTAACGAAAGTCTTGAAAAAACTGCGAAATCAAAAGAAGAGGAATTGATGAAAATGTAGATTAAATCTCATTATTAACGCTCAATTATCATTTACACGAGAGGTCTGAAATAAATTCAAGGATGACAATAATAATTAAGTTGACATTTTTTTTATTCAAGCCTACAATGTAGAACGAAATGGATCCTCGTACACAGAACCCTACAAGTTCCCAACCCATCGCACAAAACCCTCAGCCTGTAACGCCTGGGTTTGATATGCCAGGAATCCAAAATCCTGCTTTTTCTCAACCAAATACTCAACAAACACCTCAAGCAAACAATTCTCAGTCGCAGCCTTCAATTACTCAAAACCCCTCTCAAGTACCACGTTCACCATATCCAACCACACAGTCTGTTACGCCTTCTCAAGCTCAACAGCCGCACGATCCTACACAGTTTACTTCAAATCATCAAATGCTGGAACGACTTCGTCAGCATAATTTTCAGCAAAAACCAGCTCAAATAGCCGAAATTCCTGCACAGCCTCATCCTCAGAATGTTCAGCAAACTGCTTTTGTACCTCAGCAACAAGCTCCTCAACAAAATACCCAGGCTCAAGCGAATAGTAATACTTACACCACACCAGTAAATCAGCACATCCCCCAGCCAAATCAACCTCAGAACTATCCTCCAGCTCACTCAGCTCAGCCACAGCAGCAACCTTATCCTCACCCTGTTTATCCTGCAAATCAACCGTTACCAAATCAAGATTCTCACAGATATACTTCTCAACCCTATGTTCCTCAAAATCAGCAGCAGCCTCAAAGAAATGTTCAACAAGCTCCACAGCTACCACAACAGCCAGTTGGAAGGAAAAATGCTCAAGCTCGACCAGCAACTATTCGTCAGCAGCCAATAACAGCACAGCCAGTTAATATCGATAAAAACAGCCCCGACTACCTCCGTTCGCTCGATAAAGAAGCTCTTCGCCGAGAGGTAATTAACACACAAATTGAAATTCAAAAAACCTTGGTAGAAAATGAGAAAACCTACCGTGAGGGTGTTTCAACCATTCGAGACCTTATTGCCCCAAGTGGAATTGACGTAAAAACAGGCTACATGCAGGTAGGAACCAAGCTTGTTCGCTCGTTTTTTGTGCTTACCTATCCTCGTGTTATTTCAAGTGGCTGGCTGGAAGGAATTGTAAATGCCGATATTCCCATGGATTTGTCGATGTTTATTTTCCCCATGGATAGTAGTGATGTATTGAAAGAACTCAAAACAAAAGTTGGTAAAATTCAGGCGTCTCTTCAAATTAATGCAGAAAAAAGCCAAGCACGTGATCCTGCGTTGGAAACTGCGTATCAAGATGTGGAGCAACTTCGCGATGCTATTCAACAGGGTGTGGAAAAATTCTTCCGCGTTGGTGTGTATATTACAACATATGCCGATAATGAAGATTTGCTTGAAAAGTACAGTCAGGCAATTGAAAGCATTTTAAGTCAGCAAAGTATTATTTTAAAACGGGCAGCTCTTCAAATGGATGATGGGTTAACCTCTTCACTTCCTCTTTTGAAGGATGATTTAAGTGTTATTAATAACCTCAACACCAGCCCGCTTTCAGCATCTTTTCCATTCGTTTCGTCTGACCTTTCATCCGATAATGGTATTTTGTATGGAATTAACAGGCACAATACATCACTTGTTATTTTCGATCGATTCGAGCTTGAAAATGCAAATTCAGTGGTTTTCGCTACCTCAGGTGCTGGTAAAAGTTACGCCGTAAAACTGGAAATTTTGCGATCGTTAATGCTTGGTGTTTCAGTAATTGTTATTGACCCTGAGCAGGAATATAAAGTTCTTGCCGATACGCTTGGTGGGGCTTACATTAACATGAGTTTGAACTCGCCAAACCGTATTAATCCGTTCGATTTACCAAAGCCAATGCCAGGGGAAAGTAACGCGGATATTTTACGTACGGCGGTTATCGACTTAATGGGGTTAATGAATTTAATGCTTGGAAAGCTTGATCCGAACGAGGTAAGTATTATGGAGCGGGCAATTCAAGAATGTTACGCAAAACGTGATATTACAGGCACATCCGACTTCAGCAAAATTACCACACCAACCATGGCCGATTTGGTTGATATTCTGAACGGAATTGTGGGCGGTGAATCGCTTGCTCAGCGGCTGTATCGCTACACTGAAGGAACGTTTGCTGGAGTATTTAATCAACGCACAAATATCAACATTAATAACGATTTTATTGTATTTAACATTCGCGATTTACAGGAACAGCTGCGGCCAATTGCCATGTATGTGCTACTGAAATACATTTGGAATGAAATTCGCTCGAACCTGAAACGCCGTATTCTTACTATTGATGAGGCCTGGATTATGATGCAATATGAAGATTCAGCCAAGTTTTTGTACGGACTTGTGAAGCGTGCACGTAAGTATTATTTAGGAGTAACAACCATTACGCAAGATGTAGGCGACTTTTTATCTTCACCGTTTGGGCAGCCAATTGTAACGAATGCAGCCATGAAGCTTTTGTTGAAGCAATCACCAGCAGCTATCGACCGAATTGCAGAAATTTTTGCACTTACCGATGGAGAAAAACAGGTGCTGTTGCAATCTGGAGTAGGGCAGGGAATTTTCTTTGCAGGCCCACGACACGTTGCTATTGAAGTTATTGCCTTTCCAACCGAACACCGCATGATTACCACCGATCCAAAAGAAGTAGCACGCCAACGAAACGAAGGTGGAGAGTAAATCCGATAACTTTATATTGACAAAATAATAATCAACCTATATTCTACAAGGGTCTGATTACACATGTCTTTCATTATCGCCGATAAGGAATATAAGGAGTTTATTCAAAATTTAAAAACTGAGGTGAAAAAGTGCCACAAGCTGTAGCACAAAAAATCCCACAGGCTGTGGGACAAATTCCATGGGGTCATATTCGTTTAATTTTAGACAAACTTCAAGACCTAGACGAAGCCAATTTTTACATTCAAGAAACCGTGAACAACAGTTGGTCAAGAGTAGTACTTCAAAACAAAATCTAAAAAGATTAAACTTTATCTTGACATAAAAACTTGAGTTTAATATAATAAATTGATATGACTTACCAATTAAAAATTTCTAAGCAAAAACAAGTAACATTGCCAGTAGCTTTATTAAAACAACTTGGTTTAACTGGTGGTGATTACTTGTATATTAAGCCAAATGAAGACGATTTTGTGATTATCAACAATAAAGCAAAAATTCAAAAATTGGCAGGTTCTTTGGGGCGAAAAATTAAAGACAGAAGCAAACTGTTGAAAACAAATGAAGAGTTTGAGCAGGCTTTGGCAAATTCAAAAATGAATTCTTTTAAAAATTGGACGATGTAATTGATTTTTTATTTTATGTTCTTTTTGGATACTAACATTTTGGCAAGGTTTATTGTGGGCGATGTGGAGAATCAGCAAGCAATTGTGCAAAAAATTTTTAACGATGGTAACGAGCAAAGGTTAAAATACTATGTTGTGCCAGAAGTTTTGGTAGAATTGAATTATGTTTTAACGAGCCACTATGGTTTTGAAAAGGCTGAAGTAATGGAGGCTATTTCAAATATTTTAACTTTAAGTTTTATTGAAATTTTGACCAATTACAAGTTGGATTTTGAAGAGCTTATTGATTTTCATTTGAATAAAAGTTTGTCTTTAGAAGACTGTTTGTACCTCCAAATTTGCCGAGAAAATAATCTCAACCTTTTAACGTTTGACTTGAAATTAAAAAAAGAATGGGATAAATTTTGCGAAACGTAGAACATCATCGCACTTATAGTAGTCGCAAATCAAAACTCCGTGTCAATAACATATATCACATACGATATATTTTATTCCAAAACCGCTAGAAAATTTTTGTTTCTTAAAAAGACAGACTTCCTGCCAAATATATTCACCCATATTCAAACTTTTGCTTGACAAATCTTTTATTTATTTTTAATGTAAACAACATATCCAACACAAGGATTTTTTGAAAAACTTCGTATTCATGAGGTTTGTGGTTTTTCCACTCTTCTTATATTTGTTCTTTTTCATTCTTTTTTGTTGGCATATACAATTCAAAAAACAGTAAAAATAAGAACCTCCCATAACCTAGGGTGGGAATTTTTGTTTTTCAGAACCTGTGAACAGGGTTAATGTTCACCCCTATTCATAAAAAAATATATCACAAAACGCATAATTTTATTTATTTTTATCTTTTCTCTGTATGTCTCAATTTACCAAACCTTCCGATGTTCTTACCTATTTAGCTCAAGATGATGTAGCGTACGTAAACGTAAAATTTGTTGATCCGTTTGGTGTTTGGCAAAATTTAACCATGCCAAAAGGTGAAGTGAATGCCGATTTATTTGTAGATGGGCTTCCTTTCGACGGTTCTTCTGTGCGTGGTTGGCAATCTATTAACGAATCAGACATGCTGTTAATGCTTGATGCAAGTTCTGCTTTTATCGACCCATTCATGCCTGGTACATTATCAATTACCGCTGATATTGCCTCACCTGATACCAAAAAACCTTATGCTCGTGACCCACGAACCATGGCAAAAAAAGCCGTTGAATACCTTAAAACCACAGGTATTGGTGATACTGCATATTTTGGTCCTGAAGCTGAGTTTTTCATTTTTGATTCTGTAAAATATTCAACAGGAGTAGGGCACAGTTCTTACAAAATTGATTCGGAAGAGGCGAGCTGGAATACCGATCGCGATGAACTTGAAACTGGTGGAAATACTGGCTACAAAATTGGCTTAAAACGTGGGTATTTTCCTGTGGCTCCTATCGATAAAACAGGTGAAATTCGCATGGAAATGATGAATGTTTTACAGGAAATTGGAATTACCGTTGAAAAAGGTCATCATGAAGTTGCAACAGCAGGGCAGGGGGAAATTAACTTTCGCTTTGATGGATTGGTTGAAACCGCCGATAACATGATGAAATACAAATACGTGTTGCGAAACGTTGCTGCACAGTATGGAAAGTATCTTACTTTCATGCCAAAACCGCTTGCTGGTGATAATGGAAGTGGAATGCACTGTCATCTTTCTATTTGGAAAAATGGGGAAAATCAGTTTTCTGGAGATCAATACGCAGGCTTAAGTGAAACAGCATTATACGCCATTGGTGGAATTATTCGCCACGGAAAGGCTTTAGCTGCATTTACCAACCCAACAGTAAATAGTTACCACCGCTTAATTCCTGGTTTTGAAGCACCTGTTTGTTTAGGCTATTCCTACAAAAACCGCAGTGTAGCAATTCGTATTCCATATGTGGCCTCTGCAAAAGCTCGGCGTATTGAATGTAGGTTTCCTGATGCATCTTCAAATCCATATTTAGCATTTTCTGCACTGCTTTGTGCCGCTATTGACGGAATTCAACAAAAAATAACTCCAAATAAAGCTCTCGATTTCGACTTGTATGAAGCATCTGCCGAGGAAATTGCTCAAATTCCACAAATGCCAGCATCGCTTGAAGAAGCTATTGAATCGCTGAAAACCGATCGAGAATTTTTGGAAAAAACAGGCGTGTTCGACCCAGCTTTTGTTGATATGTGGATTGAAACAAAAATGGAAGAAGTGAATGTTATTCGCAGAAGTATTAATCCAAAAGAATTTGAATTGTACTCAGACGTGTAGTGCTCAACACAATACCAGTATTAAATAAGCAAATACACCCCTTCTTTTTGAGGGGGTTTGCTTGTGGATTCATTTGTAGCATACTTGACTATTGAAGAAATAGAAATGAAGCATTAACAAAATTTAGCTATGTCTACATTATTTGCATGTTATGTTGGAGGTCGAGCAGATGGCTGCAACATAGAATTACACGATGTTATTTTTGCTGTTGGTGAAAAAATAGAAGATTGCTATTCTCATATTCGCTCTTCTTGGTTTGGGTCGGCTGAGCGTCTTCATTTAGATTGCTACCTTGAATTGTCCCAGCTTGACGGGTACGATATCACGGTTGGAAAATCTGAAAACAATTTAAAGCTTTTTTTTGTGAACTGCGGAGGCTATAAAGCTGGTCACTTTGGGGAAATTCATGCTATTCAATTTGTGGTTTCTACCAGTATTTCTGCTGCTATTTCTGAAGTGAAAAACAGCCTTGAAAAAGAATATTTCGACACACATTCACTTGCTCATTTTGATGATAAATTTGACTTAAAGAAACATTTGGGGTGATGGATTATCCAATATTCCTCTTGTTAAAGTACAAAATAATCAATTTCTTTCTCCTCTCTTTTGTTATCCCTCTGTGATTATTGAGTAGCTGTTTTAAAGGTGAAAATAGTCCTCCATCTAAATCATTTGTGGTATTCTTGAAATTTTTGTGTGATTGGTAGGTGAAAAGGTGTTTCATATTACTTTTGTATTTCTTTAAGGCTTTAAATAGCCTTTGATGTTTTGGTTTTGCAGGGTCAGATTCAGACGGTTCATTTAGATATTCTTTGTGC
>Ga0316610_1000014_pt1 | contig 47504 bp, 57 predicted proteins | sample MIS2017111B_MG_FD_207677 | JGI IMG/M metagenome (GOLD analysis project Ga0316610, IMG submission 207677) | Microbial mat bacterial communities from Middle Island sinkhole, Lake Huron, Michigan, United States - MIS.2017.111B | ecosystem: Environmental > Aquatic > Freshwater > Lake > Sediment... | reverse complement strand
GTAAAACCTGCGGATGCTGAGTAAGACCAAAACTGAGTTCGCTTAGTCTAGGCTTCGGCAAATGAAAGAGGAAGCCCGTACTCTATTTTTTTGTTTACAGAAAAAATGAGTGTCGGGTATGTCACTTCAAAAAGATCATGAGATTGATTTTGAACACAAACAAAAATGGGCTGAAATACTTCAAAGAATACTTGTTTCTCAAGAGATTAATAACGCCAATCAGCTTTAATCGATAAAAACAACTAATCCGTAAAAAACGAAAAACATCTGAGGTGTTGAACTTAGCGTGTCAATTATAGGGTATCACCCTAAAAATATGAGTTAACATAGTACACATAGCTAATGTGTATGCATATATCAACGCATTAACATTACAGAAAACATACGAAACACGACAGCGCCTCGATCGCATTGCGTCCAGAGGCGATCATCGCTTAGATTTGTCTAGACATCACGATTACTGTTAATCTCTAGTGCAGACGATGATTAACAGGTTTCTCTATGCTCTCCAAAGTCCGTTTGCCCTTGTGGGTGACATCTCCGACCTTTATTTTAGGCTTGTTATGGTTATTAACCGCGATCGCCGATCGGTTGTGGTTTTCCCTAGACAATGCCCCACCCGCATGGGATCAAGGTGAGCATCTGAATAAAGCCCTGAATTTCTGGCGGGTATGGCAATCACCAGAGCGATTTTCGACGAACTGGTGGATAGATTTTTGGCAACAGGCTCCCACCTATCGCGCTCCTCTGACTTATCTATTTACGGTTCCGATTTTGCAATGGATCGGACAAACCTATGATGCGGCTACCTCAGTAAATCTTATTTTCACAGCGATTTTATTAGCTTCGGTCTATCACCTAGGCAAACATTTATTTTCGGCAACGGTAGGACTCTGGGCGGCTGTTTTCTGTGCGATCGCCCCATTTTTAGTATTTCAGCGTACCGATTATTTATTAGACTATCCATTGGCAGCGATCGCGACCTTTAGCTATCTAGCCATGAGCAAATGGCGCGATGCGAGAAGCTGGCGACAATGGACTTGGGCGATCGCTTCAGGGATTGGGGTAGGCGCTTGTTTTTTAACTCGTGGCACAGGCATTATTTTTATCTTTCTGCCCTGTCTGTGGCTAGTGTCGGGGACATTATGGCGCAGGCAGTGGATTAGACTGATCCAATTAGTTTTTCTATTTGTCGCTGCATGGTTCGTGATTGGGGGCTGGTTTACGACTAACTGGCTCACGATTATTAGTTCGACTTTGCAGACCAATGCCCTTGGCAACACCTTTTATAAGGCTCCTCAGGCTAATACCCTTGCGGGATGGTTGTTTTACGCGCAAATGTTGCCTGATATGTTTTCACCATTCTTGCTGTTTTCTAGCTTAGGATGTTGGCTATTATTTAGCGGTCGCTGGATTTGGCGAAAGTTAGCGATTACACCTCAGTTAGTGAAAGTGACAACCGAAGCAGCAGAGCCATCTCTAGAGGATGCTGCTCAAGATTCCCAGATTTCCCAAGCTTCAAAAACTGGCTATTCTCCCACTAAATCCAACGCGAGAACTTGGCGCTGGTTAGCCTTATTTACCTTAGGAACTTACATTCTCGTTTCTTTGGGAACACACAAACTTAATCGCTTCATTCTACCTTACTTACCTTCCGTCGCCATCGTCCTAGCCTATGGATTCTCTTTAGGAAAAGGCTTATGGTGGAATGGATTTCGTTATCTTGCAGTATCCCTTGCGGCTCTATCGGTATTTGTGCATCAGTTCCCCGTCTCCGCAGGGCTTGGCGTAATTGGCGAGAGACATTTCCCTGATGCAAGCGCAACCTATCCCCATGTAGAACTGATTAATACGATTACCCAAAAGCAACCCTATTTACGTTCTAATTTGGGGGTTCTCACCAATACCGCCCAACTTAATCCGATGACTTTTGATTTTTTTGGTGCAAGTACGGGCTTTCAAGTTTACGGTAGACAAGTTGGCATGAATCCCAAGTATGCAGAGCAAGATGGGCGATCGCTAACTTGGTATATCACCAAAACTGGCGATCAGGGTGACTATACGAATCTGGAAGCGGGACAGGTCGCATTAAAACAAAAATTGGAAAGTAGTGCCGATCTGCCAATTATCCAACAGTGGAAACTTCCCGATAGTAGTGACTTGCGACTCCATCAGCGTGAGCCTTTACCGCTTATGGTAACGCCTGTTCAGGGTGCTGCCAAAAGCGATCGCCTCCAACTCATCTCGGTGAATGTGCCAACCCAAGCGCCAAGTGGTCAGCCCGTGCCTGTCACCTATACATGGCAGGGCAATTGGGAAAACCTTAAAAATGCGATCATGGTGCTGACATGGCAACAACAGAATGGTAAAGCCTATTGGATACATGACCATGCGATCGCCTTTGGTAATCTCTATCAAGCACCTACTGAAAATACCAATAGTGGTGAATTTCGGGTTACGGAGGTTACGGCCATGTTGCCCCCAGCCACTTTACCCAATGATACCTACGTTCTCAAAGCCACAGTTCTAGATCGGAAAACGGGAGCATTTTTATCTTTAAATATTCCATCTGTGCAAATAGAACTAGCGCCCGTTTTACCTCAGCCTGCACCAGAGTTAGATCTACAAACCCAGTTAAGTCAGCTTACAACTCTTTTACCTGCGGGAAAAATCGATCCCATCTTTGTGGAACTCGCCACGATTAATCAATACGATCCCACTCAAGATTATGTCCTACAAGCTGAAAAAAGTTTGAGCTATCGTGTGCAGCAGTCAGATTCTAACGATCCCAATCGGATTCCCCTGCTTTATAATCTTGCCTTCACCTATATTTTGCAAAAACAACCACAACCCGCGATCGCCACCTTTGAAAAGCTGACCATCCTTGATGCTCAAAATCCCTATGCTTGGACATATTTAGGCTTTGTGCATTTATATAACTGGCAAGGCGCACAGGCTCAAGCCGCCTTTGACAAAGCCGCTCAAATCAACCCACAGTTACCCGAACTGCGAACCCTAAATATTGTTGCCGCCGCCATGCAATTTAACATTCCCAAAGCGTTACAGTTGCTAAATACCCCGAAATAATTTAACGCGCATCGCGCGTTAAATTATCACTCAATAAATACATTCAGGTAGAAGATAACTTATGTTCCCTAAATACTCCTTCATTGTGCCAATTTACAATGAAGAGGAAGTAATTCCAGAACTGTACTCTCGAATTACAGCGATTATCGATCGGTTAGATGGTGATTCTGAACTGATTTTTATTAATGATGGTAGCCGCGATCGCTCCTTGGTCATGCTGCAAGAACTTCAGCAAAGGGATCAACGGATTTGTTACTTGAACTTGGCGCGCAATTTTGGTCATCAGATTGCTGTTACCGCAGGTTTAGCTTTTGCCAGAGGGCAAGCTTGTATTATTCTGGATGCGGATTTGCAAGATCCACCTGAATTAATTCCTGACATGATCAAGCTGTGGAATCAAGGCTATCAAGTTGTCTATGCTCAAAGATTACAGCGTCATCAAGAGAGCTTATTTAAACGTCTCACCGCCTACGTTTTCTATCGCGTTCTCAAAAGCCTTGCCGATGTGGACATTCCCACAGATACGGGGGATTTTTGTTTGATGGATCGACAGGTTGTGGATGTTCTTAATAAAATGCCAGAGCGCAATCGCTATATTCGTGGCTTGCGATCGTGGGTGGGCTTTAAACAAACCGCGATCCCCTTTGACCGTGATCCCCGCTTTGCAGGAAAAGTAAAATATACATTTCGCAAATCCTTTAGTTTAGCGATTAATGGTTTAGTTTCTTTCTCCAAATCACCGTTACGCCTATCCACTTATTTAGGATTGATTGCGGCGTTAGTCGCCATACTGATGGCGCTAATCGTCATTTATTGGCGGATCAACGAACCCAAATCTCCCGTAACTGGTTATACGATTATTGCTAGTGCCATATTTTTCTTAGGTGCAGTACAGTTGTTTTGTATTGGCATTTTAGGCGAATATATTGGCAGGATTTACGACGAGGTGAAATGCCGACCTTTATATACTCTTGCGGAAGTCAGTGGCTTTGATCAAACCGATGATAGTACTTTTGTCTAATGAGGATTTCCTGTATGCAGTGTAAGCCTATGTTACTCAGCGCGATCGCCACAAGCATGACGATTTTAGCGATCGCCCCACCAATATTCGCCAATCCTGTGCCGATCTCATGGAAAATTAGCCAACAGGACACAAATAATTTACCGCAGACAGCAACATTAATCTATGTCGCGCCAAGGGCAAATGCGAGTGGTGATGGTTCGCTAAATAATCCCTATGGGTCGATTACGGCAGCATTGGCGACAAAACCTGTAGCAGGTTCGGTAATTCAGCTACAACAGGGAGTTTATAGCGCTGAGACGGGGGAATCTTTTCCCCTCAGACTTCCCGCAGGTGTGACGCTGCGCGGTGAACCAACGGTTAGAGGGCTTAATACGATCATTAAGGGAGGTGGCAAATTTATTAGCCCTTCCTTTGCTAGTCAAAATATTACAATTCTGACCAATGATGATGTCAGACTGGAAGGAATGACGCTGACCAATCCCAATACTAGAGGGACGGCGGTTTGGGTTGAGTCCGCGAAAAGAGTGACGATCGCTAATAATACTTTGACGAATAGCGATCGCGAAGGGGTCTTTTTAACGGGAACTGCTGAGGCGATCGTGAGTGAAAATGTTTTTAAGAAAAATGGCGCAAATGGACTTTCGGCGGTGGGCAGCAGCAGGGGTGAAATTAAGAATAATACCTTTGAAAGTACGGGGTTTGGCTTAGCGATCGGGCAGAAATCACGGGTAAACATCAGCAATAATAATATTCTCAATAATACCGATGGCGTGATCATTTCTAATCTATCGGCTCCCACTTTGAGAAACAACCTGATTGCCGATAATCAGCGTAATGGAATTGTGATTCTCAAAGATCGTAAGGGCTATCCCACACCCGATTTAGGAACTTCTAGGGATCTAGGCAAAAATATTTTCCGCAATAATCTTGATAAAGATCTCAACAATAATTCGGGTGTAACTCAGGTTGCGGTGGGGAATGAACTCAATCCTAAAAAAATCGCAGGAGATTTTGCCTTTGTAGGCGAATCGGCAACGGCTCCCGCGCCACAGATTGCCACTCTACCCGTGCCAGCGATTACGCCGAATTTGCGATCGCAGCCCAGCTTTAATCTTCCTGTTACAACACCAACGGTATTACCACCATCCCGTAACAGCGTCTTGATTGAGCCTTTACCAGATGTGCCGCCGCAAAGAGTAACTCCTTCTATTACGGCTCAAAATCCCACTGATATTCTGATCGATCGCGATCCCATTCCTGCGCTCCCACCACAGATTGCGACACCATCACTATTTATCCCCAACAATCCCCCAGCCCAAACGATTCCTGCTACTCCCATTCCTTCGCAAGCTGCGCCAATTTCCATTTCACCAAGCCCAATTCCCTACAATGCTAAGGTAGCCGCCCTAGTTCCACCGCCTGCCCGTGAGACATTTCCTTATTTGGTCGTCATTCCAGCTTCAGACAATATCTCGCTTGATCGCGTCCAAAGTGTTGTCCCCACCGCCAAAATCATTCCCTCTCGCTTCGGCAATATCATCATGGTGCAAGGATATCCCGATCGCGATCGCGCTGAAGTTTTAAAAACAATTATGCGATCGGAAATCGGACTTGATGCCCGTGTTATTTATCAAAACAATCTATAGAAAAACCCCTCAAACATCATGCCAGAAACATTAACTTCCAATTCATCATCCATGACTGAACCGATGATCGTCGCGCAAAATGTACATAAGTGGTATGGCAATTTCCATGTTCTTAAAGGCGTAAGCTTGACCGTAAATCGAGGAGAAGTGGTGGTAATCATGGGACCCTCTGGCTCAGGTAAATCAACTTTTGCGAGAACCTTCAATGCTTTGGAAGAATATCAACAGGGCAAAATTTTTGTAGATGGATTTGAGCTATCTCCCGCAAATCATCGCAATATTGATGTGATTCGTCGCGAAGTGGGCATGGTGTTTCAGCAATTTAATCTATTCCCTCATCTCACCGTTCTCCAAAATATTACCCTCGCGCCGTCATGGGTTCGCAAATGGTCAAAGACTAAAGCCTCTGAAGTGGCGACCCAATTATTAGACCGTGTTGGCATTGCTCAGCAAGCCCATAAATATCCATTACAGCTATCGGGTGGGCAGCAGCAACGGGTGGCGATCGCCAGAGCTTTAGCGATGCAACCAAAAATTATGCTCTTTGATGAGCCGACTTCTTCCCTCGATCCTGAGATGGTGCGCGAAGTTTTAGACGTAATGCGATCGCTTGCTGATTCGGGCATGACGATGGTAGTCGTCACCCATGAAGTCGGCTTTGCCCGTGAAGTCGCTGATCGCATTGTATTTATGGATGGCGGCGTAATTGTGGAGGAGGCAACTCCTGAAGAGTTTTTCCAAAATCCCAAAGAAGAACGCACTAAGAAATTTTTGTCACAGATTTTGTAGCGATCGCTAGAGGACAACCTTGAGAGTTTGTTCTATGACTTCTTGATATTCCGTGACTCCATACAATTTATAAGCAATTTGATCGATTTGTGCTTGAATCTCAGCTTGTCGCAGCAGAATATTTTCTAAGTCAGATCGCCCTGCTTCTTGTTGGACTCGTTGCTCGATGACTTCGAGTCCGCGCAAATTACTAATGCGATCGCGGTCATATTGATAAACTTTCAAGACTTCAAAGGCAGTATTTAGCAAGTTGCTAATATCACGATTTAGCTTTTGTTTGCGGTGAAAATCTTGATCAAATTCAATTACATAAATTAATCGAGCCAGTAAATAGCGGCGCAGGAAGTTATTACGGATTTTCACGGTGACAAGTTCGATCCATTCGCGATCGCCTTCTTTCCAATCTTCGTCTTCGGTAATTTCTCCCCAAAGGCGATAACCGTCAATGGTTGGTGCAATTTTTAAAGATAATAAATGTCCTTCACGGTTGGGGTTGGGGCTGACATATTCGACATCTGCGCTGTAGTCGCCTGTGATGTTGTGATAATGGGTTGCGGAGACTTCGGTGTATGGAATAGCTGAAGATTTGGATTGATAGGCAGTGATGATCGAGTAGCGATCGCGCCAAATTTGATGTGCTTCTTTGCCAAGTTGAGCTAGTTCTTGAAAGTCTGGATTATCTTCTGGATTCTCAAATACAGGAATCGGTAAATCACCAACTTGATTAGCAAAATATTCAAACATTCCCGAACTCGTTAGTTTACCCAATCCTCCCAAAGCTCGATAACGGAACTCTAATACTTGAGAATTTAGCAAGGCTGTCAGCACATATAACCGATTTAGTCTAATATCCTCCACATCATAGGAATAAATATCTTTTAAGAAAATTGCAGTTGTATCCGTTAGCCCTGCTAAATTCCCCTCAATGTCAACACTAAAGCGATTGGAACTAGCTCGATAGGGACAAAGAATTTTGGGGCGAAAATGCGAATGCTCACCTTTGCGTCTCGAACGATGTAAAGCGTACCAATGACAACTACCTTCTTTATAAGCTGCACGATTTTCTAATGCTTCGCGATGTTCATTTAAGTGTTTTTTGACTGCTATGGGTAAATCTTTGAAATCATCATCATTTTCTACATATAACAAATAAATTCCATCAGCAACAAATCCATAAGCCTCGATTTCAGAATTAGTAATACGTTGATGTAAGCGATCGCTAGGAAATTTCTTGGGAAATCCTTTGGCTGGCGCAAAAATACTATTTTCTCCAGTTTGAATCCCCTGTTCGACAACATCACAAAGATTTGAGTCCTTTAACTTGATACCCGCAGTATCAATGATTTGAAAAATCTCTAAATAGGGAGAAATACTCCAACGAGCAGACTCTAAATTGTTTTGAACAACTTCAACTTTTGTACAGCCATTATCTATTAATTCAAATAATTTTCTAGCATTAAGTACAAACTTAACTTTTTCAAAATCTAATACACAGTTTGCAGAAAAAGCATGATCGGGCGATGGAGTTGATTTCTCAAACTGAACAATAGCAGTAGCAATACCTGCTTTAAAAACTTTGTGACCTAAGAAGTCGAGAAGATGGATGATTTTTGTGTTTTGGCTGAGAAATTCGCGTAAATTTTTTGACTTATCGCCTTGAATAAAAGCACGAGAAACAATAAAACTCAATGTTCCTGATTGCTTGAGTAATTCATAACCCCAACGTAAAAAGTAAAATAAAATATCAGTTTTATCGGTGTAAATATCAGTATAAATTGTCTTCAGCCACAACAATTCCGATGCACCTCTACCAAATGTTGCATCAACACTGAAATAAGGTGGATTACCAATAATTGCTGCAAATCCCCTTTGCTCTGCTGGTAAACGTGGATCGAAAATATGGGGAAATTCTACTTGCCAATTAAAAGGACGCTTGACGATCGCATCTTCTAAAGCCGTAGGAATTAACATTAACTGTGATTTCAATCGCTCAACTTCAGCAACTGTCCAATCCTGCAAGATTCTCGCAGATTCTGACGTGAGATACTCACGAATAGTGATAATTTCTTTCTCACTTGCCTCTCGATTTTTAATTGACTTAATTGCTTCCTGCAAACTCTGATCACTAGCAAAAAAAGCCGTTAATACTGGATTAATTTGTTGATTAATTTCGGCAATACAATGCTCTAAATTTGTTGCTGATTGGGCGCGATCGCGTTCTGATAAAGTCACATTTCTAGCCGCGATCGCTAAATCGGCTGCCTTTGCCAACTGCTCCGATACAGGCTCCAAATTAGCAGGTGAATGAATTAAACTATTGCCAACCCGAATATTTAAAGCCAAAGCAGGTAACTTAGAATTAAGCGTTTTTCGCTTGCCATAAACGTTAGGACGAGCGCGAAGTAACCTAGTCCATAGTGATAATTTTGCTAAAAGCACCGCTTGTGGATCGAGATCGACACCATGCAACATTTTTACAACGATACTTTCTTCGATATTGTTAATCGGAATTGCCGCCGCATGACTAAATAAATCACCATTACCTGAAGTCAAATTAGGATTTTCGCAAGCCTTGTTATAGCGCTTTAACTCATCTAATAAATAATCAAAGGCTCCCAATAAAAATGAACCCGAACCACAGGCAGGATCGCAAACCGTGATTTCTAGAACTGAACTAGCTATGTTATATGCATCTGTAAAATTATGGGCTTGTAGTAAAGCGATCGCCTGATCAATTTTTGTTTCTACCAAAGGTTGCAAAGTCTGGTAAACAATGCGCTGCACAATATATTCAGGCGTATAGAAAACTCCCTCCCGCTTACGAGTTTGTTGGTTTTCCAGAATCTTGACTTGATGATCATTTTCAATTAATTGGTGAGCCAAAAACTGCTCATAGGCAGTGCCTAAAATATCCTGAGTTAAAGTCGTAAAGTCATAATTATAAATCGAGCGATATTCCGTTAAAGTCCCCGCGATCGCATACAGTAATCCCTCTTTTGGCAAAGCATTAACAATAATCAACGGCTCCAAATATTCACTTTCAATATCTAATTCATCCACCCATGACGGATGAAAAAGCTCCGTATTATAGCCCACCCAAGTATTCCGAAATCCTTTACGCAGTTCTTCGATAAATGGCAAATCAGCAAAAGTCTCCTGCCAATTGTAATAAATTCTCCCTAAATAGTTATAGGGCATTTCTGAACTAAAAGCTTCTAATAATCGAATCAACAAAAAGCGATTGAGAATGACTTGCGAAGCTTCTCTAATTTTTTCTAAACCCAGTTCAGGTTGCGAAGCTTTAATTCCATTCGCCAGAATCGCCCGCCAAATTTTTAAATCCGCTAAAAACCTTGCCCCTAAACCTTCTCTAGTATTTTCTGTATAGTAAGCTGATAAGCGATCGCCGCGTAAATTCTCCCTAGCCAAACAACTATACAAGCGTTCTCTTAATTCAGGATCATTTTGCAAATCCTCAATTTTAAACTGCCAAAATGGGGTCTTATCCTGTAAACGCAACACATACCATTCTCGAAAGTTTGATAAGACAATCCACAATACAGGCTGATCATTAGCAATATCTAAACTGTAATCGCGCAAATAATCCAATACCTGCTGCTTATTACTTTCCCAAATATCCTTATCCCACAGACTCTTCGCCTCAAACATCAGCATAGGTCTAGCCCCAGCTTCAGGCTTGAGCAAATAATCAACCCAAGTCGTAGTCCGAATTAGGCTTTTAATCTTCCCCTCTGGTGTCCGACATTCAGTCATATAGCCTAAAGCATTTAACAAAGGCTCCAATAAACGACTTTTGGTAGCCTCTTCTGGTTTGCCCTCTCGCGGCGATCGCTGCATTTGCTCAGCTTCAACCACTAAGCGCAAAATTTCAGCTTGAAAATTTTCTAAGGACATAATTGCTGAAAATATAAGGACTATACTAAAGTGATTTTAGACTGAATTACTGCTTCACTCAATGCAACCCACTGAGTAACATCAAGATCTTCGGCGCGGACTTGTCCATTAATTCCCATTGATTCCAAAATGAGAACCAAGCGATCGCGATCTATTTCGGCAATCAGATTGTTGCGTAACATCTTGCGCTTAGTCGCAAAGCCTAAGGTCAGCAATCGTTCTAAAAACTTAGGATCGCTGGCGGGAGTTACGGGCGGACGCGGAATAATCCGAACAACGGCAGAATTCACCTTTGGCGGTGGATAGAACGCAGAGGCAGGAACATCGCAAATAAACTGACAATCGGCAAGGTATTGCATCTTGACACTGAGAGCATTGTAGGCTTTGTGACCAGCTTTGGCTGCAAGGCGATCGCCGATTTCTTTTTGGACTAATAGGACAATTTGCTCAAATTGCTGCACAGGTTCCGCTAAGGTTCCCAATAACCTTTTGAGAATCTCGCCCGTGATGTTGTAGGGAATATTGGCAATGACTTTATTAGTTTGTGAAGGAATCGGAATATCGAGAATGCTGCCCTCGATTAATTGGAAATTTTTTTGCGTCATGGTTTTGCGAAGCTTTTCGCAAAGATCGCGATCGATTTCCACGGCGGTGAGGGACTCCACAAAGGGCAGTATTAACCGAGTAAGGTTGCCAGTCCCTGGTCCAATTTCTAAAATGCGATCGCTTGGTTGTAACTGTCCTGCCAGCAAAATTTTGTTAAGTACTTTGTCGCTCTGCAACCAATGTTGCCCGAATTGTTTGCGAGGACGAATTTTGCTGGAGCTATAAACTGGTTTATCGAGATTGGTCATAAAAATAATACGGTAAGTGAGAAACTCAGTGCTTTAGCGCTGAGAGGGAAACGAGCGTTGCTATTTATTGCCTTTAATCTTTTCGTCTGACTATAATCACAGGATAAATATTATAATGTGATTATGACTCAAAGAGCTTTCAAGTACCGATTCTATCGGTAGTGTTTCAACGGTTTGAAGTTGGTGTTGAACTAGGGACAATTCGTTGGTCAAATGGTGCGGACTTCGCTCCTGAATATCTATATTTTCTGGCGTTTTGTGATTTACCTGAGTTTCAAGAACAGTTTCAAAAGTGGGGGTATTTACAAACTAAGGTTGTAGTAAATGTGTAAAAGAGATCGCCTCCCAATCAAATTCAAAAAACAGCGATCGCCTATTTTCTAGGTTAACATCCACGCTTTGGCTTACAGTCTGCAAAACTTATTGCCTCTGTATCCAAAAAACTAGCGATCGCCATCTCAAGTGTTGCTTCTATTGGATAATCAATTTCTTTGGATCGGGCAATAATTGCTGCTCGAATTCTCTCAGGCAGAAATTTTAAAATAACTTCTGCATCTTTGGATGAGATTCGTTCTAACAATTCTACTTGCATAAATTTACTACTCCATTGGGATTTGGACATTGTATGGAGGCTCAGTAGCTGGAGATTTATGGATTTTCAGATTTCATTAATATCTGGTCGTCTAACTGTGATGAATTTTGCTTAATTAATCGCATTAGCAACCTTAGTCCTTCATTGACTGATCCCGAATTTGGAAATAATTTAGCAACATCAGGATCTAGGGTGACGGTGATAGCGCTTTTCTTTCTTCCCTGACCACGAGCAACAACGGTCATTTGAGTAAAATCATATTCAGGAAGTAAATCATCTTCCATGTCAATCTCAAAGTTCTGATTCATATGCTTTACGCTCTTTACAAGTAGCTGGACGGACGCTAATTAAACGTGTTGTATTTTGTCTTTCTGTGTAAGATACGACTAGTAGTCTACCTCTAGCCGATTCTCCCATGATAATAAAATGTTGTTCTTGAATGGAATGTGTCGGATCGGCAAAAGTTAAAAACAAAGGATCGTCAAAGGCAGAGGTTGCTTCATCAAAGGATACTCCATGTTTAGCGAGGTTACTTTTGGCTTTGGTTTCGTCCCAATCAAACAGCATGGGTTAATTTTTCAACATTATTCTTAGAATTATACTGGATCGCCCCCAACCAAACAACAACAGCGATCGCCTATTCATCTCCCCATAAAAAAGCGATCGCCCATAACCAAAATCAACAATCGCCCCTTCATCTCCCCCACAACAAAGCGATCGCCTCTAACCAAAATCAACAACCAGCGATCGCCCCTAATCAAGTAGCAACAATCGATCGCCCATTTTCTTGCAAAAAACTTATTTTTTAATCCAAATTGGCTGACAAGTTCTCAATCTGAGATTAAATGTAAAATCTTGAGATGTAATGATTCGCTGTAATTATCTTCATAGATTAGTGACTTTATAATCTCGCCTAGTATTTCCTTATTGATTTTCCCTTCTGCAACCCAAACTGAAATATTCTCCATTTTAATTACAAAATCTTTTACTGCATAGTCATAGCCATTTAGTTTTAAGAAATAGCTTCCTAGAGCAATGCTAGAACGTTTATTACCATCACTAAAAGCATGAGATTTAATTATGGAGAATACCAAATGAGTCAGTTTCTCTTCTATTGTCGGATAATAGTCATCATTTTGGATATGTTCAAGTGGGCTTTCCAGTAATCCTAGATTGTTAATTCCATGCATACCTCCTGATTCATTGATAATCCAGTCATGAACTTCAATAGCATGAGCAACATCAAAATAAAGAATTATTTCATTCATGAATTATCGATCCTTCAGTCTTTTAAAGACTGCCAAAGTATCAGGCTCAGCTAATTGCTCTTCTAGAGATTTACTAGCCTCACCTAAAAATTTCTCGAAATCAGATTCTGGAACAGTTTGAATATAAGACGCTAATTTTTGGTGGAGTGCGTCTCTAAAAGTAAGATCTCGGCTTGCCATCTTTACACGCGCATCTTCAATGATCGGTTTGAGATAGGGGTTATTTGCTGCAACTTCCATCAACTGATCCAATTCTGATGGTTGAAGTTTACGTTCTAGTTGCTCAGATTTAGCTTTTATCTCCACAGCTAGACCATTTTCTATACTAGATATTGCTTTTAGCACTTCTGAATAGAGAGTTTCACGTACCTTATCTTTTCTCTCTAAATTCAAAATCCGTCTATATTCTTGAGCATTTTCCTGAAATACGAGTTGATAAATTTTGTTTGCATAGATACCATATTTTGCTTTACCCATATCTAAATAAGAGTCTAAAGCATTGGTGAAAACCTGACGATAACTAAATTCTTGGTAGGCAGAAGGCAGGTAGCCTATATCTCGTTGATTGATGTATCTAGTGTGTCCTCCTGATCGCTCTGCGATAACCTCAATCACAATGTCTAAGATCCTCGACCGAATCATACGAGCGCGATCGCTCTCTGTGAGGAGCATAGCAATATTAAGGACTGCCCGAAAAGTAAATATGCCTAAAACAGTTATTTTGCTACCCTCATTAATGAGGACACCACCCGTAGTTTTGAGAAATTCCTTAAGGGCTTGTCCCTTTAGAATTGTGTAACCGTTATTTCTCAGTTCTTCACCATGATTAGTTATGTACCTTTCAATGGTGACATCATTAATTTCAAATAATGCGGCTAACTGTTGTTTGGTAAACACAACAGTATCTTGATAGTTAAAACCCCCAAGCCCAAGATGTTCCTCTATTTTCTCAATGGCATAGCGGTTATTAAGGATATTTTGGCGATCGCGCTGAGAGTTAGTTAGGTCATTAGCCATAAAAGTGATTTATAAGGCTTACCTTTATACCTTAACCCAAATATCCATAACTAGCGATCGCCCCTAATCAAAATCAACAAACAGCGATCATCCCTTTATCTCCCCACCAAAAAGCGATCGCCCCTAACCAAAATTAACAACAGCGATCGCAAATTCATTTCAAAAAAAAAGCGATCATAGCCAATCAAATATCAGAAACTTAGACCTCATAACTCAAAGCCTATTTATGGTAGTGGAATCGACATTGAATACTCGTAACTTGATTTTCGTCAAAAGTATAAATAATCCGATGTTCTTGATTAATGCGTCTTGACCAATACCCTTGCAAATCAAACTTCAATGGTTCTGGCTTACCTATTCCTTTTGTGGGATCTTTGCAAATTTCAAGACAAATTTGAATGATTTTTCTCAATAGTTTGATGTCGTTCTGCTGCCACCAATCCAAGTCTTTTAGGGCATTCTCAGTCCAAGTAAGCCTTAACATCTATTTCCCTTACTTGTCCTTGTTCATGCTGTGAAATACTTTGATATAGGCGGTCTCTATTGGCTGAATTGCTTAATAAATACAATGTTTCTATTAAGCTGCTATATTCTCTTTCATCCAAAATCACAATGCTCTTTTCAGGTTCTTTATAAACTGAAATAACTTCATGATTTTGTAATACTCTCTCAAAAATTTGTGCAAATTGGGTATTGCATTCTTGGAAGGTGACTTGCTGTGTTGACATAAGTTTAATAGTCTCAGGTACAAGTTTACATAATATTCTAACCTAAGATAGCTTTTTCACCTTCCCACCACAAAGCGATCGCCCTAACCAAAATCAACAAACAGCGATCGCCCCTAATCAAATAGCAACAATAGCGATCGCCTCCAATCAAAAATCAACAAACTGCGATCATTTGATAGTCTTCACCTATAAGCAAAAGTGTTATAATTAATAGAATTATATTTTGGCTACCCAATGACCTATGCCTGTTATCAGTCGGTTTCTGGGGATTGCGATTTATATCTATTGGAACGATCATCTACCGCCTCACTATCACGCAAAATATGGTGAATATGAAATTATTATTGAAATTGAAACTGGTGTGGTAAATGGTTCATTTCCTAAACGGGCTTTACGTCATGTTTTGGAATGGCATGATTTGCATCAATCAGAGTTGATGGCTAATTGGGAACTTTGTCGTCAGCAAGAAGAACCAAAATCTATTTTCCCTTTGGAGTAAAGTTATGTTTTTACATATTATTTCTGCTCGCTATATCGATCGCTACCAGATTGAAATTCAATTCAATGATGGTCGTAAAGGAATTGTAAATTTATTCGATAGTTTGAAGGGGAAAGTTTTTCAACCTTTACAAGATTTGGTCTTGTTTCAACAGTTTGAAGTTGATGTTGAACTAGGGACGATTCGCTGGGCAAATGGTGCGGATTTTGCTCCTGAGTATTTATATTTTCTTACGTTTCGTGATTTACCTGAGTTGCAAGAAAAGTTTCAAAAGTGGGGTTATTTACCCGCTAAAGTTGCAGTGAACGTGTAAAGGCGATCGCCCCTTCATCTCCCAAAAACAAAGCGATCGCCTCTAACCAAACATCATCAACCAGCGATCGCCCTTTCATCTCCCCACCACAAAGCGATCGCCGTTAATCAGATAGTAACAACCAGCGATCAATTAAAAATATCGTTTAATTCACTGGTTTATCTATCACACAGACACAGTAAGCGTTACATTTCAGTGCTATACAAGATAGCCGATCACATCACAAATCAAAAAACAAAATTTTTTAAGGAATTAAAATTTCATTTTTGTCGTATCGGCGCTATTCTAAGATGTACGCAAAACCGTTTAAAATATTACTATTTTCAATCTTCTCCATGAATAATCAAGAAATTAAAATTGAAAATTGTCTTTTTCAGCCTTGGGTAGGAAGTCAGTATGGACATTCAAGTCAGTTCAAAATTCCAATTTTGATTGTTGGAGAATCAAATTACACCGATGATATTGAAAGAGAAAAGCCTCATGCGAAATTTACACATAGATTGATTGAGGGAATTATCAAAGGAACTTGGAAACATAATTTTTTTAGTAACATTCAGCGTACTTTTGTTGAAAAAGCTGATTCTAAAGACTTGCGTGAAGAGTTTTGGAATTCTGTAGCCCATCATGAATATATTCAGGATTGGCTTCCAAGACCCAGAGTTAGTCCTAGTGAAGATATGTGGGAGAGAGCAAGACCAATTTTTAAAAATGTAGTTTCTACAATAAAACCTGAGTGTATTTTGTTTGTATGTAAGAGAGTTTATGACAGGGTTGCTCTTGATTTTCCTGCATCCGCTCCACTCGTTGTTGATACAAACTATCCACTTACTTCAAAAGCTTACAAAAATCAGTATCATTCTACTTTAAACATTAATAATGCGTTGGCTTCGTGGATTTATCATCCAACCTCGCCCTATGGTGGATTTCAAAAACCGAGAGGTATCGTTAGTCCGCTTATTAAGAGCGCTGGTGGAACGCCTAAAATTTAAAGTTAGTCATTCAACTTATTACATTATGTTATGAAAGACAGAGTAACTATTCATCCAGACATTTGCAACGGGCGACCAATAATCGCTAATACTCGAATTACAGTGCAAACAATAATGGAGTTTTTGGGCGTAGGTGACTCTATTGAAGAAGTGCTTGAAGAATATCCATCTCTCACAAGGGATGATATTTATGCCTGTATGCAATTTGTGGCAAAGCTAAGCTAAATCAGTAGTCATCGTTCATAGGGTTGAATAATTTTTAGATTAGGGATAACCCGATAATGTTTGACATTAAAAGTACAAAGAGTTTTATTTTTGCTAACGGCACAGTGGGCGATTAACGAGTCAAATAGCCCTACTCCATCAGAAAGGCGATATTTACTAAAATCTGACAAAGCATTATCGCAATCAGCCTCAGTCAACCAAATTAATGATAAAGGTGCAGTCAGCCTAAAAACTTGATTAACTTCTTGTTTATTTTGACAATTTTGGATTAGCTCCATCACCACAAAACCTGACACACTGGGCAATTCTGATAAAGTGGTGAACCATGCGATCGCGGGTTGATGTCCTCGCAAAACATCGATCAAAATATCGGTATCTAAAACATACATAAAATCACTTTATAAATGTTGACGATGTTCTGCTACATAGCGAATTTGGCGAGCATATTCTTGACTATCCTTGATCTCAGGACGTGAGTTAATTAGTCCTTCACTTTGCCAATAGTTCACTAATTCTGCACCAGTTCTAAGCTGACCCTCTAAAAATTTTCTAACAGTCAGAAGTTGTAGAATATATTCTGGTAAGGATAAACTAATTTTTCCTGCTTCCACAGATAGCTCTTGTTCCAATTCTTGAGGTAAATCTAAAGTGATTGTCATAGTATTAAGTGCTTAAGTTTACGTCAAAGCTGAAATGCTTTCCTTGACATCAAAGATTTGACATTGCTGTCTATCAATATAGCAACAAAAAATATGAACGACCATCGTGTAGCCGATATTTTGCTACAATGCAAGAGTATCTTATTCAATGGGGTGATGTTAGCCATGACGAAAAAACCTAAAGAAAGCACCTTAAATAGCTCAGTCACAAGCCCATCCAGCGCAAACAAAACTACAAAGAAAAAAGCTTTGAGTCGCAAGGAAAAGGTTGAGGCATCAAAAAAAGCTAATCAGGCAATGATGAGAGTTTGGAAATTGATCTCACAGAGAAGCTCTAATAGCCCAGATGCCAAAGATTACATTTGACACAAATATTTTTATATCCCGAAAATATGCCCAACTGCCAGACAGTTTTTATATGTCGGTTGTCGTGCTTCAAGAACTCGTTGCAGGAGCGCATGATGATACTGAAATAAAAGCTCTAAATGTTGCGCGGCGAGAGTACGAAAAATCTGGAAAGCTCTTAATTCCAACCGCAGAAGATTGGTGGCTTGTGGGGAAAGTTATTTATGCTTTGCAAAAAGGATTAAAGTCCCGCTCAGGCGGACTGACTCCTAAAATGTCTGCCGATCAAAAATATCGCATAACCCATGATGTTTTGATCGCGAGAACAGCAAAGAGATCGGGCGTAACTGTAGTTACAGATAACACCAAGGATTTTGAAGCTATTCAGAAATTTTGCAATGTGCGTCTCATGAATGGGGATGATTATTTTTCTAGATAACAAGAAAGCCCCGCATTGCGGGGCTTTCTTGTTTGTTAAAGCTTAGTAACGAGCGGCGTTAGGCTTGTGTACCATGAAGCTTTGTACTTGGCACTGCTTGATGTTGTCGAAAGAAACAACACGGATGAAGCTACCAGGATAGCTAGAGCGGCAAGCTTGAACTTCGGCTAAAACTTCTTGAGGAGTTTTGGCGTTGAACAAGGGCAACTTCCAAAGAGTCCAGTAGTGGATTGCAGGATCGGAATCTTCGTTGAATTCGATCGCAGGATAGAAACCTTGCTTAAGGGTATACTCGATTTGACGAGTGATTTGAGCATCGCTCAAAGGGGGAAGATAGGAAAGAGTTTCGTAATGACGCTCTTTTGGTAAAGTTTGCATTATTTTCTCGCAGTTAAATTGGTGTTTCTATGGATTTAAGTAGAAGCGCGATCGCTTTCAACAACTGAATCTAGATCGGAGTCTGTGACAACTTCTAAAGGAACTTCGAGATTAGTTTCAGAACTAGTTTCTAAAATACTTTCTAAACTAGATTCTAAATTCTCACATTCTGCATATCCTTCCGAAGCTGGCACATTCATGATGTGTTCAAAATGTTGACGACGAAGCTGCATGTTTGATTGTTGGATGCCAGTACGAGCCATTTCTGGAATGAAATCTAAAATCTCATTGGCAAGATGCTCTCGCACGGTCATTACTCGAAAAGCCATTTCTTGGTTGACCCCAAACAGGTCTTTGATATAAAGTTCACCGTTCTGGAGTCTCTCGCGGGTTGAGAATTGGTTAAACCAAAGAGCTTTTAATCTATCAGTTTCTTCCAATTGCTCGGCAATTGTCTTGACAGCCTCGAAGGTCAAAAAATTGATCAACATTTTGGCTGTGGACTTAGTACTGCGCTTGATATCCATAGGCTGAACTTAACCAAGAGTTTTTTTGTGAGAATGGGCGTAGCCCATTCTCACAAAAGCTAATCAATTTAGACGGTATCCATTGCTTCAAATTCAAACTTGATTTCTTTCCAGAGTTCAAGAGCAGCATTCAATTCAGGAGACCAACGACCAGCTTCACGAAGAATGTCACCACCTTCACGCATCATGTCGCGACCTTCGTTACGAGCTTGTACGCAAGCTTCGAGAGCAACGCGGTTAGCGGTTGCACCAGGAGCAGCACCCCAAGGATGTCCCAAAGTACCACCACCAAACTGTAAGCAAGAGTCATCGCCGAAGATTTCCACGAGCGCAGGCATGTGCCATACGTGGATACCACCCGAAGCAACGGGCATAACACCAGGCATAGAAGCCCAATCTTGGGTGAAGTAGATACCGCGAGAGCGATCGAGTTCGATGTGGTCTTCACGCATTAGGTCAACAAAGCCCATGGTGATACCCTTTTCGCCTTCGAGCTTACCAACAACGGTTCCAGAGTGGAGGTGATCACCACCAGACATACGCAGACACTTAGCCAAAACGCGGAAGTGAATCCCGTGGGTTTTTTGACGGTCAATAACTGCGTGCATAGCGCGGTGAATGTGCAGGAGCAAGCCATTGTCGCGGCAATACTTAGCAAGAGTGGTGTTAGCTGTGAAGCCACCAGTCAAGAAGTCATGCATGATGATTGGTGTGCCGATTTCTTTTGCGAAAGCTGCACGTTCCATCATTTGCTCACAGGTTGGAGCGGTGACGTTCAAGTAGTGACCCTTGACTTCGCCAGATTCAGATTGAGCTTTTTCGATTGCTTCTTGTACAAACAGGAAGCGATCGCGCCAACGCATGAAAGGCTGAGAGTTGATGTTTTCGTCGTCTTTGGTGAAGTCCAAACCGCCGCGAAGACATTCATATACTGCACGACCGTAGTTTTTAGCAGATAGACCCAATTTAGGCTTGATGGTACAACCCAAGAGAGGACGACCGTACTTGTTCAACTTATCGCGCTCAACTTGAATACCGTGAGGAGGTCCTTGGAATGTCTTCAAGTATGCGATTGGTACACGGATGTCTTCTAGACGCAATGCACGAAGAGCTTTGAAACCAAAAACGTTACCAACCAATGAGGTGAGCAAGTTGGTTACAGAACCTTCTTCAAACAAGTCAAGAGGATATGCAATGTATGCAATATATTGATTGTCTTCGTTGGGTACTGGTTCGACATCATAGCAACGACCTTTGTAGCGATCGAGGTCGGTCAACAAGTCTGTCCATACAGTTGTCCATGTGCCTGTCGAAGATTCAGCAGCTACCGCAGCAGCAGCTTCTTCTGGAGGTACGCCTGGTTGAGGCACGAAGCGGAAAGCGGCGAGAAGGTCGGTATCTCTGGGAGTGTAATCAGGGGTATAGTACTTTAGTTTATAGTCCTGTACACCTGCGTCATAGCCAGCTTTGGCTTTAGACTGTGTTTGTGAGTAAGACATTAATATCTCCTTACTAGATTTAAATGAGAGTCAGTAAACTGCAAACGGGCATTTGCAAAGAATTATCAGCAAAACGTGCTGCAAAAAACTTAAGAGTCAGAGTCAAGCGTCAAATCGAAAATTAACAATAAATTAAAAATCTAATCATCCCTTTGATATCTAGCTCTTTGGTGGAAATATTTTTTGCGTTATATTTGCGTTATATAAGTTAATCCTATCAGGAGTTCTTCGTGTGAAGCCCTTGAGCGATATTTTTAATTTAAACATAAAGTGCGTAGCCACATTTACTTTTTTTGGGAGAAATTTTTTGAAACGCATCATTTTCGACAATAAACTTATATAAAAAATCTATATAACTCTAATAAGCCAAATATATCCTCTGGCAGTTGTTTTATAGGATTTTTTTTCGAGAATTACACTCAAAGCTTTAAAGGGTGAGGATTGTTCGATGCTTGGGGCTATGGATTTGTATTAGAGAAGATTATGATTTATCGGATCATTTTTATGCACATCTCCTCGATATCAATACAAAAACTAATATGATTGATCAACAATACTAATAGGATCAAAATAATATTAGAAATATTAATCTTATTTATAAGTTAGGTTGTTGGAATTAAATGTAGGACGGGTTAGCGATCGCGTAACCCATCATCTTTTTTACGCAATTGATGCGTTACGTTGCATTAACGCATCCTACATTTAATTAAGTATTTCTACTTACGAATACAAAAGGGCATAGCTAAAACAAAAGGCAACTAAGACTTAAATATTGAACCTGCATAGGACGTTGTGGACTTTCTTAAAATCCCGATAAGCTTTCAAAAACCCTATTAAACCCAAGCCGATATCCTTAACTACTTTTATTGCAATCTAATTATCATTTTTAATTGCGCGATTCTGTGCTAGTCTAGAAAAGCTTAATTTTTGATTTTTTATAGCTAAGACTATGCCTAAAGCTGGAATTCACCCCAAGTGGTATCCCGAAGCAAAAGTAATTTGCAACGGTGAAGTGGTAGCAACCATTGGTTCTACCCATCCTGAGATTAACGTTGATGTATGGTCGGGCAATCATCCCTTCTACACAGGTACACAAAAGATTATCGATACCGAAGGTCGCGTAGAACGCTTCTTGCGTAAGTACGGCATGTTTGACGAAAACGCTGCTGTGGAAAATCAGGTATAGCCAACCTTGGATTAATTCAAGGTTTCTTTCTGGCTTACTAAACTAATTTTTCACTTTCTTTTGCGGTAACTCAAATTCCATGCCTGCTGCTTACTTAATCAAAAAGCTCGAATCTGTTGAACAAACCTTCAATGAACTGACTCGTCGGATGGGTGATCCTGACGTGGCGACCGATCACGGCGAGTTTCAGCGCATTGCTAAAGTGAGGGCTTCTTTAGAAGAGACGGTGCTAACTTACGAGACTTTTCGGAAGGCGGAGCAAGATTATAAAGAGTCGCAAGAAATTCTGAAGGAGTCTAATGACCCTGAACTTAAGGAAATGGCAGCTCTAGAGGTCGAAGAATTATCGACAAAGCTAGATGATCTTGAAAAGAAGTTACAGGTTCTACTGCTGCCCCAAGATCCTAATGATGATAAGAACATCATGTTGGAAATCCGTGCGGGTACGGGTGGTGATGAGGCTGGGATCTGGGCTGGAGATTTGGTGCGGCTATATACGCGCTATGCCGAGCGTCAGGGCTGGCGGGTGAAGATGGTCAGTGAGACTTTGGCGGAAATGGGTGGCTTTAAGGAAGCAATCATTGAAGTGCAGGGCGATCGCGTTTATAGCAAACTAAAATTTGAGTCGGGAGTGCATCGGGTGCAGCGCGTACCTGCCACAGAATCGCAGGGGCGGGTGCATACTTCAACGGCGACGGTGGCGATTATGCCTGAAGTCGATGAAGTGGAAATTCACATCGATCCTAAGGATATTGAAATGTCTACAGCGCGATCGGGTGGTGCTGGTGGTCAAAACGTCAACAAGGTGGAAACGGCTGCCGATTTATTTCACAAACCGACGGGAATTAGAATCTTTTGTACGGAAGAGCGATCGCAGTTACAAAATAAAGAGCGGGCGATGCAGATTTTGCGGGCTAAGCTCTATGAGATAAAACTGCGTGAGCAACAAGATGCAGTTTCGTCAATGCGGCGATCGCAGGTTGGTACAGGATCTCGTTCTGAAAAAATTCGTACTTACAATTACAAAGATAGTCGCCTGACGGAGCATCGTCTAGGACAGAACTTCACTTTGCCGCCAATTCTGGAAGGTGAGTTAGAGGAAGTAATTCAAAGCTGTATTTCTAAGGATCAACAGGAGCGTTTACAGGAATTAGCGATCGCCACAGGCGACGATCTAGTTAGTTAATATCTCAGCCTTGAATTAGCATTTAACGGGATAGGTTACACTGATATCGATGATTAATAGCTTGATGATCATTGGAGGATTTGAGATGCTTGCCGATAAAATTTTGCGGGTTTCGCCTGAAACATTTCGGAATAGATTAAAGAGTTATCCTGATTGGGAAAAGTCTTATCAGTCTGGTTTGGCTGTGAAGTTTTTAGAGAAAAGAAGACAAAGGCTTGCTCAAATGACTGAAGTGGATATCCAAAATCCAGAGATTGCTTTTGAGCGCTTTAAGGTAAGCATTAATAGCGATCGCCCCGATGGTGCAAAGCTTTATCTATGATCGTCTTTCTAGATTCTGGTGTAATTGGATTACTATTTGAAAAGCGATTCTCATCACCACGCCTAGCAAATCTTTAGGCTGCAACAGGCATCATTTCAGGGGCTTCAGTTTCAGAATCCTCTGGTGCAAAATCTTGAATTTTGGATTCTTGATCCACTGTCACCGTCAGTTTTAAGCCTAATCCTTTCAGCCAATCTGCTAAACCATAGATCGCTTCTGCACCTTGTTTTTGCAAGATTGTTTCGATGGTTTCAGTATGAATTGCCAGTTGCTCTGGCGCAAGGGCTTCGGCAACGTTGCTGAGGGCTAGTTTCAGAAGATTCGTTTCGATGTCTAATGGTTCGTGATCTTCAAGGTGAACTTCAAGATAGACGGCAGCATATTCAGGATCTTTGAGTCTGTCAATATGATGGGGATGATAAGCTTCACTTGCTTTATAGGTTGCTTGATTCACGGCATCAGTCATTGTTTTGTCTCCTAAAGTCTTGCCAATAGTCTTTTGCTTTGCGAATATCTCGATTTTGAGTGCTTTTGTCGCCGCCACATAACAACAATATTACTACCAAACCAACCTGACCGAAATAAATGCGATAGCCAGCGCCATAATCAATTCTCAGTTCATATACGCTATCACCGACAGGTTTACAGTCACCGAGGTTTCCTGATTTTAAGCGATCGAGTCGTTGTTCGATTCTTGCTTGTGCGCGAATATCTCTTAGTGCGTTAAACCATTCATCAAAAGGGATTTTGCCGCCCGATGTGTATTGTCGAATTTCTCTGGGTTGTATGGTCATTGATGATTCTGATTTTAGGCTGCAACAGGTATCATTTCATGGGCTTCAATCTTTGAATCATCTGGTGCAAAATCCTGAATTTCTGTTTCTTGATCCACTGTCACCGTCAGTTTTAAGCCTAATCCTTTCAGCCAATCCGCTAAACCATAGATCGCTTCTGCACCTTGTTTTTGCAAAATTGTTTCGAGGGTTTCGGTATGAGTTGCTAGTTGCTCTGGTGCAAGAGCTTCGGCAACGTTGCTGAGGGCTAGTTTGAGGAGATTGGTTTCAATGTCTAATGGCTCATGATCTTCAAGGTGAACTTCAAGATAGACGGCGGCATAGTTAATATCTTGCAATTCTTTGATGTGGTATTCACGATAGCTGTCGCTAGCTGGGGTTTGTCCGTTGTTCATAATTTCTCCAATATTCTTTGGCTCTACGAATATCTTTACTTTGGCTGCTTTTGTCGCCACCGCATAACAATAATATTACTACCGATCCGACTTGACCGAAATAAACACGATAGCCACCGCCATAATCAATTCGTAATTCATATACACCATCACCCACAAATTTATAATCGCCTAAATTGCCTGTTTGTAAGCGATCTAGCCTTTGGTTGATCTTTGATTTTGCTCGCAGATCTCTAAGTGAAGCAGTCCATTCCAAAATAGGAATCTTGCCATCGGGGGTGATGTATCGCTGAATTTTTCTGGGTTGCGTGGTCATTTATGATTTTGATGCTTTTAACATTTTATATCGGCAACCTCTGTTCTGTTGCAAAAAAGTCAGAATCGCGGATTGAACGGATTATTGGATTTCACGGATTTTGAGTGGCTGTGCAGACTCGAACTTAAAATGCAAGGATTGAGATCCCCGACTTTTTCTATGCAAGCGAAGGGGATTTGCAAGTTCATAAAGAAATTCTGGGATCTGGACATCTCTAAAAATCCGCGTCATCCCTAAATCCGTTTAATCCGTGATTCTCACTTATTTACCGCACAAAGAGAACCTTGACTAGCAAACCAACTCCCAAAGTGACACTTCATCAACATTAAACCTACGATTAGCTGTCAAAGTTCTTGCATTCACATATTCCGTCACCAAGCAAAAGCCTATGTCAGTCTCAAAGGAATGAATGTAAGCAGGAATGCCTCGATGTTTCAAACCTTGCAAAACTTCTATTTCTCTAGCGATCGCCTTAACACCATCCCAACTACCACCAACCTGAACATGAAATTGTTTAATCACCACCTGCTTACCAAATTTATTCTGAGCGAGATAAGCAACCCTCCCTCCCTGTGTATTTTGACCGAGTTGTTCTATAATTTGATACCCATACGCCGAGAAATCTGGAAATTTACTCATGATGTTTTTGCGATAAACAAGTGTCGTGATAGTTTAGCTTTTAGCTTTGCTCTAATCATAGATAAAAATTTCCCCTATTGCCGCTTAAAATAAATCACATTCGCAAATATTGGGGTAAATAACATGAACGCCCTCACCGTCAAGCATCGCCTCAACAAAAATATAAAATCTAACTAAAAACTATGACATAGCTATTAACGGAAGCAATAAGAATTGCTAACACCCATGTAGAATACGACAAAAACAAATGGAAGAACATCAAACTTCTATTGATGACCTCAGAACAGTTTTTGAATCAGAACAGGATTTCAATGATCTCTTAAATGGCGATCGAGATATTACCCTCAAACAAATTCAGACATTGGCTAAAATTTTTCAAGTATCACCTACCGTTTTTATAGAAGCCTCAGTTCCAACGAATATCTGATCGGCAAATAATCCTGAGTGAATGGCAAACTAATTTTTCGGATTTTATTTAGATATTAACTGTGCTGACGACTGCTATAAAATATAATCATGCAAGTTCGTCAGAGTGTCACCTATAGCAGCATCGATTCTAAATCTCTGCACGATTGGATTGTTAAAGCGATCGCACAGGCACAGGTCACGGGATCACCGATTTTATTTAGTTACTCTCAAAAATGGGAGTGCATGAATCCTCTATTGTTGTTGGCGAGTAAGTCTGAGGCACAACAGCCAAAATTTTATTGGGAACAACCAAACGCCAATTTGGTATTGGCGGCGGCGGGTGCGGTTGCCGAGGTGTCAGTGCCTAACCATGACTTGAGCGATCGCTTTGATTGTGCCAAAAAATTTATTAAAACCCATCTAGATCAGGCGATCGCTGCCAAGCATCCTGATTTGGAATTAGCAAAATCAGAAATTCCGATCCATGTGGTGGGGGCTTTTTCCTTTTATCGCAATGGTCATCATCCTAGTGATTGGCTAGATCTGGCAAAACCAAATAATTATCCGCCAGATTATCAGCAAGAGATCGAGTTTCCGACTTTACTTTTTTTCATTCCCCGTTGGATGGTGCGCCAAAAGGATCAGGATTGCACCTTAACCCTCAACCATTACATTCAGCCTTGGGATCATGCGGATGAAATTTTAGAAAGTATGGAGGATCTGCGATCGCATTTACAGGAAAGCTCTAATTATGAAGTGCCGACTGTCCATGAGGTGAGCAAAATCGTGGAGGTGCAGGGGCAGCAAATTTGGACTGAAATTGTCGAACGCGCTTTAACTTTGATTCATCAAGGACATTTTGAAAAAGTGGTTTTGGCGAGGGCTTTAGATGTATTAGCCGATCGCAATTTTGACCCGTTTCAAGTCCTCCATGTTTTGCGTTGCGAATATCCTGAATGTATTTCCTTTTTGCTAGATTATGGCGTTGGTAAAACTTTTTTGGGCGCAACCCCTGAGGTGGTATTGCAATTTAAAGCCCAAGGCGATCGCCTCTGGTTACGCAGTGATGCTCTTGCGGGTTCGATTGAGCGCGGCAAATCGGTATTAGAGGATCAAATGTTGGGCGATCGCCTGCTCAACAGCGAAAAAGATATGCGCGAACATCAGATTGTGATTCGCTCCATTTGCGATCGCTTGCAAAGTATGGGCGCAGCGATCGATCCACAGGTGAAGACTAATTTGCTGCGATTGTCTAATGTGCAGCATTTGCATACACCGATTACCGCCCATATTGATCATGCAGACTGGTTGATTGCCCTCGATATCTTGCAGCAGTTACATCCAACGGCGGCGGTCGGTGGTGAGCCAAGGGATCGGGCGGTTTGTTTTATGCAGCAATGGGAAGCTTGCGATCGCGGCTGGTATGCTGCGCCGATTGGTTGGCTAAATGGTGATGGGGAAGGGACTTTTGGTGTGGGAATTCGAGCAGGATATATTCAAGGCGATCGGGCGCGGATTTTTGCGGGGGCGGGAATTGTGGCAAATTCACAGGTGCAAAATGAGCAGAGTGAAACCACGATTAAATTTGCAGCATTATTAAAGGCTTTAGGTGCGCTCTGATAATGGAACTCCCAAATGGTGTGAGGCGGCGCATCGCGCCGCCTCACACCATTTGTTTTTTATAATGGCGACAGCTATAGTAATGGAAAGAAGTGTCCAATGGGTCCCTGTCCTTTACCGATCGCTAAGGAATGTTTCAAAGCTTCCGTAACATAGTTTTTAGCATCCTGAACGGCTTGAAATCTTGGTTTCCCTAATGCCAAATTTGCAGCGATCGCCGCCGATAGAGTACAGCCAGTTCCATGAGTATGCGCGGTATCAATTACTTCTGTCTGCAAAACCTCAAAGCGATCGCCATCAAACCAGACATCTATCGCTTTAAGACCGCCGATCATGCCGCCTCCCTTTACCAACACCGATCTCGCTCCCAATTTATAAATCTTCTGAGCCGCAGTTTGCATATCTTCTAGAGTATTGATTTCCATGTCTGCAAGAATTTGGGCTTCATAGCGATTAGGTGTGGCGATCGCCGCGAGGGGAACTAACTGCTCACGCATCGTTTTAACCGCATCATCATCCAATAGCTGCGCCCCTGCCCGTGAAACCATCACAGGATCAACCACCACATTCCCAAATCCAAAGGCGACTAATTTCTTGGCAACGGTTTTAATAATCTCTTGATTGAGAAGCATTCCTGTTTTGATCGCTCCCACCCGCATATCAATCATCACCGCTTCAAACTGAGCCGTCACCGCCTCAGGTGACATCGCATCTACTCGCGTTACACCCTGTGTATTTTGAGCCGTGATGCAAGTGAGTACGCTAGTTCCATGCACACAATGAAAAGCGAAGGTGCGAAGGTCAGCTTGGATACCCGCACCACCTCCACTATCCGAACCAGCGATCGTCATCGCGATCGCAATTTGAGAAGTGTTAAAATTACTCATACCAAGTAAATATATCAACTATACAAGTAGTCCAGCATAAGTAAACTAAAAACCTAGAAGCTTAAGTTGCCCGCTACGCAGACGACGTAAGCTCTGATTTTAGCTTTAGCTATGCTGAACTACTATAACTTTGGGGCGTAGAACTAACATGACAATTACAACAATTTCCTTGCCAATGGAACGAATAGTTGAGTTTTGTCATAAATGGCACATAACAGAGTTTGCCCTCTTTGGTTCGGTTCTGCGGGATGATTTTCGCCCCGATAGTGACATTGATGTACTGCTAACTATGTCCCCATCTATACATCGAGGACTTACCGAAACCCTTCAAATGCGAGATGAACTTCAATCAATATTTGATCGCAAAGTAGACATGATTATTAAAGCTGCGATCGAACGAAGCGAAAATTGGCTTAGACGTAAAAATATCTTAGAGTCAGCAAAAACAATCTATGTCACGCGATCAAGAATCCCTAATTGATATTTCAACTGCGATCAAACGTATCCAACGTTACACAGCAAACATTAGTCGTTTAGACTTAGAAGCTAATGACGAGAAACTATCAGCCGTGCTTTACCAGATTGCGATTATTGGTGAAGCCACCAAACGGTTATCTCTTCCTTTTCGTCAGCAATATCCCAAAATTCCTTGGCGAGAAATGGCAGGGATGCGAGATGTGATTGTGCATGAATACGATCAGCTTGACTTTGATGTGGTGTGGGATATTGTGACAAATAAGCTATCTTTACTGCGAAATGAGATCGAAACTTTGCTTGAAGAGAAATAATTGTTAAACATTCCTTAACGCTTACCCTGTAATAATTAAGGACAAAGCAATTTATGAATTATTTTGTGAATCGTAAAGTTTTGGGAGTGGTTATTGCGACAGTGCTAAAATAATTTCTCAAAACTAACTGAGATTTTATGGCGCTAATTGTTTGCCCAAAATGTAGGAATCAAGTCTCTGAGCGAAATCAAACTTGCCCAAAATGTGGCTATTCTTTGCCTGTAGTACTTGACAATCAAATACAGCTATCTTCAGATGAGCAGAAAATTAAAAATCAATTATTGGAAACTGATAATCAAACAAAAAAACAATTACTTTGGTTTTTTGGTGGACTGGTGGGTTCATCCATTGTGGTATTAGGTGTGGTGTTAGGGTATTTTTTCTGGATTTACAAAACCTATGGGGTGTTACCTTCATTTTTTCAAACCTCAAAATCAACTACATCAACTACATCAACATTTGCACAAACTCAATCTTCTGAATGTACGAAAGCTAGTAGCTATATCTGGGCAAATGTTCGTTTATATCAGGATTCGAGTTGTAGGCAACCATTCGCTACCGTCTATGCAGGTGGACAGTTGCAAGATGGTAGAAAAGGAGTTTTACTAAAGTTTGATAGCGGTGCAACAGAATGGAAAGCAAGAGAATCAGTTACAAGCCAGTCGTATGTTAAAACTGATGACCCAGCTATAAAGGCTATGCTTTTTCGAGAAATGAATCAGTAAATTTATTCCTCATTAATTACAATTTATAGCTGTAGACACTTGTATTAGGACAAATCAAAAACCAAGAAGCGAGTTGCGGCGCGGAGCGCCGACTCTCTCTTCTGGGTTTTATGTCCTAACAAGATTAGCTACAGTTATATAATGTAAATAAAGCAGTTCCAAACATCACACACAAATGGCACAGCTAACTATTGAAATTTCGGATGAGTTAGCCCAAAAGCTAGCCCCATACCAACATCAAATTTCTGAAATTTTTACTCGCTTCGTGAACACATCACTTATCGAAAAAAATCCAGCTAACCTTGAGTTACCAAACAATCTTTCATTTACAGAATCACCGACTTATCTTGAGATAATTGATTTTTTAGTCAATCGCCCTACATCGGAACAGATTGCTAATTTCAAAATTTCCGAGCAATCGCAAATACGTTTACGAGAATTACTTCAAAAAAATCGAGATGCAAATCTTATTCCCTCAGAAACAGTAGAGCTAAATCTTTGCGAGCAACTTGATACGCTAATGACAATGATGAAAATTAGAGCTTACACTGCTATCCAATCTCAAAATCTCAGTAACTCTCATTCGGCATGACCGCCTATATTTCCACAACTCTTAGACAATTAGTAAGTAATCGGGCTGATGGTAAATGTGAATACTGTTTGATCCATCAGGACTTCTCTATTTATAGTCATGAAGTAGATCACGCAACGGCAGTAAAGCATGGAGGATTATCAATTGAAGAAAACTTAGTACTAGCTTGCTTGCCATGTAATCGATACAAAGGATCAGATTTAACCAGTTTAGATCCAATAACTAAGCAAGTTACGCTTCTATTTAATCCACGACTTCATAAATGGCGCGATCATTTTGAAATTGAAAAAGGCTATATTATCGGATTAACGGATGTTGGGAGGACTACTGTATTTTTATTGAAGTTAAATGAATCCAAGCGTTTAATGATTAGGCAAGTTTTAGCATCACAAAATCTTTATCCCTGATTTGCGAGATGCGATCGCATTTTTACTCTTTAACAATTGTTAAACATTCCTTAATGCTATAACTGCAACAATGCAAGACAAAGCAATCTATGATTTAGCTAACCTGTAGACTGACTGGTTATGAAAACAGATCATCCGATTTATACACAAGAGCAAATTTCAGCTTGGTTGCGGGGACTCATGAGTGTTGCCCTCGCTGATAATGATTACAGTGACCAAGAGCGCACCCTCTTCGATCAAATTAGTCATAGTGAAGAATGGGGCGAAGAAGTTACCATTGCTAATTTTGAACCGATCGCGGCTCAAGAATTAGCTGATGAGTTGGGCAGCGATCGCAGTGTCGGACAGAATTTTTTACGCATGGCAGTGATGATGGCGCTGGCGGATGGCAAATATACGGATACAGAAGATCGAGTTATTCAAGAATTTTGCACAGCCCTCGGTCAAGAAATCACTCCGATTAATGAGTTACGACTCAAGCTTACAGAAGCATCGCACCATGAAGAACATCACCCCGATCTATTAGAACCTGTCAAAGAATGGCTCGATCACATGGACATCCATGAATCTCGCCTTGCCAATCTCATTTGTAAAGTCGTGCCTGCTCAATGTCCCTTTGAACGCGATGTCGTTTTATTTGGGCGCAAAATCATGCATATCCCTGCCATGTGCGAGATTAACCCTCTCTACGATCAACTAGTGGGATTACGTTTTCGAGCGTTAACTTATCTTGATGAAAAAGGCGAAGATATCTCAAAATACTATTAAGTAACTGGTCGCAATTAAAACCCGAAAAACCTGTGGCGCACGCGTAGCGTGCGCCACAGGTTTTTCGGGTTTTAACTATGTCTAGTCACTTAGGGCACTATCAGGAACGCGCAAAAATCTAAATCGCCAAACTCAAAAGTAGAAATGACGCTCTGCGTCATTTCTACTTTTGAGATCAAAGCGCTATAGTATTTACAGTTTTTACTAGCCAGACTAGCCAACTATGCCCAGAGAACTAAAAAACGCGAAAAAAGAAGAAGATAACAGCGATGTATCCCCCAATGTGTTGCGCGTTGTTTTAGCATTTCGGCGCTGGGGTTGGGCTTCTTTCTGGACACAGGTTGTTTTATGCGTAGTCTCAGCGCTAGTCTTGCTGCAACTCGTACTATTAAAAGCGCCGTCAACCAATGTTCCGACGGGGGCCGACACCAACCCTGCGACACTTCCCGGACTTAGCTTTGCATGGGCAGGAATCGCCGTACTCGGTGCAAGTATTTTTTGGAATTTTCGTTATACACAAATGGCGAAAAAATTGCGATCGCCCGATCGCCCTACCAAAACCCAAACCGTATTTCAAATCAAAATCGGGATAATTATCAATCTCGTTGGCATGTTGATTACTTTAGTGGGAGCCGCCTCGATTGTGGGCGCGTTGACTTTGCGATCGCAACAGGGGGTATTTGCAGGCGCTGGTAACTTTAACCTCACGATTCAGCCCTTAGATTTTCAAATTATCCAAGCAAGTTTCAATGTTATCTTTGCCCATTTTGTCGGCTTAGTTGCGTCGTTGTGGCTACTTAACCGCGCCACCGACAAACCAAACCGCGAATAAACAAGGGGCTTAAGCCCCTTGTTTTAATCTCAAAGGAGAGGGGATGCAAAGCATCCCCTCTCCTTTGAAGCGTTAGAATGAATATAAAGAAATGTAAATAGTGGCGAAAACGATGGAGTGGAAACAAATCGAAGAAAACTGGGTTTTGACACCGACTAAACCCAAGGGCGTAATTCACTTTCTCGGTGGAGCATTTTTTGCGGCGGCTCCCCATGTTGCCTATGGGCGCGTGCTAGAGCAGCTTGCGAAAAATAACTACGCGATCGTGGCTACACCCTTCTTAAATAACACCTTTGACCATCGCCAGATTGCCCGCGATGTCCATACATCCTTTCGCAAAGCCCGCAGCAAACTATTTCTCGATTATTTTCCTGCGTTTGGTATGGGGCATAGTATGGGTTGCAAAATTCATTTACTAATTAATAGCCTCTATAAACCCACCCGCGCAGGCAATATCTACATCGCCTACAACAACTACAGCGCCGATCGCTCGATTCCTTTTTTTAAGGAGTTAGCGGGGACAATTCCTGAAATGTCGTCAATGGCATTCACGCCTACGCCCAAGGAAACCGAGCAATTAATTAGCGCGAATTATCAGACCGCCCATAATTTACTGGTCAAATTTGTTGACGACGGTATTGACGAAATTTCTATCCTTAACCAGTTACTTAAGCAAAAATTTCCCAACACCGTCAGTTTACAAACCCTCGAAGGCACTCACATCACTTCTATGGGCATTGATATGAAATGGCAGGCAGGATCGAGTTTTTCAGCGATTGACGCGATCGCGCAATGGGTCAAGCAAGAAATTCACAAGAATAATCAAAGTTTAGAACTTGTATTGTTAGCATGGCTTGCTAAGCAAGTTCCATAGAAAAGAAATAATTTTAGAGAGTTCGACCTTTCGGGACGAACTCTTTTTAATCATTTATAACGGCTTCCAATCAGGCGATCGCAGCATCTTAAAATGTTCAAGTCTTTGATGAAAGTAACTACTATCAAGTTTGCTGTGATTATGCATGATCGCAGATTTGACACTAATCGCCCATGACCAGATCTGCGCGACCTGCATCAAGGGCTGCATGCATTTTAATTCGATGTCTTCGAGGGGCTGCACGGACTGATAACCATCTAAAAAAGCCTTGCGGACACTGGGGCTAATCCCTGCTTGCAAAGTCACTTGTAGGAATTTAGCAATATCAAACGATCGCCAGCCATAGCCGCATTGATCAAAATCAAAAAGCGTCAGATCATTAGTGTCTGTAAAATGCACATTGCCACTGTGCGGATCGCCCCAGCAGACACTCCAGAGGGGCATTTCCTGCGGCAAACAATGAATTTGTTCTTTAATTTGAGCGATCGCGTCATTCATATATGATCGCGCCGCCGCATTCAAAAATGGCGATAGGTCGCGCAGTGAATCATCAAGCAAATAGTCAATCGTCAAATGTGGACGCGCTGCATCACATTGAAAATTTTGAGCCGCACCGTGAAGTTTTGCCAAAGTTTCCCCTAATCTCTGTGCTTGTACTTTATTAAGATCGCCAACGGCAATTTGACCTGCAGCATGGGTAAACAAAGACGCATAGCGTTTGCCCTCAAGGGCAGGAATCTCGATCGCTAATTGTCCATCTTCAGTCGTAAGGGGATGGGCTACGGGAATGTAATTTCTGTGTAAAAAGGCTAGTAGCTCTAGTTCAAATTCGATTTCAGCTTTAGATCGCCAATGAGCATGGGAGACGCGCAACACATAGCGATTATCATGGGTTTCTACTAGATAAATATCGCTTAACCCTCGCATCCAAAAGACACAACTAGTAATTTCCCCTACTGCATAGCGAGACAAAATGCGATCAACTAAAGCCTGTGGAGCAAGAGTGGAGTAAGTGATCGGAAACAGATGATCAGTTGTACTTAGGAAATGCTTAACAGAGCATTCTGCGACAGGCATAGCGATCAATAAGTTAGATTTATTTGTCTACATATATCGCAGATCAGAGATTAAAACTGTTTGTCAAAAACTAAACAGCTTTTTGTCATGCAAAGTAATGTTTACAGCATTTTTTAAGCAAGGTACATAGGTTTATTTCTCCGCCTTTGGCGGGGAAACAAACCCGTAATTCACCAGCCAACCGCAAGGTTAGTGGCTGGTGAATTACGGGTTTAGATAGATTAGCCAAATAATCATCAAAAGTGTTAAGGCTAAGATAGTCTTGCAAATATAGCTAGTTATCACTAGTGCTATGGAGGATGTTATGCCTAATGATTTGCCCAAAAGCTTTCTCGATCAGTTACGGACGATGACGGTCGTTGTTGCGGATACTGGTGATATCAATGCCATCAAAAAGTTTCAGCCCCAAGATGCGACCACAAATCCATCTTTGATCACATCGGCAGCCCAAATGCCCCAGTATCAAGAAATTGTCGATGAAACCTTGCTAGGAGCCAGACAAGAATTGGGAGAAAAAGCCCCACCGACAGAGGTTGTTTCTTTAGCTTTTGATCGTTTAGCGATCGCCTTTGGTATGAGAATCTTGGAAATTATTGCAGGGAGAGTTTCCACAGAAGTCGATGCGCGTTTGTCCTATAACACGGAGGCAACGATCGCCAAGGCGCATTATTTAATCTCGCAATACGAAGCTCATGGCATTTCCCGCGATCGCGTACTCATTAAAATTGCGGCAACTTGGGAAGGGATCAAGGCGGCGGAAGCTTTAGAGAAAGAGGGAATTCATTGCAACTTAACATTGCTGTTTGGAATGCACCAAGCGATCGCCTGTGCTGAGGCGGGGGTGAAATTAATCTCGCCCTTTGTCGGACGTATTCTCGATTGGCACAAAAAAGAGACAGGGCGCGACAGTTATCCTGCTCAAGAAGACCCTGGAGTATTGTCCGTAGCCCGAATTTATAACTACTACAAAAAATTTGGTTATCAAACCGAAATTATGGGGGCAAGCTTTCGCAATATGGGAGAGATCGTAGAACTCGCAGGTTGCGATCTCCTGACGATTTCCCCTGCTCTACTGGATGAGTTGCAACAGACCGAAGGAGAACTTGTCCGCAAGCTCGATCCCGCGATCGCTAGTCACGCCGATATTGCCAAGATCCCCATGAATAAAGCCACTTTTGAGGCGATGCACGCCAGCGATCGCATGGCAGCAGAAAAGCTTGATGAAGGGATCAAAAGTTTCTCAAAAGCTCTAGAGACTTTAGAGGAATTACTCAAAGATCGTCTAGCTAACCTCGAAGAGGCAACGCTCAGTTCAGTCTAAAGATGAGAGAGTGCGCCCCTCTGGGGCGTACTCTCTCATCTCATTTAGGATTGCTATATACTGCGAATATGTCGCCACAATTGCCCGATCGCTTATCTCCTAATCAAATCAGATTTGATCAAGCTCTCATAGAGCAGTTTGATCTATTACTTCGCGCCAAATATCCCCTGATATATATAGTTACTGCCGAAGAGGAGCCAGTTGAAGAAATTTTGATTGACGTGGCTTTACAATCTAGCCCCAATCGCAGGATTGTATTTTGGGACATTGCGCGGGGATGGAGTGATCATCATGGCGATAAAGGATCGGTGATGGCGGCTTTGTCGCGAATTGCTCAGCGAGACAAGGCAACCAAAGACGGCGATAACATTTTGTATGTATTGCGAGATTTGCACCCGATCCTCAAATATCCTCACCATGAGCGTAATATTCCGATTATTCGGGAGCTAAAAAATCTAGCGCGAGATCTCAAGCGCGATCGCCGCACAATTGTCTTAACCAGCCATGTGCTAGAGATCCCCGCCGAATTAACCGAAGAAGTTACGGCAATTGATTTCCCTTTGCCAGCGATCGTCGAAATTGAATATTTGATCAAGCAAAAAATCTCACCCAACAAACTTAATTTATCGGGTTTAGCCCTAGAGCAATTAGTTAAGGCTTGTCAAGGGCTGAGTCGGACTAGAATTCAACGGGTTTTAGCCAAGGCGATCGCCGAAAAAGAGCAGGTCAATGACGCTGATATTGATGCAGTACTCGCGGAAAAGCAGCAAGCAATTAGACAAACAGGAATTTTAGAATTTTTTACGGTTAATGAATCCCTAAAAAATGTGGGGGGACTCGATAACCTCAAGCAATGGGTAAGGATTCGTCGCGATGCCTTTACCGAAGAAGCTAAGCGCTATGGCATCCCCACACCCAAAGGCGTGTTATTAGTTGGTATTCAAGGCACTGGCAAATCATTATCAGCAAAGACGATCGCGAACGAATGGCGTTTACCTCTATTGCGTCTGGATATCGGACGATTATTTGGTAGTTATGTTGGCGAAAGTGAGAGTCGAATGCGCCAGATGATCCAACTCGCGGAAGCAACTGCCCCCTGTGTATTGTGGATCGATGAGATCGACAAGGCTTTTGGGAATGTTAATAATTCTAGTGATAGTGACTCTGGGGCAAGTCGGCGCGTATTAGCCACATTAATCACATGGATGCAGGAAAAAACCTCCCCCGTATTTATTGTTGCCACCGCCAATAATGTGCAGATTTTGCCAGCCGAATTATTACGAAAAGGTAGATTTGATGAGATTTTCTTTTTGAATTTACCGACTGAATCTGAGCGTCAAGAAATTTTTAAAGTACATTTACAAAAATTACGCCCCAGTCGTTTGCGTGATTTTGATCTTTTACTCTTAGCTCGACATACCAAAAATTTTAGCGGCGCAGAAATCGAACAAGTTATCATTGATGGTATTCATCGCGCCTTTGGTCGTGGGAGCAGTGGCAATCGTGAGGATTTTACAACGGAGGATATTATTAGCGCGATCGAAGAGACAGTACCATTAGCGGCGATCGCCTCTGAGCAAATCGCATCCCTCAAACAATGGGCAGCCGAGTCAGGCGCACGCACTGCTTCTAATGATGAACAATTACTTCAAGAATTACGAAGATTTGCAATTAAATTAGAATAATATGTCCCACTTCACCACGATCGCGATCGAAATCAAAAATGGCGACCTGCTCAAACAAGCCTTAGGAACCCTTGGCTATCCTGTTAAGGAAAATACTTTAGTGCGTGGCTACTTAGGCAATACCATCACGGCTGACTATGTGATCCCCATGCCCAATGCCTATGACCTTGGCTTTCGGAAAATCGGCGATCGCTACGAACTCATTGCGGATATGTGGGGCGTGGCAATCAATATCGAAGAATTTTTGGGAGAGCTAAATCAGCAATATGCGACTAAAACCGTTTTAGAAAGCGCCACTCAACAGGGTTTTGCGATCGAGCAGCAGGAAACATTAGAAGATGGCACGGTCAGAATTGTGGTTGGTCGCTGGAGCTAGTTTTGGAATTAGTTTTAGAATTAGTCTTAAAATTAATCAGAGTTGCGAAATAGGGTTAAAACTGGAACACAGGCTCCTATACATGAGGCGATCGCGCCAATACCCGCAAAAATATGTGGGGCTTGCACATACTTAATAACTTCATCTGTCGCGAGGGGTAAGGTTGCGAGCAGCACACAAGACACACCTAAGCGAACTGCTAATTGATGAATCATGTTTTTTACTTGAATTCTACTGATCTATAATCTGAGCGATATCTCACAGTAGGTGTACTCAAGGGGATCGTCATCTATAAATAGGGTGATATATGGCGTTTTGCAGGCAAACGAAGTAAAGATTTCCCCGCCGAAGATGAGGAAATCTCTACTTCAATCAAATAGGTTACTTATGGCAGCTAAATTTTGAAACTTAGGTTTAGCAAAATAATAACCTTGAAAAAGTTCTATACCAAAAGATTGCAAGATCGCTAACTCTACATAGGTTTCCACACCTTCAGCAATTACTCTAATCTCTAATTCCTTACATACTTGCACAATCCCCTTAACGATCGCTTGACGACCCTTATTTTGATTGATATCTCTAATCAGCCCCATATCAAGTTTGACTAAATCCGTTTGAAATTCGGCTAACAAATTTAACCCTGAATAACCTGCGCCAAAATCATCGATCGCCGTTAAAAAGCCTTGTTGTCGATAGTATTGAACAATTTCGCGTAGATGGACATGATCCTTGATTTTCTCTCCTTCAGTAATCTCAAAGATAATCCGATTAACAGGAAATCCAAAGGTTTTAGCCGCCTCAAGGGTGGTGCGAATACATAATTCAGGGCGATAAACAGCATTGGGTAAAAAATTAATACTCACAAAGGATTGAATATTTAATTTCGCTCCTAACTGAACGGCTTTGACTCGACAGGATTGATCAAAACGATAACGATTTGTATCATTGATGCGACCTAAAATCTCACTAGCAGGTTCTTCATTCATCCCTCTAACTAGGGCTTCTTGGGCAAAAATTTCCTTGGTTGTAGTGTTAACGATTGGCTGAAATGCCATTGTGAAGTCAAATCCTAAGCCAGCCCCCTCAGTGCATTCGGCACAGCCAATTTTTTTATATTCTTGGTTTTCTTTCATTTTTTATATATCTAAATTTCTAGAGTCTAACTATGGTTCTGAAAATCCAAAATTCGGTATATGATATTACATTTTCTTGAGAGCTATCAGCAAGATAATTGTCTTCTTGTCTTCGATTTTGTTTGGGTTTTAGGTATGCCAGATAAATTTTCAAAAAGCTTGCTTCGCGAGCTTTTTGAAAATTTATCTGAGGTTTATTAGGCGGCGCTTTGCGCTACCTATCCGTAATTTCTATAGTTTAGCTGATTTCTGAAAGGGCGATGAACTGCTGAAGGTATAACGCTAAATTACAATAAGAGAGTTCGCATTGCGAACTCTCTTGATTTATGAAACCTATGCGCGATCGCCAATATATTCCCAAATATATTCTTTTCTATAAACCCTATGGAGTTCTCTGTCAGTTTACTGATGATAGTGCCTCACCACGCCCCACGCTAAAAGAATATATTGACATTCCTGAAGTCTATTCCGTCGGTAGATTAGATTTTGATAGCGAGGGCTTATTACTGCTCACTAATGATGGTCAGCTAAAGCATCATTTAATCGATCCGCAGTTTGCTCATACTCGGACTTATTGGGTACAGGTGGAACGAATTCCCACGGAAGCGGCTTTGCAGCAGTTACGAGATGGGGTGGTGATTCAGGGCTATCTTACTAAACCTGCGATCGCCAATTTATTAGACTCAGAGCCAGACTTGCCATCGCGCAATCCGCCGATTCGGTTTCGGGCAAATATCCCAACGGCTTGGATCGAGCTAACTTTAACTGAAGGGAAAAATCGACAAGTGCGAAAGATGACCGCCGCCGTCGGATTTCCAACTTTGCGCCTAGTGCGCGTGGCGATCGCCCATTTACGCTTAGATCATCTTCCTGTTGGGGATTGGCGAGATTTAACAGAACAAGAATTACAGGAACTCCGCCTGAAAGTGTTGCCGCGCCGATTCCGATAAGGTTTTGATTAGTTCTGAGATTAAATTTTCAGAGGAATTTGGTAATAATTCTTCACAACCAACAATCGGAACTTCTGCTTGAAATAGTTCTCTTAATAATCCATAATTTGGCGCGATCGCCATAGAACCATGTTGCAAAACTGAATTATGTCGATAAACTTGAGCGCTACCGATGATTTTTCTGCCATCGGCAATAATCAGATCGGCATTGGTGGCTGTGGAAAAACAACTAGGATTATGAATATAGCCCCGTCCTGAGTTGCCATAGGTCAGCGTAATTCCTAATTTTGCAAAGCCTTGAATCAGAAATTCACAAATATATTCGTACATTTCACGGTGCGATCGCTTTTTACCCTTAACTTCCACATTGGTAATCACAACATAGGTGAGATCGCCTTGGTGCAGCACGGCTCTACCCCCGCTAGGACGGCGCACAATGTCGAGATGGTGTTGCTCGGCGATCGCTTTCCAGTGATCGGGGTATTGTTTTTGATGAAATCCTAAGGAAATCGCCGCAGGAGTCCAGCCATAAAATCTTAAAATCGATGGAGATTGCGGATCTTGACTATGGCGATCAAGTAAAGCATTATCTAGCTGCATATGTAGCTCACCCGATGTCTCAGAATAGGGGATAAGCTGCCATGACTTGTGCATATATTTCTCTCAGCAATCACAGCGCTTTGCGCTAACTTACAGCAATTTGTTTTCAAACCCGCCACAAATTAAAATATAAAACCCGTTGCGGGGCTTCGCCCTGCGACCCTTCTTGTGGCGGGTTTGATCGAGTTTTGCTGTAAAACCAAAGAGAATCTTTTAAAGATTCTCTTTGTAATACTCAAGGATATCCAAAGAAAGGGAGTTGGGGCGCTTTGCGCCCCAACTCCCTTTCTTTAGTAGGGCAACTTTTAAGCCTGAAAATGCTCTTTTAAAAATTCATCGTTATCATCAGCGATCGCTGCCACAATTGTGATGATCCGAGAAATTTCTGCAGGGGAAAGATCTTCAACAGACCGTGAAGATAGCACTAGCACCTGATCATTTTGAATAGCGTATCTCGCTTCAAAGGTATCAGTCGCATTTTTTTCGAGGAGCCAGCGTGTTAGCTTAGCTTCATCTTTAAATGGTGCATTGAGTACTGTCGAAAAGACCGTAAATGTATCATTCGGTTCAGTTCCAGTAATATTGACAACTACTTCTACAGTGCCATATTGAAATTTCCACGTATCCTCTGTCTGATTTTCCAGAGCCGAATTATCAGCATCCATACTAGCAATCACAGTTTGGATGGTTTGCACAATATGATCAGGCGCTGGTGCAAAACTAGATGCTGCTTCTACAGGGGGTGTTGGCGATTCTGTTGTGAAGGTCATAGTGAAATATCTAGTTAATATCTGCCAATAGTGTATAGCAAACGTCAATCTTTTAGAGCTTTGCTCTAAAGTAAAAAATAAAAATTAAGCTATTTTACCGTGGGCGATCGCCCAAGTTTGATCTGCCATTGATACCAATTCTTCAGGCTCATGGGTAACAACGAGAATTGTCCAATTTTTTTTCAGATCTTCCAAAATCCCCAAAATCTGTTTCCGCATTGACCAGTCCAAGCCTGCGGTTGGCTCATCAAGCAGTAATAGGCTAGGCTGACGAATCAACTGCACCGCGAGGGCTAACCGCCTCTGCTGACCGCCACTCAAGGATTGCGGTGAGGTACTAGGGTTGAGATGACTAAGCCCCACTGCACTCAAAGCGCCCTGAATGCGATCGCCATCCAGATCAATATGTCCTAGCCGCAATTCTTCTAAAATCGTACTACCGCAAAAGTGGCGTTCAGGAAACTGAAATACTAACCCACATATCTGTTGCAAGTGATCGGGTGAAAGCTCTTGAGATTTCCAATAAATTGCGCCGCTAGTCCATTCCACAAATCCCGCTAAAATCTCTAGCAAAGTACTTTTGCCAGAGCCACTCGGTCCGACCATTACACCAAGCTGCCGATCCTGTAGCTCAAAGGAGATATTTTTCAGAATTGCTTCAGGGGTTGCAGGGGGATGGTAGGAAAGATTTCGGATCGAAAGCATAAAAATTGAGGACTCGCAATTTAATAAAGGATGAAAATTTTTTGTGGTGAGGCAAAGCCTCACCACAAAAAATTTTCATCCTTTCTATCTTAACTGGCTAACTCAGCAAGTTCTTGGCAAGCAGCTTGATACTGCTGCTCAATTTCCGTCAACAGTTCCGATAAACCTGCACTTTCCCCATGTTTGCCCTTAAGCTCAGCTTCTAGACATAGCTTACCCAAAGCTTTTGCCCCCAAAATATTGCTACTTCCCTTGAGGGTATGAGCCGCATAACTGACTTCTTTGAGGTCATTATCAATAATCGCCTGTCGCAGACTTTGGAGAAGGGTAGGTGCTTCTTCGGCGGTAAATAAATGGATCATCCGTCCAATTAATTTGGGATTAATTTGTTCAAGGTTTTTGATCGCGGCGCGATCGATTACTGAAGGAGTATGAAATTTTTCAACTTGCTCCGCAGCGATCGCTTCATCTAAGTCAATCCCCACCGCCCATTTCTCGATCGTGCGCTGGAGCGAATCCATCATAATCGGCTTACTAATGTAATCATCCATCCCTGCGCGTAAACACATCTCGCGATCGCCCTGCATCGCACTTGCCGTCATCGCGATAATAATCGGACGCTCATAGCCCGTTTGTAAATCAGCCCAGTGCTTCACCAGATAAGTGGCGGTTTCTAAGCCATCCATTTCTGGCATTTGTACATCCAACAATAGTACGTCATAGCGATTGACCTGCACTGCTTCCAGCACCGCTAAACCGTTATCAACTACGTCAGGTTTATAGCCCATCTTAATCAACATTGCCATCGCCAATTCTTGGTTGATTAAGTTATCTTCCGCGATCAAAATTTTGAGAGGCAAGCGATCGCCTAACCTTCCCGCACTATTAGCCCCCTTATTCATCGCATCCTGTAGCGTATAAGCGGGTTGACCCTTCGCGATTTGGGTAGTAATCGTAAAGGAAAAAGTAGAACCATGATCAGCCTTGCTTTCTGCTTGGATCGTACCGCCCATTACCTCCACCAAACTTTTACAAATTACTAGCCCCAAGCCAGTGCCGCCATATTTACGAGAAGTAGAAGCCGTCGCCTGTGAAAAGGGTTGGAATAAGCGTTCCATTTGGGCTGGGCTAATGCCAATGCCAGTATCACTAACGGAAAATAATAACTGAAACGGGCGATCGCCTGTCAGAACTTGATCGGAAGCTAATTTCACGCCAATTCGCACAGATCCTGAATCGGTAAACTTGAGCGCATTAGAAACCAAATTTAATAAAATTTGTCGTAATCTGGCGACATCGCCAATAATAAATGGCGGCACATTAGCCTGCATACTTACTTCAAATTTTAATTTTTTTTCTTTCGCTTTGACCAACTGCACATCATAAATATCCCGCACCACTGCCCTCACATCTAACGGTGCATTATCTAGTTCTAATTTGCCTGACTCAATTTTGGAGAAATCTAAAATATCGTTAATCACCGACAGCAGCATTTCACCACTTACTTGGATCGTGCGAATATATTTTTCCTGCTCAGAATTAACATCAGTTCCCGCCAATAGTTGGGTCATCCCAATCACACCATTAATGGGTGTCCGAATTTCATGACTCATCATTGCTAAGAAGGCGGCCTTAGTTCTTACTGCTTCTTCAGCTTCTTCTTTGGCTTTACGCAGATCTTCCATTAGTTGTGATTGCCTCAATTCCGCTTGTTTTTTAGCGGTGATGTCACGAAAACACCAAATTAAGCCAAAAAATTTGTTTTGAGAAGAACTTACAGGACTTGTGTAGTAGTCAAATATGCGATCGCCATACACAATTTCGCCACGTCTGATCACATCAGGATCATCGTAGGTCGTCTCTAATAGATTTGCCAATACCTCAGGTAAATAGGACTTGATCAAAAATGTACCTAGTGGATAGCCATTGCTCAAATCGCGATCGACTTTATCCCCAAGCAAAACATCATGGGAAATATCCCACATTTCACAAAAACGATGGTTAAAGCTGGCAATTCTTCCCTGTTCATCGACGGCAAAAATACCATCGATTACGGCTTCTTTTTGGGCATGTAATAGCAAATTTTTACGTTGTAAATCCCTGAGCATTTCAACGCGCTCAAATACAACCTGTGACAGTTCATGATTCTTTTGAGCAAGGTGTATTTGCAAATGACTTAAGGATAAGTGCAAATGGACACGCGCATATACTTCAGCCAGTTGAGGCGGCTTTGTAATATAGTCAGCGCCACCACTAGCAAAAGCTTGCAACTTATCTTGAATGCTCTCGTTGCCACTAACAAAAATAATCGGAATAGTTTCCGTTTCCGTATTCGCTTTGAGGATTCGACAAACTTCGTAGCCATCCATTTGAGGCATGGCGACATCTAACAAGATGAGATTAGGAGCAAAAGACTTGACGCATAGCAAAGCCTCACCACCATCATTAGCGGACTTAACTATATAGCCGTGATCTGCCAATGCAGAGGCTAACATATAGCGAATATCTGGATCATCATCAACGATGAGTATCTTTGATTGAGCAACATCAATTAAATTTACTTGCACGACCCGATCACCTTACTAGAAAGCCTAATCACATATAGCCGCTTTTGTTTTAGCGTCAATCGCTGTATTTTAGAAGATAATTCCCAAAATTAAAGTATCTAGCTAGGCAATGAGCATACAACATTAGGCAACATCAAAAAGCAACTTACAGTGCAAATCGCCGCGAGTAAAACCAAAATTGTTATTAAAAGTGCTGCTTAGCAGCACTTTTAATAACAATTTTGGTTCTATCGTCCACCGACGGTAATGGCATCAACTTTAATATGTGGTTGACCGACGGTTACATACACACTGCCACTGACGGAGCCGCAAAAACCTGCGGCAAGCTCAAGATCGCGGGAACTCATGGAGATTTCCTGCATAATTTCCTTAGCATCACCGATCAGGGTTGCGCCCTTCAGTGGTTTCGTGATTTTGCCATTTTCGATCGCATAGGCTTCATCCACCGCAAAATTAAATTGTCCCGTGGGCAAGACACTGCCGCCACCCATTTTTTTGCAATAGATACCCTTTTCGACGGAAGCAAATAAATCATCGATCGCAAAATCCCCAGCATCAATGTAGGTGTTTCGCATCCGACTGGCGGCGGCGTAGGCGTAGCTCTGGCGGCGACCACTGCCTGTGCGGGGATGCCCTGTGCGAAGTTCTCCTGCGCGATCGCTGATAAAGTTTTTGAGAATTCCCTTCTCAATGAGCAGGGTGCGCTGAGTGGGCATTCCCTCATCATCCATATCAATAGTTCCAAAGGCTTCTTCAGAGCGACCTTCATCCCATGCGGTTAAATTTTCATGGGCAATTTTTTTACCTTTCATTTCCGCAAAGGGAGTAGTTTTGGCTTCAATGCCTGTGGTTTCTAGCAGATGTCCGCAAGCTTCATGGAAGATCACTCCACCAAATTGATTTGCCATGATGATCGGATAGGAGCCAGATTCGACATAATCGGCATAGAGCATTTTGCCCGCCGCCTCGACGATTTCATCCACCAGTGGCTCATAGTTCCAAGTGCGGAGGTAGCTAGGATCGCTTGTACCACCAACGCGCTTATTAATAGAAGAGCGATTTGCACCATCGGCACAGAGTAGATTAGAGCCGACTGACTGGGTGAGGCGAATATCTCTGGCAAATGTACCGTCGCTTGATGCTACTAAGATTTCTTGCCAGTCGCGAAAATATACCGATCGCCGCGATTGGATATGCTTACCTTTTTTGGCAATTAGCTGATTGGCTCCAAGCAGAATATCCCCCATTTCTCGCATTGGGCTACATTGGGCAATCCATGATTCTTTGTCTTTTTTGGCAGCATAATCACGAAATATTTCTAAGTGAATGGCAGGAATAATCGAGTTTTGAGAAGGAAGTTTTAAGCCTAGTATCGAGAGAGCGCGTTCAAGAGAAGCTTTTAAACCCAAAAAAGTCAGGTCATTAGTACTGACGTAACAATCCGCTTTGCCTTTAAATGCGCGAATTCCTGCGCCTGTGGATAGTCTTGGCGAGATGCTAGTAATCGTGTCATCTTCAGCCAGACAACTAATATAGTTGTTACGCTCTAGGAAAAATTCCACAAAATCCGCGCCTGCGGCTCGCCCCAGACCCAACAGAATCGAGAGTGGTGCTTCCCATGTTTCATCAAAGCGATCGCCGACGGGCGAGTATTGTAAATTTGGCAGTTCTTTGGTCAGTAATAGGTTGCTGCTTCTCATGTTTATAGACGCTGACTAGTTAGTGCGATCTTCATAAGTGTAGCAAAACTAGCAGGAGTATCGGCTCATCAGCAAAGCCTTGTGGCACAAGCGCCGTTTTTGCCACAGGTTTTTGGATTTTATGTTCTAAGCGAAATTTGCATAGTTATACGCACAAAACTAAGCTGATTAGCGTATGATAGTGCGGGGGGCGATATTTTAACTTTTATCAAGTTTTATTGATTTTTATGTCTTTAGAGTTGGTTTAGCTTCACCCTGACAGATAAATTTTACTGCAAGTATGAGCGACTTATCTTCCCAATTGAATACTAGCGATTTAGCAGATAGATATATTCAAAGAAATATGAATTCAGAGTATTTAAATTTGCAAATAGAAAAATCAAGGCAAAGAAATCTTCTTTACTCAGAAATTTTGCAAGTTATCCGTCGGTCTGAAAATCTCACGGAAATTTTTGCAGCTATTACGACTAAGTTACTCAACTCACTTCATGCAGTCCATGTTTCCATCTATAAACTAGATACCTCGCCAGACCTTCAGCAGAGAGGGGAGGGCATAATTATTGCTGAGGCAAAAGCGAATTATTGTGAAACTTGCTCAGATATTCAGATTGCCAACATATTGAATGAAAAACATGATTGGGGCGAAGGGGAAACAGGAACAATTATCGATCGCTATACGGCAGGAATCACCAACTGCGATCTTAATTTAGGAGAACTATTTGCGGGTAAGTCCTATTTTCTTGTGCCGATCATTTTGCCAGAGATCAATCGCGATCGCCCATTGTGGGGATTTTTGACCCTGTATGGATGTACGGTGCTAGACAGTACAAGCTCATGGCATCAAGATGATGTCTTGATGTTGCAACAAATAGCCACACAGATTGAAATTCTTTTACAAAAACAACAACATCAGATTTTATCCAGAGAATTAGAAGAACAAAGTCGAGCCTATGAAACCTTATATCGATGGACTCAGCGATATCGCTCTTTAGTGGAACAAATTCCTAGCATTTCTTATATATCTCCACTCACGAATAATTCAGAACTTAGCTACATCAGTCCACAGTTGAAGGATCTTTTGGGCATAC
>Ga0316610_1000013_pt1 | contig 48106 bp, 67 predicted proteins | sample MIS2017111B_MG_FD_207677 | JGI IMG/M metagenome (GOLD analysis project Ga0316610, IMG submission 207677) | Microbial mat bacterial communities from Middle Island sinkhole, Lake Huron, Michigan, United States - MIS.2017.111B | ecosystem: Environmental > Aquatic > Freshwater > Lake > Sediment... | reverse complement strand
CAAATCTCGAACTGCCTAACTTGACAAGTTGTGGTGATGATTTTTTGTATTACAACAAAACACTAACAACTCTTGAATTACCTAAGCTCACAAGTTGTGGTGATGATTTTTTGTATTACAACAAAACACTAACAACTCTTGAATTACCTAAGCTCACAAGTTGTGGTGATGATTTTTTGTATTACAACAAAACGCTAACAACTCTTGATTTACCTAACCTTACAAGTTGTGGCGATGATTTTTTGTTTTACAACGAAACGTTGCAAGGACTTGACAATTATAGAAAGTTAAATAATAGGTAGAAAATGGCTATTCACTCAATGATTGACTTTGTCAACAAACTAAAAAAAGGAAAGAAAAACGAACGACGTTTTTGTTACGGCGAAAACATGAAAAGACTATTGCAAGAATACCCACATGCAACATTAGATACAAGCAAAAAAACATTTTATATGGTGCAGATTGAAGATGAATTTATTCAAGATTTTAGGGAATTTTATAAAAAAAATGTTATAATTGGAAGAGTGAAGAAAGTATGAAATACAACAACACAAAAACAATTGTAAAAGGTATTAAATTTGATTCAATTCTTGAAAGTCAAGCATATTTATTATTGACTAGCAAGGGGTTAAATTTTGACCTTCAACCTAAAATTGTGTTACAAGAGAAATTCAAAGGTAAGCAAGGAAATGTGCGTGCTATAACGTATATACCAGATTTTGTTGTGTATTTTCAAGCTATTGACGGAATTGTTGAAAAACATTATATCGACATCAAAGGAATGGAAACAGCGGTTTTCAAGATGAAAAGAATATTATTTTTCAAACATTTGGAAAAAGAAAAATATAGCTATTTTTATACAGTTAAAACAATTTCAGAATTAAACAAACTTTTTAATAGTTGGTAATATGAACGAAACTGAGCGAGAAACGATCAAAAGATGGATAGAAACTAGCAATAGCATTGGCTTTGCTACTGGAGTTTTAGAGGGTATTTTGTGTTCGGTTGTACTTGAAAAGCAACAACAGGAAGTTATAAAAAAAGCAATAAAAGGATTAAATGAAATAAAATTATGAATTATAAAACCAAAAAACTACAGAAAGAATTGAAAATTCAGAAAGAAAAATGTAAGGAGTATCAAGAGCTTTATTACACTTGCGTGAATGAATTGCACTTTGAGCACCTACAAACTAGTTCGCTTGTAGAACTATTGAACGAGGTCGAAACTTTGTGCGATAAGCAAGTAAATCATAAGTTAATCAAGAAAGTTGTCGAGAACGGTAAGGAAAGACTGCACATTGATATGATGATACACGCTGATATAATTTTTAAGTAGTTTTTTATGAAAACTAAAATATATTGTGAAGTCAATGGAGTTGACTGCCAAATGGAAGATTATGGAATGCTTATTGATTTTATAGCATTGAAAGAACTCAAACCAAAACAATACTTATTTTTTGTTTTTGTTGAAGATAAAAAAGTATATTTCGATCTTAAAAACAATTTTTTAACTCAATTTTAAATATTGAAAATAGCTTAAAACACCTATTCAATCGTGTTTGTAGGTTAATAGCTGACAAGTGTAAAAAGTTGTGATAGAATGTAGCTAATCAATTTATTATGTCTAATTATAAAAAATACAAGGCTTTCTATGATAGCAATTCCAAAAAAATATATCTTTGGAATAAAACAGATAAAAGAGAAATTGATATAGAATTATACCCAGACGGATATTCTGTTAGAATTTGGGCAATAACCCAGAATATAAACATTAAAGAGTTTTATTATGCCTAACACCTACCAACTACACAAACAATTGCACCAACTAGTCCAAGAAAAAGCCAAAAAACACGGCTTAGAGCTGAAGATTGAGAGTGATTATTGTTACTATAAAAATGACGATGGGCAAATTGTATTCGGACATGGGAAACTTGCTGATACAATCAGTAATGAATGGGGTAGCTGTCAATATAAATTTCTTTGCCCAGCAATACAAGCCGAACAAATCCGCCAAATCTTGTGGACTTTTAGAGATGTTTTTGGGAAAAATCCTGAATACACATTAGAGGAAAAAGAACTTGAGCTTGAATACTCAGGGCAGCAAAACGCAATTTTAAGTAGAATTGCTAAATCAAGAGCCAAAGCCCTTGACGATAAATGGTTAGGAGCTAGTGAAGATGAGCGAGGTAATTATCAATTACCACTCTTTGCCCGAGAACCCGAAACGGTTTTGAGTGAATTTATACAAATTTTAGAAAGTATTTAATTAAAGATATATATATGCCAACATTAGAAATAGTTTATGACAGAAACTAGCACAGGAGATGGTACTAAAGATGATATTTTTAGAATAATCAAACATTTTTGGAAAAAAGAAAATGACAAGTTCATCTTACTTTATTCAATAGATACTTATTACAATTCAGTATGTTCCGAATAAAACAATACCTACAATACCAAAACACCCCAAATGGCAAGCCTAGAGTGCTTGTTGAGGGGGTGGATTATAAATATAAAAGCAATTTAGGGTTGTTTATCCCCCCCGAAAGTTGGGTAGAAAACTTAGTCGAAGTTGCTAGTCTCTCAGACTGCCGACCACTTTTGACGGTAGAAATTGACGGGGTGGAATGGGCTGAGGGGGATATATGCATTTATAAACAGGAATTATTTACCAACGTTGGCGGAAGTTTTAACCCCGCTAAATTTGTGGAAAAACACGGTTTTTTAGTTTTTGACGGCTACCAAATGAATTTTGATCTTAACAGTAGAATGTATCATTTAAGCAACGCAAAAGAAAAGCTAGGCTCTTTCTTCTACGACACAGCCAAATACTCCGAACTTCTTTGGAATTGTAGCGAAGAGGAGGGGTGGCAAAAAGTTTTTAAATTATTAGAAATTTAATTGTAATTATATGATAAAATTTTTTTTCGCAGATTCAGGAATATCCTATGGTGAAGAATGCAACCAAATTACTCTTGACGGTTTTACGCTCAACAGTGCAAAAATGTTTGTATACCTCGACGAAAAACAATCAATGGTAACTACTGTTGCACTAGTTTCAAAAACTGAAATAGTATACCAAACTCGGTGTATAGAACTTTGGTTTGTCGCCACGATTGGTACAAATGGCGTTTGTATTTTTGAAAGTCTTGAAGAAAATCAACACCAAGGTATACAAGAATTTATAAAATCAACACCAAGGTATACAAGAATTTATAAAAAATCCAAAATTTTAAAAAAATAACCGCTGAAATGCGGTTTTTATCTTGACAATCCAATCGTAGCAAGCAACGCAATTAAAACGGCTGTAACAATCAACATAATAACATTCTTACTTAATCCCCATAACGTTTCAGTTTTGAAGTCTTGCGTTGGAATTTTATCAACAACTCCTTCAATTTTCTCGACCCTTATATTCAATGCAATAACATCATTTTTTACTGTTTCAGCCCGAATAAGCGTATCATTCAATGTTTGGGTTGCTTTTGTTAGATCCTCGAAACGCTGATCCATTTTCGACATTAACGATTCAAGCGAACGTTCTAAGCGTAAGTGTCTATCTTCCAATAACGCAATTCTTACTTCATGAGTTTCATCTTTCTTACTAGCCATATTTATTTTTGTTTATTTGATTCTAATATGTAAAAAGCAATTACTACTGAAATATATAACATTTCAAAAAAGAAAACACTAGTATCAGCAACCACCGCACCACCAATTTTTAAGGTGCGAAAGTTGAGAAGTGAAACAACAGTGAACACCGCAATAATAGTAGCAATCTTAATATATGCGTGAATTGTTGAAGTATACTTAGCTGCATAGCTGGTAGTAATAACAAGTAAAATTGCTATACCGTAATTGATTGAACTTATACGACTATATTCAACATACTCAGGAGTAAAGCTATTAAAATTACTCGCACCAATTCCGTGAGCAAAATAACTCAGGAATGGTATGAATAACAATAACAACGGCGTTTGAATATATTTGAACATAATTGATTATTATTGATTAGCTTTAACAACATTTGAGGTGTTTTGTCCAACCACACCAACCCCGAGCAATCCAAGTAATCCAACTGTAATTTCAGTTTGAAGTGGTTGAAGTTCAGGAATTTGTGAACAGATCCAACTTATTCCAGACGTAATTGCAACGCCAATAACTGATTGAATTGTGGCATTTTTAGATAACCCAATAAAAAATTTATTCCAGTCCCATTTTTCAGGGGTAGTAGGTACTACCGACTGCCCTTTTTTCAACTCTTCAATCTGAGCGTTTAAAGTATCAATTTCCTTGCTCAACTCAACAATTTTATTCGCATATTCTTGAGTAATTTTGTTTCCTGCTGAAATAACATCATTCAATCCACGAATTCGAGTTTCTGTGATTGAAGACAAATCTTTTAGTGCTGTTTCAGCTTTGTATTTAGCAACATTTGCTTCAGCAAGAAAGCGGCGTGGTTCTGATCCTGAATAGGTAAGAACGTAAAGCCAATCATCGTTTTTAATTGCATTTTTTAGTCCAACTTTGGTTGGTTCGTCAAAGTTAGCGTTGTTATCAATAGAAATGTAAAGTGAATTTTTATCAAAAGACATAGAATTATTATTAAGATGAATAAGTGGGTCAACAAATACACCACGTTCGGCAACGCCAAAGTGTAGGTGTGCACCTGTTGAACGTCCTGTGCTACCACTCCAACCAATTATTTCCCCTTGCTTAACTTGTTGACCTATTGAAACATTGAAAGCGTTTAAGTGAGCGTATTTTGTCATTATTTCAGCACTTTCAGTCAATTCAATATAGTTACCCCACAACGTTGAGAATGTGGCAAGGGTTATAGTTCCGTCTGTTGCTGCTAGAATTGGTGTATTAGCAGGACAACCAAAATCTACACCATCATGAAACTCACGGACATTTTCTAAAACACGCCAGCCGAAAGGAGAAGTCAAAGCATAAGAATTATTGAAAGGATATTGCATATAAAAAATTAATAATTAGTTACAACTCGTAATTTATATCCTGGTACGTTGTTACCCGTCACATCTGTTGGAACAGGTGCAGGTGTTGTAAAAGCAAAACTACCAGCTGTATATCCAACCGTCCAACCTGTTCCAACCGCAAAGTTCCCATGTCTGTTGAATGTTGCAACTGCACTGCTATGCATTAAAGCCATAAAATATTTTCCAGGTTGTAAAGTAATAGGTGTGAACGTAAGCGTTTGTAGTTGTAAAGCTGTCCCTTGTGCCGTACTCCCTGAATCTGCAACAAGCGTAGAACCTGTGAATGTGTTTGCATTGTTGTTAATATTTGCAGGAGCAATCTGATAAATTCCACCCCTTACGTTTCCGCTGCTAACCGCTCCAACTGTATATTGTATAGCGTCAACAGTCATTGGTATAGCTATATCGAACAATGCAGCTTTGCAAAAATTAGCTGTTGCAACTTGAGAATTAACTGCTAAAGCACCATTTCCATGCAGGGGAAAAATTGCTGATGGTGGCTTAGGAATTGAAGCAAGTTGTGCAGCCGTTAAGTGATAGTATTCATTAGCTGTACCACCTTGTAATCCACCTAAGTCGTTGTGGTTGGCTGTAACAGTCCCATGGAAGGTAGTGGAAAAAGCACTGTCTATCTGTGTCGCAGTAACTGCATTTTTTTGCACTATAATCCTACCAACTAGAATAGCCATTTGACTTATCATTGGAGGAACTGCTGGAACAGAACTAGCTTGTGCTTGCGATAATGTGTAGTTACCCGATCCAAGAATAAAAGCAATACCAGGTAAGCCATCACCATCAACTATTCTGTATACCCAATTAACTGCATATCTACCGCTTGACAACGTAGCAAGATCAGTTCCGTTATCATATTGAGTATTATTATAAACACTAACGCTTGACTTAGTCCACGCACCAGCTGAATGAGAATAAAAGTACGCTTGGTTGCTAGACGAATTGACCGCCAATTTGCTAAAATAAGTACAACCATACCAAAGCACACCAGCCGTGATGTCTATCACACGCCCTGTTGTTTCTCCTAAGGTTAACCCTGTTTGCCACGCATACCTATCAGTTGAAACTTCTCTATCATTGAGTCTATTCGCTGTTGAAAGACCCCAGTCAACAGATAACCAGTGAATTTCTAACCCTTCCCTAAATAACTTTGCTGCTAAAACCACGCTTGAACCATTTACACTAGCAGGCGATGTACTAATAGAATAAACTGGAGTTCCAGCATTATAAGAAATGAGTAAATAATTAACTGAGTTATCTATTATAGCAATATTGGTAACGGCTGGAATAACGTATTTTGCGTAATTACCTGTCCAAGCCGCCCCTGAAAATAAAAAGCATTCAACAGAAGCTACATTAACCGTTCCGTTTCCGTTATCTGTAATAACTGGTTTACTCAAAGCACCTGTTGTTGAAGTATCAAAGTCTAATTGATGCAAGTTTGAACCTTGATAAAAAAGACCTTCTGAAGTTGAAAAAACATCACCAGAAATTATTGTGGTTGGTTTAGCTCCTGTATTGAGGTTGAGTGATCCTGTTGATGTTGAAGGCAAGTTTAGTTTCCCTGTCATCGTATCACCAGTTTTTGCTACTTTATCATTCAAAGCATTTTGAGTTGCGGTTGGAATTGGTTTGTTTAAGTCAGTTGTATTATCTACATTTCCAAGCCCAACGTCAGCCTTATCTAAAGTAACAACTCCAGTTTTGCCAGCCACAGAAGTAACAGGGGCAGAAGTTATAAATCCGCTGTCGTTTGTTAATTGACTTGTAGTTGTTGGAATTGTAGGTTTTCCTGTTAAGTCGTTATAAACTCCAGATATTGCAACTGGTGCAAGGCTAGAAGTATTCGCTTTTAAGTTTAATGCATTCTGTAAGTCAGTTTGGGCTGAAAGTGTGCCAGTGATTGACCCCCAAACTGAACCGCCAGAAATAGCAATGTTTGTAATTTGATTTTGCAATTTACCAAAGGACTGTAAAAGTGTATCTGTCGCAGAAATTGCACCTGTCAAAAGTACATTTAACCCTGTTAAAGGGGTTGCACGTATTAAATTACCAGGGTTGACATTGTTAATAATTACTTGACCAGCGTCATCAACTGAATCCGTGTCAATAGATAAAACGACTTGACCTTGCTCGTGAACTGTATTAGTTGTTGGATCAACAAGTTGAAGTGCAAGTGTGTATTTTGTATTCAAAGCATAAGTTGCACCTGGAAAATCTAAAACTAAAGTAAATGTTTTTTGGTTGCCAGCTGTTAAAGTTCCAGAATTGGATTGACTAACCGCACCAGTTTTTTTGTCTCCCTCGACAAACGTTCTTACATTCCATACGTAATTGAAGCCAGCACCTGTTCGTGTGGGTAAATCAACAAAGTTAAACTCCATGCTATTCCCACGGATAACAGGAATTATCAGGTTGTCTTTATAGACGGTTAGAAAGCTAACTCGTGTCTGGATCATATAGTCCAGTAATATAGTTTGCGTGTTTTTTGTCAAGCCTAGTTGTAAACTAAATCAAGAGCTTGTTGTGGTTTAGATACTATATCATTTATGTATACTACTCTACCAACAACATCAAAAGTAATAATATTACCATTTATATTGTATGTATCAATAGCAATAGTATCAAAATACGTTCTATTTACAAGAAAATAATCACGTACAAAATAAAACTCAGGTTTGCGTGGATCTCTTTCTCCAATTTGTGGGATAGCTTTAGCAACCTTAACTTCTGGCTGAACGACTGTTTCAACCACTGCTATTGTAGACTGTTGACTATTGTTACCCACTTGAATTGTACTAACTTTATTTTCTGGTTGTGTAATAGATAACAAAATAAAAAATAACAAAATACAAGTAGATAATGCTACAATAAAATGTAATAATTTTGACATATAAAAAAGATTAAAAACAGTATACAACAACTTTACACACTTGTCAAAAGTTGCTATATATTATTAGGCGTAAACGCCGATACATTGCCGAAATACTGAAATTCAACTGAAAGTGTAAATGCTAAAGTATTGCCTGAAACTTGATTATTTGCAAACGTTAAATTATTTCCAGATAACCCTGAAAAATCTGCAAAAACAGAAAAACCAATTTGTTTATTTCCGTCATTCAAAAATGCCTCATATTGTTGTTTTGTAATTTTATCTTTTTGATTAAAACTACTTGATCCTGAAAAATCTAAAAAATTACTTACTAATTGCCGATATTGCATGTAATCAGTTAAATCTTTAGTCAAAACAGGCTGAACAAAGCTAAAGTTACCGTTTGTATTATCCCAAAGTAAATCTGAAATTCTAAAATTTACCCACGGAGTAAAAACACTTCCACTTGTTATATTATAATTAAATTCTCCCAATATAAAATATAATGGAATTGCAAAGTTTCCTGATGGCAAGGTTGCTAAATTAAAAAAGCCGTTTGCATACCAATTAGAGCCAACATTCAAGTTTAGCCCTGTTATTTTAGAAAGTTTTTGTTGTGCTACAGGAGTTGGTAAAAACTTTTGAAAAGTGGCTGGGTTTGTACCCCAAAAACTACCGTTTGGCTGTGTTGAACCAGTCTGAAACGCAACATTTCCACTAAAATTACTATTTACATTCAAAAATACATTGCGTGGTTTAGTAGTCAAATTATCTAAACGCTTTTTAGAATCTAAAGCCAAAACTTCCTCAGCGCTTCTTGTATCTGCCATTGGATCTTGTGATAATACTATTTTTGCTTTCATAAATACTGTTCTAAATTATCATATTTAATAGAACGTAAAAAATCGTATTCGTCAAAATTAAAGGTTTCAACCACCCTACCGTCTGGCATAGTTTGTAACTCAATATACCTCAGCCTCACTTTGTTACCAGCATAAGTTAAGGGAACATCAACTTCAAATCGTGGTGTTACAATAAAAGATTTGCTCCTTAAATAACTAACGCCTTTGTTGTATATTGTTTTTTTTGCAGTGTTTACATCAATATCTTGACTTGCACTTCCTTGTGTGTTATCAGAAAGAGTAAAAGTATTGGTAGCATATTTTTCTATTGTAGTATCAACACCGCCATTTATGATATAAAACACCCCATTTTTTTGTATTACAGGAAATTCAGGATTGTAAAAATTTTCTTGCGTGTTATTAAGCGTTACACGGCTGTTTTTTGCATCTCCTTGACCAGTATCTCCAATTACTAACAAATGCGTTATAACCTCTCCAGAATAGTCAACACGTGGGTTTGACGGTTTAACACCGTTTATAGGTATTGTTGATGGTGGAATATCTGCAACAAATTCTTTATACCGTGGTGCTAACTCAATTTGTTTCATGTTCCCAATAACAATTTGTGTTTTTCCATTCACAACTCCGTTGTCTCTAAAATTATAACTAAATTGATCACAAAAATCATTCAGTATTTCCCAATTATCGTTGGTTGGCGTTTGATACTCAACTTGCCTGTTTTCTCCAATCAAAACCCATTCAAACATTGGATCAATTCCTGATAAAAATTCAGCAGCTCCACCATTATACGTTTTTCCAGCTTGTAATGGCTCGCTATATTTTAATCTCCAAATATGAGAAAAAAAACCGAGTTGAATTTGTCCTTGTGAAAGTTGTTTAGTTGGTTGTCTTTCTTTTATAAAAGCAACATCAAAATCATCTGATACAATACGCAACCCTATATTTTCTTGTTTGAAATATGGATATAACTCATTATCTGGCTGTATCTTAAATTCTAATTTATACGCTGAGTTTAAAGCCACCTCAAGTGAAGCCTCACTAATTCCTGAATACACCGAACTTATCTCTTGTATAGGATCAAGAGATGTATAAGGACGTATTATATAGAATTTAAGCATTATAATATATTATGCAGTTCTGCCAACTAAAGTTATTTGAAGGTAAGTTATGCCTACTCCTCCTGCCCCACGTATGAAGTATCCGCCACCCCCCCCAAATTGATACACGATCCAGAACTGTTGGTTAAGTGTCATAGCAACTGCATTAGCAGCGAAAGTAGTTGATTCGATATTCGAAGCAACATTTGGTAACAAAGATCTTCGAGAAAATAAATAACCAGCCCCAGAAACACCACCACTTATTTCAAACGATGGGGTTCCTGTCCAGTTAACCGATAGAGCCCCACTTACTGAATACACACCATTAGTTGGAGAAGTAAAACGAAAAGTACTATTGTTGAATACCCCGTAACTATCAGACAATATCGTATTAAAAGGAACAACGCCATTTGTTGCAACACTAATATCGGTGTTTCTATAAGCATGCATTACTAGTGGTGGTGTGTACGCTCTTACCACCCAGGCGTTACCTGCTGGATTTGGAATAAACTCAAAAATCTCGCCTGGTAAGTCCATTGTAATAGATACAACATTAGAACGACTAAAAGGGTTCGTAATAATTGCTGAACTATTATGACTAGTTATATTCAATTTCAACGATGGGTTATTATCAATACGTGTAACAATAATTGATTGTAACTGACCTGACGGGTTTGGTAGCGTCAAAGTCTGCCCGCTCGCAGATAAATTGTATTCAATATACACATCTTGATTTTGAGGTATTGTAAAAGAAGTTGTTTTAGAGCTAAAAGCGTAATTTTTGACCGCATTTACAAACGTTTCTATTGGTGCAATTTTATTATTTACACCCATTGTACCTCCTGAGGTATCAGCAAGCATTGGTGTACCTGTAACTAGGTTAGCAGCAGGCGTAAAAGTTGGGTTCTTGTATGGCATATTAGTGGTTTAATTTAATGTTTTTAATTATTACGTTTATTGTACTAGCGGTTGTGGATAATTTAAGTGTATCAGTAGTCTGAGTATTCAATGGATTGACCATTAAATAATTACTAAAATATAATAACTTATTACTATCGGTAGAATAAAATTGTATATCTGAAATGTCAACCCCAGTAGTTGCACCGTAACACTTATTATATAGTGAGTTGTAAATAATATCCTCACTTGACGTTACTGTTCCAACCCACGTAAAAAGCATACTAGAGTTATTTGAGTTATTTTCTATTCTTAATGTTTGACCAGTGGTTAAAGGGCTAAATTGTATCAAATAAGCTACATTCTTATAACTTGACTTCAAGTCAAGGGTAGTATTTCTAATAACCTCAGCTGAACTTGTAACTGTTATACTTTGACTATTCGTAGTTTCTAAACCTTTGGTATTCCTTAAAAATAACCTATCTTGCAAGTAAAATGGCAAATTAAAATCACGATCACAATTTATAAAAAAGTTTGCCTCAGCTTGTTTATTTACAAAGTAACTCGTTAAAGTCTTATATTCAGTCAAACTATTTCCCCATTCTGAGGCACTTCCCCATAGCGTTCCATCTCCCCAAACATATTGTGCATTTATTGCCGAGTCAATATCAATAATTCTCAAATCTGTATCACTTGCTTCAAAAAAGAAAGGAAACCTCAAATGGAATTGTGCATTATAACTTTTTTTTCCAGCTCCCAAATCTTCACTTTGTGTTTCATCAAGTGGTCGTGGTGGAACAGCCATCTTTGCATAATTATAATAAATTTTAACCGATCCATCTTGTTGTTTTTCCCAAAAATAAACAATTTTTTCTCCAGAATAAAAAATATCCTGTAAATAATTAAGGTTATCGTATCGTATTGTATTATCTAAAACAAAGTCAACGTCCATGAAATAACCACCTTTCAAAAAACCATTTCGACCTTTTAAGTCAATATCTCCATCTCCTAAATCATTCGAGGCAATAGCAGTTTTCATTCCACCATTTATAGAAACAGTCAAATTTTCACGATTAAATAGGTAAAAAGCCTCGTTACCTTGTCCAATTTGAAATAGTTTTTTTTGATTATTGCCTGCTATCATATTGCCTGTTGTGATTGAACTGAATAAGTAGGAAGAACACCGCCAATGTTCGTTATATTCCATGTATCATTGTCATGTCGGCTATTGTCAACCTTTCCACTATTCATTGCGTTTAGTTTAGCCATTCCATTCATTTGAACAGCCCTTGCATTCATTACAAATTCTCCATTTGAAAGTCTTGCTAAAATTGAATCAGAAGTTGAGCTACCAGCACCATGAACAAGTCCACCGTTTGCAAAACCTTTAATTTCTGGTATAGCTATTTTTCCAAATCCAGGTATTTCAATGCCACTTATCATTCCGTTTATCATTCTAATACCAAAATTTATATTATTAACTAAAAGTTTCATTATTCCTGTAAATATATTGCCAATTTCTGAGGCGATACCACTAAACATTCCAATAAATCCCTGTTTCACTTTTTCTCCATTTCCTGTAAATATACCAACCATTAAATCAATGAAACCTGAAAAAAATGTAAGTAAATTATTAAAAGTATTTATTGCTGATTCTATTGCAATTGATAATGTATCTCTTAATAAATCAACCACAGGTTTTATAAATTCTAAAAATGCCTGAATAGCAGGTTGTATAGCAAGAAAGGCTTCTTTCAATTTTGGCATTATATCCTCGTTTAACCTTTTAATTACAGGTTCAAGTTTTTCTTGTAGTTCTACACCTAAAAGTTTTACTTGATCCCAAACATAGCCAAAGAATTTTCCAAGAGATTCAAGAATAGGTGTAAATATACCAAACTCAGTTTGTGCCCAAACAACAAGGGCTATCAAAGCACCAAGTGCAAGTATAACAAGCCCAATAGGGGAAGTAATAGCAGCAAAAACAGCCATTACCCCATTAAAAATATTAATAGCTGTGCTAACAATAACAAACGCCGTGGCTAAGCTACCAAGAACTATTACAATATTCTTAATAGTTTCCTGGTTGTCTTGAATAAACTTTCCAGCTTCTTTCAAACCATTGATTAAATCTTTCATTAAAGCTTTCCCAAATTCTTTTATAGCCTCCTTATTTTGCCCAACCCAAATCATCAGCTCTTTTAAAGCACTTGTCATTATGTCAAAAGCTGAACCAGGCTCAATATTACCTGTAACTGTATTTATTCCCAACAATTCCTGCCCTAGTAAATTTGCTTGTTCCGCTAAATTTTGCATTCTTCCCCCAAGTGTTTGTGACTGTTCAGCCATCAAATTAAGAAACTTACTTTTATGTAAATCTTCAACAATCTTAGCAAATTCTTCAAATGTCACTGTTATATCTCCAGTTTCCATTCCTTTTACAAGTTCATCAATAGAAACTCCCAGTTTATTTGCTAATATATCTCTAACAGCTAAACCTTGTTCTCCTAGCTGATTAAGCTCTTGTGCATACAATTTACCCTTTGTTTGTACCTGTCCGTAAGCTTTAGCTAATAACTTTAAATCGCCACCTGTACCAGCTGAAATATCTCCAAGCGTTCTCGTAGTATCCACAATTTTTTCTAGTGGTATTCCGTAAGAAAGCATTGACTTTGCCACATCTCTCAAATCAGCCACATCAAATGGCGTTTGAAGTGCCATATTGTTTAAATCAGTAAATAGCTTTTGTGCTTTTTCTCCGCTACCTAACATTACCCTAAAAGCTATCCCTTGTTTTTCAGTTTCAACAGCTGAGTCAAAAACACTCTTTGAGTACTCAGAAACAGCAGAATTTAAGGCATAAAAAGCGTCAAGAACTAAACTTGAAGTAATTATTGCCCCAACAGCCTTACCAAAACTCATTCCATACTGTTGCCCAGCATTTTTACCAGATTGGCTAGCTTTACTGTTTGCTTTATCAACAAATTGCTCTATATTTTTAAGCGATTTATTGATTTCAATTACTAAGTCGTAGGTAAGTTCTTGAGTAGCCATAAATGGAGATTATTCGTTCATTAAATAGGGGTAGTCCCTTAAATAAACAGTCTCTCCATTCTGTTTTACACTATATTCAAACCCTTTTGCGTTCATTCTGTCAAGCCAAATCTCAATCATTTCAAGGTAAGAACTTTTATCAGCAATACATTTTAGGTTTATTTCAACCATATCAATGTACTTCCTCCAGTGTCTCGGTAGGGTTACCGCATTTTTCTTCATCTTATTAGCTCCCGACTTCTCAGCTAAACGTTTGAACTCGGGGTGTTCGTAAAAAAATCTAAACTCTTTCCCTCTAAACCATTTTCACGCTCTAAAAATACAGATTTCATTAAAAGTTGCATTTCTCCAACCGATAACGCTTTATTGCTTACACCAGAACGAATATCTTTTACTTCCTGTTGTTCATACCCTTTACATAGTAAAAAGTTCTCTAAAAAGTCGTACATTAACGTATTCAATACCCTTTTTTCCTCAGCATGAATTGGTTTAATTTCTTCACGTTTAGAAATGGCTGAAATAAGTTTAGCAACTACCTGTGGATTACGTGCAAACATCTGTGGATCAATTTTCATCTTACCCTCCAACACCTTACGTTTCATCTCAAGGTTCTTATTCATCAATGTTTCAAGCCCTGTTTGCAATTCAATGCGTTTATCAGTAGGCATTGCTTTATCCCCTTGTAATGTTTTTTGTCCTCTTTCAATCAAATCAACATTTTTAAGGTATTCAGCTTTTACATCATCAGGTAATTCATCATCTTTCACATCTTCAAGAATGTTTATATTCCCAGAAATGGTTTTTTCAATAAGTGACGGATCAGCCTCAATCAGTTGCGCAAGTAAATCAGGATCAACACCACTTGAACGCATTTGTTCTCTCATTTTACCACCAACCCCTGAATTTACAGAGGCTGAGGTTAAATAGTAGCTATCGTAGGCATCTAATGCTCGCATACCGTATTCTCCACGGCATACAAAATCAGAAATGTTTAGTTCTTTACGTAAGTCTCTCATATTACATTATATTTATTAGTTATTAAGTATCCATTGCAATTTTAAAGTATGTTCCGTCTGTTGGGTACAAAACATATTTGAAGTTGAGTTGATCGAAGTCCTCGTTTAACGCCTCAGATTCAAGCATAACTTGTGCTTTTTCACATGTATGATATTTGTATTTTCCAGCCTCAGTTCGGCGTGGCACTTGTAAGAACCCTACAAAACCAAGCTCAAGGTTACGAACAGCAAGTGTTGCTTTCGCTCCATAATTCCAAGCATATACAAATGGTTTCTTTCCATTATCTTGTGTTGAGAACGTGAATACTCCACTTGTTGAATTGTAGTGGTAAGATCCAGGTACAACATCAGCAGCATTCTTAACAGGAGAAAGTCGGCTTTCATCTCCATAAGCAACTGAGGCAATATTCAAACTTGCTACACTTGTAAATGTACCAGCAGCGATTGTCTTTGCGTTTTGTGATGGGCTATGAATAAGCTCCATTGTATAAACTTTTTCACGTCTTAAAACACTTCCAACTGAGGTTGCGTAAGCACTCATATCATGCTTTTTAGCACCAATAGTAATTGAAGCAGCACGTGCAGAACCTGTTGATTGTACAACTTCTTGTCCACATAGTAAATCTACTGTATCAAGGGTGTTCTCAAAACTAGCCTCAGAAACACATGGGTGCATGTATCCAATAGGGTTTCCAATAACAGCAGTCAATGTTGGTGCTGAATAAATCATTGCAACATCAATACTTGTAGTAATAGCGTCACAGGTAACCTCAGCAAAAACAATATTTGCAAAGTTAGGTACTCCAGTGAATGCTACATTAGCAAAAGTTTCATCTTGTACATTAAATACATATCTATCCCATGTATTAGCAGTTTCACCAGTTGTAAAATTACAAATAGATTCATTTCCAGTTCCATCACGAACTTTTAATTTAGCAGAAATACTTACAGCAGTTGATTTAGCAACAATAACCAAGAAAGGATCATACGTCATGTCCCAGTTTACAGCCCATTTTACACCGTCATTAGCAGCCGTAGCACTAACTCTTGTATAATCGTTATCAGTTCCAACAAGTGGTACTTGTGTACTTGAATTTCCAGGGTTGAAAACAGTATTGTAAATGTTAGCAACAAGAGGACGACCAACACTTTGAATTGTAGCAGTTCCAGTACCAACCACAGTTGATGGGTTGAGTGTAGAACCGTTAGGGTATAACTTGTTTGTTAGAAGTGAATCTTTAACCTGGTAACCAGAAAAGATAATAGGCAAGGCAGAAAATTGCTTTGTACCAGCTGAAGTATAAAATGGAATAACGAGGTTTGACATATAAAGCTAAAAGTGTCTCTCCTTGTTAGCCTTTCGAGACAATAAAAACAATGTTTGTTGTTCCTGTCAAGTAATTCTTATCTTGTGTCTCTTCACTTCTCATTGTTATATCAGGCAAAGGATCTTTTTCGTTCAAAGTAAGTGGTGTTGAAAGGCTAATTCCAGAGGGAACATTTGCAATATAATTGTTTATTTCAGTAGTATTTGGCTCACTATTTACGTTTGCAGTACAGGCGTCAATAATTTCTTCAAACGCTAAAGCAAAGTCAAAACTTTTTACACATTCACGTAATGAAATTACACCAATTTCGTATACAATTTTCAATGTAGTATTTTCATCTGTTGCTGTACTAAATAAATGTGCATTTCTCGGATCTTCTTTATTTACCCTAAAAGTAACAAGCATTTTTATATTTTCATCAGATAAATCAGATAAATTATAATCTCCAAATGTATTTACAGTGCTATTACTCAATATAGGGTTGTTACTTGTTTCAATAATATCGTTCAATAAGCCAAGAATAAAATATTCAACATCGCTATATTTTATTACTTCCTTATTTACACAGTTATTTACAAAATTTCCGTTCATATAAAATTATTTAAAATCTTTTCTTAAAAGTGAACCCATTTCTTTCGCCCCGTCAAGCAGCCAGTTTCTTTTTCCATATTTCCTTGAAGTTGAAAGTCCCATAAGTGGAAAATAGGCGTAACCTCTTTGTTTTCCGTCTCCAGATTCTTTGTCGTTTGGCGTTTTGAACCTAATTACAAGTGCTTTGTCTCCAAGCGTACTTATTGCTTTTGTACTTTTTTGTGTATATCCAGATAAAATTGGCACTTTGCTATATTTGCCAAACTGTGCTTTTACTGTTTCAGTAGCTTTCGAGGCTAAATAAGGGTTAATAAGCTTGAGTTTATCAAACAATCCCTTTTTCATTATCTGTTTAGTTCCAGAACGAAAACCACCAGCATTATCAATTCCTAAAATAGCCATTATTCAGTAAATTTAATTTTATTAGCTTTGAACATTGCAAGTCCAGCAGCCATTTTACTAATATCATGTTTGTCAACATCATTATCGTTGTCAACGTCCCATTTTAATTCTTCAATTTTTTTTTAGGTTTCTCTTCTACAATTTCCTGCTTTTTAAGCTCAATATAGCCAAGTTTAAGCATTGTATTTATATCCTGCTCTTGTTTACCCTCATCAAATTTACTCAAAAAAGCCTGTAACGTATCAGGATCAGGAAAAATATCTGTTCTAATAATTGTGTAAAAATCTTTGATTAAAGGCATAATAATAAATTTAATAATGTCTAGTAGGGGTTGGGGTAACATGGAGAGACATAATAAATAACCAACCCCTGCGACACATTACTATTGATTGTTAGATACAATATAAACTTCTCTATTTCTGTTTAATACTATTTCGCTCATTGGTTTTGTAAATTTAGCTTTTCCAGCATATTTAACACCGTGCATTTCCCACTTTACATCAGCATTTTGTGGAATTTGTGGATCTCCAAGCTCTAAATACATTATGTAATAAGCTTGTGCATTTGTTTGTTGTTCTCCTGTAATAGCGTATACCTTTTGTCCTGGTATATTTTCAATCGCCATTTTTTTGTTATCAATTATTGTTAGCAACGTTTCTTCAATTCCAGTAGCTGGGTTATAAGTACCTTTTTGAGGAACTGTAACAGTTGTTAGGAATTTAGTGAAAGAAAGCATACTATAAAACAGTAAAACCTTGTGTAGTCAAACTTCTGTATTTACTCAATATAAATAAATATAAAGGGTTATTCATGAAGTTTTTTGTTTGGTCTCTTAACATTGTTAAAAGTTGAACATCAGCTTGTTTTTCAGTAGACAAACTCTTAATTCTTATAATTGCTTCATTACTTCCACTATTTGCAGTATTAGCAAAGTTATTTGCATAGTTAGCAACGTCAACAATAATAGAAATTAAAGCATTCTTTACATCTTCTGGGTAACCAACTTGCCAACCGTATTTTCCAGCAACTCTTAAAAGTTGACTTGAACCTAAACCACCAAATAACTCAATATGAGTAACAGGAAGTGCCAAGCCTGGTATTTTTGAACCATTTTTGCCATACCATAAACGATAATGCTTACCAATTTCCAAAATAGGCTCTGTAAGCGTTGTTTCACTTGCTTTTGTAACATCTATCAGCTTAATAGTCAAAAGCTCGTCCTGCCATGCTCTAATTGATACAAAATTAGTACCAAAGGTATTTTGTGTTCCATAATTGATACAGTCGGCCTCAGTAACTACTGTAAAATCTGTTTCAGGAAATATATTGAATAAATCCTCATCAGCCACAGTAGTTACCAAGTTAATATATACATTCAACAACGAATCACTCAAAGCCCCATCATTAGTAACAGGAATTTGAGCTTTTACATCGTTAATTGTAATTTTTGCCATACTATTTTCTGAGGTTTGCAATTGTTTCTTTGACTTTCGCTACTTCATCAACTTTCTTAACAGCAGGTAAATCGCCGTCAACAAGTTCAATAGAAGATTTAAATTCTCCAGTGGAATCTTTAATAATTTTCAAAGTGTTCTCGTCAGTAAGAGAAATGTTAGATTTTCCTAATTTTTTTTCAATTGCAGCCATTACAAGTGGTTTTGAATTGAGAAACAAAGGAAGTAAATCGTTAGAATTGAAATCAGCAATATTGTGGACTTCGTTCACTTTAAGTTGAACTGGTTTACCGTCTTTATCGGTAATACAAACTAGGGGTGCTAAAACTTTAAATTGAGCCATATTACATTATATATTATTATTATAGAAAATTGTTAAAAAAGAAAAGGCGGCGAACCGCCAAATCATGGGTAAAAACTAAACTGTCAAAGTATATTGTGCAAAAGAGTCGTTGAACAAAGCACCTCCGTCTCGAGACATCAACCAACCATTAACAGTGTTAAACACATTAGTAGAGGTTGAGTTTGAAATTTCAGTACCAGATAACGCTTCCATACCTCCGTTTGTGTAACGGATATAGTGGTCAAAATCACCAACTACAACTTTTGCTGCACCAGTGGTTGTAGGCATAATAGCGGTAGAAACAACAATAACAGGAACGCCGTAAATTGTTTTAGCTTTCAAGCCAATTTTATTGTCAAAAGCTAAATCTGTTGTAGCAATTTTTTCATATACTCCCCATGCTGCACCATTCATAAAGGCCACAAGATTTGAGGCATTAGCAATTGAAACGGCAGTTTTTGCATTAACAAAAGTTTCTAGTGCGTTTGCACCAGCAGTGGCAGCAGTCCCAATAACAGTAACACCGCTATCGTTCAAACCAGTACCAGGGCCAGTTAAAATTTGGTATGCTTCACCACGTCCAAACTCCATTTCAGTAAATCGCATTTGATCGGCAATCACTGAGGCAGAAATTCTTTTACCAGCAAGCCAAGTTCTTCGGAAAGAAATACCAAACTGTTTTCCAGCGTAAGAAACTTTAGAAATCCCATTTGTCGCATCAGTTAAATTTGCAACAGAATCAGGAATTGCAGAACCCTCAGCCATGTACCCAGCCAAACCATATTTGTTGTAAATAGTAGCGTCAAAGTTTCCGTAAGGTTGATTAACTTTTTTCACACGTGATACAACTTGGTCAAAATTATCTACACGGTAGGTAATAGACTGTGCAACGGTTGTTTGCAAAGTGTTCCCTTGTCCTGGAGCATCAGTTGAAGTGCTAGTTGCACGTTTCATACCATAAGCACGTTGAAAATCTTCCTCTTCCGCCATATAGCGAATAAATTCAGCTTCAGACTGTGCTTTTGCCATGTCGCCATATCCAATAGGGGCATCAGGGCGTAAAGCATTTAGTCGCATACGAACAGCTGGATTATTGTAAAGATACATGTCAAGTGCAGTACCAGTATCACCAGTAACTTTTAAGTAGCGTTCATATTCTTTGTTAGCTTCTTCAGACTTTCGGTCAGATGAAACTTTAAGTTCTCTTGCTTGCTCAACAAAAGCACGTTGTACTTCAACACGAGATGCTTCAAAACGTTTTGTATCAAGTTCTCGGGCTTCAACCTCAGTTTTAGTTGAAAGCTCATCATCATTTAAAAATGGAAAGTTACGTTTATTCAATTTAGACATAAAAAATAGGTAAAATATTATCGTGTACCTTTATTAGACAGGCGGTACTCCTGTTGCCATTGACGAGTTTGCTCATCTTCAAGCGATTGTTTCTCAGAAGAATCTGAAGCTGGTTCGGCAAGCTGATGTCGTTCAATGACTTCACTTCCGCCCCTGCTCTGTTTCTTCTCAGGAACATCGTCAACCCTAATAGGAATTGAACGAGTTGTTTCTGGCTGATCTCCTGCTTCTTCACTAACTCCTGCCATTTTTTTAATAGTATCTTCTAAAGAGGCAACACGATTAGACAATTCACTAATTGTTTTTCTCATTTCGTCTTCAACTGGTGCTTCTTCTGCGTTAGCTGGTTTATTATCAGCTGCTGGTGGTGTTGCTGGATCTCCTGCTGGGTTAGTGCCTTTCGTAATTAAAATATCACGTTGGGTATCATTTTCTTGTGAGTCTTGCTCTTCACTCTTGTCTTCGTTAGCCTCATTTTTAACTTGCGAAAGTAGGTATTCTCCAATATCAGCATATTTAGGTCTATTGGTTTCTTCGTTATTAGAAAAAGTTACTTCTTCTTCGCCTGAACCATCTAAATAGGCAACGGTTTGAGTTGTGCTATCTGTTTCCTCTAGTTCTTTGGAAATAATACCAAATTTATTGTTGTATTTTACTAGGGTGTTTAAGTATCGTTGCATATTATTATTGTCAATTATTAAAGAGCGAGTAATTTTGATTCCTGAATAAGGTTGACCAGGGGCAACATCAAGCAAACTCAAACGAATCAAGTCCCACTCTTCAAAAGTGGTAATACCTGTTTTAATGTCTGTTCTTTGCTTACCTTTGTATGGTCTAAACTCAACAGAAACTGATTGTACCTGCCCTTTCGTTACAGCTTCGTGTAAATTACCGTTACTCTTCTTTTCCCCCTCACGTGTATGGTAAAACATTTCAGCGTCTTGTGGTACGTGTATTTCTCCCACTAACGCTTCTTCCAAAACCTCCCCATTTTCAATTTTATAGTTTTTTTCAACTCTTACATTTCTCAAGTATGCACCTGTACTTACACCTTTATGATTATAGTCAACAACTACAACCTTTGGATCTGTTTTCATTCCACGTGGCTCAATAATAGTATCAAATCTATCAACACCACTATATACCAAAACAACTTCAAGCACCCTTTCATTGGTGCGTCCCTCTAAATAGCGTACAAAAACTAAAGGAATTTCAGCTTGTGCGGTATAAAGAGCATTTTTGACAACTGTTTTAGTCATTATAACGTATATATAAAAAAAACCTTGACAACTTGCAAAAAAAAGTATTTAATGGACTTAATAAGTCTTGAACATGGCAAAGCAACCAAAAATACCTGTTAAATTCTACCTTGATGAGATAGAACAAAAGCAAAAGCTTGAAACAATAGCTAAAGAGAACTATTTGAATGTATCACAATATATGCGTATAATAGTATTATACATATTATCTGGTAAAATCAATAAAAACATTATAAGGAAATAATTGTACTATGAAAAACTTTGGTATACTCTTACCTTTCTTCATACCTTGTATACTTCTTACACTTGTATTTGCAACAAAAGATCTATATAAAGATGAAAGATTCAATTCTTGCTTTAATAAAAATTGTGTAATTGTTAAGTAACTATATTATGTCTGAACAAATCAAAAAACTAAACGATGAAATAGCTGAATTAAACGGACAACTAACCGCTTTAACAGCTCAATTAGCTAAAACAGCCTCACCCGAGCAATTAGCTGAAACTTTAATGCTAGAAATGGCAATAGGGCGTGTTCAGCGTGAAAAACTAGCTATTGAACAGCAAATTTCAATGCTTAAATTAGATAATTTAATAGGTAAAATTGACCATATTTCACTAGAAATTGATAAAAAAACAGTTAAAAACTGGTTACAAAAGGCTTTAAAATTGTAAATTTATGTTTATATATTTCTTGAATACTCTTTTAATCATAATTTCCTATGAGTTTGGCAAGTTTCTGTACAGAAAAATACGGTACAGAGACCTTAAACTAAAAAATGGCACTGTTAGATTTGATAGGTGGAATAAAAAAATAGAAAAATAGAAAAAATTGTTTTGAAATTATTAGAAGATGAAAAAAGTAAAATTTAATTACTGATCCTAAAAGATTTATTGAAAGAATGCCGTGATGAGAACGTCCGAATTTGGTTAAGAGACAAAATAAACGAATTTTTAATTGAAATAATTTAGTATGGCTAACAATACAATAGAAAAACAACCAAAATTCAAAATAGGGGAAGTAGTAAAGGTGGAAAGACAGGGGAATTATAGATATTTTGTTATAAATACAATTGAAACGTGCAGGGATACCTATATTTACAACGACTATTTAGAAAAATACTTATTTGCCCTTGATTTAGAAGAAACACTTACTTATAATCAAAAAGTAAGTGAGTACAAACAAGAAATAATTGATTATATCACTGAAAAGGTGCTTATCAGCTATTCAGGTGAGGAAGATCCAGTCAAAACTGATGTAGTTATGAATATTGTAAAAATTGTAAATCAAGATTGAGCATGCAAATTACACTACAACAAGGCGACTGTTTAGAACTCTTAAAAAGTGTTCAAAGTAAAACTGTTGATTTAGTTGTAATTGATCCACCATATGTATTTGATAGCTGTGGGGGGGGTGGAACGTTTGGTACAAGAAATAGGAAGAACATGCACGAAATGTTTATAAGCAAATCAGAAAACCTTAAATTTGGTTTTGACTTCGCTATACTTGACGAATTAGAACGTGTAATGAAATTAACAAATATCTATATATTTTGTAACAAAAATCTATTAGCAGATTTACTTGAGAAATATAAAAATTATAACTTTGACATTCTCATTTACCACAAAACAAACCCTATTCCAACAACAAATAACAAATATCTTTCAGATTTAGAATATATTCTCTTTGTAAGAGACAAAGGAGTGAAATTATATGGAAACTACCATACAAAGTCAAAACTGTTCTCACAGCCTCAGAAAAGAAGAGAATACGCACACCCAACTATTAAACCACTTAATATCATACAAACTCTTATTGAAAATAGTAGTTTAGAGGGAGAAACGGTTTTAGATTGTTTTATGGGTTCAGGAACAACAGGGGTAGCTTGTAAAAACCTCAATAGAAATTTCATCGGTATGGAAATAGACAAGGAATACTTTGAAATAGCAAAAACAAGAATAGAAGATACTCAAGATAAACTTCTATAACAAAGTTTCACGCATACCAGCTAACTCATCAGCTCTTTCATTATATTTATGCCCATTATGGGCTTTTATCCATTTAACCTCAACTTTACCAGTCAGTCTATCCATTAAATTACTAGCAACAAGCCACAGATCCTGATTCTTAATCTTCCTATTAAAATTCTTTTCTTTCCAATTACACCTCCAATCATTCATACCACGCACACAGTACATAGAATCGGAATAAATAGTAACATTACTCAAGTTACGTGCCAAAACTTCACACAGTGCCTCTACAACAGCCATTAACTCCATTCTGTTATTTGTAGTATCGGCACATACTTGATTTATCTCATAAATAACCTCATCTTTCTCCTTGTCAACTAAAACAACACCAAAACCACCTGTATTTATCTCAAAACCATTCTCATCACAACTCCCATCTGTATAAATATCAATAACCATAAAAAAAACGTATAAGCCATTTATTCCCATAACAATCATATTGTCAAGTAATTGCTAACTCTATTTATCTTGACTAAACTTAAATAATTATTTCATATAAAAATATCACTTAATTGAAATATATTAAGCGGTTTGATGAGGGGTAGATCCCCTGCCTGGAATACAGCGATATGGAAACATAAATCATCAAGTCGTGAACAGCTACAGCTCTATTCAGCTAAACTGAAAAAAAACCTGAATACCTGAACCCAAATCAATGGTTGATAAGTTGCCCACTCTTATCGGGATATTATAAGTGCCTAACCAGCCACCTCTTTGCTGAAAAACTCAAACTAAGTTTCAAGCAGAATCAAGGTATCTCTCTTTTAATATAATTTCTTTACTATATTAAAAGTGGGATTACCTCATGCCTCCAAATCTAAATCTTGTTTTAGCAGTAGGTTTTTATATAGTGTAGTCAATTAGTTCAGTCAGCTCTATAGCTGATTTTTTAATGGTTTGATTGAGAGTAGGCAGACGGAATTATTCTTGGGTGTGTGATTCGATCCCTACAGGTAAAAACAAGTACCCCCCTGCCTCTTTTTGTTTGATTCCAACGTCACACTACGTATAATATAGATTATACGAACCAACATAGTTGCATTACAACGTTGTTTTGAGCGGTAGACCGTGAAAGTATACAGTGGTTAAGTGGAAGTGTTTGAGTGTAGCAGTTTTAACCCTTTGAACACTTTTAACATCATTTGAACATCATTTCAACTCCCTTTGAACTCCCTTTCAACCTCACTACTCCACACCTCAAGACCTCCAACATTCAAGACGTGAAGCTATTCAACTAATTCTATTACTAACCACATACATACACACGCACTTGCGTAATCTAAAGCGTGCTAATTTTATTACTCGTAACTTGACTACCTTTCAGCTATTCAAGTAGGTACAGATTGACGTGATCGAATACTAACAACCTCAACCGTTTGAGTTTTGAAAAATACCTTTCTACTTCCTGTTTTAGTCGCTGAATAAATAGAAAAAAGGGTTGGTTGATTATCTTCATAATTCGAGCAAATAAACGAACAACAAAAATAATAATACTAGAATAACCAAACAATTTCTTGACTTTCTTAACTTGCACATGCAAAGAATAAAATTCATCAATATAGCTCTTCGACTCTTGTAGTTGTTCCTTGATCTTCCTGTTTGCTTCGGCCAAACCCATTAAAGCCTCTTCAATATCTGAAGTAGTCTCACACTCTCTGATCAATCCTTCACTTGCGAGATCTTGACACATCACGTCAAGCTCCCTTGCTGTTTTGCTGTTTCCTCCACAATCAAGACTTAACCGCTCGATTCTACTAATTGCTTGCTTGACCGCTGTGGGTATCTCGATGACATCCAAACTATTCAAAACGTCAAAATGATTGGCTAATAGTTGAATAGTGACATCGTCAACCTTGTCATCATTAAGGACAATCCACTCACTTACTCTCTTATACTTTTGGCTATTGGAAATCATGTTGATATTCTAGTTTAATTATTCACACTTGTCAAGTATTAACCACGTTCTATTGATAGAATAGAGACAAACACGGAAAAAACACCCTTTTGAAAAAGGTGCATTAAACAAAAAAAATGTTATACTAAATAAAATCACTGTTTATATAGTGCATGTAAGCGGTTTTATTCTCTTCTATTGTGTTCTCATATTCACGAGCTAACAGGTCGTCAACGAGGTCAGCTTGTATATAGTGTCTTTCTTTTAATTCGTTCGAAAAGTAATTAAAAAGGTAAGAAAAGCCTGCACCTTTTTTTAATGCTTCTTTTTTCAAAAAAGTCGGTTGATTCGGTCATTAAAATCTTTTTCTTGTGTTGACATATTATATAGCTTTGATATTTTTTAAAAATTGAAATGGTTTGATAAATTTGTTTGCTGCATCACATTCACGCAGCGGCATCAATAGTTGATCCATTTCCTTGGCCTGCTCGACTGTAATCTTGTAATAAGAAGCAAAATACTCGATAACTTTTGGATCTGTTTCAGCTACTAGCGTTGAATTTTGTGAGTACCAAGCGTCAACCCATCTCTGTAATCGGGCGGCAAAAGCTAAAACCTGTGTTTTTTTTGGAGACATATAAAAATAAAAGTTTGTAATAAATAAAAAAAATAAATAAAAAAAAGTAAACAAATGGGGGCGGTTCGTGTCTTGCTGCTTTATATATTTTAAGCACGCTTTAAAGTTTCCCCTCTTCCATCTGTTTTAATCGTTACCCAGTTGTTTAGCTCAGATAACAACTACATTGTAGAATAATTATTGACGCTTGTCAAGTATTAAATACAAGCAAGCCCTCAACGTGTTGTAATATACAGGCGTAAAGGTTTTTAACTTTTTTATTTTTGTGTAAAAAAAGTGTATAAAAAAAGAAAATAACACGCTTTTTTATGTTTTTTTATTCCTTTTTATTCAAAAAACTTTTTTTCATACTTTTTTTTATGTTTTTTTATTTTTAATATTTCCGTTTTGTTTGATTATTTAAAGACAAAACGGCTTTTTTATTTGTAAAGACTTGACAAGCATTAAAAGTTTGTGTATAATTGAATCACTTAATTATACAACAACTTTTATTTTTATATATGTCTACAAAATTCGACAAAGAAGCAATTGAGTCACTAATCGCTAGAATCGAGCAAGGAAGCAAAAAGCGAACAGCAAAAAGCGAAATCAGTCTGTCGCTCAAAGAGAATAATATAATCAAGGCAATTAACCCTGATTATAGCTATGACTTAATCGGCGAATGGAATGGGTACGGATACACCAAACTTGGCAAGCACCTCCAGGTGGCAAATTATAAAGAAGTTTTGAAAAACCTTAAAAAAATGGTTGAAACTTCAGAAATAAAAAAAGAAAAAAAAGAAAAAACACCCGACGAGAAAATTCAAAAATGGGCTGAAAGACTTGTTAAGTTCACTGGAATAACGATTGATGAGGCGTTGAATATCGCCCGAGAAAAAATAGATTATAAAATTGAAAAATTAGAACAATCAGCAAATTATGATTATCAAGGAAACAAACTTCCAGCGTGGCTTAAAAAAGCTGAGCGTGATCTTGATCGAATCAACGATGACGAATCTAAAGCACTTGACCGTGTTGAAGATGAAGGACACGCCCGTGCTATTCTTATCGCGAGAAGAAGACATCTAGAATCTAATTATGAGGAAATGCTTGACGAAGCAAAAATATTAAAAATTTCTGGTGAAATTGAAAAAAATGAAGTCCAGGATTACGCTCGAAGAGCAATGCAATACTAATGACTGAAATTCAAAGCATACTTGTTCAAATTGAAAAATTAATATCTGAGGGGCAAGACGCATGGGCAGACGAGCTATACTATTCAATAGATGAGAGGGTGAGAATGCAATTAGAGGGTGAAACAGATAGTGAAGATTATTGCAGTTAATTTTTCAAGCCAAAAAAAAGCCCCTGTAAGGGGTTCAAAAAATCAAGGAAAATAGTTAAATAGCGCCTTCAGGAAATTTTTTCACTTCCTGAATTTGACAAAACAAAAACAAAAACAAAAACTAGCAGAATATGGCTATTTCAGTTAACACCGCCCTTTTTGACGAATTTCCAAAAAAGCTGGACGAAAACCAATTTTCAGCCCTTTTAAAACTTATATCTTTAATCGATAGCAAGGGCGACATCATCAAAGTCAACGATGATGAATTTGAAGGACTTTTTCAGTTTGGACGTGATAGAACAGAACAAACTATTGCTTTTTTAGCTGATAAAAAATATATAAAACGTGAGCAAAAAAGAGACCAAAAAGGTCAGTTTGACTATAACGAGATAACTATATTAACAAATTATGTTAGTGACAGATAAAACAACCTAAATAAATATAATAAATATAAGCGGTACACTGATTTTTAGTAGCTAACATAAGAGACTATGAACACAAACCAAATAGAATTAAACGAAAAGGGTATTCCACTTGAAATATACACCGAGTATTACCCAGACAAGCCACAGGGTAACCGTTTTAATCAAAATTGGTTTATTCAAGCTAAACGTGAATGGGTGGCACAAACAGAATATAAAACCCTTTCCGATTTTCTTTTTTACGCCAAAAAAATACCAAAAGAATTTACAAAACAAAAGAATTTTGCCAAAATGATTAGCGGTTGGGTAGCTTTGAAGAACGAAAAACTAGACAACCAACGCAAGAAAGTGTTCAAAGAGTTAGCGGAGGCAACCAACGAAATAGAGCAATTAAACAAGAACGAAATGACAGTTGTGGCAACTAACCACCTCTTAAACAGGCAAATATTGTCACAAACATCAAGCCGTATTGTTAAGCAATTACATGACGCAGTCGAAAGTGGAGAGGTAGATTACCAATGGTTCATGAGAAACATGGATTCAGTAAGTAAACTATATCAAATGCAACTAGTGGGAGAAAAAAGCGAACAGTCAGATGAGTTTTCGTTCAACGCCAACTCTTCCGGTAGCAAGCCAAAAACAATTGTACTTAATGCTTTTATACCTGATGAAGAAGACGAAGACGAGGAATAATAAAATATATATTAAAGCGGTACACTGAAATTTAGTTGACAATTTATAGCATAAATGTTATACATGGAATGTAGGAAGTAATAAACCCTACAAACCCAGTTGTTTTTTTTCCTTGTTTGTATTATGTGTGAAGACATATTATAAATAAAAGTTTGTATTTCCCCTGTTTACAGGGGTTTTAATATCATTAAAATAAATAAAACCGTACACTGAAATTCAGGGGGTTGACATTGCCATACAATTTATTCAAGTAAATAATATGCTTTGCGATCTTATTACAATTAAAAAGGGGAACGATGAAAGAATTGATTTTAGTTTCAAAAGTCAAAACCTTAATTTCACGTTTCAATCAGGCACTTTGTCCGTGCTACCTGCCGTAGGCGATACCTATTTTTATAAAGATATTTTGTTTGTTGTTACCTCAACAACCTCTAACAGTGTTTCTTTACAGTCCAATGTTGAAACAGCCTCAGACGTGCCAGTAAGTGGCACAATAACACGTGCGGACGGTTCTGGAGACTCTTCAATCAATTACACTTCATATTCAACAAACAAATACATAGATCTTACAGGATCAACATATCAGCTCAAAATTGGTAGTTTTTACAATTCAGGTGTTCTTCCACTTGCTGGATCGTTATTGTTTGGTGTGTTTTTTATCAATTTATCTAATGCACAAACAGCTTTGTTCCCAGCTGGAACATACTCAGCAAGCCTACAAATTGTTAATAGTGCTGGACAGGTAACCGAGTTCAAAACGTTTCAAATTCAAATAACTGAACAAAATGTCTAACATCGATATAACGAAATCAAATAATATCGTATCAATTAAGCAACAAAAAAATGTTGTTGAAATTAACGCACGATATTTTCCTGGAGGAGGAACAGGTGGTGGAAGTAGTGGGGTTGAAATTAAAAATGAAATTCCCTCTGGTCTTATTAACGGAGTAAATGCAACATTCACTTCAGCTTCAGCTTTCAATGGCTCAACCCTTGAATTATTTAAGAATGGTCAAAAGTTGACAGTAATTGACGACTTCAATATAACTAACTCAACAACCTTTGTGTTGACAATTTCCCCTTTAACACTCGATAAACTATCTATTAACTACACTCAACTATAATAATATATGGCTACAACTACAATCGCACAAGACCAAATCCGAGACGGAGCAATAAATAATGCAAAAGTTCAAGCTGGTGCAGCAATTGCACTATCTAAAATAGCAAACGGTACAATAATCTTACTTGCCAATGGCACAGTAGCAATGAGTTCAACTTTTGATGCTGGAACGTTCCGAATGATTAACGTTGGCGATCCAACTGGAGCACAGGACGCAGCAACAAAAGCCTATGTTGATTCAGCAATTAGCGGTCAAAAAGGTAAGGGAGAAGTAGTAGTTGCAACAACAGCGAATATCACGCTTTCTGGAACTCAAACCATTGACGGAATTGGCGTGATTGCTGGTAACCGTGTGCTGGTTAAAGATCAAACGACTACATCACAGAACGGTATTTATGTTGTTGCTTCAGGTGCATGGACACGTTCAACAGACGCAGATACTTGGAACGAATTAGTTTCAGCTTTGGTGTTCGCTGAAAAAGGAACTGTAAATGCTGATAAATCGTTTTTGTGTACAGTTGACAAAGGTGGAACATTGAACACAACAGCGGTAACATGGGTAACGTTTGGATCTGGCGGAGGACTTGCAACTTCAAATTTTGTAACACGTGAAATTCCAACAGGGGCAATAAATGGCTCAAACACTACTTTTGGGGTTGGTTTTACACCTGCCACTGGAACTGATAGCGTAAAAAGAAATGGGGTTGAACAATCATCAGGTGGCGGTAACGACTATACAATTTCGGGGGCAACAATTACTTTCGCTGTTGCTCCTGTAACTGGAGACGTTATTCAAGTTTCCTATATTAAATAATAGCCAATATGCCAGCTACAAAAGTTGAATTATCAAATCAAGTCAAAGGTAACTTACCTATTACCCATTTTAATAGTGGAACTGGTGCTAGTGCCTCAACTTATTGGCGAGGAGATGGACAATGGAGTGCTGGAACAAGCACAGATGGAACAAAAGTTCCAATAGTAATGGCAAATAATACAAGTGCTAATAGCGTTTTTGGCGGAGTAAATTATTTGAGTGGTGCTTACTTCAATGTTACAGGTAAAGACTATGCAAATTTTCCTGGTAAAGGATCTGCTGAATTTGTTATTGGTAATGATATAGGAGCGGCTGGAATTAAAAGTGTTTTCAAGATTGTATCGCAAGACTACTATGGTGGTTTTACGGATGTTCTTTCAATCGAGGGAAATTCTAAATCATCGACTTTCTCTGGTACAGTTTCAGCTACTAATTTATCTGGTACAAACACAGGTGACCAAACATTAAATAGCATATTGCCAACACAAATAGGTAATAGCAGTAAAATATTACAAACAGATGGCTCAAATGCTAGTTGGCAAAATATTACTGGAGACGATAATATCGAAGGACAGGCAGTATACGTAATGACTTGCCACCGTAACATCGAGCAAAAAATGTACACGTTTATCTCAGGCGATGGGATAAATTTTAGCATGGTAGGAATTAAAAACAGTTATGCTCCGCCCTCGAGTGGTGTGTTGCGTGACCCATCACTAATATACACGAATAATAAGTATTACGTTGCATATACTAATAATGACGGAACGCCTGTAAGTACAAGTTTTGCAATTGCAAGTTCTCCCGATCTCATAACTTGGACATTTGAACGTAATGTAAGTTGTTCAGGAATTTCAGGTGTGAACAAAATTTGGGCACCTCAATTTTATCAAGATTCAGACAACACTATTAACGTAATTGTTTCAGGATCAACGAACAGTGGAACAACATTCCAAACTTATCTATTATCAGCCACAGCCTCAGATTTAAGTACTTTTGGTTCTCCTGTTTTACTTACAATTACAGGAAAAACAAATGTTATTGACGCAGAAATAGTCAAAGTTGGTTCTACTTATAACATGTTTTACAAGGAAGAAACAACAAAATTTATTGAAAAAGCAACTTCGTCAACACTGACAGGAACATATACGCCAGTTGGAACAGGCAACTGGGCAGGCTGGGGTGCGGACATTGAGGCACCTGAAATAGTAAAAATTAGTTCAACTAAATACCGTATATACTTTGACAAATACACTCAACAAGGTATTTATTATTCAGATTCAGCGGATCTCGTAACATGGTCAGCTAAACAACTTATCAACACAGATAAATTCACAGCCTCACATATTTCAGTGCAAAAATTCACATCAATTGTGCCGCTGAGAAACGCTGTCTTGTCACTTTTAAGTACCAAAATAAAAAACGTTTCGCTAGAATATTATCAGTCGACAGCTCAAAGTATAGCAACAACTGCAACAAAAGTTCTTTTTCAAACGAAAATAACAGATGTTAGTAGTAATTTCAACTCTTCAACCTTTACAGCTCCATATTATGGGAAATTTTGTGTGAGTGGTTTTGTTCACCTCGCTTCATCAGTAAACGGTGCTATTTTAATTTTATACAAAAAGGGGGTTTTGAATAAAGTTATCTACGAAACAGGGGCTTTTGCTTCGGCTACAGATTTAACGTTTAACTTTAGTTGTAATGTCTCTTGCATGACAGGCGATACACTGGAAATTTACGCTATGGCAAAAACTGCAGCAAGAAATACGGTGGCTGGAATTAACGACACCGTAATTTCAATTGATCAAATAAATTAACTAACCATGAACATAACTGAATTGGTACATAATGGGGTATATACTCAAGCACTTCAAACAGAAAAGCGTTTTGTTATTTTGTGCGGTGGTCGTGGTGCTGGTCGTTCGTATGCTTTTGAAGACAAAATTCAGTTATTATTGCAAGGGCAGACAGGCTATAAGGTACGTATTCTATTGATGAGATACGTCAAAGAAAATATCGAAAAATCTGTATGGAAAAGTGTACAGGATATGTTAAGCCGAACAGGTTTAATGGCGAAAGTAACCAAAAATGATAGTAATAGAAAAATAATTATTTGTGATGGACATGAAATTTATGCTGAGGGTTTTACAAGTAAAGACAAGGCAAATGATGCTAAACTTAAATCGTTAAAAGGTTTTACGCACATTTTTATTGAAGAGGCTACTGAGGTAAAAGATCAATCAGATTTTGACATGCTCAATCAATCGTTGCGAACGTTTAATAAGGTTGAAAATGGTGTGGTTAAAACAATAATGCCGCAGATATTCATGAACTTTAACATGCCGCATAAAGATCACTGGATAATCAGAAAATTCTTTGTTAGAGTGCCGTCAGAACATGACGGATATTACTATGTAAAGTTGAAAAACAGTATGCAAGCAAGTGCTGAATTAGCCTTTGCAACATACAAAGATAACCTTATTTGGCTTTACAACATCTCACATAGACCAATGTTTGACGAGGTAACAGGCAGACCGATAATGAACGAGAAAACAGGTAAACAACGAATGAGAAAGCTACCACAGGAAGAAGTAGATCAGGAATTATATCAAACATACGAACACTTGAATGATACTGAATATGCGGAAGATAAACACAAGTACAAAGTTGAAATTTTAGGGTTGGTACACTCAGGTGGAAGTGGTAAAGTATTTACCGACTGGGAAACAATAACAAAAGCTGAATTTGATAAAATAGACGCGCCAATGAAAGGTGGCATTGACTTTGGTTTCACAAATGATCCTACTGCTATTGTAGGAATTAAAAAAGTTGGTAGAAATGTTTATGTTCATTGTTACACATACGAAAAAGCATTAAGCTCAGCCATGATAGCCTCACGAATACAAAAACTTATTCCAGGGTGGGAATATATGGAGTTTATCAGTGACGCACAAGAAGAACGTGTAATAACAGATTTGCAGTTACACGGGATACAAGCGGTTAAGGCTGCAAAAGGTTCGGGATCACGTTCAGCTGGTGTCAATCACATGCTAACTTATAAGGTGTTCTTTACTGAAGAAAGTACGATGATAGCCGAAGAAACAGACACCTATGAATGGCTAAAAAAGAAAGACGGAACACCGTCAAACGAGCCAAGTGACGGAAACGACCACTGTTTAGACGCAATTAGGTATGTACTATTCACACGGTACTACTCAGCAAACATGTCAGTTTGGGATACAATTTATTCTTCAATGAAAGTAAAAGTTTGACAAAATTGTTGATAACCAATTATATACACTATATATATCATTATAATATGGCAAGTGCATTTCTAACACGCAACTATTCAAATATTTTTGCAGGTATGCAGAATAATTATCAGTCGTCAGATTGGTATAATCCAACGTATATATCAACAAATAATATCAGTGAATCTGGCACATCAGATAATAGAATTGACTACTTACAACTTGAGACTATATTCATCAATAGTGGTGGTGCTTTTGGTGTATATTCTAAAATAAAAGATATAATCACATTATCTGAGTTTCAAATTTTTGAGGTTGACAAAGATGGAAGTTACAAAATTACAAAAAAAGCAAAGAGAATTAAACAACAGCTTCTTGACGATAAGTTAGACGAGAAGATTGAACACAAAATTGTTCCAGCTTTTTGGGGTACAGGACTTGGTGACGCTCTTATTTACCCTGTAAAACACAACGGTAAAATAAGTCTTGAAATCGACCCTTTCATCATGAATGGAAGAGAACGAATAAAAGTTCACGGAAATTATAACGATGATGATAATGCTATTTCAGCATATAGTGTTATCAATTCAAGCGGTACAGAAGTATACAAATATAATGCAGATCAAGTATACCATTTACGGTACTCTTCCCCATCAGCAAACCCATACTTTTCAGCTTCTCCGTCAATGGTGGCTTCAAAATGGTTGCAACTTAAATACCATATCATGCAGGCTAATAGTTCTATTGCAAGTGGTGGAATGAAAGCAAGCTACTTAGTAGGTGTTGACGCTTCAAAAATGAAAGCTCAAGGTTCTTCTCCCGAGGCAATCACAGGATCAATGGATATTTTGAAAGAAGAAATTAAACAGTCTCTAGGAAATAGAAACGCAGGTAGGGTTCTTTTCACTCCGTTTCCTTTAACATGGCAAAATATCCAAATGAACAATAGCGAGATGAGATACACTGAATTATTGCCATATATTGACGATGAAATTTATCATGCTTATGGAGTAGACAAATCTATTCTTGACCCATCATTATCCAAATATAATAACGCAGACAAAATTAGAGACGCCCTTTATATGAGTTTACAAAGTTCAATTCGTAAAATTGAAAAGGCTATTGAAACATATTACTTGCCTATTTTATCAGAAGAATTTAGAAGTGGAAATTTTGTTTTTCGCATTCCACGCCAATTTTCTCAGGAAGAAGTTGAACTACACAAAGCAAAATCAGAAGAAATAAACAAACTCATTTCTAATTTCAAAACATTGAATGAAACATATTCAGCCAGTGGTATCATGGTATTCCCAACGGCGGATAAACTCAAGATGTTGGAAGAGGAGGGAATCGTATTTAAGTCTATCTTAAAAGAAGAGGTGGATATAAAGCCAGCTGAGGACGTTCAACTTTCAGACAACTTTACAAAAATTACAAATAACGAAATGGCAAGTAGAAATTATGAGAATAACAGTAAAAAAACAAGAGAGGCTATAAAAGCAAAACTAGACAAAACTTTTAAAAAATATTTGCAAAATGCTTAAAATTCAAACTTACGGTTTAACAAAAAATGGTATCTTGAAATTGTATCAAGATGTAATTGAATGCGAGTTGCGTTCAGCTAATAATGTTACTGAAACTCAAATAGACAAATTTTCAGAGTTTGCAGAATATAGTAGTCGTGTTTTGTTGTTTGGAGTACAGGAAATGGAGCAAATCAATTATAGCTACAAAAACGATGTTCTAACGGCTTTTGATAGCGATTATGACGGATTGAACGAGTACCTTGAAAAAAACGCACACGCTCGTTCGTATGAAGAGCTTTCAACCTTTGTTATTGATAAATTAGAAAACATGGCAAATTTTATTCGTGCAGAACTTTCAGACATTGAAACACCTCAAGAAGAGAAAGATTTTCTTGCAATCGTTGCTGTTTTTGAAAAATTATTAGAAAAAATATATTCACAAACTTTTTTGCCAGAACTTGAAAAAATAGAAAATGAAATAAAAACTGAGATTGAAAAAATTTATAATGATGAAACGTTATCAGCAGAGGAGGCAATACAAAAAGCACAGGAATTTTTAGATCAGAAAGAAAAAGAGGTTCAGGAAATTTTTGATGGGTTGGTGGAAGACAAAGATTATATTGCAATAGTTACTGAGGCTGTAATACTTTTATATCCAGATTTAACAGATTTAGGTTTTATTTCAAAATACTCAGTTATAATGAATTTTGGTTACAAGTCAAACATAAAAGCATTCTTTGCTAATGAACTGAGAAGAATAAACGAGAACGTTTTTGAGAATATAATGAACGGTGCAAATAGAAGAAGTCTCGCCACTGATCAAATTGAACAACTAAAATTCAATAGAAATATCTTTAACATTTCTTGTTTAGCTCACGCACGTGGTTTTTTCCGTGGTATAGTATTTGAATCGGCAAAACTAAATAACCAACTTGACTTCAAATGTGTGGTTTCTCCGTCAAGGTTACCATTACTAAACAAGGACGGTATAACCGCCCAAAATGTTTACATAATTAAATCACAGGAAGAGTGGGATAGAACAAATGGAGTAACAAACGTTAATGTTGTAAATGGTTTAGGTCTCCACCATGGTTCAATAGAATATTATTATTCAACATCTGATGTTGAATTGGCAAAAAAACAACGAGAACAGTTTTTACAAAATATTTAATCGTTCAATTCCCAATGTTCAAAGGCATCATCTAAAGAGTTATATTCAACTTTTTCGCCTATTAAACCCATATTAAGGCTATATTTAGCACACAAAAATTTACCGTTCAACATGGGTTCGACCGTGTACTCACTTCCGTCTCTAATACAAGAATAGTAGTAAGTGCCGTTTGCGAAGTATTTTCTTCTAAAAATTGAGGACATAATAATTGTTTTTTATAGCATGATTTGATAGTTGTCAACCTTTTTATTATTCCATCAATTCAATATATTTGTTAGTCAAGTCTTTGATCTTTGTACCAATAGTCCAGCAATATCCGCCATCACACCCTGCTTGGTAATTTTATTTTCTTTTTCCAGTGGGCTATTGAGTGTATACTTGCATTGCATGCTACCGCTATATCTTTGTTTCTCATTGTTGTATTTTTTAAGTACCGTTTTACTTTTGTCAATCCTAAAACTGAATACCATAATCCTGTAAATTAGCTATTCTTTCAGCGTACTTAATATTCGCTCTGCCGTCCGTCATATATCGTTTAGTTGCTATATTACATCTAACCGCCCTAAAGTCTCTCTCTACCCACGTATTTAAGTGAATAGCTTCATTCTCGTTGAAGTAACATCTTGAAATAAGCGAAGCAAATTGTTCAAGTCCTGCTTGCCATGAGTTTAAACAATTATTAGCTACTCCGCAAGTTACAATCTTTCCGTCACCAAAATCAGTGTTTCCAACGTTAAATGGATTCATAGTTTGCACCGCACGCCCTTTTGTTCCCATATGGCTTTCATTATGCCCTACGGCTAGAATAAAGCCGTCTGGTATGCCAAACTTATCACTTGTATCAATTATCATATCTGCTGTGATCGGCGTATTTCCAAAGTATTTTTGTATGTATTGATTTATTTTGTTTGCCCTGCTTTCTCTTGTTTCTGCCGTGGTTATTTCACGGCTGGGGCTTTTGGGCTTTCTTCCTGTTTTACTGTTTCAACTTTCAAACAATTTTCTGGCTGTTCTAAATCTGTACATTCTCCGGATTTTAATAGTTCAGCCATTTTTTTAATTTCCTCTTCACGTTTTAGGCTTGTTAATGTTACGTTTTCTTGTCTTACTAGTTCTGATTCTAGCCAAGCAATTTTGATTTCTTTGTTTTTCTGCTCAAGTTTCTCTTCAATAGAAAACTCGTGAGCAGCAGCTGGAGTAATTTCAGCTTTTGGTTCTGCTGAAAAAGAGGCGTAAATACACGCAAGTGTAATAAATGCAAAAAAGATAATTACGATTTGGTTTTTAATTTTTTGAGACATATATATAGTTTTTTTATTATTTAATGATTTTTTGATAAATTTCTTCGATTAAATTGTGTAATTCTTCAACATATTCAGACATACTCCAACCCTCTAATTTACAAATTGTTAGGTCAACAGTAATGTCTGTCATAAGTTTAATTTTGAGTTGTTCCCTCGCTAATTTTTGCAAGGTTTTCCTCGTTTCTTCGTTGATTTCTAAGTTCTTCATAAGTAAAAATTCTATTTTTGAATTTTGCATTTGTTACTTCTAGCAAATTTTCTTTTTTGACTCCTGTCATATTGTGAAATAAAAACGTTGCTAAACTCAGTGCTTTTTCTTCTGTGATTTCATACCAGCCATAAAAAACTGATCTTGCATAAATTTTATTTTCTTCAAAAGAAGTCATACTATTTTATAATGTTGTTTATATTGAACCCTTTTATTGCGTTCAATTTATTTTTTAACTCTTTAAGAGACATATTAGAATTCGTTTAATTCTGAAAGAAAAAATTCTTCAGCAACTTCTTGTGCCACAATTTCGTTTGTGTCAACGTTGAACTCAGCGAGCAATAACTCGATCTGATCCATAATGTTTTGGTTTTCGGTCATATAATTTTTTTTGCGGTTGGTTTAATTCCCTAACCTTACTAACAATTATACACAAACTTTTAATGCTTGTCAACTATTAACCACAAATAAACCCCATTCTTTGCATTAAATACACACGAAACGGAAATGATAAAAATAACAAGTGTGAAAAAAATATGGAAAAAATAAATAAACCCCTCGTAATCGAGGGGGTTAAAAGTTGTGGATAAGTGGTTATCAACACTATTTATAAACTTAATTCAAAAATTTTATCAAAAATACAAATAGCTTTAATTGCAGTCATGCCGTTAATAACTCTCATCGCATATTTGTGTTCAATTATTGCGTCTATAGCGTCTGCTTTCCATTTCCACCCGTGGAAATCTTTGTTTTCAAGTAGCCAATTTTTTAGCTCTTCTTTAGTCGCAAAAGCTGGCGATAAAGGTGTTCCCATTGATATATCTTCATATAATTGATACCAGTCACCCATATCCATGACACTTTTCCTATTTGGAACGACAGGTGGTTCGTCATCTATAAGATTCTCTGGTGTATTAAGATATTCATTCAATTCTTTTTTAAATTCTCTAATTTCGTTAGGATAAAAACTTTGGTTCATTTCTACGTAACGTCCTTCTTTTTGTGGGTGTTCCCAATTCGCTGGTACTCTTCTTAGTTCAATAGACATAATTTATTTTTCTAAAATTGATTGAATAATGACGGTCTGTCTTGGAGTTGTTGGCTTCAAGAATTGCAACTCGTCAAATTCTACATTCAGTTCTGAATAAGCTCTTTCAAGCTCGGTTTTAAGCTTCTCACCGTCAAGTGTTGGTTGAGGGTAAGAATACTTAACCATAACCTCAGCACCAAAGTAGTTCGTTGCTTCGCTCTTACCGTCTCCAATATCATGCAAGTTATTTTTTGCAAATTCTTTGATTGTTTTTTCAACTTTCTCAAAGTTTTTCTCAACTGGTTTTAATTCAACAAAAATTCGTTGAAGTAGTAAAAACTTTTCTCCCTCTTGTAATGTTGAATCATTGCTAATCTCGGAGGCTACTGCGTTAAGCATTGCCCCCATTTTCGCTATTGTTTGGTTGTATTTATCAGACATATTTTATAAAATTAAATTGCTAAAACGGCATGGTTACGCCAATATCTGTCAAGTCAATAGTTGAAACATCTGGCAACTCTTGAACAACAGTCGTTGGCTCGCCTGTCTGTGTTTTGGCTGCATTCTTGCTTGTCAATAGTTCAATTGTGAATACAACAATATCTGTTGCATATCCTTTTGTTCCATCTGGTTTCTCCCAACTTCTGTTTTGTATTTTACCCTCCACGGCAAGTTTATTGCCTTGAAATGCATAACGTTCAAGAACATCAGCGGTTTTTTCCCACGCAATACAATTTATAAATGTTGCTGGTTTATCCTTTCCCTCGCTGATTGCAAGGGTAAAGTTAGCTACTTTTTTTCCTGTATTCGTGTGTTTGATTTCAGGATTTTTGGTTAAATTTCCAATTAAAATTACTTTGTTCATAAAAAAAATAGGTTAAAATTATACTTCAGTTATAGGTTGTTTATCTTCTAATAGTGCGTTTTCTTGAGTTTCCTCAACTTTCGCTTCTTCAACTTCTGCCAAAAAAGCTTCAATTTTTGCGATTAAATCGGTTGGAATATACGCCTTGTATGCGTTGAACCACGCTTGAGTTTTGTCTTTTTGCAATTTTTCGTTTTTATCAATTTTGGTTACAAGCAAATTAGCTTGATTGGTAATTTCTTGTTTTACTTTTTCCTGTTCCGCTTGTTTGCGGTCATACTCTTGTTCCTGATTTTGGGCATTGTTTCCGTCGTCGTCTTCGCCCTCAATTATTAAACCTAAACAAGCGGTTAATGCGTAACGTTTAGCATATGTCATTGCACTTCCAATTTCCTGTGGTTTCCCGCTGAAAATGGCTGGATATATGAACTCTCTTATATTGCCGTCAACATCAAACAAGGTAGTTTTAAGCCCTTCATTTGCTGCTTCTTGTGTGTAACCTAGCCCTGCGGTTGCTAACGGCTCTTGAATGGCTTTCTGTATGCTATCAAGTGGAGCATATTTTTTTTTATAAAAAGGGTTTTTCCCGTCTTTTTTAACTGTTGGCATTGACTTTTGAAAGTCAATAATTCTGGAAAAAATAGTTTTTTCTGACATAATATAAAAAATTGTTATTCTCTGATAACTCAGTTTCAGCTAAATGCTGAATGGAAAACGCAAGAAAACTGACCATAATTTTCTACCGTTTTCTACTCAAAATTCAGTGGTGCCGATTCATGGTAACGCTCCATGGCATGAGAGGCTTCAACTCCCCGCTCTACTTTTGAGCTAAATCAGCGGAATACGATTTTTAGATGTAAAATTGTTTGGAACAGAAATTCTGATTTGCACAGTCGCCACTTTCCATGTTTTGCTGAGCTGTCATGAACACAACGATTATTTACCGTCTGGCTGATTTCTGTATGGTAGGAAATCTAAGAATTGAACTTAGAATACTATCGTATCAGAATAGTGTGATGACCATTTCACTAATTTCCTGTGGTGAAAAACATGAGAATCGAACTCAATACCTTTCAGTACAATTTGCTTAGCAAGCAATTACAAACCCAGTTTGTTTTATTTTCCAGTTGTAAAAATATGGTCCTACCTCCTAGATTCGTCTAGGTTCGCAAGGGTTACAGTCTTGCATGTTACGCATACACCAAGGCAGGGTTTATATGTGAGACGTAATTGAGATGTTAGCCTCTGATCAGTGACTTGTAGAATTGCGAAACTCAAGCATTCCACCTCAATTACTTTCTTATTCTAGCACTATTTTTTACTCTTGTCAAGTATTAAATTTACCTGAATTGTTTGTCGTCTTCGTCAATTTCAGTTCCTTGAATATCTTCAACATCTATCGAATCAATCAAGTCTTGAATCTGTAAGCATATCATACTTGCACGTTGTGCGAATTTAGAATCATTGTTTTTCTTGATATTCTCGAATAGAGAATAAGAAGAGTTTATCAAAGATATTTGATTTTCAGTTAGTTTAATTTTCTCTGGCATATTCAATTAAACAAAGTTTCTAAAAATGTGTTTAATAACCAAAAACACATGAAAATGGCGAAAATAATTTCGGCGTAATATAAGAATTTATGCATATTTAATTTAATTTTGTTAAAATTGATAAACTCCAGCCGTTATGATAGTTTTTTGTTTGCACACGTTCTTGAACACAGGCATTTATGCTTTTGCTCAATTTGTTATACAATTCTGCTTCTGTATCGGTTATAAAAGAAATTTCAAAATGTTCTTTGTTAACGGTAGTTGAAGTAACAAAATCAACTACAACATAATAATGATAATTTTTTATTTTTTTAGCCATACTATTTTAATTTTTTTGCGAATAAATATTCCAACCATTCAGCTGAGCTAAAATGCCCTAACGCTTCAATAACTTGACTTCGTTCAAACTTGTTCCCTGCTACATATCTGATAATATCAGTATACAAGCGTGGAACAGGCATTTCATATTGCTCTGAATCAATCAAACGATCCAGCAAATCTTTTTCTATTTTGTTTCTTCCTCTTAACTCTCCACCCATATTGAGGCTGAGTTGATATTCTTTGTATTGTGATAATTTTATTTTTGGAATAGACATATTTATGAATTTTCGATAATTGTTGTAATTTCTGAAATATGAGTGTACTCATCGCTGAATACTGTCTCTTCTTCAGCGTGATCATACTTCACGTGTGGTGGAATCCACGCTTCATTCTCAATTGTGTCGTATTGTGCACGTACTGATACGTCAATCATATTCTGAATAAGAATACTAGCCTTTGCTTTGTTGAATGAATACGAATCAACAAAATCACGAAATTCCTCAACTCCGTCAAGTTGCTTGATATATCCACCGATTAAAGAATCTGTTGTGGTGACAATATCCGCAAATTCTACACCGTCAAAATATACTGATTGACGATATACCCAACTAGCTAGTACTGCGTGTGCAAGTGTTGTGTCTTTTGTTGCAATTTTTTTAATGGTCATAAAATAAAAAAAATAGTAATAAGAAAGAGTTTTTTGAAAAGTAACTCTTAAAAACTTTGGTTTGGTGGGGGAAACAAGTTAGTGGTAGGAGCTAATGCTTTGATTGTCCTCATTCGCTTGTTGTTCGATAAGGGGATTATACAGAAAGTTTTTATTCTTGTCAAGAGCATGCACGTATTGAATGTTTATTTGTCTTTATTTGGTTGGGTTTGTGGGTTTATTTGAAACGCTTTTTTTATTAAATAATTTTGTAAAATTTTGGAAATATGGAGCATAAAAAATTAAATATATTCTTGTGTAATTGGGTTGTAACGTAATTCAGCAATACCGAATTGACCGAAATCACGATCTTTGGCAAGCATTAAGTTTCGTTCTCCGTTCCGTTTTTTATCTTTGTATAACAAAATCACGGCGTCTGAATCTTGCTCAATCGATGAACTACCCTGTAAATCAGATAATTCAGGAACATCTTTAACCTGTGCACCTCTTCCGATCTGTGCAAGGGCTATAATCGTACACCCTAGCTCGTTTGCAAGTAACTTGAGTGTTCTTGTCACTTCACGTATCTTCTCATGTTCTGTTCTGTTAAATGAACTACCACGAATAAGCTGAACATAATCAACAAAAATAAAATCAATTTTTTCTTTCTTATTTTGGTTGCGTGAAATTGTTGCTATTCTTGCAATATCGTCAATATCTGAGTAATAATTCAATTTCATTTTTTCTACAATGCTAAAAGCGTTGGCAAGTTTTGATTCATTCCTTTCTCGTACAATTTTTTTCTGTACTTTTTCAGTAAAAAGTTGGTAGGCGTCATTTGTACTTATTCCAGCAATTGAAGCAATCAACCGTGGTAAAAACTTGTCTGAACGCATTTCAAGCGAAAAGAAAAGTGTGTTGAAAGTTGGTGCAAGCCTACGCATAAGCGAAAATATAAGTGTTGACTTTCCACTTGCCGAATATCCACCAATCGTTATCAGCTGCCCAGGCAAGAAACCCCTAAAAATACTATCAAATTCAACAAAACCAGTTTTAGGTATATTGTCCAAATCGATCGGGTTTTCCAACTGGCTTTTCATCATTTGTTGCAGTGTTTGTGTTGGGTTTTCTGGATCGGTAACTTGCAATAAATCACAATTTTCTTTTGTAATTCTCATTACTTCTTGAATTTCAGCAAAGTCTTTTATTTTCTTTACTTTCTCAATAGTTGCAAGTCTGTATTCATCAGACAAATTATTTAACACCGATTCAAGCGTATCATGTCCAGCTGAAAACTCACAAATAAAATCAATATATTTGTCTTTAGATAAACCTAAATCTACGTAAGTTATGTGTCGTCTTTCTTGCATGAACTCAGTTGCTTTCATGAATAAATCGTGATATTCAGTGTCAAACATTTCAATTTTTAATCTTCCAAACAACTCGCTTTGTTCTCCTATCGCACCCATTTGTAAGAATACTCCGAATAGTTTTTGTTGTATAATAGACATATTTAGTAAAATTTAATTATTTTATTGTTTTGTTCTCCCCACACCTTGAACTCTTGAATTTGTTCTTCGGTATAAGCTGAAAGTTGAATGTTATGTACTTGTTTTCCGTCTTCATAATTCTCAATATCGGTTGTTCCATTGTTCTGTAGTTTATTCGTGTATGAATAAAAATCGGTACGTTTCATCTTTTTTATCCAGTTTGTAAAAGTTGATTTAACATTTTTAATCTGTTTACGCTCGGCGTAATAGTCAATCATCGATTCTCTTACTTGTTTAATTGTTGCAATCGCTTGCGTTTCAAACCATACTTGGTTTTCGTATGGTACTAAATTTTCTTTTACTATTTTTTCTAAATTCTCAGTTTCAAAAAATTCATCAATTATTTCTTTATTTGTTATTTTATTTTCTTTTATTTTATTTTCTTTATTTGCATTACGTTCGTTATGCGTTCGCATAGCGTTTGTATTGCTAGATTCACTTGGTGTTTCCAATGTTTTTGACCATCTCGCATTTGCACTTGCCCTTGCTTTTTCACTCTTATTTTTTATGCGATTTAATTTCGCATTCAACAAATTGCAATGCAAAAAGTTATCTTTTATAACAAATAATTCAGGAAAAAATACCACTTCTTCCAGCGTTTCTTTTTTAACAAAAAACTCCCTTTCCCATAAAACTAAATCTTCAATTTTAGCTTTGCCACCGAGTTCAGCAAGTTTCAAATAAACTTGTAAATAAATAGCTACAGCACCTTTACCGTGCGTAACTTCAAGTCTTTGTATTTTTGGTTGACGGAATAAATCCAAATCAACTCCAATATAGTTGTTATTCATAGTCGAGTATTTAAGCCTTTAATTGGCTTACAAGAGAGGCTCTCGACTAAAAGGCACCTCTTGCAAACTAACTAAACTCTTACAATCATTAAACACTATGTTTTTGTTTTTGTCAAATCATACCAACTAAACAAAAATAACCCCGAACAGGGGAATTTGAGCTAATTTATGGATTCAAACCATCAGTTTCTCTTACTGAGACCCAGTGATTCACCGTGTCATCTATTTAAGCAAGGGTTATATTTTGAATTTTGTCAAATTCTACTCAACCAATCTAAATACTCCTTTTTTTGCTCCATAGACATGCTTCGAGCGTTACTTGGTAATGAAACACCAGTTGCATTACGAAAAGCGTCCTTGGCGTTGTTGTGAGCCTCTCTGTAACTACCTGTAAAGAAATGTTTACTTACATAATAATTTATTGAACGTCCACGGTCGTTTTGTACTTCTTGTGACTTCCACTTGTATTCTTTTTGTGTTTTTACTTCCAAATCACGGCTGGCAAGTGTTGTATTTTCAAGTGCAAGTTTTTGATTTTCTTTTTCCTTTGCTTCAAGTTCAGCAACCGCAAATTTTAGCAATTCAAGTGGACTTTGTTTTTTCAGTTCTGTTTTACCAGTTTGAAAAAGCTCGTCAAGTTTTTGGATACAAAATACTTCAAACTCAGGGCTAATCCATTGAGCAAGTTTGAGGGCAATTTCACGTGTTCCGAATGTTCCTTGTTCTAAACCATTATTTCCAACATTTTGAGTGATGACGGTTTTTCCGTCTGCACTTTCTAACGCTTCAATAAAAGTTTTTGTACTTGTATTAGCAAGCCAACGCCGAACGTCCTTATCAAAACTTTGACAAATTTTAGTCAAGTTTATTTTTCCATTTTTTACTTCAAAAATAGAAATATCAAAAATAGGGCTATTTATCGTTTCAAGCCCTACAATAATCTGTGTGTTACTAGACATAAGCAGTTTTCAGTCCTGAATAGACTGAGCAGAAGTGTGGCACTGCTTAAGGACACCACACCTCAACTCAATCTACTTGTTTCTATTTTGGATAGTATTGTATTCTTTACGTTTTGTCAAGATCGTGGGCATCTTCGTATCAATGTCAACAAAAAAGCTAAATCGTTGACATTTGACATTATAAAAGTTGATTAAATAGAGGTTTAAAGGCATGTCAACTATAGCATGTCAAATGTCATTGACATTAAAAACTCCCCCATATCGGGGGCAGAAATTTATTGCTGTACAGTTTTTTACCTACAAAAGTAGGAATGGTGAAACAACAAACAACCCTCACAGTCTTGTTGCCCCACCACTCCGACCTAAATTGGAATAGACAACGGGTTGAATTTCTTCCACCTTATTTTTTATATTATAAATGTTTTTTATTTTGTCAAGCAAATTCAATTAAAGACTTGACAAGTATGTATTTTAATGTTAGAATACAAACATGTCTAAAAATTCAAACTTAAAAAAGAAAATAGGAGAAAAAGCATACAACTTTTTATCTCGTAATTATAATGATGATTTCTTAGCTGAACATCTACCCTCAATCTTTGATGTGCTAAGCAATATTAGATATATTCAAGAAGAAGAATATTCAAAATTAAAAATTTTATTAAATGAAAAATTTGAAAATAAAAAGGAAGAAGTAAAAAAAACAACAAAAACAGCTAAACAATTATTAGATGAAGCAGGTTTTGACTTGCACGATAACATCAAAGAAGAAAAAGATTATTTAATTTTTGAAAAGTATTATAAAGAGGGCGAAAAACTTTGTAAGTTTGGTTCTTATAATGCGACTGAAAGATTTTCAAGACTTTTCTGGATAACCAGGAAAAATTTTGAAAAGATAAAAAGAGCGGAAAAACCAGCAAGACAAGATGAATACAGTACTTCTTGTATGAGTGTTGGAATTGCTGAAGATAAAAGAAATGTAATGCAGATATGTTCACGGTACAACAGCACTGTTTTGGGTTGTGATAATACTTACAATTCTAATCTTGACAATATCGTTGAGGGATTAACCGAGGCATTTAATACCGATTACAACTTGCGAATCAAAAAGTCAAAAAGTGTAGAATTTGATAATTTTTATTTACACGAAAATAAATTTTTTCATTATCATTATGAAATAAATGGTAAAAAATACGGAGACAACGCAATTGACGGCGTATATTATGATCCGTGTCAATTTTTAATTTTTGAAAATTATATTTTAGATTTACAAAAAAAATATATAAATATCTTGGATGATAATAATGACTATCTCATTAATATCGTCAACGACAAAATTAAAAATGGAGATAAAATTCAAATTTCTAAAATAGAAAAAAATATCTTCCTAAAAATTGGAAGTTTGGAAATTGAAATAAACAAAAAAAGGGTTATTAAATTAGCTGATAACAATCTTACAAGTTGTGGTGACTATTTTTTGTATTACAACAAAACATTGACAACTCTTGAATTACCTAACTTGACAAGTTGTGGTGACTATTTTTTGAATCACAACGAAACGTTAGCAAATCTCGAACTACCTAACTTGACAAGTTGTGGTGGTTATTTTTTGAATCACAACGAAACACTAACAAATCTCGAACTACCTAACTTGACAAGTTGTGGTGGTTATTTTTTGTTTTACAGCGAAACATTAGCAAATCTTGAGCTACCTAACTTGACAAGTTGTGGCGATGATTTTTTGAATTACAACAAAACGTTAGCAACTCTTGAGCTACCTAACTTGACAAGTTGTGGCGATGATTTTTTGAATTACAACAAAACACTAACAAATCTCGAATTACCTAACTTGACAAGTTGTGGTGGTTATTTTTTGAATCACAACAAAACACTAACAAATCTCGAACTACCTAACTTGACAAGTTGTGGTGGTTATTTTTTGTTTTACAGCGAAACATTGACAACTCTTGAACTGCCTAACTTGACAAGTTGTGGTAATTCTTTTTTGAATTACAACGAAACACTAACAACTCTTGATTTACCTAACCTTACAAGTTGTGGCGATGATTTTTTGTTTTACAACGAAACGTTAGCAAATCTCGAACTACCTAACTTGACAAGTTGTGGTGACTATTTTTTGTATTACAACAAAACACTAACAACTCTTGAGCTACCTAACTTGACAAGTTGTGGTGGTTATTTTTTGAATCACAACAAAACACTAACAACTCTTGAGCTACCTAACTTGACAAGTTGTGGTGGTTATTTTTTGTTTTACAACAAAACACTAACAACTCTTGAACTGCCTAACTTGACAAGTTGTGGTAATTCTTTTTTGTTTTACAACGAAACGTTAGCAAATCTCGAACTACCTAACTTGACAAGTTGTGGTGGTTATTTTTTGAATCACAACAAAACACTAACAAATCTCGAACTACCTAACTTGACAAGTTGTGGT
>Ga0316610_1000009_pt1 | contig 51259 bp, 48 predicted proteins | sample MIS2017111B_MG_FD_207677 | JGI IMG/M metagenome (GOLD analysis project Ga0316610, IMG submission 207677) | Microbial mat bacterial communities from Middle Island sinkhole, Lake Huron, Michigan, United States - MIS.2017.111B | ecosystem: Environmental > Aquatic > Freshwater > Lake > Sediment... | reverse complement strand
AGAGTCGCAGTCTAGAGTCGCAGTCTAGAGTCGCAGTCTTAGGATTTTGACCTTTCAGTAATCCAAGTTGATAGTTTCCTATAGCCAATGCAAACCTTTCTCGACCAGCAGTAGTAGTTTTGATGGACTGTTCGGGCGACACTTCAAGCTTACAATGGGCAATTCATGAATTTCCCATACTTTTTTTATGTTTTTTGTACAGCAGTCATTTGAAAACCGCTATACAAAAAAAGGAGAGCGCGATCGCGCTCTCCTTTCTTTTTAGAATTGTGTTGGAAATTGCTGATTAGCGAAAACCTTTGCCCTGTGATGATTCTGTCCAGAGCATCAGTTGACCGTCAGAATTTGCTGCCGCTAACTTTTTGCCCTGTGGTTGCCATTGCAGGGCTGTAATCTCACCCATAGGCGTTTCTAAAGCTTGCACCCAATCCTTAGCATTTTTCCAAATCGCAATTCTGCCATTTTCATCCGCAGAAGCAAGGGTTTCCGATTTGGGCTTAAAGGCAACAAATCCGACAATGCTGTTATGTCCCTTAATTACTTCTCCTTCCCAACCCACATTTAAGTCAGCGTGTTTCTCCCATACCACCACATCAGAGCCACTAGAGGAGGATAATAGGGGCGCAGTTTTGTTAGCTGTCCAATCAAAACAGCGAATCTTGCCAGGGAAGCCCTGCATCCGCCAAGGTGAAAGATCGAAGTCATTACCGAGCCATTGAATCACCACTACCAAATTGTCGAGGGTACTGGCGACTAGATAATCCCCTGCATAATTCCAAACGAGCTTAGCGGCGGCGGTGGGCATTTCAAAGACAACGGGATCTTCATACCAATCTTGAGCATCCCATACTTTAATTCCGCCATCACCACCAACGGAAAGGTAGTCACCGCTTGGATGCCATGCGATCGCGAGGACAGTTGATTTCTCAAAATGGAGCGTATTCACAATATCGAGAGTTTCGGCACTCCAGATCTGCACATATTTTCCTAAACTAAAGGCAAATTCGGAACGGGTGGGATGCCAAACCAGATGCTCAATCCATGTTTTGCCAAGATCCAGAGTAGTGGCGATCGCAGGTTTCTCTCCTAAAATATCCCATACCCGCACCTTACCATCCTGTCCCCCTGCGGCGATCCACCGACTATCCGCCGAAAAGCCCAAGCAATCCACCGAAATTTCCGTTGGGGCTTGTAATTCTATTTGCTTTTGCGCGAGATCGTTCCCTGTTTTTGCATCATCAAAAAGGACAATTTCCCCCGATGCAGTGGCAGCAACAATATATTTACTATTGGGCGACCATGCGATCGCGGTGATATATTCACTCAGGGTAATTTGTGATTGCGGTTTAGGATTAAGGACAGGGAGGGTCTTAGGCTTTGGCATATTGATTATTTTGTTTGCTCAAGTGCATTTTACCGCAATATCTATGGTTATCTCTCTTGCAGCTTATTGATGCTTTAGAGGATAAAAGAAAAACTTTAAAAAGACTTGCGAAGCAAGTCTTTTTAAAGTTTTTCTTGGGTTTAACAACAGCGCGAAGTGCTGTACTAGAGCATAACAATTTGGTTGGTTCCCGCAGATTTTTCGGCGGCATTGGCAACTGCTAGAGAGTGCAAAATACTTTCGTGATTAGCATAGAGAGATGTACCATCGAATAAATGGGAAAGTACGTTTTCTGTATCTTTTTTAAATAGACCTCGCGTTGTTCCCGCATCAAGTTCCATTTCACCATCGACTGTGATCAACTTGCCGTTATCGCCCGAAAAAATTAGTGCGCCTTGGCTACCTTGCAACTCCATAATTCTTTCTGGTTGCCAGAAGTTTTCGCCTTTGCTGTAACTAATATCCGCCAGCACGCCATTCTCAAACTGAAGCTGAGCATTACAGATACAGGAGGTAAAATGATGGGGCAAATTTTCGCCGCCATAGCGTAGCTGACAAGATACAGATTTAACCTTTCCAAATAGCACAATGATTCGATTAAGGCGCGACACTGCTGCCGTTAGCGGGAAGCCAAAGAGATCGGGTTTATAAGCCCATTTGTCGGGAACGGGACGCTGCGGGCTTTTGGTGGAATATCTCGCATAGAAGGGCTTTCCTACTTTAGCTAAATGTTCCATTACTAACTGATGTACGCCGCCCAATAGTTCAATATGCTCCACATGGAGCATTAAGTCGTGCTGTTTTGCAAGGTGAACTAATTCCTCTGCTTCTGCGAAATTAAAGGAGAGGGGATATTCTACAATCACATGCTTACCTGCTCGCAGGGCTTGTCCAACAACGACTCCATGATCGCGATTGACATTACAAACTATAACCAAGTCAATATCAGAACTTACTACCAGTTCTGACCAGTATTGATACACCTTCGGGATAGTAAATTCTTGGGCGATCGCCTGTGCTTTGGCGGGAGTACCTGCGATCGCCACTAGTTGAACTCGCTTGTCTTGACTCAAGATCTCCGCACGCAACTTCGCAACAAAGCCCGAACCAACGATGCCCACCCGTAAAGGTTGATGAATATTCTGATAATTAGAAATGGAACTAGTCATGATTAAAAAGAATAAGGAATTATAAAAAACAATAGGCTGTAAGCCTATTGATGCTTTGAGTAGTACAGAAATATTTTTGAAAGCGTCGCAGAGCGACGCTTTCAAAAATATTTCTGGGTTTTAAGTCAGCGCAAAGCGCTGTAAGCCCCTTGTTTAATGAATCTACTGCAAGCGATTTAATTTGGAAGGTGGTAATAATTTACGTTCTTGGACAACTTTGGGACGGGGCGATCGCACATAAAATATTTTGCGTCCTGCGGTTTGATTCACCCAACGGGCAAAGCGATTCCAGACTTTTTCTGACAAGTATTTTTGGGCGACGATCGCTAAACCAATGACTACACCAATCGGAAAGACTGTATCAAAGGGATTTCCATCGCGACTGCCAATAAATAGCATCACCACCGAGGAAATCAGAGCCGAGATTAATAAAAATTGAAATTTAGACATACGAGGTTCCTACGGTATCTGGATAAAGTTATTGGGCGAAGCGCAATAACTTTAACGGGTTTTAAAGGTTGTGCCATCTGTGGCGATCGCTAAACATTTTGTCACAGCATTGACACCTATGGCTTGCCATGCCTGTTGCATGACCTGAGCGACTGCTTCTATTGTACCCATTGGCGCTAAAGAAAGTAAGGTTGGTCCTGCGCCACTAATCACTAAGCCATAGGCTCCCGCCGCGATCGCTGCCGTTCGGACATCAGCCATGCCTAAGATCAAGCTCTCGCGATAGGGTTGGTGCAGACGATCCTGCAATCCTGCCTTGATCCAACTAGCATTTCCTGTCTGAATTCCATGGGTTAACAGCGCCAAATGGGAGGCGTTAAACACTGCATCAGTCATGGAGAAATTCTTAGGCAAAACCTGTCTCGCCTTGGCTGTCGATAGTTCAAAATCGGGAATCGCCACAGCCAAGCCAATATCTTGATGCCATTGTAGATCGCAATATTCCCATCCTCCTGCTTGATTGGATGCCATCAGTTGACATCCGCCCAACATCGCAGGGGCGACATTATCGGGATGTCCTTCCATCGCGATCGCAAGGTCTAGTAGTTCCATGCGATCGAGGGGCGAACCTGCTAACAAGTTTGCGCCAAAAACACCACCGACAATTGCGGTGGCTGAACTACCTAAACCACGCGATAGAGGGATTTGAGTGTCAGTATGAAAAGCTATGGGTGGGATCGGGCGGTCAATGTGCTGATAAAACTTAGCGATCGCCTGATACACCAAATTTGTCTCATCCCGTTCCACTTTGTCCGCGCCTTCGCCCGATGCCGTAATTCGCAACCGATCGGAAAGCGAAAACTCAAAGTGGTTGTAAAGCGATAGGGCTGCCCCAAGGCAATCAAACCCAGGTCCGATATTGGCAGTAGTCGCAGGAACGGAAACTTCAAAAATGGTCATGCTGGCAAACTCTTGATTTTGTGTAAGATGATGCAATTGTTACAAAAAAATGATAATCTTAATGAAAAGTTAAGTTTTGTTGCTACCCCAAACCTATGCTTCGTCTCGAACACATCCAAAAAATTTATCCCACTGGCGAAGTCCTCAAAGACGTTAACTGGGAAGTCAAAACAGGCGATCGCATTGGCTTGGTCGGCGTAAATGGCGCGGGGAAATCAACACAGCTAAAGATTATTGCAGGGGAAACCGAACCGACCGCAGGACAAATTGTGCGTCCTTCCAGTCTGAAAATCGCCTATCTCAGCCAAGAATTTGATGTCGAAGAAACTCGCACCGTTAAACAAGAGATGTGGCAGGCATTTCAAGAAGTTCGGGAAATTCAAAAAGAATTAGCGATCATCCATCATCATCTGGAAAATCTTCAAGACGGTGAAGACTATGAGCCGATTCTTAAAAAGATGGATCGCTTCCAACGTCAATTTGAAGATCACAATGGCTATGAACTAGAAAGCCGCATTGATAAACTATTGCCAGAGCTAGGATTTAAGGCAGACGACGGCGATCGCCTTGTCAGCGAATATAGCGGCGGCTGGCAGATGCGGATGGGCTTAGGCAAAATTTTGCTGCAATCGCCAGACCTATTGCTACTGGATGAACCGACAAACCATTTAGATTTGGAAACCATCGAATGGTTAGAAAAATATTTGCGATCGCTAAGCACACCTATGGTGATCGTCTCCCATGACCGTGAATTTTTAGATCGCCTCTGTACGTCCATTGTCGAAACTGAGCGCGGCGTATCCACCACCTACCTCGGTAATTACTCCTCCTACCTCGCTCAAAAAGCCGAAGCTAAAGCTGCACAGGGAGCCGCCTTTGAGCGTCAACAAAAATATATTGAAAAGCAACAGGTCTTTGTTGATCGCTTCCGCGCCAGTGCCACCCGTAGTACCCAAGCCAAGAGCCGCGAAAAACAATTAGATAAAATCGATCGCGTTGAAGCTCCCGATAGCGATGTTCGCACCTTAAAATTTCATTTCCCCCCCGCCTCCCGCAGTGGGCGCGTCAGTGTGGAAATCAAAGACCTCACCCATGCCTATGGCGAGCAGATTTTATTTTTGGGCGCAAATTTGGAAATTGAAAGAGGCGATCGCGTTGCTTTCCTTGGGCCCAACGGTGCAGGTAAATCGACCTTGCTCAAAATGGTGGTCGGTAAAGAAACTTACAACGAAGGCGAAATCAACATCGGTCATAATGTCCTGATCGGCTATTTTGAACAAAACCAAGCTGAAGCCCTTGATTTACATAAAGACGTATTTCACACCATCCACGATGATTTCCCCAAGATGACCCACGAAGAAGTGCGTGGAGTCCTTGGTAAGTTCCTATTTAGTGGTGATACCGTATTTAAGATGGTGCGCGACCTCAGTGGTGGCGAAAAAGCAAGGCTTGCCCTCGCCAAAATGTTGCTTACTCCCGTTAACTTCCTGATTCTCGATGAGCCGACTAACCACCTTGATATTCCTGCAAAGGAAATGCTAGAGGCGGCGCTACGCGAATATGAAGGCACGGTAGCTGTGATCTCCCACGATCGCTATTTCATTTCGCAAGTTGCCAATAAGATCGTAGAAATCCGCGATGGCGATCTTTGTGTATATTCTGGTGACTATGCCTATTACCAAGAGAAAAAGGAACAAGAGGATCGAGAGGCTAAACACAAGGCGGAATTAGCGACAAAAGCAGCTAAAGATAATTTGAGGAAAGAAAAGGAAAAGGCAAAACAGGCGGAAAAACGTCAAGAAAAACAACAACAAAAGGTAAACAAATAAATTGGCGGCGCTTCGCGCCGCCAATTTATAAAATAAGTCTACAAAACGCCTTTAGAGCTAGGAATTACACTGGCGCGGCGGGGATCGACTTCGATCGCCATCTTGATCGCACGCGCAAAAGCTTTAAAACCTGCTTCGATGATGTGGTGCGAATTTCCGCTTTCTAAAAGCCTGATATGCAAGGTCATTTGAGCATGATTGACTACAGCTTGAAAAAACTCTTTCACTAGCTCAGTGTCGTAAGTGCCTACACGCTGATTGGGAATGACTAAACCATAGACCAAATAGGGACGACCAGAAAAATCTAGAGCCACCTGTACCAAGGCTTCATCAAGGGGAGCGACAAAATGACCAAAGCGGTTAATCCCTTTGCGATCGCCTAAAGCTTGCCCCAAAGCCCTACCTAATACAATCCCCACATCCTCATTGGTATGATGATCGTCAATATGCAAATCCCCTGTGGCTTGAATATCGAGATCGATTAAGCCGTGAGAACAAATTTGATACAGCATATGATCGAGAAAGGGAATACCCGTATTGATATTGCCCTTGCCCGTACCATCAAGATTTAAAACCACAGTGACTTCGGTTTCGCCAGTTTTGCGGTGGACTTTGGCATTGCGAGGAGTATCGTAGGACATAGCGGAGCAGGATTGATAAAGATTGTGGATTAGCCTAAAAAACAACTGTACCATAGACTCTGATAGGCTTAAACTGAGACCCTAGCATCCTGATTGTTTGCGAAACCCAACATGACGAACTCACCGATAACCCATTCACCAATAACTCAAGTTTGGCACACACTAACGGCTGAAGAAACGATCGCCGCTTTGGATGTTAATCCTGAGTTAGGGCTAGAGTTATGGCAAATTAGCGATCGCCAAGCAGCCTATGGACGCAATGAACTAAATGGCAAGGCGGGACGCTCTAAATTAAGTATTTTTGTCGATCAGTTTACTAACATCATGCTGTTGATGCTGATGGGGGTGGCGTTGGTGTCGGCGATTTTAGATTTGCGGGTGGGTAGTTTCCCGAAAGATGCCGTGGCGATCGCCGCGATTGTGATTCTCAATGGAATTTTGGGCTATGTGCAGGAAAGTCGTGCGGAGGATGCATTAGCGGCTTTAAAACTAATGGCGGCTCCCAATGTCAGAGTATTAAGGGAAGGGAAGGTTACGGAAATTCCATCGGTGGAATTGGTGGTTGGCGATATCGTCTTTGTGGATGCGGGAATGCAGATTGCCGCAGATGGGCGCTTGCTGGAGGCGGGCAAGCTGAAGGTGCGAGAAGGGGCGCTCACAGGGGAATCTAAGGGTGTGAATAAGGTTGCTGATCAAACCTTTGGCGCAGAAGAATCTTTAGGCGATCGCCACAATATGGTATTTCAGGGAACAGAAGTGCTGCAAGGTCGGGGGATGATGGTAGTAACAGCCACAGGAATGCAGACAGAATTAGGGAAAATCGCGAATCTGCTGCAAGATGTGGAATTGGAAGAAACGCCATTACAGAAACGCATGGCAGAATTATCTAAAGCCTTGGTCATTGCCTCGTTGGTATTAGTGGCGATCGTGATTGCGGTAGGGCTATGGCGACAGGGCAATTTTGTAAAGCTATTAAATACTTCCCTGAGTATGGCAGTGGCGGCAGTGCCTGAAGGCTTACCTGCGGTGATTACGGTGACATTAGCCTTAGGAACCCAACGAATGGTTAAACGCAATGCTCTGATTCGCAAATTACCTGCGGTGGAAACCCTCGGCTCAGTGACGACGATTTGTTCCGATAAAACAGGAACGCTGACCCAAAATAAAATGGTTGCGGAAAGTCTGTTTACAGCAAATTATGCGGCTCAAATTAGTGGGACGGGTTATGAGCCGATTGGCGATTTTGCGATCGCTAGAGTAGCAGGAGATATGATTGCGAGTAATCTCAGCGTTTACCAATGTCCTGAACTGCAAGTTTTGCTGGCAGCCAGCGTGATCTGTAATGATGCCTATTTACAGAAAATCCCTTCTACCAATCAAGGAACAATGGGCTTAAGCCCATTGCCTAATTCTCAATGGAAGATTATCGGTGATCCGACCGAAGGTGCTTTGCTCACCTTGGCAGGGAAGTCGAATCTTTGGCAATCACAATTTAACAGCTATTTCCCAAGGGTTGCCGAAATTCCCTTTACCTCTGAGCGCAAGTTGATGAGTGCGATCGCCAAACTTAAAAGCATGGATGCAGAGGATACTCCCGAATCGATGCGAATGATCGCCAGTTTATTACCCAACGCTCCATACTTCTTGTTTTGTAAAGGTTCGCCCGAATTAGTGCTAGAACGTTGCGATCGGATTCAATCTGAGAAACAAATTGAGCCAGTGAATATTTCCCAAAGGTCAGCGATTAATATCCAAAATACGCTCCTTGCGACTAAAGGAATGCGTGTACTAGGATTTGCCTATTTACCTCTCGAAACTTTACCAACAGAAGCAGAATTGAATGATATCGAAAATAAATTGATTTGGCTGGGCTTAGTGGGAATTCGGGATGCATTACGCTCAGAAGCAGCAACAGCAGTACAGGTAAGTCGTCATGCAGGAATTCACACGGTCATGATTACAGGCGATCATCAACTTACTGCCCAAGCGATCGCCCGTGATTTGAATATTTTCTATCCCCATAGCGATCGGGTGGTGACAGGTCAAGAAATTGAATTAATGGATGATGACGAATTAACGGCGATCGCTCAAAAAACCGTAGTCTACGCAAGGGTTTCTCCAGAGCATAAGTTGCGGATTGTCCAAGCTTTACAGAGGCGTGGTGAAATCGTGGCGATGACAGGGGATGGCGTGAATGATGCTCCTGCCTTGAAACAGGCGAATATCGGCATCGCGATGGGGATCACAGGAACTGATGTTTCTAAGGAAGCGAGCGATATGATTTTGCTAGATGATAACTACGCGACGATTGTGGCGGCAACGGAGGAAGGGCGCACGGTTTACGCGAATATTCGCCGCTTTATCAAATACATTCTCGGTAGTAATGTCGGTGAAGTAATTGCGATCGCTTCTACTCCATTTCTAGGCTTTGGCGCAGTCCCTCTGACTCCTTTACAAATTCTATGGATGAATCTTGTCACCGATGGTGTGCCAGCCCTTGCCCTTGCCGTGGAACCCGCCGAAGCCGATGTGATGGAGCGATCGCCCTTTAATCCTCAAGAAAATATTTTTGCAAGGGGCTTAGGTTGGTATATTCTGCGAATTGGCGTGATTTTTGGATTGCAAACGATCGCCTTAATGGAAATCGCCTATAACTCTGGCAATCCCTCATGGCATGAGCATTGGAAGACGATTACCTTCACAACCCTCTGTATTGCTCAGATGGGACATGCGCTCGCCTGTCGTTCCGATTCCAAATTACTGATTGAGTTAAATCCCATTTCTAATCCCTATCTCTTAGCTTCCGTGATCTTCACCACGATTCTGCAACTCTCTTTGTTATATGTGCCATCACTGCGCCAATTCTTCGGAACCGATGCCCTCACCGCTTCCGAATTAGGTTTATGCTTTGGTTTTAGTATGCTATTAGTGCTGTGGGTGGAATCTGAGAAAATCTTCTGTAGGTGGTGGGCTAAGCGCCATGCCTCACAATCTCTAAATTAAGTCCATGAAGAGAAAGTTCCCTTGGTTGCGATCGCTAATTGTTTTAGGCTGCTTTGGTCTAGTCATTTCGTTCATCATTCCGTTATTAGATCGCATGATCCAACTCTATCAACTGGCAGGAAACCCAGTTTTAGGCGGCTCGATCGTGCTACTAGTCATGGGATTGTTAGCAGGATTATTTTTTGTCACTTGGCGATATATCAATCTTTTTCAAGCAAAACCAACGCCGCCACGACCAATTCCCGACGCGCCCACCGACAAAATCGAAGCGGCTCAAGATAGCCTCGAAGCTTTAGAGCGACAGGTCGAACAGATTCAAGATGAAGTGATGCGGCGATCGCTGGCTGAGCAAACCGAACAATTAAAACAGAACTTCATCCGTCAAGAATTGCGCGTTGTCGTTTTTGGTGTCGGTTCCGCAGGCAAGACTTCTCTCGTCAATGGATTGCTAGATTTATCGTTACAAGATATTACAGAGCGAGGTGAAGTTGGCGCGACCATGGGAACCACGCAATTAGGTAAAGTCTATAAACCCATGAGATTTGAGCATCTCGATGTGCCGATTCAATTTACCGATTGCCCTGGAATTTTAGAGGCGAGTGCCTTGGGTAGCGATCGCGAACAAGAAGCGCGAAAAATTGCGACGGAAGCAGATTTGATTGTATTTGTGGTTGATGATGATTTGCGGCGTTCTGAATACGAAGTTCTCAAAGCCCTCACAGAAATTGGTAAACGGACGATTCTCGCGTTTAATAAAATTGATCGCCTCACCAAAAGCGATCGCGAAATAATTCAAACCAGTTTGCGATCGCGAGTTTTGAGTTTTATCGCCCCTGAAGATGTCGTGGCGATCGCCGCTAGTCCGATGAAGATTACCCTCGACAATGGCGAAGTCGTCACACCTAAACCCAAAATCCAACCTCTCCTAGCGCGAATTCTCGATATTCTCAGCTATGAAGGCGATGAACTGGTGGCGGACAATGTGCTATTGCGATCGCAAAGGCTCACCGACGAGACTCGCGAAGTTCTCTCGCAACAACAACAAGCCGAAGCCGAAAAAGTGGTGGAGAAATTTCAATGGTTAGTGGTCGGTGTTGTTTTTGCCACACCTCTACCCGTAGTCGATCTCTTGGCTACTGCCGCGATTAATGCCCAAATGGTGGTGGAAATCGGCAGGGTGTACGGCTGTGAAATCAATATTGATCGCGGTAAAGAATTAGCCAATTCCCTGACCCGCACCTTAGTAAGCCTCGGCATCGTCAAAGGCGTAGTCCAGATCGTGACCACCCTAATTTCTGTAACCGTAGTGGGCTTAGTTCTCAAAGCCACGATTCAATCAGTAACGGCGGCTTATCTCACGCGCATTGCTGGCAAGAGTTTTATCGAATACTTTAGTCGCGATCGCGATTGGGGTGATGGCGGCATTGCCGAAGTGGTGCAACGTCAATTCCAGCTAAATCGCCGTGATGAATTTCTCAAAGCTTTTGTACAAGATGCGGTCAATCGGGTGATGGTTTTAGTGAAACAACAGATCTAAAATAGAATGAGATTTTGCGGCATGGCGAAGCCGCACCACAAAAATCTGATTCCTTATTTCAATGTTTGTCCCTAAGCATTTTGACGGTTGCTATCGTAAAGTATAGATATGTGACAAATTTTCAAAACTTTTGAGGAAAAAGCTTTGCCTACGTTGGGAGTAAACATCGATCATATTGCTACGATTCGCCAAGCGCGTCGGGGTGTCGAACCCGATCCCGTTGCAGCCGCAGTAATCGCGGAATTAGCAGGAGCAGATGGGATTACCGTTCATTTACGCGAAGATCGTCGTCATATTCAAGAGCGAGATGTGCGATTGCTAAGACAAACTATTCGGACAAGGCTCAATCTCGAAATGGCCGCAACTCCCGAAATGGTGGCGATCGCCCTTGATGTGAAGCCTGACTATATTACGCTTGTGCCAGAGCGCCGTGAAGAAATTACGACCGAGGGGGGCTTAAACGTAAAGGCTCAATGCGATCGCTTGGGGAAATTTGTGCATCAATTGCAAGGTGCAGGTATACCAGTGAGTTTGTTTGTTGATGCTGAACCAGAGCAATTGCAAGCTTCTGCGAGAACGGGTGCAAAATTTGTGGAATTACATACAGGTACTTATGCCAATGCCCGCAATGAAGAAGAGCATCAGCGTGAACTAGAAGTATTAACTAAGGGTGGAGAATTAGCGATTAGCCTAGGACTCAGATTAAATTCAGGACATGGCTTAACCTATTGGAATACTCGTCCTGTGGCACAAATAAAGGGAATGGAGGAGTTAAATATTGGACATAGCATCATTAGTCGGGCGGTGCTAGTGGGATTAGATCGAGCGATTCGAGAAATGAAAGAGTTAATAAATTAATAAAGGGTGCAAAGCACCCTTTATTAATTTATTAAGATCCAAAGAATCGCTTCACATTCTTGTAAAGTTACAGCTCAGAATTTTTTGAAAGCGGTGCAGAGCAACGCTTTCAAAAAATTCCCTGGGGTTTACATCAGCGCAAAGCGCTGTAAGTAAACGTTGCAAGAATATGAGGCAGGAGCAACACAACTGCAATGAGTAGGGCGGCGATCGCCGCAATCAAAACCGCCCCTGCCGCACAGTCCTTGGCAATTTTTGCTAACTGATGAAACTCACGCCCCACCGTTAAATCTACAACAGCTTCTAAGGCTGTATTCAATAATTCCAGTACCAAAACCAAGGCGATCGTTAAGCTGATAATCGAGCAGGCTACAGCCGACAACTTGAAATAAAGACTCAGGGATAGGGCGATCGCGCCGATGATGACATGAATCCGAAAGTTTCTCTGTGTCCGAAAGGCATAGCCAACACCCTGTCCAGCGTATTTAAAACTAAGTAATAAATTTGTGGCAATTTGGAAAGAATTACTACGCTGAACAGCCGCTTGTTCAGACTCTTCAAACTCGTCAGAATGTGTCATTTGCTCGGATAAAAAAGGCGATTTAACTACAAATATTCTTGGTAATGATAAATCAATATTCATGGATATGATTCCAACTAGATTTTGCCAAGCAATTGTCAAGATTCTATCGTTAGAAGGCTAGTTTACCCAAATAGCGCAACTGAATCATCAATATTGTGAGTATCTGGACACAATTAGGCTTTGCGTATTACGAATAAATCGTCAAAAAGCTTGCTTAGCAAGCTTTTTGACGATTTATTTAGCTAGATAGTGACACTAAACTTAACATGATGTCTTGCTGCTTAAGCATTGCCTCTAAGCTTGCCTCGTCAGGATGATCCCAACCGAGCAAATGCAATAACCCATGGGCTGCCAGCCAAGCGAGTTCATAGGTCAAGGAATGACTGCGTTCTTGGGCTTGACGAATGGCAGTTGTTTGCGAAATGATGATGTCGCCCAAATATGTTGGCTCCACATAATCATCATCATTGCCATCAAGATCGATAGGTATTTCGGGAACTTCTGACTCTAAAGCTGCAAAAGATAAAACATCTGTAGGTCGATCCTGTTGACGATATTGCAAGTTCAGTTGTTGAATAGTTGGATCATCTGTAATGGCTAGAGATAGCTCATATTCCCCGTCCACGATCGCCTGTTCAGCCAATAGATACTTCTCCCATGCCTCAAACCATGCCTGCCATTGCTCGATGGTAATTGGATGGCGATCGGTGACTTCAGGATAGACTTCACAATATAAATCAATGCTCAACGCTTAACAACCTCAAATAAACTCTCAAACAAACTCAAGATGCAGTGCTTTGCGCTGCATTATCTTCTGCACTAAGTAGCTAGGCGCAATCAAATATAAAACCCTAAAACCTGTGGCGCAGCGCGTGCGCCACAGGTTTTAGATCTTGATTTTTAATTAGGATCGGCTACTCATATCTAGATCAATCAAAGTATAAACCTGACATAAACAGACAAAATATTGTTGCAAAATATTGTTGCAAAATATTGTTGCAAAATATTGTTGCAGCAATATTATTGCAAATTTAATTTCATAACAAACAAAATCCATCAAACTTAATTTGATTTAGCGATTAGATTTAATAAGTTATGGCACTATTCGTAAGTAAATAAATATAAATAATCATATATATCTGTATATTATTTTAGCTAGATTTAGATGTTATCCTATGGCGACATTATGACGATAATATCTTGCTAAAACATTAATGATAAATTAATGAAAAGCGATCGCAAGTCCTAATAAAGTTGCAATCACCCCAAAAATAGTTAAGAAAAGATGAAATAGTGACGTACTACCTTTCTTGACCATATTTCGCATCGCCAGCTTCACAAAACTATCCTGCGATTTAGGCTGGTTAGTGACGGGCTGATTGCTAACTGCACTACTGCTATTTTCTTTGATGGGGAGATTCGATTGAGTATTTAGATCGTTATTCATGAATGTAATTGTAATAATTTATCTAGATTTGTAAAATGATTACGAAGTATTTATACTGCAAGTGATGCAGCATACAAATTTAGGTTGTTAGATTAAAAAATCAAATTTTATAGCCATCAAAATCCCATCCTGTCACGAATTATACTTTCTTAAAGAAAGTTCATCATCAGCATTAGCTATACCCGATAAAATCATTATATTGCCTTGATATTTTAATCAAGGTAATTTAGTACAAGATTAGTATAAGTAATTTTGCTGTTGTGTAGTACAGTAAGCACAGGCAGAATTTAAATGCTAAACATAGTTAACTCAAGGAGAACATTACTATGGCAGTCGAAAAAGTCAACTCTTCCTCTAGTCTAGCGGAAGTTATCGATCGGATTTTAGACAAGGGCATTGTCATTGATGCATGGGTTAGAGTCTCATTGGTGGGAATCGAACTATTATCAATTGAAGCTCGTGTTGTAATCGCTTCTGTGGAAACATACCTTAAGTATGCTGAAGCAGTCGGTCTTACGGCATCGGCAGCAGTACCTGCTGCTTAGGCTTGCTGGTTAGTAATTTACGACCAGCATTGCTGTCAGTAAATTACTAAACATATAGACTATTAGCCTACCGATTTCGTTTTTACTCCCTTCTCACTAAAAATTACCTTGTCAGTTTAATGCTGATTAAGCAATAAATTTTTAGCAGGGTGTTTACACGGTGGGGAGGGGGATTAACAAAGCTTGAAACACTTGAGATAGCAGCTTATTCCAGTGCGGAGCAAATAATCATTTGGCACAGCAGATTGGATGAGTCATTTGAGTGAACGGTTTGCAATGTTGATTTAGTTGATTTATAAAAAGTGAATTTTGAGGATACCGTTATGGCTTCTTTGATGCAAGGATTTGCAGAAGCAAGACAGCAACGATTGCAGGAAAGAGAGAATTTTTTGGCTGAACAAGAGTTGGCTCGGCAACAGAGGGAGAGGGCTTTGCAGGCGCAGTCAGCAGCGACATCTGCCTATTTGGCTCATGCTGAGCAAACCCGTTTGGCGTGGGAACAGGGCCGACAGGCGATCGCCGAAAATGCCTCAGCCTCTCGACAGGAAGAACTGCAAAATCGCGCTGATCAGGTATCGCAATACTTGGAAGATATCAATGTCAATCGTACTCAGCAAGCAGCTGAAGACAGCGAGCAACGCGCTCAAGATGTGAGAACCCGCACTTTTAAAATGCGATCGCAACTAAAACACATCCACAAATCAAGAATTCGGGCGGGAAAAGCTGATCGTGATCAAAGGCAGCAACTAAATCAAGAGCGAGCCGCTTTTATGCAAATGCACCTTGAAGATATCAACAAAGTGCGTCTGGCAAATGCCCAAATCGCTGCACAACAAAGATCCCAAGAGGTGCAGACAAGAACTGCTGCGGTAATAGCTCAAATTCAAGCTACAACCGAACAAAGACTGGCTCAAGCTCAACAGGATGTCGCCGCGAGATCTCAAGAATTCAGCGATCGCGCTGCTGATGTGAAAACATCTTTAGAACAACTTGAAGCTAATCGTCTGGCTGAAGCTGAAGCACAGGCTAATAAACTGAGTGCTTTTCGCACTGATTTAAGTGCGTCGGTGTGGGCAGGAGCCAGATCGGTTGCAGTGCCTCAACCCGTTGTAAAGGCAGCCCCAAAAGCTCAGCCCGTAGAGGTTTCCAGCCCCAAAAAGAAAGATTCTAAACCAGAGCCTGTAGTTACTCCTACAGCAGCACCTGTGGTGGCAGTTAAACCAGTTGAGGTTAAAGAAGCTTCCAAGGAAACTCCTAAGACCTCTGGCAAAATCGAGCAATTTGTGGTTGACTATGTGGCTCAACTATCGACAAACTCTAGCCTATTAGAAGTTGTTAACGATCGCGATACCGTTAGAGATTTGTTGGCTCAAGGAGCAAATACGCTCAAAGTCGATCCTTCTGATATTCTGAACACTTTACTACAAATGGCAGAAGGCTCATAAACCATGACCACAGTTCTCCATGCCAACCCACGTCAATTTATCAGCACGGACTTTACCAAGCAAATAGTTCGTCGTGCTTTACGCTATTTACAATCGGGCTTTGCGATCCATTTGCGCGGGCCTGCGGGTACTGGTAAAACGACCTTGGCCATGCACCTCGCGGGTTTAGTTGGGCGACCAATGGTTTTGATCTATGGTGATGAAGACCTGCGATCGTCGCAACTGATTGGTTCTAACTCAGGCTATTCGCGTAAAAAGGTTGTCGATAATTACATCCATTCCGTTTTAAAGGTCGAAGATGATCTGCGCCAAAGTTGGACAGATTCTCGATTAACCTTGGCAGCGAAGGAAGGCTTCACTCTGATTTATGATGAGTTTAACCGATCGCGTCCTGAAGTGAATAACGTCTTGCTCAGCGCTTTAGAAGAAAAGCTGATCGTACTACCTCCCGATAGTTCTCAATCGGAATATGTGCGTGTCCATCCATCATTTCGCGCCATCTTTACTTCTAACCCTGAGGAATATGCGGGGGTACATCCTACGCAGGATGCGCTGCTCGATCGCATGATCACCATTAACATCGGTGAAGCTGATGTGGAAACCGAGAAGCAAATCCTCGTTAATCGTGTGGGATTAGATCGCACCCAAGCTTTGAAACTAATCAACTTGATTCGGGGCTTTCGTCGTCAAGTCGAATGTAGCAAAGCATCAAGTCTGAGAGCCTGTCTGCTCATCGGTAAAATCTGCCATGAACATGAAATTCCTGTCTCTGGCAAAGATGAGGATTTTCGTGATCTTTGTTTTGATGTGTTGATTTCTCGCTATGGTAATGGTGAACCTGAGTCAGAACTCGGACTCGCTAAACTATTGGATCAAATAGCATAATGGCTCAAACGCTTAAATCTCAGGCAATAAACACAAGTACAACTGGCTCTTCCCTTGCCGATATTCTAGAAAGAGTGTTAGACAAGGGAATTGTCATTGCAGGTGATATCACCGTGTCAGTGGGCAGTGTGGAGTTGCTGAGCATTCGCATCCGCTTACTAGTTGCGTCTGTGGACAAAGCTAAGGAAATAGGGATCAACTGGTGGGAATCTGATCCCTATTTGTCATCAAGAACACAGGAATTACTCGCTTCTAATCAGCAATTGCTAGAGCGAGTTAATCTCCTCGAAAGGGAATTAGCCGCAACTAAACAATTAACTGAATCCTAAATAAAAAAGGCTCGCTTAGCGAGCCTTTTTTATTTAGGATTACGCGCTTCTTTAAGTTGATCGTCAATGCGGCGCAATACACCATTAATGAATCTATAGCCATCTTCGCTGCTATAGCGTTTAGCAAGTTCTACAGCTTCATCGATCGCAACTTTACTCGCCACATTCATAAATAGCATTTCCGCAGTGGCAATCCGTAAAATATCTTTGTCCACTTGGGCAAGGCGATCAATTTGCCAATTAACTAGGGCGCTACTGATAGTTTCATCGATTTGCGATCGCTTGCCATTGACAGTTTTTAAGATATCGATCGCATAGTTACGCACCTCGGCACGCTGCGATAATACAAGGGTTACAGGAAATTCGAGAGCCGCACCAATATTATTAATGGCGTTTTTAGTTAAATCGATCGCTTCGCGTACCATCCCTTCAACAGCTTGGATATCTTGGCGAATATCGCTAGTCCGATTTTCGCTAGAGGTAATTCTATCTTGGCTGCGTTGCAATTCGGCGCTGGCGGTTTGTAATAATTCTTTAGTTTCATCATGCAGCGATCGCACGACAGCCGTAACGATGTCATCAAGGGTTTTAGTCTCTAGCTTTTGAGCTTGACTAGGTAATTGATTGATACTAAATAGCGCGAGTTCGCGGGCGATGTGGCGGGGTTGCATAGGAGGAGATAAAATTAAGCCAATTGAATATCGTATCATTCTCTTTGCACGATCTTTTAAATATAGCTGTCGCCAGTCTTGCTCTAGAAGACTGATGGCGGCGATTCGCGTCGCCATCAGTCTTCTAGAGTTAATCCACGATAGCCATACCCTAGACTTGACAACAATTAGCTAATTTTCGGAAATATGACTCAGACCTTTACAGCTACACTTCATCACCAAGGACAAACCTTTACTGTTCCCGTGCCTGAAAACCAATCGATCCTTGATGCGGCGATCGAACATGGGTTAGATTTACCATGCTCTTGTTATGCAGGTGTATGTACGACTTGCGCTGCTCAAATCGTTAAAGGCGAGGTTGATCAGAGCCAAGGCATGGGTAGTGGCGGCATGGGCGAAGAACTTGATGCTAAGGGCTATATTTTGCTATGCGTATCCCATCCCAAGTCTGATGTCGAAATCTACACCGACAAAGAGCAAGATGTTTACGCAATTCGGTTTGGACATAGCTCCTAAAAAAGATAGTCAGCGCTTTGCGCCGCCTATCTTTTTTGCTACCTAAGACAGACAAGGGGCTTAAGCCCCTTGTCTGTCAAGTCTTATTTGATATTACATAGTACAGAGAAATCTTGAAAAGCAGCGCTCCGCGCTGCTTTTCAAGATTTCTCTGGGATTTAATTAAGCGCAAAGCGCTGTATTTTTGATGTTATTATTGACGGCTAGTTTCGTTGATTTGCCATTGTTCTGAGGATTCATTCCAAATTAAAGACATTCGGAGAGTTTCGGGAATAATCGATTTATCTTTTTGCTTTTGATAGGTAATATCGACATCAATAATTGCTGAATTTTCTTTGATTTGAATCAATCTCGTATCATTTACAGAGACTTTCTCAATAGTATTCCAGAAGTTTGTAAACTCGCCATATCCATTTGCCCGATCGCTTTGAAATTTAGGTGTAAGATTTTGCCATGCGGTTGAAAATTGGCGATCGTTGACGAGACTGTAATAGCTCTTGACAAACCTTTCGGGAGAAGGTTTTGCTTTTTGCAAAGTCGTTATCGTTGGTGAAGGAGTTGCTGTTATAGAAGGCGCAGTTGATACTGGTAATTGTTCGCTTGTCACCCGATTCACAGGAGCTTTAGCATCGAGACTCGCAAAAGCACAGTAAGCATCAGGAACACGCTTAACATAATTCTTTAAATTGCTAATACAGCTATTCTCATCTGCAAAAGGTACTGCATAAACTTGATAGAATTGAACATTGCCGAGATTGGGATAGTCAGGTATCCAAAAAACTCCTGCGTCTTTAAATCCTTCCGAGATCAGATTTTTCACCCTTAAATTGGCAGAGTTGCTATCTTTAAAAGCAGAATCCGCAAGAAAATAGAAGGCTTTTCGATCTACTGGTTTATTAAAGGGAGAGATTTTATTCCAGAATGTGATGATACCGCCGTTTTGAGCAATTACGACACCTAGTGCGATCGCGGCTCCAATTGCACCACCTACGATCATCGTTGCTAATGCCTGACCAATGATCTTCTTTTTAGGATCATTCTGTGGTTGATAGACATAGACTGATTGGTCAGGCTGATTAGGAATTGCGGGTGGCGTATATCCCCTAGGCGTTACCGCGACAGTCTGCATATTAGACATTGCTGGGGGAACAGGAACTGATTTTTTCGCCTTAGCTTGATTGGCTGATGGGCTGCTTTGTAAAGCTTCCAGCATTTCTCTCGCCGAACTAAAGCGATCGCGGGGATCAAATTGCAGAACCTTAGCAAATATAGATTTTAAATCAGCGCTAATTCCCAAAACCTGATTTTGCCAGTAAATCTCACCTGTCTGGGGATCGGTTCCTAGTTCCTGTGGATATTTACCCGTAAGCGCAAAAATCGCGGTCAAAGCTAAGCTATAAAGATCGCTGGCAAAAAATGGTCTACCCGCCGCCTGCTCCGAGGCCATAAATCCTGGAGTACCGATCACAATCGAGTGAGCCTGTTGACCTGCGCCACGAAGGGTACTGACATTGACGGTTTCTTTGACTGCACCAAAATCAATCAGTACAGGTTCTCCCGCCCGCAAAATTATATTATCGGGCTTGATATCGCGATGAATAATGCCGCGATCGTGGACATAGATCAAAGTTTGGAGAATGCCGATCATTAATTTTCTAATCGCATCTTCATTCCATTTGCCTTTACGTTCTATTTCTTTGGTTAAAGTTAATCCATCAATCCATTCTTGAACTAAATAGAAGAGTCCATTTTCCACAAAACTAGCATAGAGTTTGGGAATGTAGCGACTTTCCTCTCCCAGATTTTCTAAAACAGCCGCCTCACGCTGAAATCGCTGTTGCAGTAACGCATACATTTGGGGATTGTCAGCAATGGGTTTTAGCTGCTTGATCACGCAGCGACGATTGGATGGCATTTTGGTGTCTTCAGCCAAATAGGTCTCACCAAAGCCACCACTACCTAGAACGCTAGTGACGCGATAGCGGTTATCTAAAAGGTTTGACATCATGGAGTTATATTAATCGCTTATTAGCGATCGTACAGCATATCAGCCAACCAGAGTGCGCTTCTAAGGAGCGTACTTTCATACACAGCATATTTACACCAATTGTCGATCAAGTGAATCCCAAGAAAACTTTCAAAAGTTTTCTTGGGTTGGGTTTGAGCGCAAGGCACTTTAGGTTTTGTGTATTACAAATAAACCCTCAAAAAGCTTGCTTCGCAAGCTTTTTGAGGGTTTATTTGGGTTTCAAGAAATTGCAAGGCACTTTAACTCATAAGGTAATTAGTTCTAAATGTTGCTTAATTTCTTGCTTGAGTTTATGAAAGTCTGATTTTTGAAAGGTCAATATATCATCAACGGAGTAAACCTCAACAATTTCTTCTCTCCCTTTGGCATGAAAATCGCCAAGTCTAACAGGTTTCCAGCGATCGCTTAAGCCCATGCGTACAGGGTTGGAAAATACAAGAAATCGATTTAACTGCCGCGTCAGGGCTTCAATGCGAGAGGCCACATTTACCGCATCACCAATTACCGTATATTCTTTCTTGGTTTGTGAACCAATATTTCCTTCTAAAACGATACCTTTAGATAGTCCAATTCCGACATAGAGAATGCGTAATGGACTATTGGCAGGGGCTTGGCTGCGTAAAATCTCTAACTCTGACAAAATGTCTAAGCTTGCCTGTAAAGCATCATCGGCGCGATCGCCATCAAAATAGGCCATTACACAATCGCCAATAAATTTGGTAACTTCACCCCCTCTAGACGCGATCGCTCTAGTACAGATCGTAAAAAATTGGTTGAGTAATTCGACTACTTCTGTTACCTGCAATTTTTCGGTAATGCTAGAGAAAGAAATCACATCGCTAAATAAAATAATTTTATCGCTATGGTGTGGTTTGAGGGTGAGGGGATTAATTCCATGCTCAATGGCTTGCAAAACCCCTGCTTGGGTATAGTTCGCCAAAATTGCCTGTGATTCAGCCAAGGTTTGCAGCAAAATCTTAATTGGCTGTATCAAAATATCGTTGTTTTCATCTAACGAGATAACTTTCATTGACCAGTCTGGAAAACGTCGTTCTGCGATGTTTAGCTCAGATTTAAGGCATAAAATTTGATTGTGACGATCATCTCGCAAAATCTTTTCATACAATCGATCAATTCGATCATCGTCGCCTTCTAAAATCTGAAAGAAAATTCCACTGCAACTTAGTAAAACCCCTGTAATTCCTTCCCTAGAATTATTGGCTTGTGAAATACTTCCAAGATTTTCGATTTCTTCTTTAGTAAGCGATCGCGCAAACTTACTGATGTAGTTTAACCTTTTCATATAATTGAGATATTTATTTTAATGAAAGAATTCTATTCCTGACATGATTGAAGCCCCTCCCCTATTACTTGTAACTCAAATAACAACCGTAAGGTAATCAGCAATAAAGCGTAACTGTTGTGTAGTTTTTTTGATGCTACTTCAATTATAAACGTATCACAAAACACATTTTGTTTGAATGGTTGATCGGTTGCTGCTCGCAAAATACACTACTATTAAAATTTGTGCTTTTAAGTTTATAAATAAGTATTTCCCATGAGTATTTCTGCTGAAGACATTAAGAAGTTAAAACAAGAAGTTGGCATTGCGGCGGCGCAACGGGTCAAATCGGGTATGGTGGTTGGCTTAGGCACTGGCTCGACGACTGCTTTTGCGATCGAGGAGTTAGGTCGGCGGATTGCGGCGGGTGAGCTAACTGATATTGTCGGTATCCCCACTTCCTTCCAAGCATCGGTATTGGGCAAAAAATATGGTATTCCCATCCGCAGTTTGGATGATGTCGATCGCGTGGATGTGGCGATCGATGGCGCTGATGAGGTCGATCCAAATAAAACCTTGATCAAGGGCGGCGGCGCTGCTCATACCCGCGAGAAAGTTGTCGATTCACTGGCTGCGTTGTTTATCGTGGTGGTAGATGAATCGAAACTAGTAGATAAGCTTGGTTCCACTTTCGCTGTGCCAATCGAAGTTTTGCCGATGGCAGTTGCTCCTGTAACTAGAGCCGTTGAAAAGTTGGGCGGCAAGCCAGATCTACGAATGGGTGTAAAAAAAGATGGTCCCGTAATTACCGATCAAGGCAATATGGTTTTAGATGTCACGTTTGATGCGATCGCTGATGCTGCCGAATTGGAGAAGACCTTAAACAATATCCCTGGGGTAGTGGAAAATGGTCTATTTGTTGGCGTTACCGATCTAATTTTGGTTGGTGAATTTAAGGACGGAAAACCTCAAATTCGCGAAATCTCTTAGTAAAAAAGAAAAAAGGGGCGCTAAGCGCCCTTTTTTTAAATCTTTTCGCCACTGATAATAAACATGGGGCTAACCGCCGCGAAAACTTGACGATTACCGCGAGTTTCTAGCCGATTGACCGAAGACTGCACCACCTCAACATTACGAGCTTGCAACTTTGCGAAACTTGCGGAAATTGCATACAAACCTTCAAGACTATTTGTAGTGGCGATCGCTCGACCATCAGTTTGCAAGCGTTCCCAGCTATATTCCAGAATTTCGGATACCGATCGCCCACCTTCAATACAAATGCGATCGGGTTGAGCCGTCAAATCTGTGAGACATTCTGGCGCACTGCCAATTTTGATTTCAACATTATTTACGCCAAACTTTTGGCAATTTTTAGCAATCAATCCCGCCACATCTTCATCGCGCTCGATCGCGATAATTTTTCCTTTAGGACATAGCAACCCTGTCTCAATGGGTATCGTTCCTGTCCCTGCGCCAATGTCCCAGAGTACCGAATCCACCTTGAGGCGCAATTGTCCCAAAATCAATAGGCGCGTCTCACATTTGCTCATGGGAATACCTGGCAAGCGATCGAACAATTCGTCAGGAATGCCAGGGGTAACGTAAGACCAGATGGGTTCAGACATGAGCTTGACGCACAAGATGATTAAACAACGATCAATATAGCATTCCCAGCGCAAAGAGGAACGCTTTGCGTCCCCCTTTGCCCGTGAATATCGAAGATTAAAATCGCCGATTTTAATCTTCGATATTCACTAATTTATTTCGCCCAGATAAACCCATTTGAATCGTAATGCTAGATTTGGGGACGTTAAACTTTTTAGCTAAAAGCTCGATCAATTCCTTATTAGCTTTGCCATCGACAGGCGGTGATTTTAAATGCACCGTCAGACTTCCATCTTCTTCCTCAATAATGGTTTGCTTTTTAGAATTAGGTTTAACCTTAACCGATTTTTTCATTCACTTTTGTGACACTTATCTCATAATTGAATGGGCGGCGCTTCGCGCCGCCCATTCAATTATGATCAGACCGTGGCCGCAGTCCGCTTGCGTCTACCAGCACTAGCCGTAGCTACACCTGTGGTATTTGGTACTTCACTGGCTGCTGTTGCGATCGCAGTTGCCGCATTGCCGTTACTTCCATTTTCAATTTTAGGAATAACTTTACCCGCACCTGATTTTAAGGTCACGCCCAAGGCATTGGGTTTCGCCGCAGGAGCAGGAGCAGACTGTGTAGAATTTGGAGGTGTTTGCAATAGGAAGACAATCATGGGCTTGCTTTGCATTTGTTGACGCAAGACACGGGTAAGATCGCGCTCTAGTTGACCGCGCAAACCAGTCCAATCAACTTCCAGAGATCCCACATTACGGGCAAAGTTATCCCAGCAATTTGCTAAGGAATTGTCGATCGCCCTAGCCACCGTCGCAATAATTTGTGAGTGTTCCATCGGCAACACGACACCGCTTAGTTGAATGTCAGGATTGGTGGAAAGCTTGCCATCTAGACCGACGGATACGGCGATCGTAAAGATACCATCACCCGAAATTTGTTGACGATCGCGCAATACATCGCCCTTCACCATGCCATCGCGAGAAGAATCAACTAGTTCAACACCAGAAGGAACTTTATCCACGATTCTCATATAATCTTGGCAAACCTCTACCACATCACCATTTTCGGCAATGACGATATTTTCCGCAGGAATACCCATGTTTTGAGCCATCTTTGCGTGCTGCTTCAGCATTCTTAACTCACCATGGGCAGGGAAGAAGAACTTAGGACGGACTAGAGCCAACATCATCTTATGTTCTTCTTGAGAACCATGTCCCGAAACGTGAATACCTTTATCCCTACCGTAGATCACGTCTGCGCCGAGGGCGATCAGTCTATCGATGGTACGAACTACAGGAATCGTATTTCCAGGAATCGGATTAGCAGAGAAAATGATCGTGTCACCTTGACGAACTTCAAGTTGCTTATGACTAGAATTAGACATCCGAGTTAGAGCCGACATTGGCTCACCCTGAGAACCCGTAGTCAAAATCAGAATTTGGTCATCACGATAATGACGGAGATTTTGTAAAGGTTGGAACAGATCGTCGCGGCACTTGATATAACCAAGATTACGCGCATGGGCAATCACATTTAGCATCGATCGCCCGACCACGCCAACCACACGACCTTGCTTATCGGCAATGTCCAAAATCATGTTCACGCGATGCACTGACGAAGCAAAGGTGGTGATGATCACGCGCCCCTTTGCCATCATGATGTATTTCTCAAGGTTGGGATATACGGCGCGTTCGGAAGGTGTAATTCCAGGTAATTCAGCGTTAGTGGAATCACTAATGAGCGCTAATACGCCTTTTTCGCCATGCTCAGCTAAGCGGTGCAGATCAAAAAATTCGCCATCAACGGGAGTATGGTCAATTTTGAAGTCACCAGAGTGAATGACCACACCTGCGGGAGTATTAATTGCGATCGAGAAACTATCGGCGATCGAGTGAGTATTGCGGATAAATTCGACAAAGAAGTTAGTGCCGACGCGCACTACGTCACGGGGCATGACACGGCGGAGTTCGGTACGGTTTAAAACCCCCGCTTCGCGAAGTTTGTCTTCCAGCAGAGCCATCGCTAGGCGAGGACCATAAATAACGGGAATTTCAAACTGCTTCAAATGGAAAGAAATTGCGCCGATATGATCTTCATGACCGTGAGTAACGATCATGCCTTTGATCTTATGCTTGTTTTCGCGCAGATAAGTCATATCAGGCAATACGACATTTACCCCTGGCATCATATTGTCAGGGAAAGACAGACCGCCATCAAGCAACATGATTTCATCGTTATATTCAAACACCCATGTGTTTTTGCCAATTTCATGGAGTCCGCCGAGGGCAATGATTTTTAGAGAGGGAGCGTTAGATGTAGCCATAATTAGTTAATTGGTAGTTAGTAGTTGATTGTGATTTGGATAAGGAAAAAGGAAAACTGAATACCCACTAAAGGCAATGAGGGCCTAATTAATACTTAAGAAAATTCAAGTTAATGGGCTGATGGAAAACTTGGTGGATAGACTTGGTGGATAGACTTGGTGGATAGAGATGTTTCGTTAGCGTGACTATAAAGGCTTAATTCCCCCACAAGTCAATGATTGCTGGCGCAGGATTAATGATTTGCAGATTCTTTAACTTGTATACTCGCTAGGTAATAATGCCCACTTTTTCTAACACAATTTTGAGCTTTGCTTCGAGGTCAGCATTACCCATAACTAGAGGCGATCGCACTACACCTGTATCTAATCCCACCAAGCGTAAAGCTAACTTGAGAGGTATTGGATTGCTAGTTAAGAATAAAGACTTAAACAAAGGAAAAAGCTGGATATGAATTTGCAATGCTTCCTGAACTTTACCTGCGGTAAAAAGTTGCATCATTGCTTGCAGTTGATTACCCGCTAGATGCGAGGCAACACTAACAACTCCCTTTGCACCCACGGCCAGTAAAGGCAATGTGAGAGAGTCATCTCCTGAATAGATCGCAAACTCTGCGGGTGTGAGGGCGCGAATTTGACTAGCTTGATCTAAGTCACCTGTTGCTTCTTTAATCCCGATAATGCTAGGGATTTGGGCTAATCTTGCTACGGTCTCAGGTTCGAGTTTGCAACCTGTACGGCTGGGAACATTATAGAGAAGAATCGGAAGCTCTGGAGCAGCTTCAGCGATCGCCTTAAAATGTTGGTACATTCCCTCTTGTGGAGGCTTGTTGTAATACGGTGTTACTTGCAGTGTACCATCTAATCCAAGATGGGCTGCTTTTTGGGTAGCCTCGATTGCCTCGGAAGTAGAATTTGAGCCTGTGCCTGCCATAACTTTCGCTTTGCCAGCGATCGCCTGTCGTACCACCGAAAATAACTGGTATTCCTCATCCCAACTTAAAGTAGGTGATTCGCCTGTCGTACCGCACACGACAATCGTATCTGTACCTGTCTCGACGAGATGATGGGCGAGCTTTTCGGCTTGGGCATAATCGACATTCCCTTCTCTATCAAAGGGAGTAATCATTGCTGTTAGTAAACGTCCGAAATCGATTTCACTCATAAATACTCATAAATAGAAGCTTGCTAACAAGTAAGAGTGCGTACTCTTACTTGTTAGATGAGAGACTTGGCAATTAGTAGTTCGGCGATCTGGACTGCATTCAGGGCGGCCCCTTTCCGAATTTGATCACCACATAGCCATAGTTCTAGTCCGTTGGGATGAGAAATATCTTGGCGAATTCTGCCGACTAAAACATCATCTTTACCGCTTGCCTCAATGGGCATCGGGAAATAATTCTTGCTAAAATCTTCAACTAACTGGACTCCATCTGCATTAGATAGAATCTCCCTAGCTTTTTCAACGTTAAATGGTTGATCAAACTCTAGATTAATTGCTTCAGAATGCGCTCGCAATACGGGAACCCGTACACAAGTTGCCGTAATCCGAATATTTTGATCGCCAAAAATCTTGCGAGTTTCATTGACCATTTTCATTTCTTCTTCACAATAGGAATTAGCCGTCATGGGCGAATTATGCGGAAAAAGATTGAAGGCAAGGGGATAGGGTAAAACTTCAGCGATCGCAGGTTCACCATTGAGAATAGCCTGTGATTGCAGTTTCACTTCTTCCATTGCTCGCGCACCTGCACCACTTGCCGATTGATAGGTAGATACGACAACGCGCCGAATGGGTTGCACCTGATGCAAAGGATAAATGGCAACACTTAGCAAAATGGTGGTGCAATTAGGATTAGCGATAATACCCTGATGTTGGGCGGCTGCTTCAGGATTAACCTCAGGCACAACTAGCGGCACGGTAGGATCCATCCGAAATGCGCTGGAGTTATCGATAGATACGGCTCCCGCTTTGGTGGCGATCGGTAGCCATTTTTTGGAGATACTGCCACCTGCGGAAGCAAGCACAATATCAACATCATTAAAAGATGATCCTGTAACCGCCTCAATGATTAGATCTTCGCCAGCAAATCTGACCGACTTACCCGCCGATCGCTCTGAGGCTAAAACCTTCAGTTTTGCTAAGGGAAAGTTTCTTTCCTCTAGTAAAGCTAAAAGTTCTGTACCAACCGCGCCTGTTGCTCCGAGAATGGCAACGTTATATTTCCTACTCAATGAACCTCCAAAATAAAAACATCAATATAGGGTGGAAAACTTTTACTAAGCCAATGAATGCCGATAAACAATGACTTATGTGTAGATTTGTCATGTATGGCAGACAAATATGGCAGACAAACGCTAGGTGATGACTAGAACTAATTAATTCTTAGGCTAGAAAATAGCTGCGTAACTGTTAAGCCTGTGATCTTAACCACATATTAACAAACTTTCGGAATATTGCTAACTTTTTTGATTTAGGGTCCAGTAAAAATTGCATCTTCTACATCTTGACGGCTAAGAGAATAGGGGAAAGCCCGTTGAATTTCTTTGCTGCCGTAGACATCTTGGATATAACGTACGCGGATATCTTCAACATCCATGATGATTTCGGCTTGCCATGATGGTCGTGTGACTCGCCAGACATTGGGATTAGTCTGATCTTGATCACAACCTTGTTCATCTAACCATGCTTCAAGGGCTGGCAAAGGGTGATTGTAAAGCGGGGTAGTTGGTGATGGAAGCGCCATAGGTGATTGATAATTGGACGATTGCTTCGGGAAAAAGGCGATCGCCTCGCAGATATGCAACTGAGATCGCTAAAACTAAACAGGCAACTAGCGTAGCACCAATTAACAAGAGTGCAAATAGTTCACCACCAGATAAGGGGCGTTTGGTGGGTAAACCGTCATTGTCGATGGTTTGGAGATTGCTGGGAGCCTGATTTTGCGATTTTGTCCCATTGTTCAAGCTGGTATATTGAAACCGCGAAAAGTGAATCAGGCGATCGTAGCTACTGCGGCGATCGGCATTACTGAGGGTCGCATAGGCTTCGTTGATTTTCTGAAAATTTTCCACTGCAACTTCTCTAGGCAGTTGGGTGGTGTCAGGATGATAAAGCTTGCTGCGATCGCGGTAGGCGCGACGAATATCGATTTCACTAGCCCAAGGGCTAACACCAAGCAGGGCATAGTGAGTTTTTTCGAGTTTAACTTTGTTAGATGGTGGCTTAGAGTTATTCATGGGCTTCCCAAATTTGCATAACGATTTTTTTTGTTGCTGACACGTTTGATGGGAGTATGCTGAAAGTGCAAATTTATGAATGAATATGAAACCTAATCTTTAAGTATCATATTGCCTAACTTTGTGTAAATTGCCCCTGTCCACTTTTTTATTTGTGCCATTTCCATGCCTTCTTGGACTCGCATTATTAGTGCTTTATTAGTTATTCCCCTTGCATTAGCGGCGATCGCGATCGGTGGTTGGGCGTTCACGGCAGCTTTTGCGCTGTTGGTGGTTTTGGGTCAGATGGAATATTTTGCACTGGTGCGAGCTAAGGAGATCGTCCCTGCTAGTAAAATTACGATTTCCGTCAGCTTGGTATTGCTGCTCGTATCACAATTACAGGTTGGGTTGGCAGATGCCATAATCCCGATCGCAGGTACATTTATTTGCTTTTATCTGCTTTTTCAGTCTCGCATTGCCACGATCGCCGATATTTCGGCTTCGATTCTCGGTTTGTTTTATGTGGGTTATTTGCCTAGTTTCTGGATTCGGATCAGGGGACTTGGTGATGGGGCAATATTTCAAGTTAGCGATCGCCTTCAGCAATTTGATTTGTTTACCTATTTACGCAATATCGAGCAGATAAGCTGGTTACGCATTACTTTTCCTGTCACCAATGGCAGTATTTATGTGCTGATGGGCTTCTGCTGTATTTGGGCTTCCGATGTTGGGGCTTATGTCTTTGGCAAAATTTGGGGACGGACGCGCCTTTCGGATATTAGTCCCAAGAAAACCGTTGAAGGGGCGATCGCGGGTTTATCTTGTTGCTGTGCAACGGCAATCATTTGGGCGTTTAGCCTTGGTTGGAATAATTGGTTATGGTCTGGTCTTATTTTAGGCTTATTGATTGGGATCGCGGGTTTATTTGGTGATTTAACCGAATCGATGATGAAACGTGATGCTGGTGTTAAGGATTCTGGACAAATCATGCCCGGACATGGCGGCATTCTTGATCGCGCTGATAGTTATATTTTTACTGCGCCTTTGGTGTATTACTTTTTGACGCTGATTTTGCCGCTAATGAATTAAGTAGCTAGATATAAACCCAAGAAAATGAGTGGTGGCGCGAAGCGCCGCCACTCATTTTCTTGGGTTATAACCCAAAAAACAAGGCGATCGCACGGCGATCGCCTTGTTTTTTGGGTTTTAAGACATCACATTCAAGGTTAGGCGGATTGTACCTTTTGCCGTTAAGGGAAGTACTACATTTTGCAGCGATCGCTTCAGCAATTCCACAAAATTTTGATCCTTCACCGTAGAAGCCACATCATCAAGAATAAATCTGGTCAGTCTGCCATTTTGAATCGGGATCTCCAGAACCACAACGCCATTCAATCCCGCAGGGACTTGCAGCGATCGCAATTGCTGCTCGATTGCTTGCTGTGCAGATTTCACATCAGCACCCGTCAGCCCCGTGATGCTAACCACTTGGACTTGGGAATTAGTCGTCTTATCGCTCACAATACGATTGCTTTCAACACGACCACTAACTTTAGCGTCGGCAAGAGCATCCTTAGAGGATTCAGCAGCAACGCCAATATTAGGAGGACGATTCGGGATGCTTCTAGAACGCATGGCTGGAGCATTCATAGAGGCTTTATAAGATGGGGATGGGGCAGCAACACTAAGCTGAGGTCTACCAGGTTGATTGGGCGTTGCCCCAAAAATACCATCGTAGCTAACACCTTCGGGGAGTTCCACTGGAACCTGTACCGTTACTTTGCCACCTTCAGGATTGACGCGCACTTCTTCGCTGACGGCAACAAAGGCGGTATATTGCGACAATAGGCGATAGTTGAGGGCAGTCTGAGTCACCGCATCCACCAGAGATTTCACTTCGCCGCCAAACATCTGATTCATTAAATCCTTAATGCGGGCGCGTCCCCAGAGTTGGGCAATACCAAGATTGCTATTTACACCACCAAAATTGACATCAAGGATCTGCTCGTAGCGTTCACCACCTGCGGCGATCCCTGTAATTTTTAGTTTGCCATTGGCGCGATCGCTTTTTTTGCCAAACAAGACTAGGGGCTGCTCGGCGAATAAATCGGGGGCATTGCTGGGATAAATTTCGGGAGCCGCGCCATCGCCTTCCCATTTAACTTGAATATTTGTGAGAACAGGATTATTGATTTGGCGGAAGAATTTTTCAGCAACGGTTGCGGTTGGTTCATCCTGACGTACAACTCTTGCCGTACCGCGCCCCACTTCGGCAACACGCTCTAATAAATAACGGTTTACAGAACTACCGACACCAAAGCTATAGAGCCGATTTCCTGATTTAAGATTTTTCTGTACTGCGGCAATCACCTCATTATCATTGCCAATATAACCATCGGTAATCAAAACAATGCTGCGAAGCCGACCGTCACTGGCAACAGGGAATTTAGTCACGGCATTAATTCCATTCATCAACTCCGTACCACCATTCGCATCCACCTGATCGATATATCGCATCGCTTTCTGACGATTGGCGGCGGTGTTGGGTAACGGATAGCTCGATAACTGACGGGTGGTATTGGAAAAGTCAATAATCGTAAAAGTATCGTTAGGATTCAATCCATTGATAAAGCGGCGCATTAGTTCCTGCGATTTTACAATCGGATCGCCAGATTGGGAACCTGAAGTATCCATCAAAAACACAACATCTTTAGGAACGATTTGATCGGGGCGATAGGCGATCGCAGGGATGAGATAGGTGGCAAAGTGTGCGCCTTGGTCGGTAGTTGTCGTCAGGACGGTGGGAGCAGTGCGATCGCCACTAACTTTGTAGCGCACGATCAAATCCTTATTGGGAATGTTGTCACCCTTGGCTAATTGCAATTCCACAGTTTCGCTATTATTTTCGCCATTATTTTCGCCATTATTTGCGCCATTGTTTTTAATATCAAGACGATGGGAAGTGGAATAGAGATTGCGAATGGGAACGCCTGCATCGATTTGGAGACTGACATTAATATCATTACCCGATCGCGTTTCAGGGCGCAGGACAGGCGGCGTAATTCTGGAGGCATCAGGTACTTGAATCGTATTGCCCTGCGGATCGATCGCTTGTCCAGTAATATAACGAGGACCCACGACCATGGGGAACACAAACTCATAATCACCCTGCTCAAATTTCAAGCTTTCGGTGTAGCGAATTGTCACCTTGATCTGTTCATTGGGCTTAATATTCGCCAGAGATTGCGTGAAAATATTATCCCGTTCCTGCTCTAGTAAACCTGCGGTGCGTCCCTCTTGACGAGCGCGTTCATAGATTTCCTTGGCTTCTTCCCGTTTTTTGATATTCCCTTTAATCACGCGATCGCCGATCTTAATTTCCATATCATCGACGGCAGCTTGATCGGGCAGAGGAAATACATAAATTGCTTCGAGGGGCTTGTCGTAGGGATTTTGAAAGGTCTGGGTAACTTCCACCCGCGAAATGTTGCCTGATATTTTACCCTTGACATCGGTATTGGTGAGGGTAAAGGGTTGCTGCTGGCGATCGGGTGTTTGCACATACATTCCACCGACGGGACGCTCCTTAATTTTGGCGGTAGGCTCACTCGAACGGCGATCGTTGACGGGTTCAATAATTCCTGATTTAATCATTGCGCTAGGATTGGGTAGTGGTTTACTGATCGGATTGGATTGCGCTAGGCTGCGATGGGCAATCACTCCTGCAAGGGCGATCGCGATCGGTATCGCAATGTAAATAGGCTTGATAGATTTGATCATAATTTACTCCTCAGTACCTACTGCATGAAAAAGTCGGCAGTTCGGTAAGCTGTTAATATCTCCTGAGATTTAGTGTCTCACTATTACTAGGGAGTAATGTCTCAGTTGCAATTTTTGTAACAACAAATTTTGAGAAAGCGCAAAGCGCTTTCTCAAAACCCAGATAAATTTTCAAAAAGATTGCTTTGCAATCTTCTTTAGGACTTACGCCAAGCAACGCATCGTAAGGGCAATTCATGAATTGCCCTTACGATGCAGTGCGGGTTTCAAATCATCCTAGCGTTGATAATAATCAGGAAATTTACGCGCTAGTTCGCTAATTGCGGGACAGATTGGAGCATTTTCAGTGCGATTGTCCAAAGCATTCCAACTGAAAGGCGTAGATTTAGCTGCCGATAGCCATAACAACCTTTTAGCGCGAGTCATACCGACATAAAGTAAGCGAAACTCTTCTGCTTGCCCAAGATAACTACATTGTTTCCATGCTTCCTCAGCATTGGGAATTCGCTCATGGTGCACGATCGCTCGAATTTGCGCCCTCGCCACTTCAGGCAACCCAAAATCTCCTAAAAACTTGACAGCTTCAGGAAGATAAGCTTCTCCCGGACAAATGCGTTTATGGAGAAATGGCATAAATACCACATCCCAATCTAAACCCTTAGCTTTATGCAGGCTGATAATCGTTAACTGTCCCCCTGTCATATAGCGCCCTTCAAGGTTTTCATCTTCGACGGCTTCAAAGTTTTCTGATTCCACAATATCTTTTAATTCAGCAATCACTGTTTGCATAGAATAATTACCCACAAGTTGCTGATTGAGGCGATCACCTAATTTATCGGCAGTGGCTAAGAGTCCCGCTTCGTCGTCGTAGAGAGTAAAGGCAATGAAGGGAATCAAGTTATATAAGGGAAGTTCAATTTTGGCACGGAGTAAGGCTTTACATTTGGCTTGAGTGTCTTGAGCAATATTCGATAAGGCGGGATCGAGTAAAGTGGGATAGAGAAACTGTTCGGGATTGCTGGCGAGAGCATTTAAGTCCTGCTGTGATGAGATTTTCTGGCGATCCTTAAGAACCTCTAATGCTGATTTGAGATTGTCAGGCGAGTGGGGACGTTCCATAAATTGCAAAATCGCCAACATATCCATCGGTACACGCGATCGCCGATCGCTCTGTTCGACATCATAGATTTTAATTTCATGCTCCTTGAGCCATTCTAAGGACTTTGCCACAAAGCGCCCTTGATTATGTTGACGGACTAAGATCGCCATACTGAGCTTTGGATTCTGCCCATGCAGTTCTTTAATGCGTAAGCCGATCATCTCCATTTCATGCTCAATGTCATTGGGGGCATAGATTTCTACACCTTTGCCAATGGGTTCAGGGTTCGCATTTGCCTGTGGATCGCCCTCATCAACGGGACGGATTTTCTGCTCACGGAATGGCTTCTCAATTTTGGCATATTCAGAATGATTGACCCAGTGCAGGACATAGTTAGCGGCTCGCATCACATTTCTATTACTGCGTCCTGCTTGATCAAGGGTTGATAGTTGAGCATTGAGATTACAGCGATCGCAAAATTCATTAAAAAAGCGCGGATCGGCAGTCGTAAAGGTAGAGTTAATCGCTTGGTTGGGATCACCGACCCGTATCAGGTTTTTGATGCCCTTAGGGGTGAGCGCCAGAATCTCTAACAAATCAGTTTGTAAGGGTGAAGAATCCTGAGCCTCATCCTCAAATACGGCAAAAACTCGCTCTTGCCAATATTGGCGAATACCCTCATTTTTTAATACTCGCAACGCCCCCAAAATCATATCGTCATAATCGATCGCCCCTTCCTGTCGCAAAAGTCGCTCATAGGTTTCATAGAGTCCTGCGGCTATTTCCAAAATACTTCCACCATCAGGGGATTCCGCTTGACGCAAATCATCAGGTGTTAATTCCGAACTTTTTGCCGCCGCGATCGCCTCTTTCGCTAAACTCGGTAAAACATCGGTGCGTAGTACCGTTTGCCGCCGCAAGCGTTCCGTATCTTCCCCATCAAAGCTTCTACCTTCCAGAAGTAGATCATATAATTTGGGATTCTCTTTGACCCAAAGATTTGTAGCATTGCGAATTAACTTCTGCTTGAGTGATTCGGAAATAATCTTAGTTTCTCCCGCCCCAAATCCTGATAGTTCACGATGACTACTGGCGATGTTATAAGCCAAGCTATGCAAAGTACTGACGGTAAAAGCACTTTGCGGTAAGCGTAGATTTTTTAAATGTTCTGATACTTTTTTGCGAATGTTGCTCACAGCCGATCGCGTAAAGGTGACAATTACCAATTGCTTTTGGCGATGCAAGTTAAAATTCGCGATCGCGATCGCGGCAGCAACTGCCATCCCCGTTGACTTGCCTGCCCCCGGTACTGCGGAAACGGCAAGCTCGCCCCCTTGCCAGTCCGCCATTGTTTGCTGACCCTTGCGGAGTGTGTTGCGTAATTGATCGAGAGATTCGGGCGAGACCATAGCAAATTTATACAACTTGGTTTAGAAAGCAGGATAGATGGCGCAAAGCTCCATTTATCCTGCTTTCTAAAATTCTGCCATTAATTAGGCAAAAAATCTGGATCTAAAACTTGTTCTTGTGTATAGGGACAAGTTTTAGGAAAGGCTTTTTTAGCAATACCTGTTTCACTACTAGCTAACTGAATTGCGCCTGCATAGGCATCATCAAATATTTCTACAAGGTATCGCTTCGGACTTGGAGATTCCATAAAAGCATCTTCGAGTCGCAAGCGATGTTCAACTGTAAGACCTGAAGAGAGTAAATCTCGGAAGGCTGGTGCTAGGTCGCAGAAACTCTAAGAAGTGATTCTTGGAACCTCAGTCGCGATGACTCGCTGAGAGTAGTTAAACTAGATAGGAACACCAATCGCTCCAACTGCCAGCATAAAGCTTAGCTGAATCAATTCCTGCTAATTGAAGAGATAGGAGACTCACGCAAGCCGTCACTCCTGAGCCACAATAAACGATCGCTTCTTTAGCATTTCTTACTTCTTGCCAGCGATCGCCTTGACGATCAATTACAAAGCCCTGCTCATTGGTCAATTCCATCCAAGGATAATTAACCGCCCCCTCAATGTGACCAGCGATCGGATCGATCGGTTCACGCTCACCCCGATAGCGATCGCCTTCTCGCGAATCGATTAAAACCACCTCTGGTAAATCTTTACGCGCTTTTACCATTTCGATATCAACTACCCATTCAGTTTGTAATTGTGGGATAAACTTCCCAAGTTGGGAAGTGGGAACTATGGAACTGGTTTCATAATTTTGGGCTATCCATCCCGCAAAGCCGCCATCTAGGACAGCCACTCGCTCATGTCCCATATAGCGCAGTAGCCACCATAACCTTGAGGCAAAAGCAAACCGTGAGTCATCATAGGCAATCACCATCGTTTCACCAGATATGATCCCTATTTGGGATAACTTAGCGGCAAGTTGTTCAAAGTCAGGCAAAGGATGTCTACCGCCATATTTCTGCACAGGACTAGACAAATCAAGATTGAGATCAAGATAATAAGCGCCCTCAATGTGGCTCTCCTGATATTGCTTAAGCCCTAAGCCTTGATCCATTAGTGAAAATCGGCAATCAACTACGATTATCTTTGAATCATGGAGATTATCGTGGAGCCAGTTAGCAGAAACAACGGGAGAATTATGCATGGGTTTATTAGGGTTTTTGTCTATTTAGAAATTAAACCATCTTGAATCCGAATAATGCGGCGAGTTCTCTCAGCAACATCAGGTTCATGGGTAACTAACACAATCGTAATCCCTTGTTCATTCAAATCGGAAAGTAAATTCATCACCTCATGGGAGGTGTGGGTATCTAAGGCTCCTGTTGGCTCATCGGCGAGTATTAACGCAGGTCGATTGGCTAAGGCGCGGGCGATCGCTACCCGTTGCTGTTGTCCTCCTGATAACTGATTGGGGCGATTGGACAGGCGATCGCCTAAACCCACTTTATTGAGAGCTTCCGTCGCGAGGCGGCGACGTTTCTCTTTGGGAATATTGGAATAAATCATCGGGAGCATCACATTCTCTAGGGCTGTGGAACGAGAGAGCAGGTTGAATTGCTGAAACACAAACCCAATGCGACGATTGCGAATATAGGCAAGTTCATCATCGTTATAGGTCGTTAATTCCCGATCTTCCAGATAATATTTCCCTGTCGAGGGGCGATCGAGGCAACCAATAATATTCATGAGTGTAGATTTGCCCGAACCTGACATTCCCATAATCGCCGCATATTCTCCCGACTGAATATCTAAATCAATACCTTTGAGAACTGGTACATCAACCTCACCGAGGCGATAATCTTTACGGATATTTTCTAAACGAATCATATTTTTATCTCTAATCCTTTTATCTCTAATCCTGAGTGTCTGGGCTAATCACTTCTAAGTGCTTGAATCGGATCGAGTTTGGCGGCACTTCGCGCAGGGATTACTCCTGCTACTAATCCCACCACCATCGACAAACCAAAACCAGCCAACACTGCCCAAAGGGAAATTAGAAATGGAAATTGAAAAATTGTTGCGGAACCATAGGCGATCGCCACACCTAGAGCGATCCCAACCACACCTCCCAAACCTGACACCAGAATTGCCTCCGTGAGAAATTGATTGAGAATTGCGGCTCTGGTTGCTCCCAAAGCTTTGCGGACTCCGATTTCGCGGGTGCGTTCCACCACTGAAACTAGCATGATATTCGCGATGCCAATACCGCCGACAATTAGGGATATGGCAGCGATCGCGCCGACCATCAGCGTCAGCAATCCCACGATATTCGTAAAAGCACTGACAATATCCGTCTGGTTGACAATTCTAAAATCATCGGGCTGAGGTGGATAAATCTTATGACGCAGGCGGAGAAGATTTGTTAATTGAAACTGTGCGGCTTCCAATTCTGATTCATCTACGGCTTGTACCCAAAAACCATTCACAGAAATTCCTTGCAGCGCATTATTGCCCACCTGTCGCGCTGACATATTTTTTAAAGGAATATATACGCGATCATCCTGATCAAAACCGCCTGACGCTCCCTTGGGTTCCATGATCCCAATTACTTGATACTGTTCGCCTTGAATCCGAATTCTCTCACCGATCGCATTGGCACGACCGAACAAATCCGAACGCACCTTAGAGCCAAGGACAACTACAGACTTAGCATTATCAATATCTTCTTGCTCAAAATATCGACCCTCAGTCGGGAAAGTATTGCGAATAGGAGAATAGTTAACATCTGTACCGATTACCGTCGTCGAGGTGTTTTGATTTCCGTAGGAAACTTGTCTATTACGCTGTAAATACGCCGACATTAACTTCACCGCAGGAGCTTTTGCCACTGCCTGAGCATCCTCTAAAGTCAAAGTGGAAGCAGAGCCACCACCTTGATTAATGCCACCCGTTCGGGCTGAACCTGTGAGTACGTTAATCGAATTTGTACCAAGAGCCTGTAATTGATTTTCCGTTGACTTTTGGATGCCTTGCCCAATGGATGTAATCGCAATTACCGCCGCGATCCCAATAATTACACCTAACATCGTTAGAGCCGTGCGGAGACGATTATTCCATAAAGATTCTGCCGCCATGGTCAGGATTTCGGCAAAGGGAACCTTCGCCACTTGAATGCGCGGCTTAGTAGGTGGTTTTGAGCCTGATTTTACCGAGGATTTTGCAATTGGCTTTGACTTTTGCATGAATTTATCGCCCTATCGCATTCTTTAATAATTTGATGAAGTGCCGCGCAGAGCGTGGCACTTCACCGAAAGTTGATCTAGCCACGTTGTCTTTGAGGAGAAGCAGGTGTTAAACCTGGAACTCCTCTCGGCTCAGACTTTGGACGCGAACCTTCAGGGAAAGAAACAAAGATTTTTTCGTTGCCTGTCAAGCCCGACTTCACCTCAGTTTTATCATCAACGGTCACGCCTGTTTCAATTTGAGTGAATACAGGGGTTGTACTCTGCTCGGTCTTCACATATACGCCTGTACTGCCTTGCTGGCGCACGATCGCCACCGTTGGTACGACTAGCACATCCTTTAGCTGACCAGCTTTAAACTCTAAACTAGCATTCATACCCGATCGCAACATACTCTTATCTTTGGAAGTAATTTCTGCCTTCACTTCAAAGCTGGTCACATTTTGATTAACGATCGCCTGTGGTGAGATAGAAACTACGCGCCCAGTAAATTTCTTATTAGGGTAAGCATCAACTTGAAAGGATACTTCTTGACCCACCGCAATCTGAGAAATATTCGCTTCCGCAACATTGGCAACGACTTGATTATTACTTGCTAGGGCCAAAATCGAAGAAGCCGTCGCAGAACTAACCGCACTTCCTGAAGTGGTTGGAGTCACAAAGGCTCCTGGATCGGCATACTTTCGGACAACTACGCCATCAAAGGGAGCGCGAATAATTGTATCTTCCAGTTGGGATTGCACACTTTGCAGAGAACCTGCGGCGGCGACAACTTGCGCCTCTGCGCGATCAATATCCTCTGGGCGCGATCCCGCCTTTTGCAACGATAGGGCTTCTCTAGCTTGGGTCACTTTGGCGCGATTTGCCTCCATCGTTGTCCTTGACGCATCGAGATCCCTAGAAGCGATCGCCCCTTCTTTGTAAAGCTGTTGATTTTGACGATATACGATTTCTGATTGTTCTAGGGTCGCTTGGGCATTAGTTAAGTTTGCTTGGGCTTGGGCAATATCTTGAGAACGATTGCCTGCCCTCAACAAATCAAGACTTGCTTGCGCCGCCGCCAGTTGACCATCGGCTTGCGTAACCTGTCCTATGGTATTGGACTCATCCATATAAGCCAAAATTTGTCCTGTCCTGACCGTTTGTCCTTCCTTTACTAATAAACTTTTGAGTCTACCCGAACTTTTTGGACTAACGTTAATCGATTTTTCAGGCTGAATCGTCCCATTTGCCGTAACGATGATCGGTAAATCTAGACGTTTAATCGAAACCACGCGATCGCGCTTGCGAGCTGTTTGATTATTGGCAGGTGCAGTCAGTTGCGTATAGGCATAGTAACCGCCACCGCCCACGGCAACAAGGATTAAAAATACGGCAATGCGCCATTTCCAACCTCCCATAAACGGTTTCTTCGGCTGATCATCGGGGAAATCGGATCGATCATCGGGAAAATCCACTTCCTTGGTTTCTAGCTGTTTCTCAGATTGCATGGGAGTTACGTCAATGATTAATAGGTTTAGACTCTTATACTCGATTAAACGTTCATTTTTTCTTAAGTTATCAAGTAGTAAACTTAAAGCACGGAAGTTTGTGTCGTCTGCTACGCAGACAGAACAAGATCTGTTTTTGGGTTTAACTATGCTGAACTACTTATTTTAACCTCATGGATAAATTGAATTATGCGGCTTAGATATATACTCCGCGTTACTAAGACGCTTTTCTTAACTTATTATGCCTATATGCTCGAATATCGAGCCGAGCTTTTTATCTGGCTGCTATCCAATTCTTTTCCATTTATCCTGATGGGAGCATGGCTCAAAGCATCAGAAAATGGTAGCTTTGGTTTAACTTCCCTAGAGTTTATTCGTTACTTCTTAGCAGTATTTATCGTCCGTCAATTTAATATTGTCTGGGTGATTTGGGACTTTGAGAAAGAACTAATCTCAGGACAACTTTCCCATCGCCTACTACAACCCGTCGATCCATTTTGGCATCATTTATTCGGTCATATTGCCGAACGTTGGGCAAGAATTCCCATGTTGGTGGTTTTAGTAGTGCTGTTTTTTATTCTTTATCCTCAATCCTTTTGGATTCCCTCATTATCAGCAATTTTACTAACAATCCTGATTGTGGCGATCGCCTTTCTATTAAGATTTTTGATTCAATATACCTTCGCAATGTTTGCCTTTTGGACAGAACGCGCCAGCGCGATCGAGCAACTTTGGTTTTTGCTATATACCTTTCTCTCAGGTGTTATTGCCCCGTTAGAAGTATTTCCCCCCTTGGTGCGAGATATCGCCATGTGGACTCCCTTTCCCTACATGGTGTATTTCCCATCAGCGATTTTAGTCGGGAATTCTGTAAATGTCTGGCAAGGAATCGCGGTCATGGCAGGATGGATGGGAATCGCCTTTGTAATCAACCGATGGCTCTGGCGTAAGGGCATTAAACAATATTCAGGAATGGGAGCTTAGATTGTGCTGCACGCTTAGCGTGCAGCACAATCTTCTAGGCTTTAAAAATGCTATATTCTCAAACAATAAATAGGACTTACGCAAAAATGCCTTGAAACCCTGATTTTAAGATGTAGGGACAATTCAGGAATTGTCCCTACATCTTAAAATCCAGATAAATTCTCCAAAAGCTTGCTTTGCAAGCTTTTGGAGAATTTATCTGGAATACACAAAATCTAAATAGGCTGTAACAGCAGGAGCGATGATTATGAAATGGGATGAAATGAGAGAGAGTGACAATGTGGAAGATGTGCGTGGCGGCTCGCCAGATTCAAGTTCAGACTCAAGTTCAGACTCAAGTTCATTTCCATTGGGAATGCTTGGGGGGCTGGGCGGGCTAGGGGCTGGGGGCATTGCGATCGCTTTAATTGCGGGTCTATTTTTTAAAGTTAACCCTGCTCAGATTTTAGGTTTTCTTCCCAACGCTAAGCAACCTGCACCACAAGCCCTCGTCAAACAACCCACAAAGGATCGTGATGCAGCCTTTGTGAAGTCAATTCTTGGCGATACCGAAGATACTTGGGGCAGAATCTTTAAACAACAACTCAAAACTAACTACCAAGCGCCCAAGTTAGTCCTATTTGATGGTTCCGTTAATTCTGCCTGTGGTTCAGCCAAAACTTCGGCAGGGCCTTTTTATTGTCCTGCGGATAAGAAGGTGTATTTAGACATGGGCTTCTTTAAATATCTCGAAGCTACGGCTGGTAGTGATGCGGATTTTGCCAGAGCCTATGCGATCGCCCATGAAGTAGGACATCACATCCAAAATTTACGCGGTACATCTAACCAAGTCCGACAGTTAAAGTCTAGTTCCAGCAAGGTCAAAGCCAATGAACTATCGGTGCGCCAAGAACTTCAAGCCGATTGCTTAGCAGGAGTTTGGGGACATTTCACGGCTCAGCGTGGCTTAATCTCCGATCAAGATATCCAGAAAGCCCTAAATACAGCCACTCAAATTGGTGATGACTATTTACAACGCCAGTCTAAAAAAGGTCATGTCATCCCTGAATCCTTTACCCATGGTACTTCTCAGCAGAGGGTAACTTGGTTTAAGCGCGGTCTTGACAAAGGAGATATTAATCAATGCGATACCTTTGCTACCAATCAGTTGTAAGCTTGCAACCACTTGCGAGTAGGTTCGCGGCAAAGCCGCGAACCTACTCGCCAAGCCGAACCATAGGTTAGGTTTCACAACAATCATTTACGATTGGTATATGGATTACAGCCTATTCCAGATTTAGTCAGCCCAGATAATTTATTGAAAGCGCCGCTTCTCGCCGCTTTCAATAAATTATCTGGGTTTTAAATCAGTGCAAAGCGCTGTAAGCCCAGAGGGTGAACCATTACAAAATTAGCTAAACAATATGCAACCCAAAATCATCATTCATGGCGGCGCAGGTAGTACTGTCGAAAGTAAAGGCGGCTATGAACCTGTTCGTAAATCTCTATTTGCGGTTCTCGAAACCGTTTACCCGATGCTGCTCAATGGCGCTAAAGCCGTAGATGCCGTCGTTAAGGCTTGTCAAATGCTCGAAGACGATCCCCGATTTAATGCAGGGACTGGCTCGGTATTGCAGTCCGATGGACAGGTGCGGATGAGTGCCTCGATCATGGACGGCGATCGCCAAAGTTTTAGTGGCGTAATTAATACCGCCAGAGTCAAGAACCCCATTGAGATGGCAAAGCATCTGCAATCCTGCGACGATCGCGTATTGTCCGATTTAGGTTCCGCCGAACTCGCCCGTGAGCTAGGTATCCCCATTTACAATCCCCTCACCGATGAACGCCTTGCTGAATGGGTGGAGGAGCGCAAAACTAACTTCACGCGCAAAATGGCAGATGTGGCAATGGGAACCATCGGCGCAGTAGTCCTCGATCAATATGGCAACATTTGCGCGGGGACATCCACGGGTGGGCGTGGGTTTGAGCGTATCGGTCGGGTCAGCGACTCGGCAACGCCTGCGGGGAATTATGCCACTAAGTTTGCAGGTGTAAGCTGCACAGGTGTGGGCGAAGATATTCTCGATGAGGGCTTTGCAACGCGAGTGGTTGTCCGTGTCACCGATGGCATGACCCTCCAGCAAGCAGTTGCTAAATCGATCGATGAAGCCAAGAGGCGCGATCGCGATTTTGGGGCGATTTGCCTAGATGCTACTGGTGCGATCGCATGGGGCAAAACTTGTCCCGTATTGTTCGCTGCATATCATGATGGCGAAAAGATGCAAGATACACTTTAAAGTTAAGGTGGGCTAAGCCCACCTTAACTTTAAAATCGCGATCAAGATGAGCTAAGCTCTTCAAGAGGAATGAACTGAAACTGTATGAAAGATGTAATTGTGATCGGCGCAGGAATGGCAGGTTTAATCTGCGCTCAACAGCTAAAGCAAGCAGGGCTTGATGTCACCGTTGTGGAGAAATCCGCAGGGGTAGGTGGGCGCATGGCAACTAGACGCTTGCAAGGTACTTGGGTCGATCATGGCGCACAACTCATTTCTGTAAAAAGTGATGGCTTTGGTAGGTTTATTCGTAAACTCCAAGAAAAGCGCATTGTCCAAGAATGGACTCGCGATGTCTATCAACTATCGGCTGCGGGCTTATTGCCCCCCAAGGATGATAACCGCCATACTCGTTATTGCTGCCCCATGGGGATGACCGCGATCGCCAAATATCTCGCCCATGAACTCACGATTGTTAACAACACCCGCATCATCGGTGTCAATCACAATGACAGCACATGGCAATTAGTCACCGATCGCCAAGAAATTTTGGAAACCAAAGCGATCGTCTCCACCATCCCCGCCCCACAATTTTTACCTTTGTTTGAAGAAGTCCTCGCCCCAGCACCTAGTTTTTTACAAGCCGTCCAATCCGTCAAATTTGTACCCAGTGTAACGATCATGGCTGGCTACAATGCCAATAATGCCGTACCTGTGGAATGGCAAGCCATTAAATGTGTGAACGATCCGATCCTTGACTGGATTAGCTACGACAGCAGCAAACATCCCGACAAATCTTCCCAACCAGTTTTTGTTCTCCAAAGTACCGCCGAATTTGCGAAGCAGTCTATGGAGGAGCCAGATCTAGAAATTGCTGGCAAGCCCTTGTTGCACCAAGCTGGAAAGCTATTAGCAAAATGGTTAGCCACTCCCGAATGGTGGCAAGTGCATCGTTGGCGCTATGCCTTAGCCGAGGAATCTCTAGGTGTTTCTTGTCTATCCACCGCAATTCCTTTAGCCCTTGTTTGTGCAGGAGATTGGTGTGCTGGTAAAAATATCGAAGCTGCCTATCATTCAGGGCTCGCGGCCGCAGAATCCGCGATCGACTTAATCAAGAATTGAGAAAGAAAAGCGATCGTCTGAATACGACGCTCAGGTAACACTAACAAAATATTTTCATCTTCAGGGTCGAGAGCAACCAACCTACAGCAATTTGTTTTCAAACCCACCACAAATTAAAATATAAAACCCGTTGCGGGGCTTCGCCCTGCGACCCTTCTTGTGGCGGGTTTGATCGAGTTTTGCTGTAACTCCTTGTTACTCCCTTCCCACCCAAAGAATAGGCGTTACAAAGTGAATAATAGGAGTGCGCGGCAAAGGCGTGCACTCCTAATTATTTGCTGGGAAGGGAGTAGGTATCGTTTTTTTGGGAAAAGCCGATGATGAGATTTGAACTCACGACCTGCTGATTACGAATCAGCTGCACTACCCCTGTGCTACATCGGCAAGCAAAGTAATTTTTTTTTGCGAAGGCTATTATAGCATCATTTCACATTTTATGAATCTTAGAAAAATTGCTGGTTATAGGATTTGGTAGAGTTGACACTCTCAGCGCTAAAGCGCCTGAGATTCCTGATTCAGCGAGTCCACTTACCTAGAATTCCTTGCAAAGCTCTAAACAGAGGTGGTTCTCTCCACAGGCGTTAACTTTCCGAGCGCCCCTCGGTAGTTTGTGTTTCCACAAAGTTTTTGTTTTCGTTAAATGCTGCTAAATCTAGTCCCTATAAATCTTTTACCTACTGCTAGGAGGAGTCTAGAACAATGCAGTAGATATTTTTCTTGTTTCCCTCTCCTGCGGGAGAGGGTCTAGGGGTGAGGGCTTTAGAAACTTCCACGTAACACCAGCTATAAATATTGAGCAAATTGTGCTGCCCGTGTAGCAGGCGGCACAATTTGCCATCTATTTCTGTAAGCGTCTCAGTTCATCCTGTAGAGATTGAACCTTACTTTTTAATTGTTCCACATCATTAACGGGTTGACTAGAATCTCCATCCTCTTCATCATCAATGGAAATCGTGCGTGGTTCATCTTTATTGGTAGGATTGGGAAAGCTTTCACTGATGGGCTTTTGTGAGTTACGCACAAGGTCATCCACAAATTTTCTAGCTTCTTCGGTGGTCATTTCACCGCGTTCCACTAACTCATCAGCTAATTTACTAGCCTGAGTACGAAGTTCGCCGAGGGTTTCACCCGCTTTTTCACCTGCGACAGTCGCCAAGCCTAGACCTAGATAAAATGCTTTTTGGACGATGCCACCAAATGGATTCATTACTATTACTCCATAAAATTTTATGATAGTTCGTTAAGTAGTCGGGCATAATTAAAAACCAGATCCAAAACCTGTGGCGCAGGCTGCGCCTGCGCCACAGGTTTTAGGATTTTATATTTAACTGAGCCTAGCTATTTAGCACAAACGACGCAGTGCAGTTTATGCTTTGCGCCACCGATAATAACTATCATATCGCGATATTTATGAAATTTCCCAATTGGCTATCCCAACGCGCAATTCAAAAGAAAGAAACGATCGCGCTGATCTTCAGATCTCCTGATCAGTCATCGGAATCTTGGACATATGATCAATTAGAGGATGAAGTTAATCATTGGGTATCGCATCTGCAAGCCTTGGGTGTAAAGTCTGGCGATCGCGTGGGAATTTTGCTAACCAATCAGCCGCAATATATCATGCTGGTTCATGCCTTGGTGAAATGTGAAGCGATCGCTGTTTTTCTAAACATTCGTCTTACGGCTGAAGAATTACGTTGGCAAATAGAAGATAGTCAAGCCAAATATTTATATTGCGATGAATTTAATTTGGCAACGGCTAAAGAGATAGAAAGTAAAATTGATGGTTTAAGGGTTTGCCCTCACCCCCCAGCCCCCTCTCCCAATGGGAGAGGGGCTAGGGGTGAGGGATTAATTAATCTAGAAAATATACAGGGCATATTCCATACATCAGGAACTACTGGTAAGCCCAAGGCAGTTCCATTAACCTATCAAAATCACTTCCATAGCGCGATCGCTTCTACCTTAAATTTAGGTAATCACAAACATGATAACTGGTTACTATGTATGCCCATGTTTCATGTGGGAGGACTGGCGATCGCATGGCGCAGTGTGATTAATGGAACTACGATTACGCTTTTACCGAAGTTTAGTGAGCAGGAAGTTTTGGCGGCGATCGCTGTCGAACAAGTGACGATCATTTCCCTTGTGCCGACGATGCTCAATCGTTTATTACAACATCCCCATTGGCAAAATCTGCAAAAATTACGCGCTATTCTCTTGGGCGGCGCACCTGCTAGTAAGGAACTAATTGAGCAATGTTTTCAATTAAATTTACCAATTATGCCCAGTTATGGCATGACGGAAACTGCCTCTCAATTTACTGCATTGCTACCCCATGAAATAGCTTTTAGACAAGGCTCTTCGGGATTGCCTCTGTTTGGTAATCAAATTCGCGTTGCTGATGTAGAGCAAAATAATCAAGAAGTTCCCATTGGTGAAGTGGGACAAATTCTGGTTAAAGGCGCAAGCGTGATGGGTGGATATCTTCATCAATTAGATCATCAATTAGATCATCAATTAGATCATCAATTAGAGGATTTTGAGAATAATGCTATTAAAGATGGCTGGTTCCATACAGGTGATTTAGGATATTGCGATCGCGATGGATATCTCTATGTGGTCAGTCGTCGTTCAGATTTGATTATTAGTGGTGGCGAAAATATTTATCCGACAGAGATAGAATCGATTTTATTAGAACATCCTGCGATCGCGGAGGTTTGTGTGGTGGGGCTTAGCGATCGCGAATGGGGCGAAGTAGTAGCCGCCGCGATCGTCGCGACAAGTCCATTATCTTTAGAGGAGGTGCGAAATTTTTGCAAACAAAAGTCCTTAGCAAGCTATAAGCATCCAAAATCTATCCATATTTGGGAATCTTTACCCAAGACCGCTTCAGGAAAGCTATTACGCCAAAAGATTCGCGAACAGTTGGTTTAAGAATCTATTTAAGAGTTGCCTTAGATCCCCCTAACAAAGGGCTACGGTGTACAAACAAGTATCTCTGTCTACGTTTGAGGGTTTAGATCCCCCCAGCCCCCTTGAAAAGGGGGGAGAATTTTCTTCTTGCCCCTTTTAAGGGGGATTGAGGGGGATCTTTTAGAACTTTTAGCACTAAAAAGTAATTCTTACAGCAAAACTCGATCAAACCCGCCACAAGAAGGGTCGCAGGGCGAAGCCCCGCAACGGGTTTTATATTTTAATTTGTGGCGGGTTTGAAAACAAATTGCTGTAAATGGTTTTTGAGTTGATGTTCTCACCGCAGGCGGGAACATCAACTCAAAAATACCAAGGTGATTGGTTACAATTGAATTAGCTTTTTACAGATTACGGATAGACATCATCATGACGTTATGGAAAATTAAATTGCTATACGATGGCGCTTGTCCTCTCTGTGTGCGCGAAGTCAATTTTTTAAAACGCAAGGACGGCGATCGCGGGTTGATTAAATTTGTCGATATTGCCGCCGATGACTATAACCCTGCGGACAATGCAGGTATAGATTTTGAGACAGCAATGGGGCGTATCCATGCAATACTGCCCAACGATGAAATCATTCAAAATGTGGAAGTATTTCGCCAAATTTATGATGTTCTTGGTATCGGCTGGATTTATGCGATTACCAAATTACCGCTTGTGGGCAGTCTAGCGGATGCCTTGTATGGCATTTGGGCAGACTATCGCCTCTTGTTAACGGGTCGCGCCAACCTCAAAACAATCCTCGCTGAACGCGAACAAAGGTTAAAAAGTTGTGATGATCGATGCGCGATCGCTAATCAACCAACATCATGATTATTACTTGGCTAGCGATCGCTGTCCTCTGCTTTGTGATTGGCTTTGCCCTCAACAAGCTTTTTCCTGCGGACTATAAATGGTTTATGCGATTGCGCCGCCCCCGATGGCTCACCTTTGAAGGCGCAATTCCCTTTATTTGGATCGCGATTTTTATTTGTGGGATTACCTCCGCCACATTCCTTTGGGAAGCCCAACCCGCCACATTTAACACATGGTTAATCATGGCTGGCTATGTAATCGTGGAAATTTCAGTTTTAGCCTATACACCAGTGATGACTCGTTTACGAAATGTAAGGGCAGGAGCGATCGCAGGAGCAGTCGGTTTTATACTAGGAATAGTTTTAACCACCCAAGTTTGGCAAATTTCCAGTTTAGCAGGATGGCTATTAATGCCATACTTACTCTGGAGTCCTGTCGGTACTTATGTAACATGGGTAATGGCAAGACTCAATCCACCTGAAATTTAGAATTGTCAAAATAATTATTAAAAGTTCTGTAAAGCAGAACTTTTAATAATTATTTTGACCGTAATTTGTATATAAACAAATCAAAATTTAAGTATGACAGTTAAGCATTTAAAAATTATTCATCAGCATAATTCATCTGTAAATCAAACATTTGAAAAAGACGGTCATGATGTCATTCAAGGTTTAACAGAAAATCCGAAGAGCTTGCCATCAAAATACTTTTATGATGATCGTGGCTCCGAATTGTTTGAGCAGATTTGTGATTTACCCGAATATTACCCCACCCGCACCGAAGCATCGATTCTCAAAGAATATGCTGATCAAATTGCAACAATTACAGGCTCCTGTGAATTAGTAGAATTGGGTAGTGGTAGCTCTACAAAAACCAACTATTTACTAAATGCCTATCAAAAAGTTGCTAACTCTTTGCTTGAAGTAATACCCGATGCTTTTAGTTATATTCCTATCGATGTAAGTGGTGGGATCCTCAAAACTACGGTCTTACATTTACAACAAAAATATCCCGATCTCAATGTTGAAGGATTGATTGGTACATACGAAGAGGCTTTAGTTTATCTAGGCAAAAATCACTTGCGATCGCGGATGATTTTCTTTTTAGGTAGCTCTATTGGTAATTTCAATGAAGCAGAATCTAATGATTTTTTAGGTAAGGTTTCCCACTCGTTAACGCAAGGAGATTATTTCCTGCTCGGCATTGATTTACAAAAGCCAAAAGATATCCTCGAAGCAGCTTATAACGATAGTCAGGAAGTAACTGCTGCTTTTAATTTGAATATGCTTGCCCATCTCAACTGGCGCTTTCAAGGAAATTTTGATCTAAATCTATTTAAACATCAAGCCATTTATAACGAAATCGATCATCAAATTGAAATGTATCTGCACGCTCAAGTAAATCATCAAGCATCGTTAGATATCCTCGATCTCAAGGTGCAGTTTCAATCAGGTGAAAGGATTCTCACCGAGATTTCACGCAAGTTTAATTTAGAGAAAGTGCAAGCTCAATTGCGATCGCAAGGTTTAGAAACCGTCAAAATCTGGACAGATCCTCAACAATGGTTTGGATTAGTTCTTTGCCAAGTTCCTCATCATTAATTTTATGAAACCACCAAATTTGCACCATTGCGATCGCCAAGAAATACTTGCTTATTTTCAAAGAGCTTGGCAAATCGAAGATAGCTTAATGAAAAGCTTGATTAATCCACAAACTTTTTATACTAACCCCGATCCCTTACGCAATTTATTAATCTTCTATTTAGGACATTCTGCTGTCTTTTATATTAATAAATTAATCAGAGTTGGTTTATTAGCAGAAAGAATTAATGCACATTTTGAAAGGCTATTTGAGATCGGAGTCGATCCCGAAAAACCTGATGAAATAGCTAATATTTTTGATAATCTTCGCCAAGCAGATGTCGCTGAAGTTTGGCAATATCGCCAGAAAGTCTATGACAAAATTAGCGAATTTATTAACACCTTGGCGATCGCCTCGCCCATTAATCCAGAGCATCCCCTTTGGGCTTTAATGATGGCGATCGAGCATCAATATATTCATATCGAAACCTCATCGATGCTGATTCGCCAATTACCTGTCGAGCAACTACAACGCCCCGACGATTGGCAATATGCCCCTGCTAATGGTTACACCAAAGAGAATGAGATGCTGGAAGTTGCAGGCGGAACTGTGCGCTTAGGTAAACCGCAAGACTCAAATATCTATGGTTGGGATATCGAATATGGCGATCGGCTAGTGAATGTTCCAACTTTTCAAGCCAGTAAATATCTGATTACTAACGGCGAGTTTCTTGATTTTGTCAAAGATGGCGGCTACGCAAATCAAAACTATTGGTCTCAACAATCATGGGCTTGGAAGGTTGAACATAACATTCAATATCCTAAATTCTGGATTCCCAATGGTGACGGCTATCAATATCGCGCCATGTTTGATGAAATTGCAATGCCCTTTGATTTTCCAGTGGAAGTCAATCATTATGAAGCGATCGCCTATTGTCAATGGAAGGGAAATCATATGCGCCTTATGAGTGAAGCTGAATGGAATCTAGCAACCTATGGCTCAGAAAATCATCCACAAATGGAAGATAACCTTGAGTTTAATCTCAATTTAAAATTCGCCTCCCCCAGTCCTGTCGGCTATATCCCACAAGCCCAAAGCCCTTCAGGGCTATACGATTTACGCGGCAATCTTTGGGAATGGCTCAGCGATCATTTAACACCACTGACAAGCTATAAACCACATCATCTCTACGAAAATTATTCCGCACCATATTTCGACACGAAGCATAATATGATGGCTGGCGGCTCATGGATTACCAGTGGAACGGAAGCCTGTAAGTATTATCGCAATTGGTTTCGTCCTAATTTCTATCAACACGCAGGTTTTAGAATCGCTCAATAGCTAGGGATGTACGCGAACGTGGTGATAGAACTAAGAAAGGATGAACGTCTTTCCTGTCCTGTCCAACCTGTGGATTGCAATCGATCCAGATGATATCTTGGCGATCGGGTATCCATAGCTTTTTTACCATTGCTCTGCGCCAAGTCTTCGCGATGTTGCCATCACTTCGCCACCATGTCGGGCTAGATCAAATTTAGCTAGTCTTTCTTCAAGAGTTAATGGCTCATCTACAGGTGTGATAACGACTTGATTATCAACAACAGATAGTTTTACTCTTTGATTTACATGGAGATGTGCTGCACGGGCGATCGCTGCGGGTAGGTGGACACCTAAATTATTGCCCCATGCTTAGTGGTGCAGAAAACTCAACCGAGTCTCAAGATGAGACAATGGTAATACGAGCAAATTCGATACGAAAATCTAACTTTTCACGTTTAGCAATAGAAGCAGAGGCAGGAGGAGGATTAGTTCT